>Ga0307378_10001001_pt1 | contig 46730 bp, 41 predicted proteins | sample UN1MG_FD_202238 | JGI IMG/M metagenome (GOLD analysis project Ga0307378, IMG submission 202238) | Soil microbial communities from Risofladan, Vaasa, Finland - UN-1 | ecosystem: Environmental > Terrestrial > Soil > Coastal area > Acid sulfate soil | place: Finland: Risofladan, Vaasa | collected... | reverse complement strand
GCGAAACCGCGCAGACCTTGCACTGGTCCTGGGTGACGATGAGATCGGGGGCGAGCGCGCGCAGGCGATCGGCATCGACGCGGTAGATCGACAGCCCGTCTTCCACCAACCGCCGGATATCGCGATCGATCGCGGCGCTTGTACCCGCGCCGGCGAAGGCGCTTTGGGTCAGCACCGGCAGCGCAGCGAGCCCGCCAGGGAAGTCGCATTCATGGCTGCGCCCGACCAGCGCCTCGCGGAACCCAAGTGCGCAGACGATCTCGGTGCCGCTCGGCAGCAGCGAGGCGATCCGCGGCGCGCTCATACGCCGCCCGGCCCCAGCGCCTCGCCGGCCTTGTCGAAGAACACGAAGCTCGCCGCCAGCATGTCGACGCCCTGGCCGTCGGCCGCGAAGGGCCAGAGCAGGCGCGAATAGCGAAGCTGGGCAAGCTCGTCGAGGATACCAACCATTGCGGGCAACCGCTTATCAGAGGTTGTGGGGGGTGTCGAGGGCAGGGGGCGACAACTCATTCCGCTATATATTAGGTGAATGAGCAGGAGTATGAAAAATATCGCCGCGATACGCCGTTATGTGGGCAAATCCACGGAGAAAACACGAAATTCGTGTGTCGAGAGGCTCGGACCGGCGCCGACAAAGCGGTGTTCGCGGACGCCGGATGCGATTATTCTGCCCCGCTAATGCCGGCGACAACACGAACGAAGCGCGGCCGGAACGCAGCGGCGGAAACGGGGGCATAATGTCGATGGAAGAAATCGTCTGGCGGCCGGACAAAAAAATCATTCGCGAGGCGACGCTGACCGCCTTCATGGAAGCGCTCGGCGTGCCCGACTATGAGACGCTGCAGGCCCGCGCGGACACCGAGCTTGAATGGTTCAACGACGCGCTGCTCAAATTCATCGACTACCGCTTCGTCGAGCCCTACTCGGCGGTCGTCGACCAGAGCGACGGGCCCGAGCATGTGCGCTGGTGCATCGACGGCACCACCAACGTCGCTATCAATGCCTGCGACAAATGGATGGGCACGCCGACCGAAACCAAGCCGGCCATCGCCTGGTCGGGCGAGGACGGCAGCACGCGGACATGGACCTACGGCGATCTTCACCGCGAGACGGCCAAGCTTGCCGGCGCGTTGCTCAAGCTCGGCATCGGACCCGGCGACGTTGTCGCCATGTACATGCCGAACATCCCCGAGGCGACCGCAGCGCTGCTCGCCGTCGCCAAGATCGGCGCCATTGTCATGCCGCTCTTCTCCGGCTTTGGGGCGGATGCGATCGTCACTCGGCTTACCGATAGCGGCGCCATCGCGGTGCTGACGGTCGACGGCGCGCCACGGCGCGGCAAGGTGGCCGGCGCCAAATCGGTGATCGACGAGGCGGCCAAATCAGTGCCGCATCTGAAACATGTGATCGTCAAGCGTCACGTTGCCGCCGATCACGACTGGGTCGAGGGCCGCGACCATTGGTGGGAGGCGCTGACGGCCGCCGAGGACGGCACGACGCCGACCCGCGCCATGCCTGCCGACGATCCCTTCCTGCTTGTTTTCACGTCGGGCACCACCGGAAAGCCCAAGGGCGTCATCCACAGCCATTGCGGTTTCCCGGTCAAGACCGTGCTCGATATGTCGATCTGCATGGATTTGAAGCATGACGACCGGATCTTGTGGATGTCGGATATGGGCTGGCTGGTCGGACCGATCATGGTGTTCGGCGCCTTCGTGGTCGGCGCTACCGTGGTGCTGGTCGAGGGCGCGCCCAACTACCCGGAGGACGACCGCATGTGGCGCATCGTCGACGAGCAGCAGGTGACCTATCTGGGCCTGGCGCCGACCATCGCGCGCAGCTTCATGGCGGCAGGCCGCGACGTGCTGGAGGGCAAGGACTTTTCGAGCTTGCGCGCCTTCGTCTCGACCGGCGAGGCCTGGAACCCCGATAGCTGGAACTGGGTCTTCGAGCGCGTCGGCAAGTCGAAGCTGCCGATCCTCAACTATTCGGGCGGCACCGAGATGGGCGGTCTCGTTTCCTCCACGGTGATCCACCCGATGAAGCCGTGCTCCTTCGCTGGCCGCGTGCCGGGCACGGGCGCCGACGTCGTCGACATGGAAGGCAATGCCGTCCCCGCCGGCACGGTCGGCGAGCTGGTGATGCGGGTGCCGACGATCGGGCTGACGCGCGGGCTTTGGCAAGACGAGGAGCGCTATCTCGACACTTATTGGAGGCCGATTCCCGGCATGTGGCTGCATGGCGACTTCGCGCACCGGGACGCGGACGGCTTCTGGTTTATCCAGGGCCGATCCGACGACACGCTGAAGATCGCCGGCAAGCGCACCGGCCCGGCAGAGATCGAATCGCTGCTGCTGGGCACAGGCCTGCTTAAGGAAGCCGCGGCCATCGGCGCGCCGGACCCGATCAAGGGCACGGCGATCGTCTGCGTCTGCGTGCCAACGGATGGCGCGGGCGGCGCCGGGGGGCTGGCCGCGATCGCCGATGCACTGACCGCTGCCGTGGTGACCGGGCTCGGGGCCCCCTTCCGGCCGAAGGAGATCGTCTTCACCGACGACCTGCCCAAGACGCGCAATATGAAAGTGATGCGCCGCATCGTCCGCGCGGTCTATCTCGGCAAGGATACCGGCGACACCAGCTCGCTGGTCAATCCCGAGGCGGTCGAAGCGCTACGCCAAAAGATGAGCGCGGCCGCCGGGTAGTCGGTCCACGCCGCTAATGTCACCCCGGCCGAAGCGAAGCAGAGAGCCGGGGTCCATGCCAGGCCCAATCACAAGCGCCGGTATCGACCAGTTCGGTCCGCTGGACCCCGGATCAAGTCCGGGGTGACAATCCTCGATTGGGGTTAGGGGCCAGAGCGGCAACAAAGGGCGGCGCGCTTGGTTCTCTGCCCCTCTGGTGGAGCGGCGCGCGGCGGCCGGGTAAGAGGCTGCGGCGATCCCATGCGTTGGTCCGCGCCGATATCTGGTATGGTTTTCGCTCCAGGATAAAACCCAGGGAGGATCGATCATGGCGGAGAGCATCTACAAATTCATCGAAGTCGCGGGAACCAGCCCGGAATCGTGGGAAAAGGCAGCCGCCGCGGCCGTCAAGCGCGCCGGCAAGACGCTTCGTGACCTGCGGGTCGCCGAGATTATGAAACTCGACATGGTGCTCAAGGCCGGCAAGGTCAAAGCCTACCGCGCCAAGGTCAAACTGTCCTTCCGTTTCGAAGGCGACTGAGCCGCGGCAACGCCGCAACGAACGCGGCGCGCGCCGATTTTGGACATCGAAGGCGGAACAATCCACCGCAAACCCAGACCGTCACCCCGGCCGGAGCGAAGCGGAGAGCCTGGGTCCATGCCGCCGCAATGACGGCGCCGGCCGGCTCTGCCCTGGACGTCTGCTGGACCCCGGATCAAGTCGGGGGTGACGAATTTCGCGAAGACTTGACGCGCAGGCCTAATTCGCCACGCGCTCGGCGAAACGCTTCTCGATCGCGTCCCAGATATCGGCCTCGATCTTGGTGCCCGACAGCCGATTGATCTCCTGGATGCCGGTCGGCGAGGTGACGTTGATCTCGGTCAGGTAGTCGCCGATCACGTCGATGCCGACGAAGATGAGCCCGCGTTCTTCAAGCGCCGGGCCGATGGCAGCACAGATCTCCTGCTCGCGTTTGGTGAGATCGGCGGCATGCGCGGCCCCGCCGGCATGGAAATTGGCGCGCGCCTCGCCCTCCTGCGGCATGCGCGAGACCGCCCCCGCCGGCTTGCCGTCGACCAGGATGATGCGCTTGTCACCTTGGCGGATCTCCGGCAGATAGCGCTGGGCGATGATCGGCTCGCGGTAGAGCTCGGTGAACATCTCCAGCATGGCCGAGAAGTTCTCGTCGCCCGGCGCCACATGGAAGACGCCCGCCCCGCCATTGCCGAAGAGCGGCTTCAGGATGATGTCTTCATGCTCGGCGCGGAAGGCGACGATGGCGTCGTGGTCGGATGTGATGAGGGTTGGCGGCAACAGCCCGTCGAAATGGGTGACGAAGAGCTTCTCCGGCGCGTTGCGGACCTCGGCCGGATCGTTGACCACGAGGGTCGACGGGTGGATGTGCTCCAACAAGTGCGTGGCGGTGATGTAGGCCATGTCGAAGGGCGGGTCCTGGCGCATCAGCACCACGTCCATCGCCGCGAGATCGATGGTTTCCAGCGCGCCGACGGTGGCGTGGTTGCCCTTCTGGCGGCGCACCTCCAGGCGCTGGGCGCGGGCCGTTAGCTTGCCGTCGCGAAAGCTCAGCGCATTGGGCAGGTAGTAGTAAAGCGAATGCCCGCGCGCCTGGGCCTCGAGCATCAGCACGAAGGTGCTGTCGGCGTCGATGTCGATCGTCTCGACCGGGTCCATCTGGATCGCGACCGCGAGGCTCATTTGGCTTCCTTCGCGAGGCTCATGGGCTCTATCTGCTTCTCTCAGCCAATGGGGGCGGAGCAAAACTAATGCCTCGCCCGACGGAAATCACGCGTGGATATGCGGGATTAGAAGATCATCCCGAAATCGCAGCTTCATCCCCTCCCCCTCAAGGGGGGAGGGGATTCTCTCAACTGCAAATAGATCCGCCGCCGTCACGGCCGCCAGGCGTCGCGGAGATGGCGGGGCCAGCGCCAGGGGGCGACCAGCATGGCATCGAACCGCGGGTCGAGCCGGGCCAGTGCCGGATGGGCCGCCAGATAGGCGCCGGCGGCGCGCTCGACGCGCTGGCGTTGACGGGCGGCGATCGATTCTGCGGCAAGGGCGAAACTGGCGCGCGCCTTGACCTCGATGAAGGCCAGAACCGGGCCCTTCCGGGCGACGATATCGAGCTCGCCAACCGGTGTGCGGAAGCGCCGCGCCAGGATGTGGTGGCCCGTCAGCCTCAGCGCCAGCGCGCAGAGCGCCTCCGCCGAGCGCCCGGCACGATCGGCGCGGCGGCGTTTGACGGACGGTCCGCCGCTGCGCGATTGGCTGCGATCGGCGTTCATCGCGCTTTGTCGCCGCCCCGGCCGAGGAGCTGTAAGGCACGCTCGTACAACTGGCGGCGCGGCAGGCCGAGCTCGTCGGCGACCTCGCTCGAGGCATCGCGCACGCTGAGACGCATCAGTGCCGCGGTGAGGCGCTTGTCGACGACCTCGCCGGCGATCTCGGCGACCTCGGGCGGACCGACCACGACCACCACCTCGCCCTTGGGCGGACCCGCTTCGGCGTAGCGCGCGGCAAGCTCGGCCAGATCGCCCCGCGCGATCTCCTCGTACAGCTTGGTAAGCTCGCGCGCCACCGCGGCCGGGCGCGGGCCCAGCACATCGGCCATATCGGCGAGCGCGGCGGGCAGGCGGTTGGCGGCTTCGTAGAATACAAGCGTGGCGGGAACGCCGGCCAGGTCTTCCAGCGCGCGGCGGCGCCCGGCCGATTTGGCCGGCAGGAAGCCCGCAAAGAGGAAACGGTCGGTGGGCAGTCCCGCCACCGCAAGCCCGGCCAGCATCGCCGAGGCGCCGGGAATGGCGACGACGGCGAGGCCTTCCTCGGCGCAGGCGCGCACGAGCTTGAGGCCCGGATCGGAGATCAGCGGCGTGCCGGCATCGGAGACCAGCGCCACCGCTTGGCCCTCGGCCACACGTTTCACGATCGCCGGCCGCGCCCGCGCCGCGTTGTGGTCGTGATAGGGGATGGTCGGGGTTGTGACCGCGTAGGTCGTAAGGAGGCGCGCGGTCACACGCGTGTCCTCGCAGGCGATCACGTCCGCGGCCCCAAGCACGTCGAGCGCGCGCAAGGTGATGTCGCGCAGATTGCCGATCGGCGTTGCGACCAGATAAAGGCCCGGGGCCAAGTTGCCGTCCCGCGCGGCGGGTCCGGAGCCATCGCGGGCCGGCCCGGTGCGGGGGTTTTGTTTACTTCGCCCGACCGGCGATCTAGTCTCTTTGGCCCGGTTGCGCGTCATCTCACACCGCGGCGGCCGGGGCCATAATCGGGTCGTATAACCGAGTCACAGTGGAAGATCATGATGGGCTGGAAGATCATGGTGGGCCACGCACTCACTCAAAAATTTCGCACCGTCGTCAAGCTTCGCAGCGCCAGCAAACTTCGCACTGTCGCCAGGCACGTCCGGCTGGCCGTCGTCGCGTTGTTCGCAGCGGCGCTTCTGGCCTCCTGCGGCGGGGGCAGCGTATCGAAAGGCACGCCGCCGCCGCAAGGCAAGCCTCTCGAATCCGGCAGAGCGCTCCAGGGCGGCGGCACCGTACCGGCGGGCCAGACGCCCAAGGTCGCGCTGCTGCTGCCGATGTCGGGACCCTTCGAGAAGATCGGCACGGCGATGCGCCAGGCCGCCGAGCTAGCGCTTTTCGAGATCGCCGGCAAGGGCTTTGAGATGACCCCGATCGACACCGGCGGCACGCCCGAGGGCGCGCGCCGCGCCGCCCAGCAAGCGCGCGCGGCCGGCGCCCATCTGATCCTGGGTCCGTTGCTCTCGGGCTCGGTGCAGGCGGTCAAGGAAGAGCTGGCCAACGACGACATCAACATCATCGCCTTCTCCACCGATGCCGGGGTGGCCGGCGGCAAGGTCTATTTGATGGGCTTTCTGGTGCAGCCGCAGATCGAGCGGATCGTCGATTACGCTTCCAAGCAAGGGCTGAAGCGGATCGCCGTGGTGGCCCCGGAAGGCGCCTACGGAAATGCCGTGGTCGCCGCCTTCAAGTTGGCCATCGAGAAGCATCAGGTGAGCGATGCCGGCACTTTGCTCTATCCCGTCGAAACCGCGGATATGACCAAGGTGTTCCGGGCCTTCACCAATTACGACCTCCGAGCGGCCAAGCTACAGCGTGCCATCGCCAAGACCAAGGGCAGGACCGACGCCGCCTCGCGCCGGGCCCGCGCGCGCGCCAAGCGCGACATCAAGGTCGACGTGCCGCAATGGGATGCCGTGATCATCGCCGATGGCGGCGCGCGGCTGCTGCTCGCGGCCTCGATGCTGGCCTTCTACGACGTCAATCCCGACAAGGTGCAGTATCTCGGCACCGGACAATGGGACGACCCGACGGTGGGCCGCGAGCCCAATCTGAAAGGTGGCTGGTTCGCCGCACCGCCGCCAGAGGCGCGCGCCAAGTTCGAGGCCAAGTTCAAGGCCCAGTTCAAGTCCGACCCGCCGCGCATCGCGACGCTCGCTTATGACGCGGTGGCGCTGGCAGCGGTGCTGGCGCGCAGCGAAGGCGGCGCCAATTTCGGCCCGGAGGCGATCGCCTCGGCCAACGGCTTCATCGGCCTCGACGGCATCTTCCGGTTCCTGCCGGGCGGGCTGTCGCAGCGCGGCCTTGCCGTGCTCGAGGTGGCCGAGGACGAGGTCCGCATGATCGGCAACGCGCCCAAGACCTTCGAGGTCGCGACCGAGACCGAATAGCGGGACGGCATCTGGCGCGCGGCACCCCTCATGCTTCGACAGGCTCAGCATGAGGCGCATTGTTGATTGCCCAAAAATTCAAACCTCATCCTGAGCCTGTCGAAGGAGGAGCTTGCCGCGTTGGCTGCGTGATCCTTACGCAAGCAGCTCGCCCAGCACGGTATCGAGGCGGAGGCGGCCGGCGGGGGTCGCGCACAGGCGTTCTTCGTCGAGTGTGAGAAATCCGCCTTCGGTCAGGCGCGACAGCGCCGCGGCATCGATCTGATCCGCGAAGCTTGCGCCCGTCTCCTGGCTGATCGCGGCAAGCGCCACGCCTTCGCTGAGGCGCAGGCCCATCATCAGCATTTCCTCGAAGCGCTCCGCCGCGGTCAGCGCCGCGCGCTCCTCGGTAGCGTGGCCTTCCGCCTCGACCGCCTTGAGCCAGGCTTCGGGCAGACGGCGCTGGCGCGTTGCGTACTTGGCGCCGCCGGCAAGGCTCACCCGGCCATGCGCGCCGGGGCCGATGCCGACATAGTCGCCGTAGCGCCAATAGGTGAGGTTGTGGCGCGAGGCCTCGCCGGGCCGCGCATGGTTGGAGATCTCGTAGGCCGGCAGGCCGGCCCCGTCGAGCAGCTCGTTCGCCGCCTCGTAGAGCCGCGCGCCAGTGTCCGCGTCGGGGATATCGAGCTCGCCCAACCTGTGCGCGGTGTGGAAGGCGGTGCCCGGCTCGATGGTGAGCTGGTAGAGCGAGAGATGACTTCCCGCGAGCGCCAGCGCCTGGCCGAGCTCGGCGCGCAGCGCGGCCTCGTCCTGGCCCGGGCGCGCATAGATCAGATCGAAGGAGAACCGGGGGAAGAGCGCGGCGGCGCGCTCGACCGCGGCGATCGCTTCGGCGCGGCCGTGGATGCGCCCGAGGAATTTGAGCGCCGCGTCATCGAGCGCCTGCACACCGATGGAGACCCGGTTGACCCCGGCCGCGGCGAAGCCTTGGAGGCGCGCGGTCTCGGCGGCACCGGGATTGGCCTCCAGCGTGATCTCGATATCGTCCGCAACCGGCCAGCGCGCCCGCACCCGCTCGATGAGCGCGGCAACAGTTTCCGGCGACATCAGCGAGGGCGTGCCGCCGCCGAAGAAGATCGAGGTGACGGCGGGGTTGTCGCTGGCAGTCTCGGCTGAAGTCTCGTCGGCGGTCTGGTCGGCGGTCTGGTCGGCGGTCTGGTCGGCGGTCTGGTCGGCCCAGTGGTCGAGCTCGGCCAGCAAGGCCGCACGCCAACGCGCCTCGGCGACCTCCTCGCGGACATGGCTGTTGAAGTCGCAATAGGGGCATTTGGCAAGGCAGAACGGCCAATGGATATAGACCCCGAAACCGCGCCCGGGCGGCTGGTATCTTTGAGCGGATTCTGGCGATTGGGTCATGGCGTCGGCCGGGCCAAAATTGATGGAAAGTTGAAAATCATAATTGTATCAGTCGATTAGACATATTAACCGTGATTAACGAGGCGTGACGGCCGTCACTGCGGAAATTCACCGCCGCCCCTAAGCTCGGCTCCAACATCTAGGGACCAGTGCTTAGGGAGATCTTGAAATGTCCAACCGCCTTCTCGCCACAGCGCTCCACGCCGCCGCCGGTTTCGCCGCCATCGTCGCAGCCTCGCTGCCGGGCAGCGCCGCGGCCAAGACCTACAAACGCTGCTACGATCCGCAAGGCCGCCCCGTCGCCGTGCACGCCAGCGCCAAGGTCAAGATGAGCAACGTCGCGGTCGCCGGCCGCACCAAGGACGGCCGCCCCTTCATCGCCTACAACCCCGAGGCCTTGAAGCGCTTCCACCCGCTGACGCGCATCTACATCTATTACCACGAATGCGCTCATCACCGGCTTGGGCATTCCAGCGGCTTCCGCCCGCGGAACCGCGAGAATGCCGCCGACTGCTTCGCGATCCGCTACATGACCCGCCGGGGCATGCTGAACGCCGACCGCATACGCATCATCATGGCCGACGTGCAGCGCTTCGGCGGCGGCGACCAGGTCCATTTGCCCGGCGCCCAGCGCGCCCAGCTCATCGCCAAGTGCTACCGCTTCGCACTGACGCGGATGGCGCGGCTCGGGCGCGGCGACCAACGGCCCGACGGCTTCAGCGCTTATGCGGGGACGCTGCCGGGGGGCTTTGCCGGCTAGTGTGATGGTTCCGAAGTTCGTCGCATCAATGTGACGAATTTCGGGGGCTGAATCACACTAGAATCAAGTATTTAGTGTCCTGCCCCGGAAATTCGTAGGACGAATTTCCGGGGCAGGACACTAGGCGCAAACCCTATTACTGGACCGCCCTTAACGGGCGGGGATCAGCCGCCGGCTTCCGGAACCGGCGGCTGATTTTTTGTGGGGTCCGCAAAACACGCGGCGACGAGCTTGGCGAAGGCATCGGCGCGGTGGCTGATCGTGTGCTTTTCCGCCGGGTCCATCTCGCCGAAGGTGATGTCGTGGCCGTCGGCGACGAACATCGGATCGTAGCCGAAGCCCTTGTCGCCGCGCGGCGGCCAGACCAGCGTGCCATCGACCCGGCCCGCGAAAGCCTCCAGATGGCCGTCGGGCCAGGCCAGCGCGAGCACGCAGGCGAAATGGGCGCGCCGGTCCACCTTGCCATTTGGGCCTGTCTTGCCGTCAAGGCCCGCCTCGACCTCGGCCATCGCGGCGGCAAAGTCCTTGCCCGGCCCCGCCCAGCGCGCCGAATGGATGCCGGGCGCGCCGCCGAGCGCGTCGACCACGAGGCCGCTGTCGTCGGCCAGCGCCGGCAGACCCGACGCGGCGGCGGCGGCGTGGGCCTTGATCGCGGCATTGGCCGTGAAGCTGTCGCCGTCCTCGACCGGCTCGGGCAGGCCGAGCGCGGCGGCCGAGACGACATCAACGCCGAAGGGCGCCAGCAGATCCGCGATCTCGCGGACCTTGCCCGGATTGTGGCTGGCGATGACGAGCTTGGCGTCTTTGAACGTTCGGGCCATTGGCACGAGCTTGTCGAATTGTGGGCTTGGTGATCTGCGAGCAGGCCGGGTGGCGGCTATCCCGCGAGCGCCTGCGCCTGCAGGCCGACGAGATCGTCGACACCCTGCTTGGCCAGGCCCAGCAGCGCGTGCATCTCGGCCTCGTTGAAGGGTTCGGTCTCGGCGGTCATCTGGACTTCGATCAGGCGGCCGTCGCCGGTCAGCACGAAATTGGCGTCGGTCTCGGCGTTGCTGTCCTCGTCATAGTCGAGGTCGAGCACCGGGACGCGCTTATAGATGCCGCAGGAGATTGCCGCGACCGGGCAGGTGATCGGGCTGGCGTCGATCTCGCCCGCCGCGATGAGACCCCGAAAAGCCAGCTCCAGCGCGACATAGGCGCCGGTGATCGACGCCGTGCGGGTGCCGCCATCGGCCTGGAGGACGTCGCAGTCGATGCGGATCTGGCGCTCGCCGAAGGCCTCCATGTCGGTGACGGCGCGCAAGGACCGGCCGATCAGGCGCTGGATCTCCATCGTGCGGCCCGACTGCTTGCCGCGCGCGGCCTCGCGGTCGGAGCGCGTGTGCGTCGAGCGCGGCAACATGCCGTATTCGGCCGTGACCCAGCCGCGCCCGGAATTGCGCAAGAAAGGCGGCACACGTTCCTCGACCGAGGCGGTGCAGAGCACCCGCGTCGAGCCGAAATCGACCAGGCACGAGCCCTCGGCATGCTTGGCCCAGCCCGGGTCGAGCGTGACGGCGCGAAGCGCATCGGCGGCGCGGCCCGACGGGCGCGCCCAACTCTCGGTCGGATCGGTCATGATATCTCCCAACGCCAGATAAGCGCGGCAAGCTAGAGCACCATCCAGCCAATTGGAAATGTCATTTCGAGCGAGCGCCAGCATGGGAGAAATCTGACCGCCACGAGCACCGCATCGGGCCGGATTTCTCCCTCATCCTGAGAAGCCGCAGCGAGGCGGCGTCTCGAAGGACGGTCGCTCACGCTCCCGCGGTCGAAATGACGCGGAAACCCAACGACTTAACTTGCGCGTTGGCTTGGATAAAAACCTGCGGGTCGCCCGCTTCGTTGACGGACCTCGGGGCCCTCACTACATTTCGATCAGCCCCGGCGTGTCCCGGGCAAAGCCTCTTCACACGGCGTGATCGCCAGGATCGAGCGCAAATGACGGAGATGACCCATTCGCCGATCGCCGAGCTGAACGAACGCTCGCGCGAGATCTTCAAGCGTATCGTCGAGTCTTATTTCGAGACCGGCGAGCCGGTCGGCTCGCGCACACTCAGCCGCGTCGCCGGGATGAGCCTCTCGCCCGCCACGATCCGCAACGTGATGGCGGATCTGGTCGAGGCCGGCCTGATCTTCGCGCCGCACACCTCGGCCGGGCGGTTGCCGACCGAAGCGGGCCTGCGCCTGTTCGTCCACGGGATCCTGGAAATCGGCGATCTGGCCGAGCATGAGCGCGCCGATATCGAGGCCCAATGCGCCGGCGCGGGCAAGAGCCTGGAGCAGGTGCTCGACCAGGCCTCGCGGATGCTTTCGGGCCTGTCGGGCTGTGCCGGCGTGGTTTCCTCGCCCAAGTCGGAGAGCCGGCTGCGGCATCTGGAATTCGTCAATCTGGCGCCCGGCCGCGCGCTGGTCGTGATGGTGATGGATAACGGCCTGGTCGAGAACCGGGTCGTCTCGGTGCCGCTCGGCATGCCCGCCTCGGCGCTGACCGAAGCCACGAACTATCTTTCCGCGCGGCTTGTCGGGCGCACCCTGGGCCAGGCGCGGACCGAAATCGCCGGGGAGATCGAACAGCACCGCACGCAGCTCGATACGCTGACCGAGCAGATCGTCGAGGCCGGCCTGGCGACCTGGTCGGGCGACAGCGATTCCGGCACGCTGATATTGCGCGGCCACGCTCATTTGCTGGACGACGTGACCGCGCTCGACGACATCGAACGCGTGCGTGCGCTGTTCGACATGCTGGAACGCGAGGAGGGCTATCTGCGCCTCGTCGAAGCGGCCCAGCACGGCGAGGGCGTACAGATCTTCATCGGCGCCGAGAACGAGCTCTTCAATCACGCCGGCTGCGCGATGATCGTCGCCCCGTACCGCGACCGGTCCGAGCACATCATCGGCGCCATCGGTGTCGTCGGGCCGACCCGCATCAACTACGCGCGCATCGTCCCGATGGTCGACCATACCGCCAAGGTGGTCGGCAAGCTTCTCGGCTGAGCCACCATCGCTCCGACGCAAGCGCGCGGGACCATTCGATCCAAGCATCCAAATGGGTTTGAGACGGCATGACCGAGAAGAAGACATCAAAGCCGGCCAACGATCAGAGCACGGTGGATCCGGCCGAAGGCGTAAGTCAGGAGCCCAATGCTTCGGGTGATCCCATGAGCGAGGCCGATCTGGCGACCAGCGAGCCATCGCATACCGCGCTCGAGGCGAGCGAGGCGGGCGAAGCTGAAACGGCCGAACCGCCCGAAGAGCGCGTCGATCCGATGGCGCAGCTCGAGGCCGATCTGGCCGAGTTCCGCGACAAGCATCTGCGCGCACTCGCCGAGATCGAGAATGTGCGCCGCCGCGGCGAGAAGGAAAAAGCCGACGCGCTCAAATACGCCGCGACCAATTTCGCCAAGGATATTCTGGGCGTCGCCGACAATCTGCGCCGCGCCATCGAGGCGGTGCCCGATGACGCCGCCGAGAGCGACGGCCCGGTCAGGACCCTCATCGAGGGCGTGGAGCTGACCGAACGGGAACTGCTCTCGATCTTCGAGCGCCACGGCATCAAGCCGATCGCGGCCGACGGCCAGAAATTCGACCACAATCTGCATCAGGCGATGATGGAAGTGCCCGATACGGGCCTGCCCTCGGGCACGGTGGTGCAGGTGCTGCAGGGCGGCTACACGATCCACGACCGCCTGCTGCGCCCCGCCATGGTCGGCGTCGCCAAAGGCTCAAGTGCCGGTGGCGACAAGGATGCCGGCAAGAACGGCGGCGGCGAGCCGGACAGTGGAAAAGGCTCGAAACTCGATACGAACGCCTAGACGCACGAACGCCTAAACGCCGGCTTCGTCCTACGCGTCGGTCCCGAAGAGATCGGGTTGGGCCGCAGGCCTCAAGTCGGGGCGTGTTTTGTCTTCCGTCGGCGTATCGCGCCCCAGCATCGGATCATCGGGATCATGCGCCTTGAAGCGGCGCTGGGCGCGGGACCTGTTCTGGACCGCGTAGCAGTAGACGCAGCCATGCGGGCAGGTGTCGTAAGCGCCGATGTCGCGCGATTCCGCGCATTCGCAGCCCGGGCGGTTGCCCTTGTCCTTCGCGGCGATCGGCCGGCCGGCGATGTCGGACAGGCGGCCCGCATCGACGCAGCGCGCGGGCAGGATGAGAGCGCTGCCTGCGCCGCCGGCCCCCTCCCCCTCCCGCGGCCTGCGGCCGTGGGCCCCTCCCTCTCCCCCGAGGGGCGAGGGAATATGAAGCGCCCGCTCTAATTCCCTCTGCCCTTGGGGGAGAGGGTTAGGGTGAGGGGCTTCTGCGTCGGGCAAGAGCTGCGGCTGGGAGCAGAGGGTCATCTGCATGCCGTGGGTCGCCGCGATCTCTGCCAGTTCAAGCAGCAGCGCGCGTTTTTCCTCGTCGGGCGGGTCGGACCAGTCAAAGCCATGCGCCCGCGCGGCGGCGGCGAGATTGCGCGCGGTCTTGGCGTAGATCGTCGCCCAGGAGACGACGACCTCGTCCACCGCGCCGGCGAGCGCGCCCGCCAGCGCCGCGAAATTCCGGCGGTGCCAGGCCGGCGGGGTGAGCGAGGTCGCGAGGATCGGATCGTAGCGCCACACCGCGGCCCGTGGCCCATAAGTCCCGGCGATGGCGTGCATCTGCGCGACGGCGCGCGGCGCCTCGATCACCGAGGTTTCCAGCGCGCGCGGATAGCCGGTGATCGTCATCTGCACGGCAAAGGGCGTGCCGCACCCGGCGACCTCGGCCAAGGCCGCCTCGAAGGGCGCCGGGTTGCGGGTCCAGAAAATATAGCCGTCGACCGCCTCGGGCCTGAGATCGACGCGGAAGTCGGCCCCGCCATAGGGATTGCGGACCACGACATAGCCGGCCGCGAGCCGACGCAGGAACCACGGCCCATAGAAGGCCGGAATATCGCTGCGGTAGGAGGCGGAGACGATCATGGCGCCGGCCATGTCAGCACGGGGACTGCCGGCGGGTCCATCCGAATTTGGCCCCCGGCCCGAAGGAATTCATTCCGGCAGGCTGCCTGGGGTCCTTGGGGCCCCGCAATCCCCCACATATGATTGTGAAGCACAATCTTGCGGGCTAATCGCTGCCTCCCCATATCTGATCCGGAGAGAGTAACGCCCGGCAACGGGCAGATCGTGGCTCTTTATTGCTTTCACATGGGGGCCCTACAGGGTGCCGGAACCGGGCCTTGAAGGGTCTGCCGGAACGGAGTGAGGGAAGATGAGCAAGATAATCGGTATCGATTTGGGCACGACGAATTCGTGCGTCGCCGTCATGGAAGGCGGCAAAGGCAAGGTCATCGAGAACGCGGAAGGCGCGCGGACGACACCCTCGATGGTCGCATTCACCGTGGACGACGAACGCCTCGTCGGCCAGTCCGCCAAGCGCCAGGCGGTCACCAATCCTGAGAATACACTGTTCGCGATCAAGCGCCTGATCGGCCGGCGCTTCACCGACGACGAGGTCAAGAAGGACGTCGACCTCGTATCCTACAAGATCGTCAAGGGCGAGAACGGCGATGCCTGGGTCGAGGCCCAGGGCAAGAAATACGCGCCCTCGCAGATCGCCGGCTTCATCCTTCAGAAGATGAAGGAGGATGCCGAGGCCTATCTGGGCGAGCCGGTCACCGAGGCGGTCATCACCGTCCCGGCCTACTTCAACGACCAGCAGCGCCAGGCGACCAAGGATGCCGGCAAGATCGCGGGTCTCGAGGTCAAGCGCATCATCAACGAGCCGACCGCGGCCGCGCTCGCCTACGGGCTTGAGAAGACGGGCGGCGGCACCATCGCGGTCTACGATCTCGGCGGCGGCACTTTCGACGTCTCGATCCTGGAGATCGGCGACGGCGTCTTCGAGGTGAAGTCGACCAACGGCGACACGTTTCTCGGCGGCGAAGACTTCGACAAGCGCATCATCGACTACCTCGCCGACGAGTTCAAAAAGGAACAGTCGATCGATCTGCGCACCGACAAGCTGGCGCTCCAGCGTTTGAAGGAACAGGCCGAGAAGGCCAAAATCGAGCTGTCCTCGGCGACGCAGACCGAGATCAACCTGCCCTTCATCACCGCCGACGCCGCCGGGCCGAAGCACCTCAACATCAAGCTCACGCGCGCCAAGCTCGAGGCGCTGGTGGGCGATCTGATCGAGAAGACCGAGAAGCCCTGCCTCGATGCGCTGAAGGATGCGGGGCTCAAGGCCTCCGACATCGACGAGGTGATCCTGGTCGGCGGCATGACGCGCATGCCCAAGGTCTTCGAGACGGTCAAGACGCTGTTCGGGCGCGAGCCGCATCGCGGCGTCAATCCCGACGAGGTCGTCGCCATCGGCGCCGCCATCCAGGCCGGCGTGCTGCAGGGCGATGTGAAGGACGTGGTCCTCCTCGACGTGACCCCGCTGTCGCTCGGCATCGAAACGCTGGGCGGCGTGTTCACGCGGCTGATCGATCGCAACACCACGATCCCGACCAAGAAGTCGCAGACCTTCTCGACCGCCGAGGACAACCAGAGCGCGGTGACCATCCGCGTCTCCCAGGGCGAGCGCGAGATGGCGGCCGACAACAAGCTGCTCGGCCAGTTCGACCTGGTCGGCCTGCCGCCCGCGCCGCGCGGCATGCCGCAAATCGAGGTCACTTTCGACATCGACGCCAACGGCATCGTCCAGGTTTCCGCCAAGGACACCGCAACCGGCAAGGAGCAGCAGATCCGCATCCAGGCCTCGGGCGGGCTCTCCGACGCGGATATCGACAGCATGGTCAAGGACGCCGAGGCCCATGCCGACGAGGACAAGGAAAAGCGCGCGCTGATCGAGGCCCGCAACCAGGCCGAGGCGCTGGTCCACGGCACCGAGAAGAACCTCGCCGAGCATGGCGACAAGATCGGCGCCGACGACAAGGCGGCGGTCGAGGCCGATGTCCAGACGCTGAAGGACGCGCTGGGCGGCGAGGATAAGGGGGCGATCGAAGCCGCCAGCCAGACGCTCGCCCAGTCGGCCCAGAAGATCGGCGAGGCCATCTACAAGGCCGGCCAGGAAGCCGCCGCGGCGGAAGGCGGCGATGACGATACCGCCGCCGAAGCCAAACCGGCCGGCGGTGGCAAGGACGACGACAAGGTCGTCGACGCCGACTTCGAGGAAGTCGACGACGACAAGAAGAAATCGGCGTAACGCAACCGCAGTCATGATCGGAACACGCCGCCCGCGCCCGCAGGATTTCGGGGTCGGCGCGGGCGGCGCCGATACTGGCAGGGGATCAGCGGCGGGAGCGTCCTGAATGGCCAAAAGCGATTACTACGAGACCCTCGGCGTTGAGCGCGGCGCCACCGATGCCGAGCTGAAAAAGGCCTATCGCAAGCTCGCCATGGAGCTGCACCCGGACCGCAATCCGGGCGACGCCAGCGCCGAAGCCAAGTTCAAGGACGCCAACGAAGCGTACGACATCCTGAAGGATGGCGAGAAGCGGGCGGCCTACGACCGCTTCGGCCATGCCGCCTTCGAGGGCGGCGGGCCCTTCGGCGCCGGCCAGGGTGGGCAGGGCGGCGGCGGTGCGGCGGGCTTTGAGTTCGGCTCGGGCTTTGCCGATATCTTCGATGAGATGTTCGGCGATTTCGTGGGCGGCGGCCGGCGCGGCCAAGAGCGCGCCGCGCGCGGCAACGATCTTCGCTACAATCTGGAGATCGGCCTGGAGGACGCCTTCCAGGGCAAGAAGACGACGGTCCGCGTGCCGGCCTCGGTCGCTTGCGAGACCTGTGACGGCTCGGGCGCGGAGGGCGGATCGAAGCCGGTCAATTGCCAGTCCTGCCAGGGCCGCGGCCGGGTACGCGCGACGCAAGGCTTCTTCACCATCGAGCGCACCTGTCCGACCTGCAACGGCGCGGGCCAGGTGATCCAGAACCCGTGCAAGGTCTGCCACGGCACCGGGCGCACGCATAAGGAACGCACGCTTTCGGTCACCATCCCGGCGGGCGTCGACGACGGCACGCGCATTCGTCTGGCCGGCGAGGGCGAGGCGGGCATGCGCGGCGCCGCACAAGGCGACCTTTACATCTTCATCACCGTGGCGCCGCACCCGTTCTTTCAGCGCGACGGCGCCAACGTCTATTGCCGGGTGCCGATCCCGATGACCACGGCGGCGCTCGGCGGCTCGGTCGAGGTGCCGACGGTGGAGGGCTCGCGCGCGCGGGTCAACATACCGGCGGGCACCCAGTCGGGCGCCCAGTTCCGCCTGCGCGGCAAGGGCATGTCGGTGCTGCGCGCCAAGTCGCGGGGCGATATGTATATCGAGGTCGCCATCGAGACGCCGCGCAACCTGTCGAAAAAGCAGCAGGAAATCCTGCGCGAATTCGAGGCCGCCGGCGGCAAGAACACCAGCCCCGAATCCGAAGGCTTCTTCTCCAAGGTGAAGGAGCTGTGGGAGGATCTGAAAGACTGATCTCGTGAAACGAGATCAGCAGCGAAACGGGATCAGCCGTGAAACGCGCCAAGCCGCGAAGCGCTCCAAGCCGCGAAGCGATCCAAACCGCGAAGCGCGATCAGTCGGGCCGGTCATAACAATCCAATTTGAGATGCGCTTGTCCGCGAGGTGCACGCCTTCATTCCCTCCCCCCTTGAGGGGGAGGGCTAGGGAGGGGGGTGTGCTCCCGTATTTGACAATGTCACAATCAAAGCCATGCCATTGCCGCGCGCGCGTCAACTTCGCAAGAACCAGACCGACGCCGAGCAGGCGCTATGGTTGCACCTTCGAAGGCGCCAACTCGGCGCGTTCCGCTTTCGCCGCCAGCAACCGATCGGTCCCTACATCGTCGATTTCTTCTGCCCGGAGGCAAAGCTGGTCGTCGAGATCGATGGCGGACAACATGTCGAACGGGTCGAGCACGACGCGGAGCGAACGCAGTGGCTGGAATCGCGTGGCTATCGGGTCGTGCGCTACTGGAACAATGAGGTGCTGCGCAACATCGAGGGCGTGCTGACCGATTTGCAGTCATATCTGCTTGGCCACACCCCCCTCCCTGACCCTCCCCCTCAAGGGGGGAGGGGAAGTAGCGGAACTGCTGTGAGTCATCTGTAATTCCGCCCAGCACGATCCCCGCTTCGCTCGCGCGGGCCCGCCGCGCTAAACTGGCGCGATGAAACTGGGTCTCGACCGATTTCTTGAGGAACCGGCGCTGCGCGCGCCGCTCGCGGGCAAGCGCGTTGCCGTGCTCGGCCACCCGGCCTCGCTGACCGGCGCGGGCGTTCACGCGCTCGATGCGCTGGCGGCGTGCGAGGGGATCGCGCTGGCGGCGGCCTTCGGCCCGCAGCACGGCATGCGGGGCGACAAGCAGGACAACATGATCGAGACGGCGGACTACAAAGACCCCCGCCACGCCATCCCGGTGTTCAGCCTCTACGGCGAGGTCCGCACTCCGAGCGACGAAATGCTGGCGTCCTTCGATGCGCTGGTCGTCGACCTGCAGGATATCGGCACGCGCATCTACACCTATGTCACGACGTTGTTCTACATGCTCGAGGCCTGCGCCAAGGCGGGCAAGACCGTGCTGGTGCTCGACCGCCCCAACCCCGCCGGGCGGCCGGTCGAGGGCACAATCCTGGAGGATGGCTGGGAGAGCTTCGTCGGCGCCGGGCCGCTCATCATGCGCCACGGGCTCACCTTCGCCGAGCTCGCCAAATGGTACGTGGCGGAGAAGCGCCTCGACGTTGATCTGAGCGTCGTGCCGATGACCGGCTACGATCCCGAGGCCGGCCCCGGCTACGGCTGGCCGCTCGGCGAGCTGGCCTGGGTCAACCCGAGCCCCAACGCTTCCAGCCTCAACATGGCGCGCGCCTTTCCCGGCACGGTGCTGTTCGAGGGCACGACGCTGTCCGAAGGCCGGGGCACGACGACGGCGCTCGAAGTGATCGGCGCGCCCGATATCGATTTCGAGGCCGTGCTGGCCGGCATGCAATCATTGCAGCGTCAATGGTTGGCCGGCTGCCTGGTGCGGCCGTGCTTCTTCGAGCCGACGTTTCATAAACATGCCGGGTCAATGTGTTCGGGGCTGCAGATCCACGCCGACAGTTCGGCTTACGGCCATCATGCCTTCCGGCCGTATCGATTGGCGGCGCTGCTGCTCAAGGCGGTGCGCGCCGAGCATCCCGACTACGATATCTGGCGCGACTTCCCTTACGAATACGAGACCGAACGCTTGGCGATCGACCTCCTCAGCGGCGGGACATACTTGCGCGAATGGGTCGACGATCCTGCCGCCACGCCGGCCGATCTGGAAAGCCGCCTGGCAAAAGACGAAGCGGCATGGGCCGAACGCCGCGCGCCGTTCCTCCTGTACTGATGGCCTAATTTATTGATAGGACAATGATCAGGCGAAGCTAGGCAACCTAATAAGTTCCCTCAAGCGCCGGGCGGCCGCGTTCGCGGCCTTGGCTTCCGCGCCACAAGGCGCGGCGCGCTCCTGAGCCTGCCGAAGGGCGCGCTTATCCAAAGGCCACTCAGTAAATCTCACCGGCCTTTGGTGTTACTGCGCCGCCGCCATGGCGCCCGAGCCTTTGAGGATGCGCGCGCTGGAGGCGGCGAGCTGGTCCATGGCATCGGACAGGCCGGCATGGTCGAGCTTGCCGCCGCGCTTGCGCACCGCGCCGCCGATTAACACCGTGTCGACATTCGCCGCGGTCGCGTAAAACACCACCGCATTCACCGGATCGTTGACCGGGTGGATATTGAAGTCGTCGGCCCGGATCAGGATCACGTCGGCCTGTTTGCCCGGCGTCAGCGAGCCGGTCCGGTCCTCCAGCCCCATCATGCGCGCGCCGTTGAGCGTCGCCCATTCGAGCGCCTGCAGCGGCGAAACCGACAGGCTCTCGATTGCCTTATGCGCCTCGGCGAAGGGGCGGTTGTCGATCAGGCGCTGGATCTGCAATGCCGTCCGGGTCACCGCGAACATGTCGCCGGCGATGTTCGATTCCACATCGACGCCGATCGAGGGCGCGCCGCCGCGCGCGATCACCCGGCCGGTGATCGGATCGCCGAAGCCCATCTGAACCTCGACCTCGGGCGTCACCGTGAAGGTGACGCCGTGGTCGGTCAGGATATCGAGCTCCTCGTCGGAGAGGTCGTTGCCGTGAACGATATTGAAACTGGGCCCGAGCAGGCCGTCGTCGCGCATCTTGTAGACCCCATCGGGTACCATGCGGTGGAAGCCGCCGCTCATATGCGCACTCGCCGTGAGCCCGTATTCGCGGGCCAGCAGCATGTCGTGATGGGTGACCTCGTAGGTCGAGTAGTGGGGGCCCAAAATGGCCATGGCGAGGGTCATCAGCCCGCCGTCGGAGGCAAAGGCGCCATCCCGCAGCCGCTTGATCTCGGCCGCCGGGTGCGGCACCTCGCTGAAATGTTTCTGGCCCTCCTTGGGATCGGGCTTGGGCGAGCCGTGAGCGAAGACCGCGCGGATGCCCGCCTCGCTCAGCCCGCGCACAGCGGCGTCGGTATGGTCGGGCGTGGGGTTGTTGTGGCACCAGTCGAAGATGGTGGTCACCCCGCCCGCGATGTGGTGCAGCGCGCCGACCAGGTTGGCCAGATAAATGTCCTGCGGCTTGTACCCGGTGGCGAGATTTGCGTGCATGCCGCGCAGGTACTGGCCCATCGTCCAGTTCCCGGCAATGCCGCGGATGCCCGTCTGCCAGGTGTGGAGATGGGCATCGATCAGCCCCGGCATGACGATCATGCGGCTGGCGTCGATGATCTCGCCGTCGCCCGCCGCGCCTATATTGCCCGCATCAATGGATGGGGCAACGGCCGCGATCCGGTCGTCCTCGACCAGCACGTCGCCGCGATCGAGAACGCCGATACTCGGGTCCATCGAGATGATCCAGCCGCCTTTGATCAAAATTCTGCTCACGGGAAAGGTCCGCCTGATTTTGGGTCAGCAAACAAATATGGGGTGAATTGCATCGCGCCAGGGCGGTGGTTGCAACTTCTTTCTGGCGCTTTCCGGCTCTTTCCGGCTCTTTCCGGCTCATTCCGGCTCATTCCGGCTCATTCCGGCTCTTTCCAGGCGCTTTGTATCGCTGGGCGCCGTGGCGGGCGGCTCCCGGCGATGGCCCGCCGCAGGGACCGCAAATTCGGTACTGCCATACAATTGCCAAGATATGGCGGGTGCCGTAGGCTGTTGCCCCAGGACTTCACCGAAATGGGGGCTTGTGATGTTCGAGAACATGACAAAGCTACGAAACGAGCAACCGACAGCGTTTTGGGCACTTGTTGTACTGGTCGTGGTTGTCATCGGCGGCGGCTTCTGGAGCCGCTCGGCGATCGGCAACGCAAACGCTCAACGCATGGTCGCCGAGCAGGGTAAGACCGGCGTCGAGGCAGCCTTGAAGAAGGCCCAGGCCCAGGCGGCCGCGGCCGAAGCGGCCAAGGCCAAGGCAGAGACGGCACTGCGCAAAGCGGTCGCCGAGAAGAACGCCGCAGCCGCGGCGGCAACCAAGGCCCAGGCGGCGGTAAAGATGGCCGCGCAAGAGCGCCAAGGTGCGGCGGCGGCCAAGGCCAAGGCCGAGGCGCTGCACAAATCCGCCGAAGAAGCCGTGCGCAAGAGCGTCATGGAAAAGCAGCAGGCGATCTTGGCGCAGAAGAGTGCCGAGGCAGCCATCCGCAAAACCGCCCTGGCCAGGGAACAGGCCGTCGCGGCGCAGCAGAAGGCTGAGACGGCACGGCAAGAGATCGAGACCAGGCTTCAGAAGGCGGTCGCCGAAAAGAGCAGCATGCAGGCAGCACTGCAAAAAGCCACGGCGCAGCGGCGCAAAGTCGAAGCCGCCCTGCAAAAAGCGCTCGCCATGAAAGCGCCCGCGATGAAGGCACCGGCCGCAAAAGTGCCGGCCATCGCGAAACCTGCTGCGGCAAGTACCGCCGTTCCAAAGGCTGCAGTTCCAAAGGTTGCGATCCCGAAGCTGGCCATACCCAAGACGCCCGGCGCCGAATAGCGCCCGGCCCGTTGGGCATCGCCCCTGCCGAATTGGGCTACTTGGTCTGACTTAGGGCTCGCATAGGGCTTGCAAGGTGGCCCCCGCGCGGAAACCTGCGCGCGGGCGCTTTTTTGATTGATCGTCGACCGGGAACGAAGCTGGAGCCATCCAGCCGGCATGATACTTTCGCGTTCCCTGCCCAGACATCACCAAAGGACACATCACCAAAGGACGATGACCATGGCCAAGAAAACCGCCGTGCCGAACCCGGCGGCGCCCGATTTCAGCGCGCTTTTCAGCTGGGGCATCAAGATCACCGACTTTAGCGAGCTCTTCCTGATCGCCGGGCACGGGGCCCATGATGCGACCGGTGCGATCCAGCATCCGGGCGATGCGGTCGCCCAGACGAAGTACATCCTGGATCACATGCCGACCTATCTTGAGGGCGCCGGCTATGCGAAGAGCGACATCATCCGCACCGAGTTCACCCTGACAAAGGCGGTGCCGCCGGACGCCTATGACGAGATCTTCGGGCTCTTCGCCGGCTTCTTCGCCGATCTGGAGGTCAAACCGACCGCCGGAACCCTGCGCGTGATCGAGGCGCTGGCGATCCCCGGCATGCTGGTGGAGTACGAATTCTGGTGCGCGAAATAGGATGAGGCGCGGCCCTCGAAAACCGGGCGGCCATCCTTCGAGGCCGCTTCGCGGCACCTCAGGATGAGCGTCAGACGTATGCTCGCGACCAGCTGCTCATCCTGAGGTGCGAGCGCAAGCGAGCCTCGAAGGATGGGGGCAGACCCGAGTGGACAACGACACCAAATCCGCATTGGAACGGGCGCAGGCCCATGCGGCGCGCTATCTGGACAGCCTGGCCGAGCGGCGCGTCGGGCCGGCCCTGGATTTCGAAGCGCTGATGGCAACGCTCGACGGGCCATTGCCGGCAACCGGCGAGGACCCGGCGGCGGTGATCGACGCGCTGGCGGCCGCCGCCGAGCCCGGCCTGGTGGCCTCGACGGGCCCGCGCTATTTCGGCTTCGTCACCGGCGGCAGCCTGCCCGCGGCGCTGGCGGCAAACTGGCTGGTCGACGCCTGGGACCAGAACGGCGCGCTCAATATCATGTCGCCGGGCACGGCCGCGATCGAGGCGGTCGCCGGCCGCTGGTTCAAGGAAGCGATCGGCCTGCCGGACACCGCGACCGTCGGCTTCACCACCGGCTGCACCATGGCGAACGCGGCCGGCATCGCTGCGGGACGTCACGCGCTGCTGGCCCGCGCCGGCTGGGACGTCGAGGCTGACGGGCTGTTCGGCGCGCCGGAGATCGACGTGGTGGTCGGCGACGAGGTGCACAGCTCGGTCTCCGGAACCTTGCAGCTCCTGGGACTTGGGCGCGAGCGGGTGATCCGCATCCCCGCCGACGGCCAGGGCCGCATGGAGCCGGGCGCGCTGCACGCCGCGCTGGCTGGCGGCACGAAACCAGCGCTGGTCTGCGCCCAGCTCGGCAACGTCAACACCGGCGCCTGCGACGACATGGAGGCCATCGCCGATGCCTGCGAGGCGGCCGGGGCCTGGCTGCATGTCGATGGCGCCTTCGGCCTTTGGGCGGCGGCATCGCCGCAGCTCAGCCATCTGGTCGCCGGTGTCGAGCGCGCCGACAGCTGGGCGACCGATGCGCATAAATGGCTGAACGTGCCGTATGACGGCGGCATCGTCGCGGTTCGCGATGCGGCCGCGCATCGCGCCACCATGACCCAAAGCGGCGCCTATCTGATCCGTGCGGGCAGCGCGCCGGATGGCATGGAGTACGTGCCCGACGCCTCGCGCCGGGTGCGCGGCGTGCCGGTCTATGCCGCTTTGCGCGCGCTCGGACGCGACGGGCTGGCGGCCTTGATCGAAGGCAATTGCGCCCGTGCCCGCCAGTTCGCCGCGCGCATGGAGGCCGAGGACGCGATCGAGGTGCTGAACAAGGTTGCGCTCAATCAGGTGCTCGTGCGTTTCGTCGGCGGCGGATCGCCGGCAGCGGACGATGCGTTGACCAACCAGGTCATCGCCGCGGTCCAGGCCGACGGCACGGCCTGGTTCGGCGGCACGGTCTGGCAGGGCAAGGCGGCGATGCGGGTCTCGGTCTCCAACTGGCGAACCGGCGAGGCCGATATCGACCGCGCGGCCGATGCGGTGATTGCGTGTTATCGCGAACGACTGTGATAGGTGGATCTCCCTCCCCCCTTGAGGGGGAGGGGATTTTCGCCTGGATTTGGTGGATCGTTAGGCAGGAACCCGGTGCTGCCCTCAATTCCCCGACAGATAACGCGCCAGGTTGTCGAGGTGGCGGGCCCAGCCGTCGGCATGGGCCTCGATCAGCGCCGCGCGGCGGGGTTCCGCCAAACGCTGCCAGCCGCTATGGTCGAGGGTGATCAGGCAGCCCTCATCGACGTCCTGAAGCGTGATCCTGAGCTCGGTCGCGGCGGTCCAGTCGTCGTCGGACCAGCTCAGCGCGAGCTCGCGCGGCGGGTCCCAGGCGATGATCGCGCCCGTTGTCACGACGTCACGGCCCTCGTCGCGCCCCTCGTCGCGCCAGGGCTCCACGAAACGGCCGCCCAGGCGCGGCTCGAGCCGGACATGCTCGCCCCACCACCGTGCGATATGGGCGCGCGCCGTGAGCGCCTGCCACACTGTGAGTGCGCGCATCGGCACGGTGAGCCGCAGCACCAGTCGCTCGGCCGTGGTCCGCCGCTCAATCATCAGGTGGCCTCAGATCATGCCCGGGTGGCGGCCAAGCCCGCCCCGGCCCACCTCAATTCATGGCGCATATTTCTGCGTCGCCCGGCTTTTGCGTCGTCGGGCTTTTGCATCGCCCCGCATCGCCAGCCACTCACATCGCCTCGATCGCCCGGACCATGCGCGCCGCCTGCCGCGCGTCGGGCAGCCGGCCCATGCCGGCCTGGACGTTGTCGAGCATGTGCTTGACCCGGCTGGTGCCGGGAATGACGCAGCTGCTCGCCGGATGGGCGAGCGCGAATTTCAAGAAGAACTGACCCCAGGACATGCAGTCGAACTCGCCCGCCCAGGGCGGCAGCCGCACGCCGCGCACCTTGCGGAAGAGCCGGCCGCGCTCGAAGTTGAGGTGGGTGATCACCGCCGTCTTGGTTTCCCGCGCGACGTCGAGCAGGGGCGCGGCCTCGCGGTTGACGATCGAGTAGGGGAACTGCACGAAGTCGATCGGCTCGGCCCGCAGGATCGCGGCGAGATCGCGCCAGCTGCTGCTCGAATAGTGGGTGATGCCGATATATTTGAAGACGCCCTTTTCCTTCCACTCACGAAGCGTCTTGAGCTGGGTGCGCCAGTCGACGAGGTTGTGAACCTGCATCAGCTCGATCTTGTCGGTGCGGAAGCGCTTGAGCGAGCGGCGCATCTGGGCGACGCCCTCCTCGCGGCCGCTGGTCCAGACCTTGGTGGCGATGAACGCCTTGCGGCGGCCGCCCATGGCGCCAAGAAGCGCCCCGGAGGAGGCTTCGGCGCGGCCATACATGGGCGAGCTGTCGATCATCCGGCCGCCGGCCGCGAACAGGACATCGAGCACCTTGGTGAGCCGGGCGCGTTCCTCGGCGTTCATACCGACGTCGAAGGTCAAATATGTGCCGACGCCGATCACCGGCAGCTTTTCGCCCGATGACGGGATCGCCTTGGTCAACATAGGGCGATTGGCGGCGGTGAGCGCGAATTCGGGAAGCGCCACGAGGGCCGCCGCCCCGCCGGCCAGACCCAGCGCTTTGCGCCGGCCCATCATCAGCCGGCTCATAGCGAGGCCAGGTGCTTGGCCATGCGCTCGCGCCCGGCCGCATTGGGTAGGCGCCCGATGCCGGCCTGCACGTTGTCACGCATATGGTGGATCTTCGAGGTGCCGGGAATGACCGTTGTATGCGCGGGATGGGCAATCACGAATTTGAGGAAGTACTGCGCCCAACTCTTGATGTCGTATTCGGCCGTCGCCCACCCGGGAACCTTGTGCCCGCGCACCGCGCGGAAGAGCGAACCGCGGCCGAAGTTCCTGTGGGTGAGGATGGCAACACCCTTTTCCTGCGCCAGCGGCAGGATGCGCTTGTCGCCGTCGCGCCGGTCGATCGAATAGGGAAACTGGAAGAAGTCGATCTTCTCGTTGGCAATAATATGCGCAATCTCATCGGCCGGTTCGGTCGAGTAATGGGTGACGCCGATATACTTGAAGACGCCCTTCTCCTTCATGGCGCGCAGGGTTTTGATCTGGGTGCGCCAGTCGCGCAGATTGTGGATCTGCATCAGCTCGATCTTCTTGGTGTTGAAGAGCGTGAGCGAGTTGCGGATCTGCGCCAGACCATCCTCGCGGTCGTTGGCGCCGATCTTGGTGGCAATGAAGACCTTGTCGCGGATGCCAAGCTCGGTGACGAGACGTCCGGCAACGCCCTCGGCGCGGCGATAGCCGTTGGCGGTGTCGATCACCGTGCCGCCGGCGGCCAGCATCACTTTGAGCACGCCGCCCAGGCGGGCGCGCGTAACGGCGTCGAGGGTCACGTTGAAGACCCGCGACGTGCCGACCCCCACCATCGGCAAGCGCTCGCCGCTGGACGGGATCGCACGGGTGCCAACCTTCACCATCTCCGCCGCCAGCGCCTCCAGCGATGCGAGCTGGCTAATCGTGAGCGCCGCGGCGCCCGCGCCCTTGACGAAATCGCGTCTGTCCATCCCGAAAGTAAAGTGCGTCATCATTCCGCTCCTGAGGTTGCGGGCTTGGGGATCGGCTCAGACGGCACCAGCCGCGCGTGCCGCCGTCCGAGCATGAACGCGGTGGCCAGCCAGAGGCCCGCCACCACCACCATCCAACCGGCCATCGCGGCGAAATCTATGCCCGCCGCGCGCAGCCAGGAGAAGATCCAGATGCTGCCGGCATCGCCGCCGCGATAGACCGCGGTGTCGATGAAGTTCTTGGCCTTGTATTTGGCTTCCGCATCGAGCGGGGTAAAGAGGTTTTCGCGCGCCGGCCGGGTGAGCGCGTATTGCGCCGCCCGGCGCACCGCCTGGAAACCCGCCAGCATAATCAGCGTGGTCCCGCCGAAGGCCATCAGCGCGAAACCGGCGGCGACGATGAGCGGCAGCGCCGTCAGCCCCCAGCCAATGCCAAACCGCTTGAACAGATGGCCGGCGATGAAAATCTGGATCGCAAAGGTAAGCGCCTGGGCGACGATGTCGAAGAGCGCGAAGATTTGCGTGCGCTCGGCCGGATCGGTGGTGGCGGCGCGGATGAAATGCGCTTGCGTGTAATAAAGAAAAGTCGCCACTCCGGTCATGCAGACGAAGAACAGCGCCACCCCCGCGAGATAGGGCGAGCTCAAGATCAGCTTCAGCCCGCCGAGAATGGCGCCGCCGATGGGCGTATTCCTCGCTGCGCGGGCGTCCGGGCCGGCGGTGCGTTCGGGCTCGCTGGGCGGTTCGCCCGCGCGGACAACCAAGCGCATGCAGAGCAGCGAGAGTTCGAGAAAGCCCGCCGCGATCAGCAGGAGATGCACCGGGCCGATCGTCTTGGCGAGCAGCACAACGACGAGCGGGCCGACCAGCGCGCCCAGCGAGCCGCCGGCGGCGATGAAGGCGAAGAGCCGCTTGCCCTGCTCGGTGGAGAAAAGGTCGTTCATCAGGCTCCAGAATACCGAGACGACGAAGAGGTTGAAGACCGAGAGCCAGACGAAGAAGACCGGCCCTGCCTTTGCCGGCGCGCCCGTCACCATGATGAAAAGCCAGAAGGCCAGAAGGTTGAGGATGAAGAAGCGGTAGACCAACGGCACGATCCGCGCCTTGGCCGCTCGCGCCACCAGCGCCCCGTAAAGCGGAGCCGCGACCAGCATGGCGATGAAGGTGTAGAGGAAGAGGAATTTCAGGTTGTCGAGCCCGCGCGCGATCGCCATCTGGTCGCGCACAGGCCTGAGCATCGCGTAGCCGCCGAGCAGGAAGAAGAAATAGGCAAAGGAAAAGATGAGCGCGCGCACCTCGCCCGGGCGGACGTTCACAAGTCGCAGCAGTAATCCGTTCGCGGTGGTTCCCGACATGCTCGGCTCGACTATCCTTGCCTACTGGACACTGCCCGCATCGCGCAACCGATCCGACCGAAAGGGCCTAGGAAGCGGGCCCCAATCACTCTTCTTCGTGGCCACCCGGCGCGCAACTCACATTGTTGTCAAACGACGCACCGCCCGCACTCTGTCGCGGGCAATCAGCATATGATTAAATCCGGCGAAAATGGGGAGATGTGAGCATGGCGGATGTGAAGATCGGCGTTGTCGGCGCGGCGGGGCGGATGGGACGCATGGTGGTGAAAGAGATCACCGAGACCGATGGCGCGCGCCTGGCCGGTGCGAGCGAGGGGCCGGGCAATCCCGAAATCGGCAGCGATGCGGGTGAATTGGCAGGGATCGGGGCGCTCGGTATCAAGTTGATCGACGATCCGGCCGAGATTTTCGCTACCGCCGATGCGGTGATCGATTTCACCCGGCCGGCGCCGACGTTGGCCCATGCGGCGCTGGCCGCCCAGGCGCGTACGCCCTTTATCACCGGCACGACGGGCTTTGCGGACGGCGAGGAAGAGGGGCTGGCCAAGGCGGCGCGCCACACGCCAATCGTCTGGGCGCCCAATATGTGCCTGGGCGTCAATCTGCTGTTCGCGATCACCCAGCAGGTCGCCGCCGCGCTCGGCGAAGATTTCGACATCGAAATCTTCGAGATGCACCATAAGCACAAGGTCGACGCGCCGTCGGGCACGGCGCTGGGGCTCGGCCAGGCCGCGGCGCGCGGGCGCGGCGTGGTGCTCGACGAGGTCGCGGCCCGCGGGCGCGACGGCATCACCGGGGAGCGGACACGCGGGGCGATCGGCTTTGCCAGTCTGCGCGGCGGCTCGGTCACCGGCGATCACACCGTGACCTTCGCCGGCGAGGGCGAGCGCATCGAGCTGACGCATCGGGCCGAGGGCCGCCATGTCTTCGCGCGCGGCGCGGTGCGCGCGGCGCTGTGGGCCCAGGGCAAGGGCCCCGGCCTCTACGGCATGAACGACGTGCTGGGTTTATAGCGGACGGCCGCGCCGCTCATTCCCCCGGCGCCGGGGCAGGCCGACGCCCGGGCAGCCGCACGGTGGCGATGACAATGCCGGCCAGGATCACGGCGAATGCGGCGACGGCGCGCCAGGTAAAGGGCTCGCCCAGCAACAGCACCCCCCAGGTCACGCCGATAGCCGGGGCGATGTAGTTGTTGCCGGCGACGAAGTTGGGGCCCGCGGTGGCGTTGAGGCGGAAGTAGAGCAGCATCGCCAGCCCCGTTGAGAGGATCCCGAGCGGCAGGATGCCCAGGATCGAGACCAGCGCCGGCTCGAGCGCCAGCGGCGTCTCAAAGATGAAGGCGAGCGTCACGATCATCACCGTGGAGCAGACCGCCGATGCGCCCGTGGCGACCAGCGACGGCACGTCGCGGATGCGCCGGGCGACCACCATCGCGATCGAAAAGCAAAGCGCCGCACCGACGATCATAAGCTGACCCCAGAAATGGCCGCTGAGCCCGCCCAACGCGTCGGGGCCGACCAGCAACACGATCCCTGCGAAACCGAGCAGCACGCCGATAAGCTTGCGCGCGTTGATCTTGTCGTCGGTGAAGGCGTGGGCCAGCGGCAGCGTCAGCAGCGGCACGGTCGCGATGAGCACTGCCGCCAGGCCGCTGTCGATATGGACCTGACCGGTACTGATGAGCGAGAAGGGCAGGACATGCCCGAAAAGCCCGAGCAGGAAGAAATGTCGCCAATGGCGCGCGTCACGCGGAAACTTATGGCCCATGATCCGCGCCGCAGCGACCAGAACGAGCGCGCCCAACGTAATCCGCGAGGCGGTCAGCGTGATCGGCGTCAACGAGCGCAGGCCGAACTCGATGAAGAGAAAAGACGAACCCCAGATGAGCGCCAGCAGCAACAGTGTCAAATAATCGGCCGCCCGCGCGACATACGGCGCGCTTGGTCCGGTGGGCGCGATCGTGACCGGCGGCGCCGCGGGACGATCGTTCACCGCTCGCTCCCTGGGGAATTCATTTGCATTTGGCGAGCGCGTGGCGGAGCGCAGCCGCGATCTCGTCGCGCTCCTGCGGCGAGAGGAAAGCGCCGATCGCCAGGCTGCGGCCATGGCTGCGCAAGGTGAGTTGGCTGGCGCGGCCGGGAAACTCGTCGAGCACAACGCGCAGCCAGTAGGGCTGGAACGACCAGCGCCGGCAGCGCCCGGAGGGGGCGACGCGCTCTACGATCAACTCGCGCGGCGTCAGGCGGATGATCTCGTGCGCCCGGCCGCTGCGGTAGGAAGCCTTGAAAGCCCAATAGATCAGCGCGACGTCGAGACCGAAGAAGCCGAAAACAGGCCAGGCGCCAATCAGCAGGAAGGCAAGCCCGCCGCAGAAGCCGACGAGACCGATCGCCGCCATCAGAATCGTAAAGCCGCGCGGGCCAAGGCTGCGATGGGGGTAGAGCGCGACGTCGAAGAGATAGGGCTCGGGCGCCTCGGCCGCAGTTTGCGGGTCGTTGTCCATCATGGGCACGATCTTACGCGCCCCGCGCGATGCCCGGAAGCGCCGTGCGCATATCGGCCACCTGCATAATGGCTGCGGCCGCGGTGCCGCACGCAACGAAAACACGCTAGAGTGTCGTCGATGAAGAAGGCCGATATCGAAGAATTTTTTCGCCGCCTGGAGGCGGGCGACCCCGAGCCCCGCGGCGAGCTTCACTACATCAATCCCTACACGCTGCTGGTCGCCGTGGTGCTGTCGGCGCAGGCGACCGATGTCGGCGTCAACAAGGCGACCAAGACGCTGTTCGAGATCGCCGACACGCCGGAGAAGATGTTGACGCTCGGTGAGGCGGGGGTGCGCGATCACATCAAGACGATCGGCCTCTTCAACGCCAAGGCCAGGAACGTGATTGGGCTGTCGGAAATCCTGGTGCGCGAACACGCCAGCCAAGTGCCGGCCGACCGCGAGGCTTTGGAAAAGCTGCCGGGGGTCGGGCGCAAAACCGCCAATGTCGTGCTCAACATCGCCTTCGGCGAGCCGACCATCGCGGTCGACACGCATATCTTCCGGATCGGCAACCGCACCAGCCTGGCGCCGGGCAAGACACCGCTGGCCGTCGAACAGACGCTGTTGAAGGTGGTGCCGGCGCGCTACCGGCTGCACGCGCATCACTGGCTGATCCTGCACGGGCGCTATGTCTGCAAGGCGCGCAAGCCGGATTGTCCGGCCTGTCCCGTCGCCGATCTCTGCGGCTTCAAGGCGAAGACGACAGTGTGATGCGGGTTAGGTGGAACCATTAAGGCATAGAGGATGGGAGCTGCACTGCCAATCAACCCCATGCCGTCATTCCCGCGCAAGCGGGAATCCATGGCAACCGAAGTCTGGATCCCCGCTTTCGCGGGGATGACGAGGTGGAGGAGACGCGGAGCGTCCTTCTTCCATGCCTCCGTGCTGAGAAGGGCGGGCGGGTTTCAAACCCGCCCCTACAAATAGGAACCGAAAGGCGCCCTAGCTTCGCGCCCGGCCCGTAATCGCATCGGACATGCAGGCGCTGTCGGAAAGACCGGCGCCGCCGCGGCGGCGCAGCTCGGCGTGTTTGACCCGAAAGCCGCCGCCCTCCTTGTACAGAAAGACGTCGAGCATGCAGGCCGAGCCGCGATACTGCCAGACTTGGGCCGGGCCGTCGGTGCGCTGGAAGGCAGGCGTGCCAAGCGAGCTGCGGATATCGCTGTCCGACTTGCCCACCAGATTGCGCGCGCCTTGCGAGCTGGTGACGGTGGTCGTGCTGCCCGGAGGCGTGCGGCTGGCCAGCGCACCGCCGGTGCCCGAGCTCGAACCGGCGCCCGAGCCGGCAAGTCCGCCCGCTGCGCCGCCGCCGCCATCGGAGGCGCAGGCGCCCAGCGCCAAGGGGGCGGCCATGGCAAGGACGGCGAGAAGGGAACGTGTCTGCATGCTGCTTCCTTTTCTATTGCGTCTCTGGCGCCGCGTAGTCTGCGTATTGCGGCCGGCGTCCTATTCAAACCAACCCATCCGTTATTATCGGGCCGGTTGGGGACGCTGGCGCAGATCCTCGAATACGTGGGTCATGAAGGCGGTCGCGAGCACCGGGCTCAGGAGATTGAGGAACGGCACCGACATGATCACCGCGATCAGGAACCCGGCCACGAAGGCGCTGCCGCCATTGGCCTTGCGGAACGCCTTTGCCTCCTTGGGCGTCAGGCGCCGCATTGCCACCATCTCCATGTATTCGCGGCCGACCAGGTAGCCGTTGACCAGCCAGGAAACCACGAAGCCGAGCCCCAGCAGGAGCGCCATCAGAAGATAGAGCGGCATCGCGACCAAGTTTACGAGCAGTATGATCAACGTGAACTTAACGAGCTCGGGCAGGATCTCGGTGGCGAAGGCCTGGTTGCGGGGCGCCGGCAGCGCGGGATAGTGCTTGGCCTCCACCGCCCGGCTCACCGTTTCCAGGAACATCGACGAGATGATCGTGATGAAAGTCGGCAGCAGGAACCAGGCGACGACGACGGCGCCGAACCAGCCTAGCGTGCGCAATACCCAGTTTGCCCAGCTCCACGGCCAAGTCTCGAAAAACGTCGTGTTGTTGATGAAATAGACCGTCCCCCAGACCAGCACGATCATTACCGCGAGCGCGATGCCGAGGGTGATGAACAGGACGCCCATGATCTTCGGGTCGCCGAGCTGCCCGAAGGCCTTGCCGAGATGCTTGAACAAAGGGGCGATGCTCCATCGACGAAAGCGGGCTCAAGTGAGGGTAGTAAGGGCGGACGTTTGCCGACGCGCGCGCAGGGTTCAGTGCATATATGCTCCGCGCATATATATAGACGGTCATCCTGGCGGCAATAGGTCGTGCTCGCCATTAAACCGCGCGCCGCCGCCGTTGCCTGGCCCCGCTGCATAGCTATACTCGCGCGCGCCGCCGGAACGTCCCCAGCGGAATCAGTCACATAACGCCGTAATTTCAACGCGGTACTATCGAGGAGCAGCACGTCCCATGTCCGACAAACCAGCAACCCTAGATGTCGTCGGCATCGGTAATGCCATCGTCGACGTGCTCGCCCATGCCGACGACCGTTTCCTGGAGGATCAGGGTCTCGCCAAGGGCGCGATGACACTGATCGACGCCACCGAGGCCGAGACGCTTTATGCGGCGATGGGCCCCGGCATCGAGGTCTCCGGCGGCTCGGCCGCCAACACCATGGCCGGCATCGCCAGCCTCGGCGGCAAGGGCGCCTTCTTCGGCAAGGTGCGCGACGACCAGCTCGGCCAGGTCTTCCGCCACGACATCCGCGCCATCGGCGTGCAGTTCGAGACCGCGCCGGCGGTGGACGGCCCGTCGACCGCGCGCTGTCTTATCTTCGTGACCCCCGACGCCCAGCGCACCATGCAGACCTATCTTGGCGCCTCGGTCGAGTTGGGGCCCGACGAAGTCGAGGAAGACACCGTGGCCGCCGCCCAGATCACCTATCTGGAAGGCTATCTGTGGGACCCGCCCGAGGCCAAGGCCGCCTTCATCAAGGCGGCGGAGACGGCGCACGGCGCCGGCCGCAAGGTGGCGCTGACACTGTCGGATTCCTTCTGCGTCGACCGCCACCGCGCCGAGTTCCGCGATCTGGTCGACGGACATATCGACGTGCTGTTCGCCAATGAGGACGAGATCCTGTCGCTCTACGATGTGCCCGATTTCGACGGTGCGCTGCAGGAGGTGCGCGGCAAGTGCGACATCGCTTGTCTGACCCGCAGCGAAAAGGGCTCGGTTCTGGTGCAGGGCGAAGAGGTGCATATCGTCGACGCCGTGCCGGTGGAACACGTGGTCGACACGACGGGCGCGGGCGACCTTTATGCCGCGGGCGTGCTCTTCGGCCTCACCAACGGCTACGAGCTGGCAACGGCGGGGCGCATCGGCGCGATCTGCGCCGGCGAGGTGATCGGCCATATGGGCGCCCGGCCCGAGGTCGCGCTCGACAAGCTGGTGAAGGAAGCGTTCGGCTGAGGCGGCGCGAAAGGACAAGTTGTCCAATCTCGCCGTCATTCCCGGAAAAGCGGCATGACGAACTCCGGAGGTAATTGTAGGGGCGGTTTCTAACCCGCCCGCCATACCGCGAGGACGGGTTAGAAACCCGCCCCTACAAATAATCGAAAAGACAGAGCGCCTATCGAAGAAAGACGGCAACCGCACGTTAGCCCCCATTTAGAACGCGCTGGTGTAAGATCGGCCGGTGCCCCGCTCAATCGCTCCGCCTGACTATACGCATTGATGGCCACCGCCGAAAAACCCGACAGACCGACTTGGCGACAGACGCTGGCGGCGTTCGCGGAACGCCCCGTCATCGTCATGGTGTTCCTGGGCTTCAGCGCCGGCCTGCCGTTGCTGTTGATCCTCGCGACCATGTCCTTCTGGCTGCGCGAGATCGGCATCAGCCGCTCGGCGATCGGGTTCTTCTCGTGGGTCGGCCTTGCCTATGCTCTCAAATTCATCTGGGCGCCGCTGGTCGATCGGTTGCGGCTTCCGGTTCTTACGGGACTGCTGGGCCAGCGGCGCAGCTGGATGCTGCTCGCACAGATCGGCATTATCGGCGGCATTCTCGGGATCGCCACGACCGACCCAAGAACAGATCTGCTGCTGACGGTCGCCTTCGCGACGCTGGTGGCGTTCTCCTCCGCGACCCAGGATATCGCCATTGACGCCTTCCGGATCGAATCCGCGCCCGACGATCTGCAGGGATTCATGGCGGCTGCCTATCAGTACGGCTACCGGGTGTCGATAATATTGGCGCAGGCCGGCGCGCTTTACATGGCGGCGATCCATAGCTGGCGGTTCGCATTTTTTGTTCTGGCGGCCTCGATGGCAATCGGTGTCGTCACAGTACTGATCGTGCGTGAGCCGGAGCACACGGTCGATCCCGAAACCCGCGCCCGCGAGCAGGCCATCGTTGACGAGATCGCGCGGCGCAGCCATCTGCCCGGCTACGCCCAGAAGATCGCTGCCTGGTTCTCCAGCGCCGTGGTCGGACCGTTCGTCGATTTTTTCGCCCGCAACGGCTGGATGGCGGTGCTCGTTCTGGCCTTGATCGGCACCTTCCGGCTATCCGACTTCACGCTCGGCGTGATGGCCAATCCGTTCTACGTTGATATCGGCTTCACCAAATTCGAGATCGCCAACATAGCTAAGGGGTTCGGCCTCTTTATGACCTTGCTTGGCGTCGGTCTCGGCGGAGTTCTGGTCTTTCGCTTCGGCATCATGGCCATGCTTCTGGTCTCGGCCTTCCTGCTCACCGTGACCAATCTTCTGTTCGCCGTGCTGGCGGTGGTGGGATCGGAAATCTGGATGCTGGCGATCACCATCAGCGCCGACAACATAGCTGCTGGCATTTCCGGCACCGTGTTCATCGCCTACCTCTCGTCGCTCACAAACCGTGCCTATACGGCGACCCAATATGCCCTTTTCACCTCGATGATGAGCCTGCTCGGCAAGCTCGTCGCCGGGTTCTCGGGCGTTGTCGTCGACAACACTGACTGGGTCACCTTCTTCCTCTATGCGTCGACGCTGGGTATCCCCTCGATCCTGCTGATCGCCTTTATCTGGTTTCGCGGAAAGGAGGGCACCCCCGGCTACCATCCCGAGCGGCTCACCGACGAGGTCGCGGCCAAGCCGGCCGAATAGGCTGCTTGGCCGGGGCGCGCTGGTTTACACTGTGCCACTGGTCCACTTGTCGCGAGCCCCGCCCCCATGAGCGAGCCCCCGATCACCCTTGCCGACATCGAAGCGACGCGCGATGCGATCGCGCCCTGGGTCATCGAGACCCCGGTGGTGCGCTGGGGCGGCCGCGAGATGGCCGCGCGGGTCGGCGCCGATACCGAGGTCTGGCTGAAGCTCGAACTCATGCAGGTCGCCGGCTCCTTCAAGCCGCGCGGCAGCCTCAACAATTTGCTCGGCCTCGACGCGGCGGCGCGCAAGCGCGGCGTCACCGCGATCTCTGCCGGCAACCACGCCATCGCCGTCGCCTTCGCCGCGCGCGAGCTGGACGCCAACGCCAAGGTGGTGATGCCGGTGACGGCGAACCCCTTCCGGGTTGCGCGCTGCCGCGAGCTGGGCGCCGAGGTGGTGCTGAGCGACGATATCGCCGCCGCCTTCGAGGAAGTCAAACGCATCGAGGCGGAGGAAGGAAAGACCTTCGTTCATCCCTTCGAGGGCCGCGCCACCATTCTGGGCACCGCGACGGTGGGCCTCGAGCTCATGGCCCAGCTCCCCGATCTCGACGCCGTTGTGGTGCCGGTGGGCGGCGGCGGGCTCATTTCCGGCATCGCGCGCGCGGTCAAGCTGATCAAGCCCGACTGCCTTGTCTATGGCGTCGAGCCCGAGGGCGCGCCGACCCTGACCAAGAGCCTGGCCGCCGGCGAGCCGCAAGCGATCGACGCGGTGCGCACGATCGCCGATTCGCTTGGCGCGCCACACGCGGCGCCGATGTCGTTCGGGCTGATCCGCGATCACGTCGAGGAAATTGTCCTGGTCGATGACGACGCGCTGCGCGCGGCGCTGGCGCTGTTGTTCGCCGAGCGCAAGCTGGCCGCCGAGCCGGCGAGCGCGGCCTCGACGGCGGCGCTGCTCGGCCCGCTCAAAGACAAGCTCGCCGGCAAGCGCGTCGCGCTCATCGTGTCGGGCGCCAATATCGACCTCGAGGGCTTCGTCGAACATGTGAGCGCGGGATTGGCGGGGAGCGCCGCCTAGCGGGAGGGATGCGCCGTGACCGAGGCAGGCGAGACCGTGCTGGGCGAAGGCGAGCGCCGCGCGGCCGCATGGCAGCGCATCGCCGCCTTCCTCTGTTTCGGCATGGCGGTGGGTGCGCCCGCGGCGCAGAGCCTCGATGCGCTGCGCTTTCTTGCCGGGTCGAGCGTTGTTGAGGACATGCTGGCACTGCCGGTCTTTGTTATCGGCATCATTGGGCTGGCCCGGGTCGTGCTGGCGCCCTTCGTCGACGCCTTCGATCCCCCGATCCTGAAACGCCTCGGGCGGCGGCGCGGCTGGACGGCGTTGCTGACGGGGCTGTTGCTCGCCTTGAGCGTGCCGATCCTGGTGATGGCGCTGGCCGGCAATCCCGTCGGCGCGCCGACGCGCCCGCTCGATATCGCGCTGATGCTGGCGGCGGTGCTGGTCGCGGGCGCGCTGCTGGCGACGATCGACGGGCTGCGCTCGTCCCAGCCGGGACGGCGCCGGCAGGGCGCGCTGGCAACGGCGCAGTATCTCGGCACCATCGTTCCGGCGGCACTTTTGCCGGTCATCCTGCGCCAGCCCGATAGCGTGACGATCAGTATCGTCCTCTGCGTCTTCATCACCGCGGCTTGGCTGGGGCTGTGGCTGTTGCCGGGGCGCGAAGCGCCATCGCCGAAGCTTTTCCAGCGGCCCGAGCTTGATGGCTTGCTCCGCGGCGAGCAGAACCTGTCGCGCGGCGGCAAGGCGGTAACGGCATGGCTCTACGGGACGTTCATTTGTCCGATCGCCGATTTCTTCCGGCGTTTCGGCGGGCTCGCCTGGGCGATCCTGGCCGTTCTGGTGCTGGGCGATCTTGCGACCAATCTCGATACCAGCCAGATTCTGCAGTCGAACGCCGGCCAGCTGAACTCCGCCCATGTGACCTGGATCGGAGCGATCCGCAGCGTGGCGCAGTTCGGCGGAGCCATAGCGGCCGCCTGGCTGATCTGGCGGTTCGGCGCGGCCCGCGGTCTGGCCGCGACCTTCGTGCTTGCGGGCGCCGCGGCGCTTTCGGGCCTGGGAGCGATCGCGGCCGCGCCCTCGATACCGTGGTTCATGACCGCGCTTGCGATCGGCGCGGTGGCGCAGGGCGCCATCCTGATCGGCTTCGTCGCCTTCATCGCACGCGTGACCACGCCGGCCTTCGCGGCGTGGCAGTTCAGCCTGCTGTGGCTCGCCGGATTGCCCAATAGCGCGATTGCCGCGTTGCGCGACGCCAGCAATAAAATGCTCGGCGTCAATGGCACCTATCTGGTCTTCCTGGTTCTGCTGGCCGCGGCGATCGCGCTGACCTTGTGGCTGGCGCGGCGGCTCGATAACGAATTGGACGAAGGTTGACGGAACCGCGGCGCCGGGCGATATCGGGGGCGCAACTGAAACGTGCGAGCCGTAGCGGAGCTGAGCGATGCGCATAGGCTGCCCCAAGGAGATCAAGACGCTTGAGCACCGGGTGGGCCTGGTGCCCTTCGCGGTGCGCGAGCTGACCCATCACGGCCACGAGGTTGTGGTCGAGCACGGCGCCGGCGCCGGTATCGGTATTGCGGACGAAGTCTACGCCGCCGCCGGTGCGCGCATCGCGCCCACGGCCGAGGATGTCTTCAACGACGCCGACCTGATCATCAAGGTGAAGGAGCCGCTGGCGCCCGAACGTGAACGCCTGCGCGAAGGCCAGACACTGTTCACGTATCTGCATCTGGCCGCCGACAAGACGCAGACGGACGAGCTCATTGCCTCCGGCGCCACCGCGATCGCCTATGAGACGGTGACCGACCGCGATGGCGGGCTGCCGCTGCTGGCGCCGATGAGCGAGGTTGCCGGACGCATGTCGATCCAGGTCGGCGCGCATTTGCTGGAAAAGGAGAATGGCGGCGCGGGCGTGCTGCTGGGCGGCGTGCCGGGGGTGCTGCCGGCGCGGGTCGCTGTGCTCGGCGGCGGCGTTGCCGGGACCAGTGCCGCGCGCATGGCGATGGGCACCGAAGCCAATGTCATCGTGCTGGAAAAATCGCTCGCCAAGCTCAGCCATCTCGATCTTCATTTCGGCGGCCAGCTGCGCACGCTCTATTCGACGCTGGAGGCGGCCGAGACCGTGGTCGCCGACGCCGATCTTGTGGTCGGCGCCGTGCTGCTGCCTGGCGGCATCGCGCCCAAGGTGGTGACGCGCGAGATGGTGCGCTCGATGCGGCCGGGCTCGGTGGTGGTCGATATCTCGATCGACCAGGGCGGCTGCTTCGAGACCAGCCGGCCGACCGACCACGCCAACCCGACCTATGTCGAGGAGGGCGTGATCCATTACTGCGTCACCAACATGCCGGGGGCCGTCCCGCGCACTTCGGCCTTCGCGCTCAACAACGCAACGCTGCCCTTCATTCTGGCGCTCGCCGACAAGGGCGTGAAGGCGGCGCTGGGCGACGACCCGCACTTCATGGCCGGCCTCAACATCCATGCCGGCAAGGTGACGTATGAGCGGATCGCGCGCGACCTCGAGCTCGACTTCACCCCCGCCGCCGAGGCGCTGGCAGCATGAGCGCCGCCCGCCTGGAGGTCATGGAAGGCGACATCACCAAGCTCGACGTCGATGCGGTCGTGAACGCCGCCAACGAGACGTTGCTGGGCGGCGGCGGGGTCGACGGCGCGATCCACATCGCCGCCGGCCCGGATCTACGCAAGGAGTGCCGCACGCTCGGCGGCTGCCCCACCGGCTCGGCGAAGATCACTGCCGGTTACAATCTGAAGGCCCGGCACGTGATCCACGCGGTCGGGCCCTTCTGGCAGGGCGGCGCGGCGGGTGAGGCCGAGCTCCTGGCGAACTGCTACCGCGCCGTTATGGCGCTGGCGCAGGAACATGGCTGCGCCGCCATCGCCTTTCCGGCGATCTCGACCGGCATCTACGGCTATCCCAAAGAGGCGGCGGCCGCGATCGCGGTCTCGACCGTGCAGGCCGCGCTCGCGGATGCACCGGCGGTCAGCCACGTCATCTTCTGCGCCTTCGATGCGGAGACGGCGGATATCTATCGCGGGCTGCTGGGCGGGTGACGCCATCGACAAGCTTGCCTGTCCGCTCGCTCACCCTTCGACAAGCTCAGGATGAGGAACATCGTTGGTTGCCCCAAACATGAACCTCATCCTGAGCTTGTCGAAGGCTGGGCTTGTCGAAGCATGAGGGCTACACCGTAATATCGCCCCGCCACCTTTGTTCGGCCCCGCGCGGCGGGTAAGCTGACACCTGTCCTCGCACCACCAGAGATGAACCGCCGGCAGCCATGACCACGCGCAATCTCGACGCCATCTTCAATCCCGCCTCGGTGGCGCTGATCGGGGCGAGCCCGGAGACCGGCAGCCTCGGCCGCGTGGTGCTCAGCAACCTGCTGCGCGACGGCTTCAAGGGACGCGTCTGGCCGGTCAATCCCAAATACGACGAGATCATGAGCGTGCGCTGCTACCGGTCGATCGCCGAGCTGCCGCGCCCGCCCGATCTCGGTGTCATCGTCACGCCGCCGCGCATCGTGCCGGGGGCGGTCAAGGAACTGGGCGCGGCCGGCGCGCGCGGCGCGGTCGTCATCACCGCCGGCTTCGGCGAGGACGGCCAGAAGGACGGCAAGGCATTGCAGCGCCAGATGCTGGACGCCGCCCGGCCACATCTTCTGCGCGTCGTCGGGCCCAACTGTCTGGGCGTGATGGTGCCGGGGATCGGGCTCAATGCGGGCTTCGCGCATATGGCGCCGGAACCGGGCAAGCTCGCCTTCCTGTCGCAATCGGGCGCCATCGTCACCGGCGTGCTCGACTGGGCGGCCGGGCGCGATATCGGCTTCTCGCACATGGTCTCGATGGGGGCGATGGCCGATGTCGATTTCGGCGACCTACTCGACCATTTCGGGCGCGACGCCGATGTCGCGGCGATCCTCATCTACATGGAGACGGTGACGCATGCGCGGAAGTTCATGTCGGCCGCACGCGCGGCGGCGCGCACCAAGCCCGTCGTGGTCATCAAGTCCGGGCGTCACGAGGCGGGCGCCAAGGCGGCGAGCTCGCATACCGGCGCCATGGCGGGGGCCGATGCGGTATTCGAGGCGGCCTTCCGGCGCGCCGGCATCCTGCGGGTCAAGACGCTCGACGAGCTGTTCGACGCCGTGGAGACGCTGGCCAAATGCAAACCGCCGCCGGGCGACCGGCTCGCCATCCTCTCCAATGGCGGCGGCTTCGGCGTGCTGGCGGCCGACGGGCTGATCGATGCCGGCGGCACCATGGCAAGCCTGCCGCCCAAGACGATCAAGGCGCTCAACGAAGTGCTGCCGCCGACCTGGTCGCACGGCAATCCCATCGACATCATCGGCGATGCGCCGGGGTCGCGCTATGCGGCGGCGCTGGAGATCCTGCTGGAAGACAAATCCTCCGACGCGGTGCTGGTGCTGAACTGCCCGACCGGCGTGGCGAGTTCCGAGGAAGCGGCGCGCGCGATCGCCGACGGCGTGGCGCTGGGCGCGGGCAGGAAGCTGGTGCTGACGAGCTGGGTCGGCGGGGCGGCGGCAGCCGGCGGACGGCGCGTTTTCGCCGAGGCCGACGTGCCGAGCTACAACACGCCCGGCGATGCGACACGCGGCTTCATGCATCTTGTGCATCACCGCGCGGCCCAAGCGGCGCTGATCGAAACGCCGCCCTCGCAGCCGCAGGAGTTCACACCCGACCTCGCCGCCGCGCGCGTACCGATCGAGGCGGCGTTGGCCGAAAAGCGCGAATGGCTGAGCGAGGTCGAGGCCAAGGCGCTGCTTGCCGCCTACGACGTGCCGATCGTCGCGACCGAAATCGCCGCCGATGCCGATGCGGCGGTGGCGGCGGCGCAAAGGATCGGCGAGCCGGTGGCGCTCAAGATCCTGTCGCGCGACATCACCCACAAGTCGGATGTCGGCGGGGTGGTGCTGGGCGTCGACGGACCGGACGACGTGCGCGCCGAGACCGAGGCCATGTTCGCACGCGTGCGCGCGGTCATGCCCAAGGCGAAGATCGACGGCGTCACCGTGCAGGCGATGATCGTGCGGCCCGGCGCGCATGAGCTGATCCTGGGCCTGGCCGAGGACCCGCTGTTCGGCCCGATCGTGCTGTTCGGCGCCGGCGGGGTGGCGGTTGAGGTGCTCGACGACAAGGCGCTGGCGCTGCCGCCGCTCAACATGAAGCTCGCCATGGACGCGATCGAGCAGACGCGCATCTACAAGCAGCTCGTCGGCTACCGCGACCGGCCGCGCGCCGATCTGGAGACCGTTGCACTGACGCTGGTCAAGGTCTCGCGCATGGCGGCCGACCTTGCGGAGATCGCCGAGCTCGACATCAACCCGCTCTTCGCCGACGACAAAGGTGCCATCGCGCTCGACGCACGGGTGCGGGTGCGGCGCGCCAAACGCGGGGTGAAGCCCGAGGACCGCCTCGCCATCCGGCCCTATCCGGTGGCCCTGGAAGAGACCGTGGAGATCGCCGGCAAGACGTTTTTGCTGCGCCCGGTGCGCCCCGAGGACGAGCCGATGTTCCAGGACGCTTTCGCGCGGCTGTCGCCGCAGGCGGTGCGTTTGCGCTTCTTTGCGCCACTCAAGGTGCTGACCCATCAGATGGCGGCCCATTTCAGCCAGATCGACTACGACCGCGAGATGGCGCTGGTGCTGGTCGAGCCGGGCCGGGCCGGCAAATCGCGTGGCTACGGCGTCGCGCGTATCCTGGCCGAGCCCGACAAGGCGCGCGCGGAATTCGCGATTACGATCGTCACCGACATGGCGGGCAAGGGCCTGGGCGCGCTGCTGATGCGGCGGATCATCGACTACGCCCGCGGCCACGGCATCGGCGAGCTTTACGGCGACGTGCTGGCGGAGAACACCGCCATGCTCGGCCTCGCCCGTTCGCTCGGCTTCCATATCGAGCGGTCGGCCGACGAGCCCGAAGTGCTGCGCGTCCGCCTGCCGCTGAAAAAGGCGCGCAAGCAGGCGAAGAAGCCGGGCTGAGGTGGCATGGCAGGAATGATCGGCATCGCGGATCGTATAGATCTCCCTCCCCCTCTGAAGAGGGAGAGGGAATGACGACGATGCATCCTACGCAACTGGCTGGCCCGTAAATGGCCGACGCGATCAAGCCTCGCAGCCCCTATTTCGATGACGCCCGCCCGGAACGCCGGCCCGCGCTCAAGCGTTCGCTCGGCTTCTGGCCGCTCACTTTCTACGGGCTCGGCACCATTATCGGCGCGGGCATCTATGTACTGGTGGGCGAGGTGGCGGGACGCGCCGGCATGGCCGCGCCGCTCGCCTTCGTGGCGGCCGGCATCGTCGCCGGGCTGACCGGATTCTCTTACGCCGAGCTGGTCGCGCGCCACCCCGAGGCGGCGGGCGAAACCGCCTATGTCCAGGAAGCCTTCGGGAGCCGGGTGCTGGCGCGGCTCGCGGGGGTCGCGCTGATTTTCGTTGCCATCATCGCCGCCGCCTCGATCGCCAAGGGCGCGGCCGGCTATCTGCAGCAATACGTGGCGCTGCCGCGTTGGGCCGGCGGGGCCATCGTCGTGGCGCTCTTCACCATTGTTGCGGCAGTGGGCGTCACGGAAAGCGTGCGCGTCGCCGTGGTGTTGACGATCATCGAGATCGGCGGGCTGGTGCTGATCGTCGTTATGGCAAGCCCTGCCCTCGAGGCGCTGCCGGCGCGCGCCGGCGAGCTCATCCCTGGCAATCTGGGCGGCTGGGCCGGGGTTTTCGCCGGCATGTTCGTTGCTTTCTTCGCCTTCATCGGTTTCGACACCCTGGCCAATATGGCCGAGGAAGCCGATGAGGTTGCCCGCACCCTGCCGCGCGCGATCCTCGCCGCGGTGGCGATCTCATCAGTGATTTACGGTGTGGTGGCCCTCGTCTCGGTCTTCGCCCTGTCGCCGGCCGATCTTTCCGCGCATGACGCGCCGCTGGTCGCGGTGCTCGAGAAGACCGGCTTTGCCTACAGCCGGCATTTCGCGGCAATCGCCCTCATCGCCACCGCCAACGGCGTAATGGTGGAGATCATGCTGGTGGCGCGCCTCGCATACGGCATGGCGCGGCGGGACCTGCTGCCGGACTGGTTCTCGGCGGTCAACGCGCGGACCCGCACGCCGCTGCGCGCAACCCTGATCGGCGGCGCGCTGGTGCTGGCGCTGGTGGTCGCCGTGCCGTTCAGCGCCCTGGTGAGCGCCACCAGCACGATTACCCTTGCGGTCTTCGCGCTGGTCAACCTCAGCCTGATGCGCCTGCAAGTGAAGGCGCCGCGACCCGATCTCGCCATCCGCGCGCCGCGCTGGGCGCCGCCGCTGGGCGCGCTGACCTGCCTCGGCCTGATCGCAGCGCAATTGGCCGACTAGGCCTGCCTGCCAAAGCGCCGCACGCTCACAATCGCTGTGGCGTGCCGGCGGGTGTTCGGCTACATATCCGTGACAACACCGTGACACGCTGCGCGCCCCACGCGCGCCATGGACCGTAGCGCCGCATGACGTCTGATACCGACGCTCTCAACGGGCCGGCCACGAATACAGGCAGCGACCCCAAGGCCGGCGTGTCGCCGGCGGCAGATAAATCACCGGACAAATCAAAACCGCTCAAATCCCTCGACAAGGATCTGAAGGGGGTCGGCTGGCTGCAGAAAGCAAGCCGGGAACAGGCCAGCCGCCTGACCGGCTTGAGCCTGAGCTTCCTCTTCCTGGTGCTGGTCTGGGCCTTCGTCGAGATCTATACCGGCCACGTCGCCGGCAGCGGTTTCGTCATCGTGGCGGCGGTGATCGGCGGCTACATGGCGCTCAACATCGGCGCCAACGATGTCGCCAACAATGTCGGTCCCGCCGTCGGCTCGCGCGCGCTCACCATGATGGGCGCGCTGCTGATCGCCGCCGTCTTTGAAAGCGCCGGTGCACTTGTCGCCGGCGGCGACGTGGTCAAGACGGTCTCCAAGGGGATCATCGACCCGGGCGCGATCGGCGACGCGCGCACCTTCGTCTGGGTGATGATGGCGGCGCTGCTGGCGGCGGCGCTGTGGATCAACCTTGCGACTTATGTCGGCGCGCCGGTTTCGACCACCCATTCGATCGTCGGCGCCGTGATGGGCGCGGGCATCACCGCGGCCGGGGTCAGCGCGGTCAACTGGCCGACCATGGCCAAGATCGCCGCCTCCTGGGTGATCTCGCCGGTGCTGGGCGGAGTGATCGCGGCGGCATTCCTGGCCTTCATCAAATTCATGATCCTGTTCCGCGAGGACAAGCTGGGCGCGGCCAAGCGCTGGGTGCCGGTACTGGTCGGGCTGATGGCCGGCATCTTCTCGATGTATCTGGTGACCAAGGGGCTGAAGAAGATCTGGAAGCCCGACATGTCCTGGGTGGCGTTGTTCGGGCTCGGTGTCTTCGCGGTCACCTACGCGGTGGTCCGCCCGGTGGTGGCCAAGCGCGCGCTGACGTTGGAGAACCGGCGCAAGGCGGTAAGCTCGCTCTTCGTGATCCCGTTGATCTGCTCGGCCGCGCTGCTGTCTTTCGCGCACGGCGCCAACGACGTCGCCAATGCCGTCGGCCCGCTCGCCGCAATCGTGCACACGACCACGACGGGCAGCATCGCAACGCAAGTCGACATCCCTATCTGGGTCCTGCTGGTGGGCGGGCTGGGGATTTCCGCCGGGCTTTTCCTGTTCGGGCCCAAGCTGGTGCGCACGGTCGGCGAGAAGATCACCAGGCTCGATCCCTTGCGCGCCTTCTGTGTCGCGCTGTCCGCCGCGATCACGGTGATCGTTGCCTCGGGGCTGGGCCTGCCGGTCAGCTCCACGCATATCGCGGTCGGGGGCGTCTTCGGGGTGGGGTTCTTCCGCGAGCTTCACGTCAACTGGCTGCGCGACGCGCTGGAACGACGCAAGACCCGGCGCACAGCCAGGGGCAACCCCGTTCCCGCCGACGAAAAGGCGCTGAAGCGGGCCAAGAAAGTGCGGCGCAAGAAACTGGTGCGCCGTCGCCATCTCGTTACCATCATCGCGGCCTGGCTGGTCACCGTGCCGGCGGCGGCCATCCTGTCGGCGCTGATCTTCCTGGCGCTGCAGGCCTTCGTCTAGGCTCAAAACGATCTCGAAAGCGCGCGTCTTGGCGTTACCAACCGGTCATAAGAATGAACGGTCGGTGTTCCCTCAAGCGCCAGGCGGCCTGGTGACGCTAAATCGCTCGACTTCGGCAGCGGTGGATCCGGGATCACAGTTGATAAGCGCCGGGCGCTCTGGAGTTCCCCGTGAACAACGCCCAACCGGCTGATCTGTCATGGTTTTCCGGTGTGGTGAAGTAATCGAGATTGCAAGGTTTCGGGTTTCTGGCTTCGGAACCTTGCAATAGTTTGCAGCCTTGGGGATT
>Ga0307378_10000998_pt1 | contig 46897 bp, 29 predicted proteins | sample UN1MG_FD_202238 | JGI IMG/M metagenome (GOLD analysis project Ga0307378, IMG submission 202238) | Soil microbial communities from Risofladan, Vaasa, Finland - UN-1 | ecosystem: Environmental > Terrestrial > Soil > Coastal area > Acid sulfate soil | place: Finland: Risofladan, Vaasa | collected... | reverse complement strand
ATCCACGTCATTCGAAAGTATGATGATGACGAGGAAGTGGTGGAGAAAAAAGAAGAAAAGAAACCCGAAGGGGAAAATACTAACGATCAACTAAGCTTATTCTAATGGCTAAAATACAATACGATGTAATATCTCCTGATGGAATCTCTATTAGTATAGATGAACAATGGGACAATGTAAACGATGCTCAAAAAGCTTTAACTAAATGGATAAAGCGATATGAAACACAGGGCTACTATAGCTCCAATCAAGGAAGGATTCCTCTTAATGAACTGGAATCATATTGTATAATAAAACCTATTTAACAATGGAAACATTAATACAAACAGAAAGTATAGAATTATTCTTTCAAGAAGGAAGCTCAGATAAAGTATATCAAGCAGAATTAAAACAAGAGGGTGACGGGTGGATTGTGAACTTTGCATACGGCAGGAGAGGGAACACTCTCACTACAGGATGTAAGACATGTGATCCTATTCCCTATGAGAAGGCTAAGAAGTCCTACGATTCCTTAGTGAAATCAAAAACATCCAAGGGCTATAAACCTAATGGAGAAAGTGCTACCATTAACACTGTAGCAGATGATAAAGAAGACTCAGGCATTCGTCCTCAGTTACTCAATGAGCTTACTGAAGAAGATGCTCAGAAGTATATCAACGATAACGACTACTGTATGCAGGAGAAGTTCGATGGTAGACGCAAGATGATTGTTCGCAATGAGGATGGTTCCGTTCAAGGAATCAATAAGAAAGGAGTAGTTGTGGCCCTTACAAATGAAGTGTCCGATGCTGTTAAATCCATCAAGGCTCCATGTATTTTGGACGGAGAAGACATGGGTGATAAGATAATGTTGTTTGATGACATTACGGAACCATTCTTACCATACAAAGAACGTTATCAAATCTTAACTCTAGAAGCCTACTATACGATGAAAGAGTTAGAGGTAGTTAAAACTGCATGGGACACGAACACTAAACAAATAATGTTTAACCGTCTTATTGCAGAACGTGCTGAAGGAGTTGTATTCAAGAATGTTCATGCACCGTATAGTGCAGGAAGACCTGCATCGGGAGGCAACCAATTCAAGTGTAAGTTCTATGAGACTGCTTCGTGCGTTGTATCATCGGTGAGTGACGTTAAGAGTTCAATTGCTGTACATGTAATAGCTCCTAATAACCTTGGTCATCCAATGAGGGTTGAAGTTGGAAATGTAACCGTGTATCCGAACCAAAAGACTCCATATGTTGGAGCAGTAGTTGAGGTAAAGTACCTATACTATAATGAAGGAGGTTCGCTCTATCAACCAGTACTCCTAGATCATAATGGAGAAACGGTTCGTTTAGACTGTCATCCTCTTGAATGCACATTAGCAAAACTTAAAAGAAAAAAAGATGCACATTGATTTTAAAATAAGCACATGGGAACGAGTAGAGATCCCAGAAGAATACGAAGAAGAAATCCGAGCTAAGATTAAAGACGGAAGTATTACTTCAGCAAACCAAGTGTTCAATTACGAAACTGGTGACGGAATTATTGCAGATTTACAATGTAACAAACTTGACGACACAGATGAACAATTATCTGTAGAAGAAAATGGAGGGAACTCTACCATTGAAGTATGGGAAAAAACATCACTTAGGACGGCACCTATGTTGTGTAGTTGGAGAAACGGAAACGAAGATGATTAGTAAACAGTATACTGCAGAACAACTTCTTAAAAAATTCAAGGGTGTGTATATTGATACACACCCTACTTACGACTATTCTAAAGGAGAATGGTTATATGAAGTAAGAGGTAAGTCAAAAACAATTCGAGAAAACCATAATCTTCCTGAAGAGGAAATAATACAAGATTAATATGTCAGAACTTAGTAAATCAATTACCATAGGGAAGTATTCCTTTGAGTTAGTAGAGAATAGATATGAAGCTCGAGGTGGTCAATACTTCGATGATGACCATGACCAAGTGCCCGAACCAGAACTTCAATTGGCTGCAGCAAAACTGCAAACAAGATTGAAAGAACAAGGAGTAAGTACCCAAATGGAATTCGGAGAAAAAGGTTGGATTGAAGTTTATATAGAAGACTGATGAGTAGAATATTAGTAGAATATAAACCGAATCTCACGGCTATAGGTATTAACATTATTGAAAACAATTTCCCTGCTTCTATGGAAGCTATCGATGGGTCAAGTAAACAATACGATTTAGAAATTCTAATGGCTGATATTGGTGATACACTACCGCTAGAAGATAAGTGGCTTCTTAAGGAATTACTTGACGAAGAAGTACCCGTAAATTACATTGAACTTTAAATTATGAAAAAAATAAATTGGAACAACGGTCTAGTACAAGGCTTGCCCGATTACGATAAACCTATTCTATTGAGATACGTGTCATACTACAAAAAGAATATATTCACGATGAGTGCTTTATCGGTATTTAGAAAAACAGATAGCTCAGGACATGAGTTTCTAAATCTTGCAAAAGTATATATAAGTAAAGAAAAACGCGAAGGGGGATTAGAAGATGTAAGACTAAACCCAGATGTTACTGCATCCTACTTCAGAACCACAGAAGACTTAAAACATATGTGGTGGAGTTACATTGATTTGAACATTGAGCCAAATAAAAACATTCCGTTCCAATCGGTTTTAAATGACAAAATAAATGAACTCGTCAAACAAGAAGAAAAGAAGCACATGCAAGTAGTTAATTCGATACGTAATTACAACTTCATTAAAATTGACATAGGTGAATTTAAAATCATTGACCACCTTATATCAGAATCTGAAACTAAAAGAAAGCTGAAAGATGATTAAAGACGATATAGCTAATGCTGTTGTACAAACACCATCTTCATCCTCCTCACAGTACCAACCTGTTATCGTAGGAGGATTAACAAAATACGAACACTTCCTAGGTCTTGCGTTTCAAGGTGTAATAGCCTCACAACCGAGAGCAGGATATATTGAACCACGGAAAGCTGCAGAGATGGCAATGCAGTATACCGATGAACTATTCAATGCTGTCAATCATTTACCAATGGAATCAGATGGATGAAAGAAACATGGAGAGCAGTAGTAGGATACGAAGGGCTTTATGAAATATCATCCATAGGGCAATTAAAACGTCTTGCTGGATATTCAATTAGAATACGAGAGAGATACAAAGACGATGCTATATATCATGAAGAAATAATCCTAAAGGTTCAGACGAACAAGAAAGGATATTACAAATGTAAGATTCACAAACATGATGGAAAGGTAACTGTTGCAAAACATATACTTATACATCGATTAGTAGCATTAGCCTTCCATGGTCAACCACCTGAAGGTAAACCTCAAGTTAATCACATTGATGGTATCAAGACTAATAACAATTACTTGAACCTTGAATGGTGCAACAACGAAGAGAACCAACGTCATGCAATTGCAATGGGATTAGTGCCAGATAAACCAAAAGGTTATGACAACGACCTAAGTAAAGAGGTACACCAAGTAAATATAATGACGGGAGAAATAATACAAACCTTCGGTTCTATGAAGGAAGCCTTCCGTGAAACGGGAGTGCATCGAGAGAATATTAAGAAGGTATGTCAAGAAAAAAGATTGTCAGCAGGAGGATACTCATGGGAGTATGCAGACAAGTAGTTACTATCATCGAACACACAACTAATTATGGCAAAAGAAATCAAACGGTTGAACACCGAACAAGTTTACAAAATGGAGTTAGCAATTGCTAAACAACTCAACATCGATGTCAAGAACATCAAGTATTTCAAAGGACATGACGGTATGCAAGGTATCAATGCAGACCTTTACTATGAGGGTAAGAAGTTTGCTACGGCATACGACGATGCTCGTGGTGGAGAGATGGATGTCCGTCCTATCAGTTATGATACCCCTATTCTTGCAATCTATAAGGAAGTAGAGGATAAGCTTCGTGCTTTACCTAAGTACATCCTTCATTATGATAAGGATAGAAACGGTAAGCCTGTAGGTGGGAAGATGTCCACTTGGGAGTCTAGTACAGATATGGCTGATCTAGTAGATGCTATTGCTCGTCAGAAGCAGGAACTTAAAGAGCATGTGAAAGGTATCCTTTATACTACTAAGGAGGGAGAGTTCTATGCTCATTGGAATATGAGCCTGCCGGCTATGATGAAGAAGCATCCTAAGACAGCTCTACCAACTATTCAAAAACGGTACGATGAGCTGTCATCAAAGTATCCAATCACCAATAAGGACTATCTAGCTAGTATAGGTGTTCAGGTTAATGCCTTAGTGTGACCGAGGAAGAATTTGCAGAAGAGGTTGTCATGGAAGTAAGATTACGTTCCATGATGACCTACGTTCTGTCAAAGAAACAACATCGTAAATTCAAGATATTTTTTACGAAGACTGCTAAAAAACACCTTGGTTGGGATGAAGTACAGTGTCGAAATGAATTCGATAGATTTTGTAAATCCTTCAATGTAAAGATTAATAAACAAACACTTTAATTATGATTTTAATTGATATAAAGAAGCTCCATTGCACTACGGGGACTTCTGATAAGTTATACATTGTGCAACTGTATGAAAATCCATCAACAAAGATGTACGAGGTACACTCTGAATATGGCAGACGAGGCAATGCTATGACTGTAAATCCACCAAAGGTTTATGCAACCGTAAGCCAAGCAAGAAGTGCGTGGGCTCACGTTTGTAATTCTAAGATAAAGAAAAATTATCAAGACATTACTCAACCTGGGGACATGGAGAGTAGGTTCAACGATGCTTATGTTAATGAATTATCTAAACAAGCAGCAGTTTTATGTGCTGAAGGATCGTTAGAACGACCTCAGTACAATAGTATAAAAGGAATGCTGGCATCTGGAGATGAACCATCACAAATACTAGCCGAGGAGATGATCAAGGCTAAGAACCAAAAACTTGTAGCATGAAGATAATAACATTTAGTTGTTCTGATAAAGTGCATCTATACATGGAGGGATGTGGTAAGATACCGGCTAGACCGTATTTCACCCATTTATCCATTTATGATGCACGAGAGTACTTACGAACATCGGAAGGTGTGGAGAAGGCAGAGCTTAAGGTAAACGGTACACTAATGGTTTGTAAAAAGTGTGGTAGCTATCATGTAGCTGAAACAAAGTTTGTCGATCCGAATACGAACGTGATTAGAGAAGATGATCCACCAAAACAATTGGCTTGGTGTTATCAATTATGTGGTTGTACTACTTTAGTAGATAGTCTTGATTATGTGGGTAAAAATACGTAACTTCATAGGCTTAATTCTAATGACAGCTGCCATCATAGCATTTGTCATATGGGCTATTATAACAGCCATTCCACATAGAGAAAAGGTGGATAAAGGATATAAAATTGCTCCAACCGATGAGGAGATTAGAGAAATAGAACTCGGACCATTTTAACTTTTAAACCAACCATATGTTTTTAAATTCATTTTACGTACAAAAAAGTAAATTAATGCTGTACCCGTTACTGCAATTCGCAACAGATGCTATCAGACCGAAGCAGACATATCTTGTATATAAAAATGACTTTACGTTGGACAATCCGTGTATCATTTGTGCTTATGAAAGACAGAATGATGAAGCTTATTACGAATTCCGTAACAAAGTTGTATTCAACAACGAATACTTCTTGATGCATATAGTAGGGCTAGACTATGATTATAGTGTGTTTACCCTGCAGGATTTCGGAAAAGACTACCAACACTTCCTAGAGGGTAAGTATTCCAAATTTTCGAAGAATACAAAGGAGATAATTCTCATGGCATATAGTAAGACTACTATTGGGCCTATATTAGTGGACACCCACCTGAATCCTGAGAATTACCATGATTTATACTCAAGGGAACTTAAAGTAGAACTTGAGTCTGTATCTGAAGCTCACGAGACATTGGATCCACCAGATTTCGAAAAGGAGACAATCAAATAAAATACGGGAGCCCTAACGGGTTCCCTATTTTTTTTTACTTCTTACCAGTCATTCTCTGACCAGCCTCGAACTTTCTTTGACCACCTGTAGGATCAATCAATTTAGCAGGACCACTCATCCAACCATGATACTTAAACAGTAATCTAAGATAATTACCCCCTCTATAACCCTCTTCTTGGAAGAAAAATGGACCAGCATCTTGACTAGGAGTTGTTGATCTACTTCCGTTAAGTAAGGCTACTGCTTCTGAAAACAAAGCTGCCGATTGAGTTAAAGAAATACTTTGGGATGTTGTTTGGTTTAATAAATCATTCCATCCAGAAGAATGAGCCAACCAATTTACTGAATTATATTCATCTTGTAATTTGGCAGTTATCATACTAATATGATTCATAAGGAATCCATATTCAGTACCCTCAATTGTAGGGTCTTGTCTATTGAACTCATATCCAGGTTGATCCCTAATAAGTCCTAACCCATCCTTACCAAAAATTCCACCATCATACCATCCAGAACGTGTTTGCATGGCAGCCCAATCGGTCTTCTCCCTATCGTCATCATCCCCATCTATCCATGTAGGTGTAAGAAGTTTCCAAAGGTGATATATTAAAACTCCCATTCCTATTTGAACCATAGTGTAGAAGACACCTTTTAATTGAGATTTAGTAAGGTACATTAGGGTACGAGGGTTCCTATAATTCTCTAGTAAATCTTTTACTACCATGAGAGTTGAAACAGTATGGCCCCACTCAGCTTCTCCTGTTGACCAGTTCATACGTTTCCGTATAGAAGGTAACCAACTATGTCTACTCATACCGAGTCCGAAGGAATATTGTTTGGATGCTATAGGAATGACGTGCTTCTTGAGAAACAGCATCTGTTTAGCAATAACATATCTTCCAATAAGAGCCTGATCTTTTTTAGCAAATGCACCGTTCCATTTCATAATTACATTTTGCATATGTAATTTTTGCTCACTAAATCCCTTACCCTGTACAGGTGATCCATCTTCCTTATAGCTAACAGCATATTGCTCTTCGACACCTTCCTTAGTTTGAACACGACCGTTTACCAATTCAAATGCATTTATGTAAGGAATCTCCTTAGTATTACCATTAGCATCAGTAATCTTCACTTGTTTCTCGTACATCATTCCACCGAAATTCTGAAGACCTCCTTGAAGTTCCAACCAGTGTCTTATATTTTGACTAGCCTTACCATCAAGCATATCTCCTATGTAAGTACGAGATAATGTATCACCCATTGTATCCATAGAACGACCGGAGATAGCATCAAACAATGTAAATATCTGCTCATCTAATGATTTATGACCTCTCTTTCTTATATCTCTACTTACTTTAAAGGCAGTTTTAGTAGCCCATGCTTCTCCTCTAGCAAAGTTTCTCTTAGACATCTCTTGTCCTGAAAGAACATGAGTCAATGCAGTAATCTTCATCTGACCATAATTCACAACACCTGATGATAAGTTCCAATTAAAGTTCATTTTAGATGAACGTTTTACAGTAGCATCTAATGCTCTTTGAATAGCTTTATTTTTAGAGCCTAATCCCGTCATGGTTATACCATCAAAATCCCGTTCTATTAATGCATCAAGAACTTGACTTCTTGCTGTCTTATTATCTTGTCTTTGTTCTTTCTTATAAGCTTGGTCAAGGTTTTGATGATTAGCATTTTGATTAATTTTTGATTTTCTTTGAGTTACAAAATTTCTCTTATCTACTTTAACCCTACCTAATAAATCCTGCATTGAACGAGCATAGCTGTTAGATTCTTTAGCACCTTTCTTATGATTTAATGAAGCTATATATTCTGGGATAGTCTTGAGAATATCAGTAGACTGATCCTTAATGTTCATCATTTTTTTTCCCGGGGTTCCTTGGAACACACCTATTACAGGCATTTTAACGTCCGTATTAATCATTGAATAGGATCTAAGACTTTTCATGTCTTCATTCATTTGATCCTTACTACCTTCTTTGTACTCAAATATATCATCCTCTGCACCAAATACATTTTCAATAGTACTTCTTATAAATCGTCCTGGTCCAACCGTGCCTGTTACAATATTTTCCAATCTAGTTTTTCTAGTTCTAGGAAAGGACATGTATAATTTATCAGCATCGTTTTCTGTAACTCTTTGACCGTTGAGATAATCCTTTTTCAGATCCTCCATAAATTGATACATCTCTGGCTCTTCTTCCTTAAGCTTATAGTAGTCAGAGTTTCTGTAACGATTAGTAGACTCATTTTTAGGTAACCATTTCCCACGGTTATCTTTTGTCACACCAATTATCTCCTTTGTTTCATACCTATCCTTAACTATTCGTGCTTGGAATTCGGATGAAGGAACACGATACTGATCATCAACTTTGATTAAGTTACTTGTACCATCCTTTCGTTTAATACGTTTAGTCTTATAGTCAAATGGATTAGGAGATTGATTTACAATCCACAAGTTAGTAGGTGTGAGTTTTTTCACCCCTTTATCATCACGTTCGTAATGATTTTGATCAACAAACTTTTTGAAGTCAGCATCTGCCTTCATTGCTTCTTCACCCTGCTTACTCTGAACAAATTCCGAAAAATAATCATTGGCTAAGTTCTCTAGGGACGTGAACTCACTACCTTGATTTTCAATAAACTCTTGAACCAAGGTACGCATTGGAGCATTGTCAAGAAATTCAATCATCGTATTCTTATAGAAATCTGTTGGAATACTTTGTTGATTAAGTAGAGCATTAATTTCTTTTAATCGTCCAAGGGTAACCTCATTAAGACCTAGACGAGCTGAGGTGTCCAGTTGTTTTTTAACTAAGGCATTATGCTCGGACTCATCTGAAGAATTCTTCCATTTACCACCATTATCTTTTTGAATCTGACGAAGCTCGAATAATCGGTTTTTATCGGTCAGACTAAGACCACTGCTAGTGATTAAGTCTTCTCGTTTCTTTTCAATTTCCTTATGTGCTTCGAGGACAGCTTTACGTGCCTCTGCTGTTGCAGAAATATCACCTTGGGGTTGATTACCGGAGTCTTTAACTATACGAGTTTGCTCATTAATTAAAGTCTGCTGTTCTGTGTCATCAAAGATTTTCTTATTCTCTTCATCAAGAAGCTTGAGGATTTCTTTTTTCTCATCGATAAGTTCTTGCTTCTGAACATGGACTGAATTCTTGAGAACTACCTTTGTATTTTTTCTCAACCATGTCTCCATCAATTCTTTATACTTTGGGGAGTCTATCTTATGAGTAGCTTCAATATATAAACTATACTCATCATAGGCATCTTGAAATGCTCCTGGTATCTCATCCTCTAAGAAGTATTCTGCCCGAGCATCACTATACTCTTGTAACCTTTCTGCAATGGCCAGCTCATTACCAGTCTTCTTAACTCCAAAGATATCAGTAGTAGAACGAAGTGCTTTTAATTTTGCTTTAAGATTATCTATGATGGCATCATTGGTGCCGTCATTTTCTTCACTAATCTCTTTTATTTCATCGTAGATTGCATCCCTTCTTTCACTAGCTTCATATCCAATATCATCCTTAATCAATAATTCATCTGCAGCATAGTACCCTGCATCAAAATCTTGATTCATATAAGTATTCTTCCACTTTTGATATTCCCATTTAGCTTCCTTCCATAATCGTTTATCAGCATCCGAATTAGAATCATCAAAGTTTTTTTTGGCTATTGTAACTTCATTGCTTAATACTACTTGATCATATCGATAATCCTTCCATGGTGTAAGGAACATATTTTCCTTAACAGCTATTACATTTCCTTGTTCATCAATAAGACCTATAGTATCTTGAGTACCCATCTTTTTACCCGAGTCCCCTCGTTTTTGAAAGCTGACTTTGGCACCGACCTTCAAGTGTTTATCAACAGTATCCACCCATCCTGTCATCCAGGAATTAGCGTTTGTCTCATAAAGGTTGGTCATTGAACGAAGGTGAGCATAGACACTTGATATTGCAGCATCTCCGTTATTAGATAATGATTCAAGCATTCCGTTACCCCAACTAGAATCTTGAGCTGTGCCATCAAGAATAGCTTCAGCCTTAGACCTATCGAATTCTAATCCTGTAATCCATAATTCATGTAAATCTTTATAATCCCGACTCCTAGACCCTTCAGCTTTAAGCTTCTTATATTTTTTGTATTCTGCCTCACTCATATTGTGAAAAGCTTGATAGGCAGAATCCCTAACCTTTTGAGGAGCCCCAAGCATATTCACACCTAATGCACTCTTACCTGACATTTCATCATTGAATTTCTTTAAAGCTCTATCTGCTGTAGGACCTGCTATCTCTACAAAAATATCAAGTACTGCATTCTTTTGTAGAGAATTAATCTCACTCCTCATTTCTGTGAGGCTATTATATAATTCGTTTGCTAGTTTATTAACTGGATTTTGAACAGGCTTTCCTTGAGCATCCATTACTACCTCACCATTTATTTCCGTAAATGCATTCTCTCTATTACCTATAGTATGAAAGTCTGTAATGACTTGCTCATAATTAAGCATATGCTTTTTAAAATAAAGAAGGGTATCTAATTTAGTTTTGCTATCAAGATCTCTTAATGCCTTAACCTTCTTTTTTCCTTCGGTAAAAATATCATTTACCTTGTAGAGAGTATGCATTAAATTAGACATTCGTTCCTCCATCTCTACAGCCATTTCTGGAATAGTTCCATCCTTAAGCTGACTGAAGTAATCTAGGATGTCTTCCCTTTCTAATGTAGGATTATCCTCTTTAAGTCTTTCAATTTCTTGCAACCTTGTATGCTCTAACTCATCCATAAAAACATCCGAAAGAGCTAACATTTGAGGGTTGTTTAGGATATCTGCTTTTTGTTCAGCAACAGCATCGAATACTTTACCTATAGCACTCATCATGAACCTTGCATCCTCTTCATTCTGCAAATCAATTTTATTAAAAGATTCTATGAACTGTTCTTTATCCTTGAAGTATTCAATGATGTCGGTTCCAGTTATCATTTTCTTCTTAAGCTCAAGAACATCTCCTTTTGCAACCATCTCTGCCATACCTTTAAGAGTAGTGTCAGCCTGTAGTTTTCCAACATCAACCTTTCTACCAAGGAATTTTCTTAAGGCTTGTCGGATTTGATACATTAATTTATCAAACCAAGTCTTAAGTTTGGGAGTCATCTCCTCCATCCCAACAAGTTTTGTGAGGGCACGTACTAATACTTCTTCTTTAATCGATTCAGGGTTGCTTCCATCCTTATACAATTCATTTACCTCCTCAATAATTTCTTGAAAATATTCATCAGCCAGCAGTTCATTGTATAGTTTATCACGTACTTCTGCAGGTAGGGATTTAATTATAGGATGTGAGAACTCATGTACTACAGATTCGGGAGTGAACTTTCCTTCAATAAAATACACTGTATCCTCTGCAAAGAATGCAATTTCTCCATTATATTCTTTTTGCTTTGCAGCATGAATCTCTTTTGCTTCTTGCTCGGTAATTACTTTTGATTCTACATTTAAACCTTTGGATAATTGGAACAACCAATCGTCTGCTGTTTTGTTATCATATTCTTCAACCTGATCTTTAAAAGTTTCTTGTTGAGAATTCCATTCATACCACTTGTCATTGGCCTCATTATTAATAAGGTCAAGTTTATACCGTATGGCTCTTGGAGAACGTAGAACACCATTCTCCATGTAATCTCTATTCACCTCCTGTAATGAGATATTGAGTTCGTTATATACCTTTAATTCTTCTTTGGAAATATTTAAACAACTACTCATATCTATTTACATTTATTGATTTGTTCGTTCACGTCCTGGTCGGAAACAAATGTATCGGTTTTTAACTGTTCTCCATAAAGAAGTTTATTAAATATCTCTATGGCACCCTCTCTGTTTTCTTCGAGCATCTGATTTACCTGCTCTATAGTGTACGTCTCAAGTATCTCGTGAGCCTCCTCAGTGTTGTATTTTTCTTTTGTTTCAAGAGCTGTCTTAACAGGCTCAGTAGACGTTTGAGTTGTAACTGTTTCCTTTAACTTCAACATCTCACCATTGTCAACCTCCTCCTCAACTAAGGTAGGTTGTTTAAATGAAATCATTTGTAGATCCCCTGCTGAATCATACACTTCTATTCCTTTAATCCCTTTCTTCTGAACAAAGTCATAGAATTTTTTTTGATTGTCTAATGCTGAAAAACTTAACTTATTTACATTGTATTCATATCCGGTCTTAAGCTTGTATTCTTTAACCAAATTTTCATATAGATTTACATCTTCTTTTTGATTAAGGAATCCCTTATTTGAAATACGTACTTGCTTATTTACGTTGCTGGTCTCGGATTTAGTTTCGGTATAATGATTTACATCCAAGTCATGGTGACGAAATCCTATATTAATAATTCTATTTTCGGGGGTTCTGTTTAATACATCCTCTATCTGATCCTCTTGCTCCTTAGTTTTAATTACATACAGTTCATCAAGCTTCACGAATAAATCTTCTACCGGAACTGCACGAGTTACATCTTGCCTCCTAGATGCAGCATAGCTTTGGGTTCTATCTAAAATTTTATGGGATGTAGTTTCAACATCGAATAACTTTTTACCACCTGTCTCCAGTCCGTATTTGGTCACAGCAATATCAGTAAGGAAATCATTCCCTTTATCAAACTCACTTTGATCTAATATAATACGAGTGTCATCAATAATCTTCTCGTTTCTTAAATAGTCTAGGCTATTAATTTTAGTATCACATCCCATTGTCTTATATATTACATGCAAATGGATCCTGTTGAGCATCGTCTACCTGTATTGTAACAGGACCGTTATACTCTTTTCTAGCTTCCATTATTGCTCTTCCAAAATTCTTTTCAAATGCTTTGAACCCACTACCCAAAGTTAACAAACTCTTTCCGGATTCCATAAGCTCAGACTTAAATTGAGGTACAGTTTCTGCAACTCGTATAAGGGTAGCCTTAATCAATTTAACTTCATCAAACTTATCTACATTGGTACCAAGCTTAATACCCTGTATTAGATTTACCCAATCGGTTTCTGTAAGATCCCCACTTATTCCCTCGAACTGTGCCTTCAATCGTCCTCGTTCTGCAGGAGTAGCTAATCTAGATTTTTCAGCTGCAAGATACCTGTAGATATTGGTATACGGAGCCGAGCCAATAGAGAGATTTACTTTCAGGTTCTCCATACGAGTAGTGAATCTTTCGTTTATCTTACTCTCCCCTCCTAGTGTAGAATACAATTGCTCTGGAGCTAGTTCATCAGCCTTAGAGTACTGCATGTACACACCGTCTTTAGTGACAATTTTATGCTCCTTAAATCCTGCCTTACTCTTAAGGAACTTTCGTGCCAGTGAATCAATCCCACTATTCATTCCTATATTGAAGACCTCGGCTCCCTGCTCAATAGCATCGTTGATACTTGTCTGATAGGACTTGAATGTACGATCTAAAGTCTCTTGGTAAGTAGCCTCATTGTTCTTTCCTCCCGTAGCATATTTATTCATTGTCTCTCCGACAATCCATACATCTGTATCCTTATTGTATTCCTCTACTAAAGCATCATTGTAATTGTCACTTATGAATCCATAGTACTTATTAATCTTACTCAAACCCTTGTAGGTTTTAACTGGAAAGTCTCCTACTTTATGAATAATCACTTTATCACTGGCATTTGCCATTGTAAGATCCATCTTGTCTACATATCTTCCCTCGAATGAATCCAATGTCAATGGCTTGCTATCTAATTCTCTAAATGTATTTTCGAAATAAGCAGTTGTCTCAAAGGATACCCCTCTATTTTTACCCATCAAAAACCTCTTGAATGACGGAGCATCTTCCTTGTAATATATTTTTTTGAAATCCTCAAGTAATTTATAGCTTGCTGATTCATCATCCTTAAGAGAATCGAAGTGAGATAGTATATCGTTTCTTACAGGAGCTATTACATTATCCAAAGAGTCCTGGTTAATTACTCCGGTCATTACATATTTCCCGTAACTCTTAACACCACTTTGTAGTATTGCAAATCTGTCAAACATCTGGAAGAATTCTTTTACTTCTGGATGAGGGTGGTCTTTAAGTATGGCTAAGTTCTCCTCGTATATATCTTTGTATCCTTCTTCTTTCAGATTCAGTAAGTACAAGTTCTCTCTTCCAAATTTCGAGGTATCCGGAGTTAAATCCTTTACTAATGTAAACTGATCTTCAAGAGTAGGGTGTTTTACTTTAAGCTCATATAATCTTTTGGAATAGGTAGACTTACCTTCAAATAATTGCTCTGCATTTCCTGATTTGATTATAGCTTCTGCATCTGTATACTCATCTTCTAAATCTAAGGTTTCATCTTCTGCTACAGCTTGTTCAGCCAACTTATAAGATATGGTACCTTTTACTTTATTAAGATTAAGATTTACTCCAGCAATATGCTTTTCAATAAGGAATTTTATTACAGAATTTCTATTACCTAGGGCCCCATCTTCAACCTCACCTTCTATAAATTTTTCATCATAAAAGAATTTTCCATCCTCAATTCTATATGTTTCTGTACTCCCATCTTCTACTTCGAAAATAGAATATCCTTTATATGCATTGTTCTCAATACGAGAGGTTTCATTTTGATATACATATGATAAGAATTCTTCTGAGAAATCTTTCTCGTTATCAACTTTCGTTCTTCCTTTTTGGTGTCTTTTTTTAATGCCTTCTGCAGCAGCCTTAATGAGAGCATCATGATTTCGTAAACTAAAGAACTGTCCCCACAATTCTAATTGTAGTTCGTTGGTATTGAACATTCCAATAGGACTATCCTTAGTCATTCGGTCTTGAATATCTGAGGGTAATGCTTTTTCCAGATGAAGATTCTCAAACTTCTCTTGCATGTTTCGTACTTCTGCAAGGTTGGCCGAGGTAGACGTATCAAATTTAGTAGCCATTGTCAAGTTCGTAATCTGCTTTGCTGTTTGTTCGTATGAAACAAATTGGAGCAATGCATGAAGCTCTTGGTTAAACTCATCTTCTGTACGAGGCTTATTCATATCCTTGATAAGCTTCTCGATTGTACCATCCTTCTTTATGTCCAAAGGTACTTCAAAGTCTCTGCTTTCTGAATAGACTCTATTTATATCATTTAATGGTTCACGATCGTTGTTTTCCAGAACCTTATTTAATACATCTATATCATTATGCTTTTGGATTAAATCAAAAGTGCTACTATCTTTCCGTTTTAGTGTACTAAGTCCATAGAATGCACTGTTCATCTTTCTTTTTGTCTGAATATACTCACGTACCAATTTAGAAGATGAAAGCATTACAGCTTGCCTAAAGTCAACTCCAGCCATTAATAAGAACTCCAATGTAGGCACAACTTCCTTGTTACCTTGAATATTAAATATCCATGCGTCTTTTGCAACGTCAACCCAACCATTAATAAGTTGCCCTAGTAGGTCAGAAACTCTTTCACCAGAAACATTAACAGTCTTAGACAAATCGATTACCTCCTGCATCTTACCATTGACGTTCTCCATTCGGGTATTATGATCCAGCTGTATTCTGTAATCAACATGTTCGTTAACAGCCTTTTCTTCTGTAGGGCTTAACACTCTTTTTTCAGCTGATAGCCCGTCAAACTCTTTAGTAGTTAATCCATTTGTTGGATTAAGGTACATTCCAATAGACTGAAAGATAGCTGAGAACTTAGCACCAACTGCACCAACACCAAGTGTATCCATACCTACAGCATTTTCTAATTGCTTATTGATATTATACATAGGATCAAATATCTGAGTAGGAGATATTTGCTTTTCATTATTCTTGTTAAAGGTCTGTGTACCATTTACACGATCGTACTTCTTGTAGTCTGTTGCATGTTCTGCTAACTCCTTGGCAAGAGGTTCAACCATATCGTTTGTATTCGGCTTAACTAATTCTGAGAATACACTCTTCATACTTAATCGTTGAGCAATCAAATCGATTAATTCATTCTCCAATCCTTTTATAGATGCCCCACTAATCTGACGATTATAGTTATCTATTTCAGTTTGATATTTTTCTGCATCAGCTTTAAGAGGTGTGATTTGATTCCAAAGGTCTTTCTTTTCTTGAGTAAGTTCTTCACCATTTAAAACTCCTTCATTGATGTCATCATTTATTTCCTCATAGTAACTAGACTGCTCTTGAAGTAAAGCACCAATCTCATTCTCAATTTCTTCTGCTCTATCGATACTTAGTTGGTCAGAATTCCCTTCTAAACTGTTATGTTCTTTGATTAAAGAATTAATGTTATCACCTATTTCAATAAGTTCCTTAGCTTCAGTAAGGTCCTTATATAATGGTGCCAGAGCCTTATTTGTTGCCTTGAGTTTTTCTTTTGTCTCAGCAATCTTATTTTTTATTCCTTGAACATCAGTATTAATAGTAGTGTGTTTTACTATTTCAATTTCCTTATTGTAGATATCGATGTTTGGGAACATCGTAAATAATTTATCTACATCAAAATCAGAACCAGCCTTGGCTACAATCTCCGAAGGAACAATCATCACATTTCCAGAACTCTTAGGTAGGAATTCAGCAACCTCCATGAACTCAAGAGAATTGAATCCTTGAGAAGGGATACGAGGAGCTACAGCTCGAAGTGCCTCTCTATTCTTAGCTAACCAATCTTCGTCCTTAATTACTTCGTTTAATCGTGCTAGAGATAAATCATAATCTAATTCTCTAGTTTTAGTACCATCTGCATTCTCATATGTAACGAACTTTGCTATGAGCTTGCCGTCCTTTCCTTTAGTATACAACAACTTCTCAAAGTCACCCTGTAAAGCAATCTTTATTTGAGCACCTATGGTTCTGCCATCTTTGTCGTGATAACTTCTAAGAGCATTTGTTCCACTTGCTTTATCTCCTTTAACTTGAGTCGTTCCTTTCTTCTCAGTCATAGTTGAAGCAACCTGGATAAGCCCTTCCCCATTTACCTTTATCTTGGTAATACGTTTATCAATAAGAGATACCAGTAGCTTCTCAACTTGGTCAGCTGTAAGTGCCGTTGATAAGTCAGTCTTTAAATTCCCATTATCAAATAAGAATTCAATTTGTTGTTCAGTATAATCCTTTGATGTGAACTCTCTACGGATAAGATTCACAAGTTTCGATGAGTCCTGTATGAGTGACTTCACATCTTTAATACCTAACTCGTTGTATAATTCCTGCTCTTTGTAGTTACGAATAGCATGTAGGTTCTTCAAATAATCCTTATGCCATTGTTCATGTTCCGGAGTAAGATATTTTCCATCCTCCCCTTTTAAATCAGACACAAGGATGCTTCTCATTTGAGTAGGTAACGTAACCTTCCCTTTGTACTTGTTGTTAATCTTCAATTGATTCTTCAAGTACTTTGCAAATATCACATTCTTTTCAAAGGTTAAACCTTCATTTAAGCTTCTATCTTTATTGTAGTATTGGTCTACTCCAGACTTGTCTTGGGATACAGTAGACAATTTTGAACCGGATTTGAATGTCACATAGTCAACACCTTGCTCCATCATTTTCTGACTGAGGCTCTCAAGTTTTGTCCCTTGAATCATTCCCGGTATAAGGGGAACTAGGTTGAACTTATGGAAGCTTTGTTGTCTCAATGGAGCATTAGTATCCAATGGTCCGAAGTACTGAAGCTTCATCGATGGGAAGAACTCATCGAATTTAGTTTGGTCATAATTCCCTGGTATAATCTTACCGTCCTTATCAATAGCTCTATCGATGATAAGATTGTATTGAGCTTCTTGTTGGGCAGTCCAGATACCTTGAGATATATTCATCATTCGGTAGCTGTCAAATCCGATGACACCTTGACCATCTGCCTCCTCCATCTCCTCATAGGAACTCAAATCAAAGCTATCTCCAAGAGCTTCTCTAAGCTCATCCAGGTATTCAGATGCTACAACATGGTCAGCAATAACACCAGTATTAACACGACCGTCATAATCCCCATGTTCGGATTTACCTGCCGTTACTTTGTTCGACCAACCTCTTGCTTTTATTTGACCAGAATCATTTCTTGAATTGATGTAGTCAAAGAATGCAGTATCAGTTCTGAATATATCTCCTGTAGAAATATAACCTGCATTACGTTTATGGAAGTCTTCTCCTTCAACATTGTAAAGTGCAGGATCTCCCAGATGGAAGGTTGTAAAGTCAAGGTTATGAAGGAACTTATTTCTTTGGAACATCCCAATCATAACTTCCTTTATGTCATCCTCAGTTTTATCTCGATACTCCTCTGGTAATTCTTGTAGGATGCTATCCATTATACTGTCTGTAACGAATAATTCAGCAGAATGATTCTCCATCATCTTGTCAGTTTTATTCTTGAAGTATTGGTTTACTTGTTTAACAAGAGCAGTTGTATTCTCTTTAGCAATAGCCTTTGCTACAGTATTAAAGTCTGTACTCTTAGTCAAAGAAAGAAGCTTTTCTTTTGTCTTGCTGTCAAAGATATCATCAAAGATAAACATCTTATTCCCTCGTTCCATATAGCTCTTATCAAAAGGAGTACCATCCTTTTTGATTTGGGCAAGTGTATTTATCCTAACAATCTCAGCAGTTACATAGTCTTTCAACTCATTATACATTGTAGTATCATTCGAGTTGCTGAGTGCTTCAATTATTTCAGCTGGTCCAAATACTTGTTTCGAGTCAACTCCCATATGAAGGGATGTAGACTTATCAGCCATTCTTGTTACCTCCGATTTATTAAAGAAGCTCAAGTAAACATCCGTCATGAACTTAGAGCTAATATCTAAATTCATATTTGTTAACCCGATGAATTGCTCCTCCTGAAGTAATGTAGAACCAGAGAAATTGTTCAAGGTTAATTTAACCCCTGTACGTAATCCTTCTTTGGTAAATAGTAACTTGTGATAACGGTTGGCCCGGATCATCGGATCCTTTGATGGATCTAAAAACTTTAAATGAGGAAACTCTGCAATCACATCCTCGATACTTGTTCCTTCAGCAATTGAGTTTATATCGTTTGTTACAACCGATGCTGTGCTATTCAATGACAACTCACTTTGTGTATCCCCTGGTGCGTTGATAGACATGAACGAATTAAACTTATCTGATAAATCAAATTCAATTTGCTGTATCGTATTATAGTAAGAGTTTAACCCACTTTCTTTTTGAGTCTCGGTACCTTCATAGTTTACTGATTCGTGGGTACCAAATAACCCTTTTAATCCAGTTATTCTATCGGTGTTCTGACCTAGTTCTTCCTTATGAGCATTAACTTCTACATGGTTCTTTAATCGAGTTGCAATAGCATTAACCACATCGTGCTGGTTAGCTAAAGCTTTTTCAATCTCAGCTGTATCCGTAATGTTTACCCCAAGTGATCTGTAGAATCCAACATAGTCCTCAGCCTTATTGAGTTTCCATTTACCCTCGGAAGTCTCTGTAAGGAATTCATCAAGTATCCCTTGTGCATTTAATTCAATTCCTTTTGCAGTACTCTCAAGATATTCTGATGGCATTGCAGGGAAGGATGAGTTCCATGCTCTCTCAACAGACTTAGTACCACCTAGGGTAGTTCCGTACTTACTACTTACGATAAGGTTTCCGTTCTCATCAACCTTTGTCTCCATGATAAGTTGCTGGAGCTTATTGTTTGACTTGCTAAATGTCTGAATAAATTTACTCCATAGCAATGTTTGGTCAAGACTATCTGATTTGTATGGACCTAATTTATCAAGTACCTCTCTGATCACTTGGTCTTTTGCACTAGCCTCAACCATCTTTTGATACATCATATCTCCGTTAGGAGTAGAGTTCAATAGTTTCCCAAGCTTTGCCATAACAACAACAGCTCGTTCCAGTACAGGGACTCCTAGAACATTTGTTTCTACCTCTTGTCCAAACTTCAGTTTTCCTTCAAGTGCCGGCTTGCCTAAATCGTCTGCCTCATTAGCAGTATACTTTTCTCTTACAGTCTTTTGTTTAGATACGGTACTCAGCATATATGCGATATGCTCATCTGCCATATCATAAAGGCTTTTTTCGTTACCAGTTCTTTCGAATAATTTACCAGTAACATCCTCTTCATTTTGCTGGTCGTCCTCCTGGATTATATCCGAAATAGTATTGTAGTTATATACCTTACCATTACGAAGGTGGTATCCAATAACATTGGTTGGAGCTTCTCCTGCAAAGATGTTCTTAGACATATCCTCAACATCTCCAAAATTATCTATAGCAGCATCAAGCATCTCAAAGTTTGTAGAGTATACTTCGAATTTCTCACGTTCCTTAGTAGGGTGAGTAGAGTTCTTTAATTCCTCCTGCTCATTTCGTAGGTTAATCAATTCATGCAAGGCACCGTTATAGGCAGCCTTAAGACTTTCTACAGAAGAATAACCTTTCGATAACTTATCTGAATTATGCTGATCTAAGTACTGTGATACAAGTGAATCAACAGTACCTATCAATAAAGATGTTTGTTGTGCAGATAACCTATTGGCAACACCCTTACTTGCATTAGGGAAATCAATGTTCTTATTTAGAGTATTGAACATGAAGTTCTCAGAAGAGTATTGAGTTATGTCAATATTCCCTGTATACAAATTCTTGAAGTGCTCCATTACAATATCTTGAACTACACTATTGCTTGATAGGTCAGACTTAGAATACTTACCAAACATATTCTTAAGTAAGTTCATTATGTTCTCAAAGAACTTCCCTATAACACTTGTCTTCTTGAGCTTAGACTTACCAATAGCATATGCACGGAATTCTTCAGCAAGGTATTCTTCTACCTGCAGATTCGAAAGGTTAGACTTGCCCTTCAACTTCCTTACATTGTCGTAGAGCTTAATTTTATCTTTAGCAGAAAGCAATCCTTGTGTATAAGCATGCCAAGCCTCATGGTAAATATCAGTAAGGTCAGAACCTTTGTAAAGAATGATTCCATTCTCAACCCATCTAGCTACAGCTACACGGTTCTCGGGTCTGTCTTCCGATGATAGTAGTTCGTTCTGCACCTCTAACACCTCATCAAGAGGAGAGCCTTTAATCCAACTAAGTGCGTGTTGCTCATCCATCAATGTCACTTCGGCATTCTCTTTCTTTTGCTCCTTTATCTTATTTAATCCTTCCTTTGTATCATAAGATGCTGGATTTAAACTGTATCCTAATTTTGGATGATACACCTTAAGTACACCTGCTTTGTTTACAAATGCTTTTGTAGAACCGGTTTTTACTACGTGTGCTTTCTTCTCTATAGGAGTAGTGCTTACTTTTCCATCTTTAATAGATACTTCCGAAATGGATTTATTATTATATGAGAACTTAGGCTTGTAGATTCTATACAGTTGTCCTTTGTTATCCTGATACAACATTGCAGATGTATTATTCGGATCAGCAAGATCAGTTGTTACAATTCTATTTTCAGAATTATCTTTTACTGGCTTGGTTGCTCGGAAGTTATTGAAAAAATCTTCAATCTGTTTTGCATTTACTTTCTCTTTGTAAATCGTCACCTCTCCATTAGCTGAAATTCTTATTGGTGAATTTTCATTTACTGCTAAGTAGTTTGAAACTAAGCTTCTTTTTTCTGCAGCATTTAATTTAGCACCACTCTCGTTAAGTAGGTTTGTATTCGTCAATAACTCAACCAGAGTTTTTACCACTTCTGGATTAGATGAAATATCATTTGGTATTACTACAGCTTGTGACTCGTGTAGGTCACCTCCAGTTAGTACATGAAAGACACCATCATTTTTCTTATCCGTAGATAGAGTAAGGTTATCTATGTTAGATAAATTTGATAGTTGAGTCTTATCCTTTGTAATTTCATTAAATCCGAATGTAGATACTGCAGGATTAATATCTAACAACATTGATTTTTGCTTACGAACTTCTGCAAATAGCTTCTTGGCTTTGTCAGCTCTACGCATTGTACTTTCGTAAATCTTATCCATAGTCAACCCCTCTCTTAACAATGAGGTTTCCATGGCTGCAAATTTCTTCTTAAGAGCCTCACTTACCTTTTCGGCCTTTCCGTTTTTATAATTAAAGTATCCAGTACTAAGTGTACTTGGAGATAGTGTAGAGTATATAGGGATACGTCCCTTATCAGTAATGGTTCCGTTGCTGTCAAACTGAACAGGAGTTCCGTTCTTATCGACTATAACAAATACAACCATATTTTTTTCACCAAACTTATCAGTCGGTTTTGAAGTTGTAGAGAAATCCAACTCTCCTTTTACTTTATTTGCTAATTCCTCATAAGGCATGGCAAGAATCTTATAATCCTTTGAGCCATCTTTTACCTTATTTAAAATTGTACGTTTAGCTGCATAGGCCGGAGCCTTATCTGTGTCCACATCGTTTTGTCTACTTGTAGTTTCAGAACCTTGGGTAGTTGCAAATTGTACATTGACTGCCTCATTAGGATCATAGTCTTCCGTCTCAGCCTCAGTAATTACTTCTTTAATCTCCTCCTCGACAATCTCTATAGGAGTGGTGACTGTATCTTGAACTTTGTTTACTAGAGCCTCAAGCTTTTTAACATCTGACATAGCAGACATAGCATCAATAGCATCACTGGCAATTTCATCTTGAAGGTTGTCAATAGTATTGTTTAAAGCTATTGGAGCAATTGCTAAATGTTGTATCACTACATCATGATTATCAACCGATTCTGTATCCCCAGATAATGATAATGCTTCATTGTATAAAGCTCTATATAATTCACCGGCAGAATTATAATTGTTTTCCTTTTGAAGCTTCACTCCCTGTGCTTTAAAAAAAGCATTAAAATCCTTAACGGATTGTTCTGATATACAAATCTTCATTACTTACACAATTTAAAGTGATCTTTCATTTCCTGTTCTGTCGGAACTTCTTCCGAAGACATCAACGTTCCATTCGTAAAGCTACTTAATAATTGAGATAAATCATTGATGTTTTGCTTTTCCAATTCCGAAACAAGACCCTTGCTATCTTTATTGAAGTCATTCACAATACGTTTGTTAACCTCGTCAAATTTAGCTTTAGTCAAGGATGTACGATTCTGTATGATGTTATTATAGTTTACAAGCTCCACTCCTTTTTTAGTTAACTTATCAACTTTCATTAAGCTTCCATCTTTCATCTCAACAATATCTCCCGGCTTAAGGTTCTCGAACCCTTTTAATTTTGCCAACTGGTTCTTTATTTTCGAAATCTCTGCTGATACAAAATCCGAATGTTGATCAAAGAGTTCCCCTCTTGTAAGGGACATCTCATTAACTATGGCATCTAATTCCTCTTGAGTCCTTACGTTGGTATCCACAGAAGCAAAGTATTCACTAACTTCCTTAGCTTGAGTACGAGTAGTTCTTTTTAAAGAAGCTACATAATCTAAATATGATATTTGATTGTCAATAATTCGAGTAACCTCAGATTCTTTAAGATTGAGAGCCTTCATATTTTTAGCAGTGAACTTGAGTTTTCTCATCTCAGCAGTTCTTTTCTTCTTAGTATTCTCTCGTTTCTCAATTATATCAGCATTCTTAAGTTCGTATATCTTACCACTTAAATTGCCTGAGAATTGCTGAAGACCACTTTCTGTAGCTTCTGGATGCTTCTCTAAAATTTTATAGATGTCTCGGATTGTCTCCTCGGTAATTTCATATCCATTAACCTCTTCACCTAAGTTTTCTAGTAATACATCCTCAACAGCAGTTATTACATTAAAGAAATCATCAGTATCATCCTTTCGTTCACCTCTTTCTACAGCATAGTCGATTAGATTTAGTGCCTTTGATCTTCTGTATTCAACACCTTCATCACCTCTTTCTTCTTTAGTCTTTTCAAATGTCTCCTCACCTGTCGTAACAGTGTCTGGGATTTGCTCTTCGAACAAAGTATCCTCTTGTGCTGTTATATCCTCAGAGATGGCTCTAAACTTATCGCTACCGTACATAGTAAGCTTTGGGTCTTTACCTTCGTCTAATCCTTTGATAAACCAACTCTTTTCATTAGCTGCAAATCCTGGAATAGGAACCCATATACCTTTTGTCTTGGCACTTGTTCCTTTTCCTAATGACTTGTACATTAAGAATGTTTTACCGTTAGCCGTAACATCAACTATTAATCTCCCACCTACTTGAGCTCTCATATCCCCAATAACCCATTCGGCATTTGCTTCATCAAGTTCCTGACCTAATGCTTTTATTCCGTCAATATGCTTTTGTGCATTTGGATCACTGGAGTCTGCAACATCTTTCATAATCCAAGGCTCGAATACCTCTAAGTTGTCACCTGCATTATCAACAATAACTACTTCCGGGAATTCTTCCTCAACTACTTCTGGTCTTGTACCAGTCTCAAGTGCTGTTTCAACTTCCTCTCTAGAAGCTTGGTTCACTTCCTCCTCTGTTTCATATCCAGCCTCTCTCATTTTATCCTGCTCCTCTTTGGATAATACCTCCATATTGGTAGGTGCATCAGTAGTGACAGATTCATTATGTTCGTTGATTATTCTTTCAGCATCTGCAGAATCGTTAACCCATCTTCTAAATCGATCGGTTAGATTTTCAGCATTTAAGTCATCAATATTCTTATCAACGGCATCTTCATTCTCAACTTGAGTTCTGTACTCATTGATAAGAGAATCAATTACTATTGGTGGGTATGCATCAAGAGTATCTCCTGGGGAAATTTCAACGTCATCTTCCTCTGTAGGAACATATTTTGCTCTCCTGTCGGTTGCTCCACCAGCTTGGTCAGTAAGCTCATCAATCTTTCCTCCTTCTCCTTCAAAATCTTCTCCTTCTGCAGTATCTTTTTCTTTTTCACTAGCCTTCTTAAGATTGTCCGTAGGCTTATCAAGAAGATTGTCATACATTTCCTCAACAATAACTTCTGCCTGAACGTATTTCTCATTTGGTTTTTCACCAGTATCTGTTGTTATTTTCTCAGGAATAACCTCACCTGTTTCTAAGTTATAAAAAGCAGGTGGCATTTTACCCTTATCGGTAACGGCATCCAGATGCTTTAAATTGAATCCTATCCCCTCATTGTACAAAGCATTAAGACCTTTCTGAACAATCTCCTTGTTACGGCTCATGGTCATAGAGTTCTTAACGTACCTTTTGAATTGTGCCATGAATGCTTTATGCATATCAACCTGCCTTGTCACGGCCTCGTCTAGCATTTTCTCATTGGTAAGAACATTCACAAGGAAATCTAATCCTGCATCTTTTTCCTCCAATCTATAATAGTCATGTAATTTTTTAAAAGATTTTTCAGAAAGATTGGTAAAGGCAACACCTTTTACCTTTGGAGCAATTTCTTTTAGATATTCGTTATGTCGATTAAATACTCGTGTAGTTGCTTGCTCGTACTGGTTGTTCAATCTTTTTAGCTCTTTCTTTTCTTTAGGAGTAAGCATATCAGGATCCGAATCTTCTAGTTCTGATATTTGAGCAGATATACCCTGCATCTCGTCTAATGATTCTTTAAATCTTGAAAGAGATTCTAATTTATTTTCTTTGCTTTTCAATAGTTTCTTTTCCTCACCAGCAAGTTCTGAAAAATTCAGTCCACTAATTTCATTCTTCAATAAATTTATTTCACCATCAATTGTTTCTTGGTTAAATAATTTTTGATATTCATTAAAAGAAATTTCACCAGCAGTATTGCCTTCAAGTTCAGTTCTACCAAACCCCATATCTACTCTAAGACCTTGTAAAATTGAATCCTTTCGTTCAATGTTATCTATTATTTCAGACTTTGCAAAGACAATTTCCTCTTTGGCTCTCTCAAAGTAATCATGGTACTGCTTTGCAGCTTCGTAATTTGGAGAGTTTCTGTCCAGCTTACTTAATTGAATAGGATTAATGATATTTTTTTTAACCCATTCGTGATTTTCTTTGAACTCTTCAACCTTTTGAATTTTTCTATCTATAATTTTATCACGTTGAAGTTTCGTTGTTTTATTCCCAACTGATTTGAATGCCTCTCCAAATTGTTGGGCATCCATCGTTTTCATTTCATTAAGATGATCGATGAACTGATCCGTCATATCGTGTCTCATCAGAGTATTTAGGTGTGAACGATATGATTTACCTTTTGCATTCTGAAATTTATGCTGGTCACCTTCCCTTATGGCATCCATCATTTCTTTTTCTAATTGCTCTTGTGAAGCAATCCCGTTCCCTTGTGCTTTAAAGACATCTCCTGCATCTTGGAATAGTTCATTGATTAATTTAACATCAGCTTCCAATCGGTTCTTCTCAGTGCTTCTACCGGCTGCATAATTCTTTGGGTCGGTGAATGTTTTATATCCACCACCCTTCATAGATGAAACTTGTTTTACAGTAAAGTTAACTGGAGAAACAACAGTACCCATTAAGAATCCTGATAAGAAAGTTTCCACACCCTGCCCTGTAAATTGTTCTTTTATTCCATGAAGCATATTGTCCCAATATGTACCTTGTGCTTCAGAACCATACATATGCTTGTTCTTAGCATTGATTGTTTCTTGTAGGGTTTCTTGAAAACCTTCTCCTATATTAGCAGAAAAGTACGTACCCCCTTTACTTGTAATGCCTTTAGCGGTACGTTTCATACCTGTTCCGAAGCCATCTGAAAACATCATCTTGGTTCGTTGAAAAGTTCCACCAAGGCCCTTTCGAACAACCTTTGCATCTTTTGCTCCTTCCTTAACTATGTTGAAGAATTTAGTTTCTCCAACAACCTTTCCGAGTCCTTTAAGATCATCAAATGCTTTAAACATGTTATTAAATACAAGCTTGTTTGTTGCTCCAATAACAACCATGTTTTCAGCTTTTGCCCACCATGATGCTTCATCAGCTTGTTTTTTATATCTATCAGCATCTTGTGATGTAAGAGGACCTTCGTGATTTTTAACAAGGTCGTCGTAGATTTCACTATTCAGCATATTCCCTTCTAGGTCTGCTTCGGTTTTAGCAAGGTGAACAGCTTTTACATCTCTAAACAATGCACCTGTCCCCATCATTACTTTACCACTAGCACTAACATCTTTTAATGTTTCAGCATTTTTAAGACTCTTGATAAAATTTGTTGTATTTTCAAGAGGATTTAAAAAATTACCTACCCTCTGTATATTTTTAAGTTTGTTAGTTGTATTTACAGTTCGAATAGTTTTACTCAAATTGCTGTACATATTGTAAGCATTCCTAATATTTTTAAATGATTGAGCTCCTTTTGCAACCATTAATCCTCCTGTTTCTGGAGCAGCTCCCCCAAAAGTTACAGCAGTAATTCCGGCAAGTGCTGCCTCCTCTATAACCATATCTGCTACAATACCAACGGTATAACCAGCATTAAGAACAAGGTTCTGCATAAACCCTTCTGCACCACCCTTGCTTGATGAATACATATCTACAGTCTTTGCATAATCTTTACTAGAGTTTGTTGAGGCCCATGCTCCAAATAACATATTATCTGTAAATCCAGTAGTAAGAAGTTCACCTGCACCTTTAAAGCTACGAGCCCATTGCTCACTACTTGTTAGTTGGTCGTTATACCAGGAAGCATTATCGATACGAGGATCAAATCCGTATTTTTGAAATTTAGAACCATAGCTTTGAAGCTTTTCTAAATTATGGTCATATTGAGAGAAGTTAATATTTTTAGGACCTCCTTTCTTAAATTCTAATTGTTCTTGAGTAAGTTGAACAGCAGGTGTTTTCTCACGATCTTCTTGAAGAAGACGCATTTTTGCATCTCTGGAATTCTCCAAAGCTACAGGTGGTGGGGAAACTGTTACACCATAAGACTTAGCTTTATCTTCCTCAAGCAGCTTTAATTTTTCATCTCTACTTGCCATCGTTATTGTACTTTAGGATTATGGGTGTCGTAATCTTTCTCACCTATGATTCTTACAATTCTATCTATTTCAAATTCAATTGTTTCCGGAGTGTTAGCTTGTAAGAATTCAGGAGAAATAAACTCATTCAAATCTGTGTAAACAAACTTGTCTGCACCATCATCCCATTCATAGACACTTCCCTGTACCCCAACTCCATCTCCATCTAAATAAAGCTTAACCGGCTCATCACCAGTTAAAACAGATTTTTGACGATAGGTATATTGACCAACATCACTTAACATTTGAGACTTGTCTGTGTTTTGAGATTTCTCAAGAAGCTTTGTTGCATGTACCTGAGAATCTAAATCAAATTCATATACCCCTCCCTCGTCAGTATTAATTGTTAATCTAGTCCAATCATTCTTATTGATTTTACTTTTGTGTGCACCAGAAGTTCCTGCAATTGGATTAAATTCAACACTTGTAATATCTATTTCTCCATTCATCAATGAGTTAATTAAACGATCTCTTTCGTTTTTATCAGTTCTTGACTGCATAATATTTGCACCATTTACGGTAGATTGAACTTGAAAGCTTCCCGTATTATTATCAAAGTCGGAAAGTTTCATTTCATTTAAGTACTCTCGTACATCTCTTACAGTTCCCTGGTCATCGTTGTTCCCTAGATTGATATCATGAACAACCATGTTATTGGCAATTCTATTTCCAAGACCCGGCATGTAAGGACTACCTCCTTTGTAACCACCTTTCTTATAGACTTCATCCATAGCATCCATATACATCTTACGACCCATCTTAATGGTCTCATCGTTCATTCCATCAGGATCTATTTTAAACATCCCTCTTTCATCAACAAAATCGGATGCTTCATATAAAGGGCCTCCATCAACATCCTTGAATTCTTGGAAATAACTTTCTCCCTTAAGGTTAGATGTTACAACACTCATCATGTCTTCACGATTGCTTTGCTTACTTTCCTGATACCCTTTAGCCATATCATCAGCTAGATCATATTGCTTTACTGCTTCTTTATACCCTTTTGATTTAAAGTAATCTCCTCTAGGCTCCTTGTCCTTGATATTTTTTTTGTAGATATGATTTGACATCCATTGACTACTAGATGTAACAGCTTTTATTACATCTAAGGAAAGTTGTTCATCTCTAGTATTACCATGCAAATAAACACCTCTTAATTCATCTCTATCACCAGAGGCTTTACCTACAAGGTCCCCCCTTTTAAGAGGTATGTTTGGTCTATATTGACTACTACCTCCCTCACTAAAATCTCGATAAAGTTGACCTATCTTATGCGTCTTACCATCATTTCCTGTAAACGTAAGGGTTCCCATTGATGTTGACTCTCCATATTTAATTAGGTATTTTTCAACATCGTTTTGTAGGCTTTTAAATTCATCTGAATCTACATCAATACGATCTAAATATTTTTTAGTAATCTCTGAGGAAATTTCTATTTTCTTTTGTACTTGAGGTTTATATCCTTTATTAAAATTAGTTGAAGCTCTTCCGGCAACAGCTCCTTTCATTACAATTTTTGGCATTCCATACCAAGTATATTCAATTTCAGCAGTACCAGTTCTGTTCCCTCTAGCATCATGCTCTGTACCTTGTGACATCTGCCATGTTGTAGAAGTAGTAATCTGATCTAAACGTTTACCTAGGCTTTTTTGAATAAGAGCTTTATTCTTTTCATCAGCCTTTGCATATCCTCCTTTTTTGATAATGTCAGCATAGTATTTTTTCTTAGCAGGATCGGGATGTTCTTGAGCAACAATACTCATCATGTTATCTATATCGGCATTTGCCTCTTTGCTTAAATCAGCATTAGAAGCTTTTGGCTTAGTAGTTTTAGCAGGAGGTGTCCCACCTTGATTAGGTGTTTGAGTAGTTCTTGGACTAGGTGTTCCACCACTAGAAGGATCCATAAAAGGGGGTGTTCCACCTCCTCCACCACCAGAGTATCCACCACCTCCTCCACCACCACTATAGTCTACACTACTTGTGGTTGGGACTGTACTTCCTGCCCATAATTCATTCTCACCTGCATCTAAAGCTTCTGTATAAACAGTGCTTTTAGTTTGTTGGTTAAGCATTTCTGCTTGCTTTCTTGCGATATAATTATTTTGATTTTCTATTGCCTCTGCATTCTGCTTAAGTAATTTTATCCTTAATGGGTTGTCCGGATTCCTATCGTTAGTTTGATCATTAATGTCATCTGCACTTAATGTTCTAAATTCTTTTTTAGCATCTGCCGTAATATCTTTAAGTAGGTTTGAAGACCCATTGATTTTCTTGAAGTCTTTTTCAATCTTAGCTACATTACTAATAGGTAGAGTCTCTTTAGCACCTAAAAGTTCTAAGCGTCCAGCTTGTTTAATTCCCTCTAACTCGATACGACCTCGTTGCCTCATGCCTTCCATAGCTGCATCGTAACCATGCTTAACTCTCATCTTAGCAAACTCATCTGCTTCCATTGTGATTTCCTCATCTCTATGAGAAAGAGTTTTAGCAATGCCTTTAATTTCTCTATCAAGTTTAACTAATCCAGATGCCTTATCTAATTGAGCTCCTATATTACGAATGACTCCATGGTTGTTGGCATTTTTTAAAGCTGTCTGAGATATTTCAGCATATTTTTTAGCTTGGTCAGACATTCCTTTTAACTGAGTAAGTTCCATATATTTTTTATGGTCATCGGAACCTTCAGTCATTTTACCAGATGCAATCATTTTATTCAAAGACTCTAATTGACGATCGATTACTTCGTTGTCTGCTCCTATATCAGTTTTAATTTTATCTACAGCTTCTGTAAGTAATTTTGATTGCTGTGTAATATATCCTACTTCGGCCTCTTGCATTGAAGCAAACTCACCCGATTGAACTTTTCCGGATGCCCAATCTTTTCTTTCAGTATACGATTCAACTTCAAATTGCTTTTGGTATCCAGGATTATCAGCATACAATTTCTCGAACAACTCCGTAAGAGGACTGACCAATGCTGCACCATTCTTTGTGGTAACCATATAGTTCCCTCTAAGTTGTTCGTAGGTAACACTTAAGCCAGAGTCTTCAGCAGCTTTCATTGCCTTTTTCATGATGTTCTGATAAGGAACGAACTCTGCATTTTGAAAGTTAAGTGAATCAGCATTATCTGTCTCAGCAAACTCTTGTTTTTTATACTGCATGTACTTCATACCTTCATCCCAATAAGCTCCTCCACATTCTTCGGGATCGATACAGTTTTTATACTGTTCTGCTTTCTGTAATTCGTTCTGGTAGTTCTTTGTCCAGACCATATCCTTTACTAAGAAATCATTATCGTAAACTTGACTGAATACGTTCTGAGCCTTTGTAACATTAGATTGTTTTGATAAATCAATACCTGCAATCTTCTTTAAGTCACCATCTATGAGTTTGAAGAAATCATCTCTAGCCTCCACATTTGATTCACGAGTAAGTCCTGCATTCAGAATCTTACCATACATATCACTAAGCTGCTTATGACCTTGGTCATACTTAGACTGACGAGTACTCAGCATCTGACTCTCAAACTGTAAGTTAGGTTGAGGAGGTCTTACTTTTTCTACTTTGTCTTGTACTCCTGGTAAATACGTAGCCATTTCTTATTGTTTTTTCAAAAATACTAATTTAATACTAAACATTTTTTAGTTAATGTCTAGTCATTATGTCCCTTTAGGATCTGCGATAGACTGAACATCGTAATTATCTGAATGCTGTGCCAATGCTAGTTTTGCAATGGTTGCCTCATCCGTACCGGGTGGTAATGAATTAGCAAGCTCATTGTAAGTATCAGCAACAGTTTTTGCAGGAGCATTAGTAGGACCGAAGTCTTTTCCTTTTTGGAACTCATGAACTCCCGTTGTTGGATCCTTAGCAAACTGCTCACCAATGGTAGCTTCAAGATTTAATCTATCAGCTCTTTCTTGCCACATTGCAATCTCATTGTCTGCGATATTAGTATCGGCAGCAATCATTGCATTAGCATAGTTCTGCTTCAAGGTGGTTGTCTTATCATGATGATTATTAAGAGCACCTGCCAATCTCTCTGCTGAACGATTAGCAATACCTGTATTAGTCATTTGTTCTTGGTTGTAAGCCTGTACATTTTTATCTTCGTACTGACCAATAACCTGCCCCATTAAGTCAAATTGTTGTCCTGCTAAGAAATTTGCAGTCTGTTGTTGTTGTGGAGCAAACATTGCTTGCTTTGTCCCTTGGGTATTAACCATGGACTGTATAGCATTAATGGCTTGGTCTGGACTGTAGTATGCTTGGTCAGCAAAATAAGTCTCAGGAACTGCCGTCATCGGCTGTAAATATGGAATATTTCTCTTGTTCTTTTTGGCCTGCTTCAAAGCACGTTTGTTAGACCAAAGGAAATCCATATTACGTTCTGTCTCTGGATCTATTTCAAGAGGTTCTATATCCCATTTGTAAAGTTCATCTACAACGGCAGGGTCTGCCTCAACCTCAACTACCTTTCCATCGATAGTCTTATAGGCTTTGTAGTATCCGTCACCTTGATGAATATACTTCAATCCGTTTTGTTCTGGAGCATTTTTAAATTGATCCGTTGCAGTAAGTTTGTCCATCTCTTTTTTAGAGATGTCAGTAATATCAGAGTTAACCATACGGTACCACCACTTACCATCTTCGTAAGCATCTGCTACATTGCCTGAGTCAATTACGTTATCCTTAAGCATTGCTCTCAAATCATCATTAGTAAACGTACCATCCTTTCCTGTTGGTGGATATTTACTTTTATGAGCAGCCATGATGTTCTGAAGCTTATCATTTGGTCTATGACTCTTGGTAGTTTTTTCACCAACATCCGTTGTCATAAAGTCAAATATCAAATCTGGATTTTCTGCAATAGCTTTACGTTGAACCTCTTTCATTTTAGCTTTTACAGCACTAGCCGGAGCATCTTTATCTATCAAAGGAAGATTGTATATTTTCATATACTTATTCAATCTTTCAATTCCTTCTGATGTATAAGCTTGAGATTCATCATATGGAGGAGCCATCTTAATTATATCTCCTTCTTTAGCTTTTGGCAAATATCTTCCTGTACGACCTCCATATCTAAATTGAGGATCTCCTTGAGCTGGCTCTTGAGGAGATGCATTTTCAACTTGTTGAACTTGAGATTGTTCTGGAGAACCAAATACATTCTCATAATCTATCCCCATTCTTTCGAGGAATGGTTCAAAATGTTTTGAATGCTCATCAGGAGAACCTTTCTTCTCATGGAATTCCTGTACGGTAAACAAAGCACTTAGTTTGAAAGCATTATTATCTAGGTTCCTTTCTAAAGACTTCTTAGTGATATGGTCAATACCCTCGTCTTCAAGTTGTTCTTGAGTCTTTGTGATATCATACTTCTTTGAAATCTCAGCAAACGTCTTTGGTTTTTTACCACTCTCGTTAAAAAACTTTAGGACTAGTGGATCATTTATCTTTAGATTATTGGAGTATATTGCAGAGCCTTCAGCAGCATTAAGAGGTGTTCCCCCTTCACTATGAGGTTTTCCTCCAATTCCCACCAATACTTTTTGGTTACTTACTCCATCTGTAGTAAGCATAGTCTCTCCCTTCTCAGCTTCAACATTAGCCAAGTTTCTATCCACACCTTGAGTGGTATGCATTCCGGGAGCACTTTCTATTTTAAATCTTTTGCCAGCCATTAATATAGTTGTTTAACTTTATAACCAAGGTTCTCCATCATCTTAAGTTGACCAGGAGTAAGTATTAATTCTTGACCTACTTGCAATCCTGCTTTAGCCATTACTAAACCACCATCTCTTAATCCGTATGACATTCTGTTAGAGCTTCGTCCCATAAGGTCTTGTGTAAACTTCTGACCTTCTTGATCATGCAGGTAATCACTACCTCCACGACCTGCATATACATCAGCTCCTGTATCTTCTGGAAGTTGTCTTCCTGTCTGCTTATCATACCACCCTTCAAGACCAGAGTCTGGAGCAACAGTCCCAAACTTTCTATCGGTAGACTGCATTGCACGTTCTTCTTCAGGAGTCATTACTGTATTCATCCCCATAAAAAATTCATTCAGCTTAGATACTCCTTCATAGCCTACGTCTGCTGCTTTTTCAAAATCAATTGTAGTTTCGTACAACGGCTTGAACTTAGCAACATCTTGATACTCTTCGTTGTTACCATACTTAGCTTTAGGTAATGGTGGTTGAAAGAATGCCTGTCCTCCATATTTAAAGTCTGGTGGTCTTTCACCAGCAGGAACTCCTGACATACCTCGTACCATTTCTACATTATCCAATGCAGCATTTAATTGGTCTTTAGTTGGGTTAGTAATTCCTTTAGCACGAAGATTTGCAGCAGCTATGTCATATGTTGCATCAATTTCGTTTCCGTAATTATTATCACGAGTAGCTTGTTCTTCAGCATCCATACGAGCTTGTTCTTTTCCAACTCTACGTAGGTCTCGTCGGCTTTCCTTGAAAGGTCTGTTTCTATATTCTACGGGTTGTAAAGCTCCTCTTTTATTAACATAGTTTGGATTCGAGTTATCTGCAGTTACAGGAGTAGGTTTAGTAGCATTTCCACTATGAACATATCCTTTATTCTCAGCTTCAGCTGCCGTCATTTGAACAGCTCTACCATCTACGGTAGCTGTTACGATATCATCGTCATTAACTGCTTGACCAGGCTGTGTTTGGATAGACGATACAGGTTGGTTAGCAGTAGGTGTAGCATTTGGATCAACAACATTCCCTGCTTCATCTACAGTTTCTTGTTGACCTGTAATTGGATTAAACTTTATTCTAACTTTTTCACCAAAAATATTATTCTTGTATTTAAAATCAGAAATACCAGATTGATTCAATCTATTTTGAAAATCTTCGGGAGCCATGTTTCCTTGAACACCAACTTGTCTTCTGTTGACAATACCTGCAATGTTATTTAAGAAGTTGCTATTTAAACCCCTTCTATTTGTCAGACCCGTACCTTGAGCATTCCATCCTTCTTTAACACGGTCAGGATCATTAGCTTGCCCTTTAGATGCATCCCCATCAGTTTTTACAGCAACCATCTTCTCACCGTCCCACTCATATTTTATACCCTTTTCATAAGGATTCTTTTCTTTTTCGGCTTCAGCATTCTTCTTATCCTCAGCATCTCTTTCTGCTTGAGATAATGCAGCTCGTCTTTTTGTTTCAGCTTCTGCTTCTTGAGCAGGAGTAAGAACTACTGGTGGTGTATCAACATTACCATCAGCATCGACAACCTTTCCATCAGGTCCTACATACTCAGATTTAGCTGCTGCCCCCGAAATATCTCTTGCTAGATTTTGTTGTTCTTCTGGAGTCATAGCATCAAACTCTGCACGAGTCTTACTATGCATTTGTAAATCCAGGTCTGTTACTCCAGCTAATGCAGCTTGGTTTGTTTCTTCAGCTATTCGTTCCTTTTCGGCAGTTGCTTCAGTAGCTATTCTTTCAGCTTCTGCAGTTGCTTTTGTTTCCTCCACAAAAGGAGCCATAATAGTATTTACTTGAGCTTGTGCTTCAGGTGTATAGTTTTCACTATGCTGATTCACTTGGTCAAAAGTAATCCCTTGTTCCATAGCTTTTTTACCATAGTCTGAGTTTTCAAATATATTTTTATTGACATCTTGTATGATATCGTAGTAGTCATCTTCTCTAGCATATAATTCATCCAACGTTGTGAAGCCATATTTTTCTTTCATGTAAGGAGTAAGTTCTTCACCATCCCATGTAGGCGTCCCATTGTCATCTATAAATATCCCATCCTTTGCCATTGGCATTTGAGGAGGTAGTTGCTGGAATTGAGGAGCACCTTGTCCACCTTTGAAACGGTCGTTGATCTTACCTATAGCATTGCCAGTAAACATTCGTTGTTCGAATACCTTTCTTAATCCATCTGTGTAAGCTGCCGTAGAAGATGTATCCAACATAGACTCATCTGTTACACCACCCTTCTTATACATCTTGATAAGGCTCTTTCTTACATCGTTAAAGTCAACGGTATTACCATCAAACAATATAGCCCCCGTCTTTCCTCCGTATGCCATCTTATCAAGAGCAGCTTGAGCTCCTGCATTTGGATTATGAGTAGCTCCTGGCATTACGGTACCGTCAGGCATTACGTGAGTAGGACCACCAAATCTCATTTGAGGCTGTTCCTCTGGTGCAGGTTGTCCTTGCGGCTGACCTTGAGGTTGGTCTTGTCCTTGAGATTGCTGAACAGTTTGAGCCATCTGCTGGATAGCTTGCTGTTGTTGATCTTGTTCCATCCCTTGAAGCTCCTGCATTATTTGTTGAGGGTCTTGCTGACTGATTTCAGCAAATGCCATAATTAACTGTTGGATTTGCTCTTGTTCTCCACCTTGTTGGGCTCCGTTCTCTGCTTTTAATAATGTTCTTTTCATAATACCGGTCTTACTTAAAGATAAGGAATTTTGTTGAGGTTTATTAACTATTTTTTGTTTAGTACCTGCGTTGTTTTTTTCACCCTCCCGAATAGATTTAACATTTACCGAAGTAGATGGGTTAGAAGTTGGTGTTCGATATGCATTCTCATTGAAGCTCATTATCTTGGGGAGTTTTGAATTTTAGTATTATTCACAAGCATAATCATCTTCTTATTTCCAGACACAGTACGTCTTAGGAGAATGCGATTATTGTTGTGTCTCATTTTCTTTCTTTGAAGCTGATCCTTGCTATAGTTTAGATTGATAGGATTCAAGTTCTTGATGTATCCATTTGGTTCTGTTTCCCATATAGATTCAGTCACCGTAGGACTGAACTCACCTCTGTCCCTCGTTACATCCCAGAATTGATTCACTCGATACTTCTGTTCTACTTTAGAGTAGACGATATCTATTTGATTCAATCCTACTAATGGAAAATCCTTTAGAGCCCTTACATCATTCTTTGGTGCAAGGTTCATTCGTAATAATCCGGATACCTGTTCCGAATTATAAATTACAGCCTCATCGAAGTTAAATTCTAAGTTGTGGAATCTATCTCTACAGTTCTCATCGAATTCAAATACTTGCATAAAATATTCAATGCTTCGTAGAGTTGTTACTGCAGGAAGGTTATCCAATTGGAACTCAATCTCCCATGGGTAATCTACACCATAGAAGTTACAGTAGCTGTCACATCGTTTGTTGTGCCTCCAGATACCATCATCTTTAACTGTAAGGAATGTATTCTTTCCTGACATGACTAAGTTTGGATGCCAATCGTGGAAAGATATTTCTTGACCTCTCTTTGGGTCATAACTTACAGTCCATGAGGCATCATCAAAGTATCGAGGATCACCTGTCATGACTCTCGTGATTTTATCTATAAGGAATACTCCATTCCCTTCATACTCCATCAAATCAATATACTCAGGCTTTGCACGGAAGTCCCTCTTAGTAAAGTAGAGAACTCCCCATTCATTATCGTATAGGGCTTGACACCCAATACCTACAATAGTGTTATCGAGTAAATCAAAGTCTGGAAAGTCCAATAGTAGTTGGTATGGGAGATATTGATTGAACCAATGCTGATTGTTCTGCAATGTTATCTCTTTCAATCCTTCTCCTATTTGAAATACCTTCCCTTGCTCTTGACTCATGAAGAATAATCCTGCAGGAGTATTGATTGCTCCCTTTCTACTTTGACAAGAACCATACTCGAACTCTTTATCTGTATTAGATATCCGTTGTATCTGTCGTTGGAATAGCCCACCATCTCCTACGGTAATCGAAGTACCACTTTTTAATTGAAGCTCATCAACTCCCGGGTACATACCTGGTGATTGATTTTCAAACAGTAACATAATTCCTGTACCGCGTACAGCTTTAATCGATGATATCTTACTTGGGAAATCCTGAAAGTTATTCCCAAGGAATACACTCCAGTTATCTCGTTTCAATAATGTTTGTTGAGGTAGAGAGTATTGTAAACGTCTTGGTAAATATTGATAACATGTCTCGGCCAAAGTTGGATCGTACTCCAAATCTTGAGTATTCCCCCATGCTATTTTTGCATACGGAAGGTAATCAACAGATAGACTTCTATCTAGCTTGTAATAATTACCTGCTTTGATATGTCTTGCTCGGAACATTGTTCTCAAGTCCTGTAGAACATCCCAATGCTGAGTCTTAACATCATCTGTTTCCCAATCTCTCATATCGATATTAAGGTCTGACTCAACAAAGAAATCCCTTACACTCGAATGGAATAAGTAGATATATGAATTCTTAACCGTAAAGGCTCCGGACTGTGCATTACCGTAATAGTAAATTCTATCAAAAGAATGTTTATCAGAAGGTGTTACGAGGCTCTGGAAGAATGTTGTTACTGATCCTGCCTGTAATGCATTCTCTAATGCCACCGTGATACTTTGGGTAAATTCCATTACATCGAATGGATCCGTATCCATCCAGAATGCTGCATGTTGAACCGTATCATAGTTATGATAATTAAACTCAGCTCTATCGGCATCATCAAGCATCCACTTATAGAAATGGTAGAATGTATTCTTTTCCTGGTACCGTCCGATATAAGTGTCTCCACCAAATATTGTTTCAGTAGTTCTTATAAAATCTCCTGTGTCAGGATCATTAGCAGGAAGAACGCACCCCGTTGGCAGTTGCTGGACATTATTTACCTTACCATATTGGCTACGTAGTCTTGACTTAAACCCAACGTAATGACTTGCAGCTTGATTACTGATTGGGCCATATGGGGCATCTACCATGTCACTCACCCTCATATTGTCCATTGTACCATCTCTCAATGCTCCCACTAATGATGCAACACTTCTTGTTGTATCGAAAGCAACCGTCTTAATCCGTAGCATATTATTGATACGGTGAGTTGTAAGGTAGTTTTGAAGATGACTCTTAAGATATACTGCCTCGTTTATAATACGTCGTCTATTCGGAACGTATGGGCCTGCAAACTTTTCGTATCCACAATATCCTTGATACTGCAGTGCAAATTGTCGTTCCGTTGAAGCATTACGAACAATATTAATTGTAAGGTCTGCTCCTTCTCCTATATTAGTTAAGAACATTACAGCATTCTCAATAGCTGCGATTAACGGAGGAACACTAGACTTATCACTATATGTTAATCCTTGACTTTGCTCCTCAATTCCTGATCCATATCCAATAGAATCAAAATTTTCTACTACAGTATCTGTAGCAGATTCCCCTGCCCCTTGACCACTTAATGCATCTCCAAAATTCAAAAGGTTCTCATTGAGTGCTTCAACAGCATCAAATGCTGTATCTGCAGCAGTTATTGCAGCACCTGCTAAACCAGCATTGATGTTAGCCTGGTTAGTAGTTTGAGAGTAAGCATAGGTAAGAGTATTACCTCCACCTCCAAGGGGTGGGTATCTATACCATTTAGGTTTGTTATAAATCTTAGTTCTCTTACCAACTTGCTTTGCGATTGCTAATCCGATACCAACAATCAATCCTGCATAGAATGTAAGGTCAGTTACGAATACATGCTTTGGATGATCCTCGACATCTAGGTTATTTCCTTCAGCATTTCCATAGGCTGCTCCATATATCTTTAATTCTTTTTGCCCTAAAAATGGTTTATAGAAATTAGTGTCTGGTGAGTGGAATGTAAAGTGAACAGGACTAACAGACGTGATTGGATTGTACCCCGTATACTGAGTCGGGTTTGAAGGTGTACCTGTATTACCTGTTTGTGGTTCAAAATTAACTTCGTTCTGTGAAGTAAACCAATCAGGTTGACCTCCTCCTTGAGGAGTTAGTACAGGATTGAATGGATAGTTAGGATACAATCCTTGACGATTTGTTCCTAAGTCTGCAGGTATTGTATAATGACGCATGTTATTGATCATACCTTTATACAATACAGTTCTATTCCCGTTACGGCTACCTCTCATTATCTCGTATCCAACAATGTTTGGAATAAGGTTTCCTGCATTGTCAACCGGTGGCTGGATATTTTCAAACTTAACTCCCATCACACGAATAATATCTGCACCACTTACATAGTGATTTGTAATACTACTTGATGAGATTCCTGCGTATAGTGTATTCTCTGGAAATTTATGGTGACGAATTCTTTTACCACATAAGTCCCACTCTGGATGAGAGGGATCTCCTACATTCCATACTTCGGGTTTCTTGTCATCATAGATTTCATCTGACTCCCAATATCCCATATCTCCTTCGGCAACTACAGTGCCTCCATCAGGTAACGGTATGTTCACACCAGTACCACTTGCTGTATTAAACATCTCGAATACTTTCGATTGCAATCCTTGTTGCTGTTCAATGTTATTATCTTCAACTACGTTATAGTCAGCATCCTCATCTAAGAGGACACCTACTGCACCAGGTATCTCATAAGGTCTTGCAGCTCTACCCGGTATATGATAACTTGGTGTAAAGTCTCCAGTTAAATATCTGAATCGAATAAAGAAGGCAATCTGCTCATCTCTTGGGTATCCTACATTAGAGCCTCCTTCTTTATAATAGTCTTTTGGGTATTCTACTGCTTGCCATTTAGCTGTAATTTGATTAGCTAACGGTTGGTAATTGAAATCAAACTTCCCTGTAATTCCTGTACGCATAAGGTACTGACCTACTGCAAATATACCTTCCGACTTATCTGCTATAGGATTAGTCACAAGCAAGTCATTAGCTGATATTCCCTCCAAAGTTGGATCGATAATGTCAACTGTTACTTTGTCCTGGCTTGTGCTATAAAGACCTAATACTTTAACTGATAATTTATTTGCAATCTGCTGAACGATAACTAATTGGTATTGGTCAAAGTTATCAGTATCTAGATTGGCAATGGTGATATCTAATGAAGCATTAGCCTCATCGTTTTCAAAGATATGAGCAACGTTTGACATCGGAAAAAAGTCAGTAACCTTTTGGCTATTTACTGCATAAGCAACATGTACGTAGTAAGAACCATTAAGTATGCTTCCTCCTGCAGGACCTCTTTCGATTCTTGCACATGGAGGATTCATGAATATTTCTAGTCGTACTTTATCACAATCTAATACATCTGTATCCACACAGGTTATACACCCGTCAATTTCAGTACAATCTTGAACCCAAGGAACAGCGTTTCTGTCAAGAGTTCTGTCGGGGTTCAAGTTGTCCTGAAAATATACTCTATGGGAACAGTCCCATGTAGGTCTGCTTGCACCCGAAATTGGATGTGTTGTTCTAAATCCTAGACACGGATCGTTAACTACTCTCGTATAGCTACAATCGGCTTCATCAAATTCTCCTATCTCACTTCCTGTACCATCATTACCAGAGAATATCCACCACTTTGTCCCCTCCATGTGGATGACCTCTATGATTGTATATGGTGCAGAAGAACAGAATTCATTGGACGGTTCGTTTCCAATATCCCCTATGTCACCAATATGAGAATTATTGATTGCGTTTCTTGCATGCGTCCACGACTGATCATCCAAGTGGTAATCTCGGATGTCGGTATTCATTCCTTTATCAAAGCGATTCGTAGATGACTGAATCCCTTGATTGCTAGATCTTCTTTGTGCCATTACGTGAACATTTTATAGTACTTATTGAACATTGCTTTACGATTCATGGCCCACACCTGCTTTAACTCTGCAAAGTCGGGTGTATTCACAATACTTTTAGCAGCATTTTTAGAGAGTCTTAACTTCTGATCGATACGACTAACAAAGTTACCATTGACAACCTCGTTGTTTCCCATAAGAATTTCGAGTATTCGTTCCTTCATTGCGTATTCATAGAACTCATTAATCATAGGGTGGTCTAAGACAAGGAGAGTACCGTCATCATCCTCTAGCATCCCTTGGTAGTTAATGTATAGCTCTCCATCTTTAAATGGAGTATACACATACCCGTCTTTTATGAATCCTTTGTTAGATGCTCCATTCTTTTTATTTGGACATAATGGATCAAAGAACTGGTCATCCCCATTAAGTTCAATCCTATAGAACTCAGTCCACTTTCTTGTAGTCATGCCTATCTTTTGGATAAGCTTCATTTCTTGTCCTTTACAATTAATCCAAGTATCACATCCACAAGTATCACATCCACAAGGCTCTGGAGCTTGACATGGATCCGGACATGGATCCGGAACTGGACAGGGGTCAGGTACTGCACATATTTCTATCTTATCAGTACCAGGAAAATATGTTGGTGCATCCAACGGGACTTCTTCAACATGAGTTCCCTGAACCATAGGAGAAATTACCTCAAAGTTCCCTAAGATATATGCATAGTTTAATGTCAAGAAATCTTCTGGAAGTTGTGCTCGACCGTGGTCAATTACTAGAACACGGTTCTTAGTTTGATGTATCCTCAATCCTAAATCGTAATTGATTCTCTTTGCAACCTTAATTAATTGATGAGGCTTTATTAAATCCTCTAGGTTGTATGATTCGAAATCCCCTTTAACCTCTGAAAGAAGTTGGTCAAATCTTTTGTATTTTAAGTTGTGTTGTGCCATGTTCTTATCTCATTACGTTTTGACCATCATCTGCACCATCGTCCGGGATTCTCATTGTCATTCCGAACTCTTGTTCTGCCATCTGTTCTACTTCAGCAAATAAATATTCTGGTAATGGAAACTTTCTATCCTGCATAGATGTGCATTCGTCATCGTTAAGTGTGCAGAAACGATCCAATGTATCTTCCCATAAAGCCTCAACCATGATTGCTTCGACATCATTATCAGGGAAATACAAGTGTCCATTTCTAAACCAATAATAAAAAGTGTTGTTATACTTGAAGCACGTAGAGTTTATTAGTTCAATATATTGTGCAGGAGTGGTTTTTGTAAACGTCTTGGAACCATCTATGGAATAAACCTTTCTAATTAATGGGCCCTTCTTACCTTTGAACATCTCGGGAAGTTTCTCCTCGGTTCTCATTATGGTACAGTTAGTTTTGATAGGAGCACACTCGGCTTCTATTTTGTTCACCGGTATAGTTTCAATAAAAGGAAGTAGCTCGAATAGGTCATCATGCCCCATTAACTTCTTCTCTTTCTGCTGACGTTCTATAATTGCTTTTGCATACTTAGAGATAATAGCATAAACAAAACGATCTGTAAGAAAAGAGTCCTCTTGTGCAGCTTTAATAATCCCTCGTACTCTAGATATTGATTTTCCTATTGTGTCCATCCTAATTACTTTAACATCGTTTTTAACGTGACGTGTTTGTTATCAATAAAAATATATTTTGCCCACATCTTTTTAAAGACTACAGACATTCTCTCTTTAAAGTTACGGGTTGGTGCAAATGTCCATAACCTATGATACTTGATATTATATGTTGAAGAATTATTTTGATACATTATCTTCCCTAATCTATTATCAGTATCCCAATTCCCATGGTATGTTTTTATACCTGTTTTATTCGACTTTCCAAAATCAATAATCTTTTTTTTCGATCTTGGAAACGATACAATTACAATATGACCTATCCTCTCTGGGAGAGAAACACCAAATCTATAATCGATTACTTGGTCAATTATATTGCTATTAAACTGCCTAAGAATTGCATTAAATTCAGCCAGAATCATATCCTTATGTTCAGGATGCTTCTTTTTGAATTCCTTAAATAAAGATTCACTCATTACATGAGATGATATCTTTTTTACTCTTGAGCTATTTAAGTTCGGTGCTTTATACGTCATACCTTAATATAATATACTGAAAATTAGTGAGCATTACAATTACCTGTCCAACTCAAAAATAGTTAAATACTTCAAAACCCCGTCCATTTCTGATCCGGGGTTTTAGTCAGCCACAAAGAAACCAACCAACTGTGACATCTTAAATGTCTTACATATCTAATTGCTGAAGGAAGAGTTGGGCACTCTTTAAGATAGATCCCGAACCTTTACTTCTAAATTTAACGGAGACTGTTTCTCCATTATTTAATATAACCTTTTTCATACATACACCTGCTTGTGAGAATAATACCTGCTCGAATCTAAATTCTGTAGGATTACCCTGATCTGTTGTAATTTGTCGAGGAGCAAGTGGTGAGACAATCTTCAAAGGATCAGATGCTGCTGGAGGAGCAGAAACTGTATCGAACATCCCTCCTCTAAGGTCTATCTCCATATGATGTGTATAAGTATACGAGTCTACTGCTAAGACTGTTTTTATAATACCCATTTCAACATCGTTTGAAAAGTCATCTGATTTTACCGTTAGCCCATCTATAAATAATCTAGACTGAGCTATAGCATTAACCATAAGAATTATTTGAGCTCCTGTAGTATTTGTCCAACTCAAAATTTCATAACCTGTAGGATGGTAAAACGTAGCATTTGTCATTGGTTGATCATCCGTATGCTCTACGAAGAAATTAAACTTGTTTCCAATACCTCCACCTGCTGGTCCAGCTGGTCCGGGAACCCCTTGAATACCTTGAGCTCCTGTTAATCCTCTCTCACCCTTTGTGCTTCCACATTGGCATCTATCACATCCATTTTTACAACTCATAACTATGCTGTTTCTCTATTAACTAATAATCCATAATGAACAGACGTAACATCTACCCCTACACTTGTCATTACTCGGACATCGATTACATCTCCATTAACTAATGCTCCCCTCCAAAGAAATGTTACTTCTCTAGTAAAGACTCCATCTTTTTCAATAGTACTAAGAAGATCAGTTTTAACAACTACAGGATTTCCATTTATGTATAACCCCAAACTTTTGGTGACATTAGGATTAACAATAATAAATCGATTCATTAATGTTAAATGAACTTGGTAGTTTCCATCTATTGCAACTGTATGATTTACCATTGGTAAAGGTGTAAGGACAAGAGGCCATGCAGAATCTAAACTACTTGTTGCAAAAAAGTTAAATACTACTGCACCTGCAGCACCAACACCTGCTGGTCCTGTCGGTCCAACATCTCCTTGAGGCCCAATATCTCCTGCAGGTCCTCTGGCACCATCATTTCCACGAAGTCCTCGTTCACCTCTTTGAGGTGTACAACATCTACTATTTCCACAGTTACATTCACTCATCTTAATTCTTTTTATGTAAACGTAGGTAACACCCCGTTTGCAAAATTACCTTCTATAATTACCCATTGGGCATCCCCTGTATGCAATAGTGTAATACAATCACTGCCATTACTTGCTCCAAAAATTACTTGGTGTGCCCCGTATGCCCAATAAGGTGGGAGAAGAGGATCTCCACCAAGAGATGTTTTATTTGCAGTAGTGCTATTGAATGCTGCCATTTCTATTGTTCCTGGATCTTTTATACCTACCCTCCAAGAGGTTGTTGTTATTCTTCCATAGATGATATACAGTTCTCCTATGGCTGGATTGTTAACAGGATCTATTGGAAATAATACCCATCCATTACCTGTATTTCTAAAAAACTTAACTTGTCCACATAGGCTTGAACTACCAACGGGTACAGCACAAGGAATTGGAGTTCCATCAAATAATGTTTCTGGATTACAATTTCCAGATTGAATAAAGTATCCTACGGTACAACCATTTAATCCTGCAGTTCCATCTATTCCGTCATTACCATCGTTACCATCTATTCCTTGAATACCTTGATTTCCAATTGGGCCTTGTGCTCCTACAGGACCAGTACCTCCTATTGTGTTTGGTCCAGTGTCCCCTTGTTCTCCATCGATACCTTGCTCCCCTTGAATACCTTGCTCTCCTTGAAGACCTACAATACCTTGCTCACCATCAATACCTGGAGCACCATCGTTACCTTTGGGTCCAGCAAGTCCTTGAGCCCCTGTAGGCCCATCAACACAAGTACATGGTATAGGATTACAATCGTTCATCTTATGAGAATAAAGGTATGTTTCCGTTAGCAAATATTTTACTTGTAATTAACCATGTTCCTGCTCCATCGTACATCATTCGAATTACATCCCGATAGTTAGTAGTAGCTGGTATTACAAATCCTCCTGTAGAAGTTATTAAAGCTCCAACGGTTTGATCAGTCATTTGTATTGTTTCTCCAAGTCCTGCCTTAATTCTCCAACCTCCTGTGCCAAAAGATGTTCCAACAACCATTACTACATCTCCAATCCCAACAGGATTAGGAAGTTGTATTGTAGCAATTCCTCCGTTGTTTTTCATTATAACACCTTGATTTACAACAGGGTTTGTTGTGTGGACACCTGCAGTAGAATCAACAATCCAAGTTATACGACCTTGACCATTAGCTCCATTGATACCATCATTGCCATCATTGCCATCATTGCCCGGAATACCTTGAGGTCCTTGAATACCTTGAGGTCCCGTTGCTCCTGCATTTCCTCCAATACTCGAGCCTGCTGGTCCAATCGGCCCTTGAATGCCCTGAATACCTTGGATACCCTGATCACCTTGTGGTCCTTGAATTCCTTGTATACCAGGGTTTCCTTGCAATCCAGATTCACCTGTATCACCTTTTTCACCAGCCGGTCCCATTGGGCCTCTGTCACCATCCTTGCATCCACAGTCTTTACAAGCTCCCATCTTATTGTAATTTATTCAAATACATACTACATTTCTTTAACAGAACTTGATCAGCTCCTAAAGCTAGATTGTCTGCAAATATCTCAAATGACATTGGAGTTGTTAAATCGTATGTCGTTGTAAATGTTGCCAGAGTCTTAATTGCAATTGTAAAACCTACTAGCTCTTTGCAAACATCTTCTATACTCCATAATTGATTGTTGGCATCTATACGAGTAATAACTATTTTGATTGAACGAATATCATTATCTGGAAGTTGGTACGCGTATACATATCTGTTTGCTAAATCCATATCGAATATAAGATTCACCAAGTCATTAGCAAAATATTCAGTATTGATAAGTAGCTCAATTTCATCTCCGTTATTAGACAATGTATTACCCTTAACATTTTGACTGAATAGTAATGTCTCATCTCCTATAGCACTTGAGTTTCCAATTCCTGTAAGACTAGCATACGAACCTAGTATGT
>Ga0307378_10000997_pt1 | contig 46910 bp, 47 predicted proteins | sample UN1MG_FD_202238 | JGI IMG/M metagenome (GOLD analysis project Ga0307378, IMG submission 202238) | Soil microbial communities from Risofladan, Vaasa, Finland - UN-1 | ecosystem: Environmental > Terrestrial > Soil > Coastal area > Acid sulfate soil | place: Finland: Risofladan, Vaasa | collected... | reverse complement strand
GTTGCAACCCCAGCATTGGCTGCTGAACAAACTCCATCTGGAACTGTAAAGATAGAGAGCACCTCTGTCGCAGCTGGCGTCGGTGTCCAATGGGGTGATGGCATGCTAACATTTGAAGGTAAAGACTATAAGTTTTCTGTGAAGGGCCTTAATGCAGGAATCGCTTTAGGCATTGCTAAGATAAAAGCTGAGGGAGAGGTTTTCAATCTGAAAAAAGTATCTGACTTATCCGGCACATATACAGCGTTGGAGTCTGGTGTCGCCATTGTCAAGGGTTTTCCTTCTGGTTTGACTTTGGAAAGCACCAAAGGCGTCGTCATCAATCTGAAATCAGAAGAGAAGGGGATTAGACTTAACGCTACATTGGGAGGCGTCAGAATCAAGCTTAAATAATGGGATGCGACCTTCCAAATAAAAGGTTTATTAAGCTAAAAGCCGGATTTGAAGATTCAACAAAAAAAAGAATAACTAAAAGGCCATCTTTTGATGGCCTTTTTTTATTAACTAATTCCGTACACCTGAATACGCTTAAAAGCTATGGCTTTTAAAGCAATCCTATTAATCTTAAACCATCTCTCAGAAAAATCAGAGCAAAGAAAACAAGAGCAATACCTAAGGCACGAACAATATAAAGATAATAGCTGCTTCCAATAAAGGGTCTTGATTTTTCTACAATCAGTGCAATAACTATCTTTGATCCAACAAGTAAAATATAAAATCCCAAAATAAAAAGAACAGCAGCAATAAAAGATATTCCCAGACCTTTAAAAACCATTGGACCACCAATAGAAAGCCAGAAAAGGTAAGGATGGGGGCTTAAGAAATTTGCAATAATTCCACGTTTGAGAGCCTCTTTTTTTTCAAGCTTGATTCCGAATTCTTCGCTTTTGACTCTGAGGTTTTCAACTCCAAGATAAACAAGGTAGCCCGCACCAAAAAGAGCGATTGACCCAATGATAAAACTATATTTTGTCAGGTATGATAGTATGAAGAATACAAAAAGAATAATGGGTAAGTCTGTAATAAGAGGAGCAACTGCAATTTTAACCCCTTCTTTTTTACCAAACTTTAAGGTCTCAGAAAAAACCAAGGCAAGAAGGGGTCCGGGGGATATTCCAGCAGCCAGACCAAGAATGAACCCTGAAATTAAAAATCCTAGCTCTTGCATCTTAGAAATAAAAAATATATCTTACTTAATTATTCCTTCACTACAATAAGTCTATCCATTGATATTTCAAACAGCTCTCTCTGTTCGTTTGAAACGAGAAGCTTGTTTCCATCAATGGCTATACCCTCGCATTGACCAGCTATAATGGGGAGCCATGATATTTTTCCATTAAAATAATTGACAGCACTATGATCTATTTCGAATAACCATAATGCTCGATAGGTCAAGACTGCTAATCGATTTCCATCCTTTGAGGCATCGGCTCCTGTAACTTGACCATCAATATCAAAGGAGCCTATGTATGTTAGTGGATTTTGTTTTAGGGGATTCATGGAATCAAAGCGGTAAAGCTTTGTGTAACGATTATCTCTATGTTTGGTAAGAAGATAGATCTTTTCTTTTGCCCAAAAGAGGGCTTCTGAATCATAATTCATCTTTTTGGGAGGAAAATTTTTTTGGTCGGGATAATAAAAGTTAACTTTTAAACTGACCTTAGCGAAGAGATCTTGAAATGGATCTGGTTCTTTTATGATATAGATTGATAAATCTCTTCTCGTGTTTTGATTATTCCCAAGATCACCTATAATCAGGTTTTCATGATTGTCTGTTGTAATATCTTCCCAGTCGATATTTATTGCATCATGGATAGTTATACCATTATATTCACCGGTCTCATCAGGTTTTATAATATCCCCTTTTCTTGTCACAGCAAATAATCTTGCATGATCACCCGAATCATTATGTGTCCAGTATACATCTTTAAAGAGCCTGCTTTTTACAAGACCAGAGGATTCCTTGATACTCTGAAAGCTTAATTTGGCATAGGGATCTAACCGAACAGACTCAATATCTGGAAGCCTAACTTCACTTATAGGTATATTTGGGGTACAGCTAAAAAAGCCAAAAAAGAAAAAACATAATCCTAAGAAAAGACAGAGTAAAGATTTTCTCATCTAATCCAAATGAATCATTTTAGAAAAAACGAATGAGTGCTTCTGTTAACTCAGTTCCAGGTAAGAATATGGTCATCGTATTCTATCTCGAACCTGAGTTTATGCTTTGCTTCTTCCTGGGCTAGGGCCTGGAATGTTCTTTTTAGATCTCTACTACTGGCCTTCGCTGCAAGGTTTGTGTAAAGCTTGAAGGCAGCCTTTTCCTTTTTCATGGCCAAGACCAGAGCCTTTTGATAGTCCAATTCCTGGTTTGGGTCTACATCTACAAGATAATCTCCAATCTTCAGATCAGTAATCTTCTCCTCTGAGGGCATCAGAGACCCATCTGTTTTAATACCCAGAAGCTTTTCTTTGTGTCCCTTCTCCTCCTCAGCAAACTCGAAAAAGACCTCTTTCATCCATGGCTTGTCCATCTTGCCAGCCAAATCAGTGTAGAAGTTAAACGCCTCCTCCTCTTCCTTGATAGCAAAGTCCAATATTTCATCCACTGAGCCGAATTTTTTCATACCTTATTCCTCCTTATATTTTAAATCAATTTTATAAAAAAATATGTTTTAACAATTAATATTGTATTTTATCTGTTTTAGATTCCCAGAGTTTAAAGGGTTTCAGACATTCATTCCTCTCTATTTGTGTTTCCTTTACCTTCTTTTCTTTGGCTTTGCCTTTTATAGCATCATAAATGTAATGGTCGTCAAATCCTATTTTCGCAGCATCCTCTTTTGTGCATCCATAATATATTTTCTTTATTCTTGCCCAATGAATAGCTGATAGGCACATTGGGCATGGTTCACAAGAGGTATATATTTCACAATCTGATAGATTAAATCTTTTTAATTTAGAAGAAGCCTTTCTGATTGCAACGATTTCAGCGTGTGCTGTTGGGTCATTGGTCTTGGCAACTTCATTGTGAGCCTTTGAAATGATTTCTCCATCTCTTACGATAACAGCCCCAAATGGTCCGCCATCATTATTTGAAACTCCATTACAGGCTTCTTCTATAGCTATTTTCATAAAATGATTCATTCGATTTATTCTTTCATATTATTTGAAGATAAATATTGTATTATGCGTTTGATTCCTTAAATTCCTTTAAAAAGGGATTGGTTTTTCTTTCAATTTCAATGTTTGTTGGAGGTCCATGTCCGGGAAATACTTTGGTGTTGGGTTTCAGGGTGAGAAGCTTTGACTTTATAGAATGACTCAGTTTTTCATAGGAGCCTCCAGGGAGATCCGTCCTTCCTATGGAACCGGAAAACAGGGTGTCTCCAACAAAGATTGAATCTTCTATGAGAAATGATAAGCCTCCGGGAGTATGCCCAGGGGTGTGGATTACACGGGCCTTTAATTCTCCAAAGGAGATTTCATCATTATCCTCAAGAAATCTATCAACCTTAGGAGGAGAATTTGCCTTAAGACCGAAGAATTGAGCCTGGTCAATTAGATGTTCTAAAAAAGAAAGGTCGTCTTTATGCATGCAAAAATTCACTCCCAGCTTTTCTTTAAGACCCTGTATCCCTAAAGAATGGTCAATATGTGCATGGGTATTGAGAATCATTTTTATATCAAGACCATTTTTGTTTATTAATTCTAGTATCTTTTCAACCTCATCTCCAGGATCTATGATAATTCCTTCCTTAGTTTTCTCACATCCTACAATATAGCAATTCGCAGAAAAGCTTCCAACAGTGATTTTCTCTATAATCATCATATTCTCCTGTCTATAGGGATTATTATTTCCTGTATTGAGAAATGTCAAGTCTTTATTGACTGCGAACCCCTAATCTGATATAGATGCATTAAATGAATCATATTATATAGAAGGTGGATCAGGATGAAAGGCATGATATTGGCCGCGGGATTAGGGGAAAGAATGTTTCCTTTAACCCACATACTACCCAAACCCTTAATCCCTGTTGCAAACATACCCTCAATAGAATATTCAATTAATCTACTTAAAAACAATGGGATAAAAGAGATTATTGTCAACACACATTACAAAACAAAAGATTTGATAGATTACTTTCAAAATAGAGCTTTGGCTGGGATAGATATTCAATTTTCTCATGAAGAGATACTCTTGGGTACCGCGGGAGGTATTAAACGAGCCGAAAAATTTTTAAAAGGGGGTACATTTATTGTAGTAAATAGCGACATTGTCATTGATATTGACTTAAACGAAGTACTTGAGTTTCATAAGAAAAAAGGGGCATTGGTTACAATGGTCTTAAGAGAGGATAAGAATGTAGAAAAGTATGGGATCATTGGAATTGATTCAGAAAACCGGGTGAAAAGATTTTTAAATAAAGGAACCTCAGCCTTTAAAAGTCTAAAAAATATGATGTTTACCGGTATTCAGATATTTGAACAGGAGATCTTTGATGAACTTCCTCCTGTAAGGCCATGTAGTATTTCTGAGGAGATATATCCTGGATTGATATCGAGAGGATATCCTGTTTTTGGCTATTTAACAATGAATTACTGGATGGATATGGGAACGCACAGAAGATATTTAGAAGTCAATCATGATATGCTGCAAAATAAATATCCGTCTTTTGAGAGAATGGCAGAGGCTAGAGGGATTTCTTTAAATCTTGTTAATAAATTCACAAACAAGGATATTAATATCATCCCCCCTGTGATTATAGATGAGCCCTCTGTCATTAAAGAGGGGTGCGATATCGGGCCGTCTGTTGTGCTGGGGAAAAATTCTATTTTAGATCAGGGTGTAGTAATAAGAGAAAGTGTGGTTTGGGAGAATGTTTATGTCTCTGAAAATGCAGAGATATCAAATTCGATTATCGGTTTAGATATGAAGGTAGAAAAGGAATCAAAAATAAAAGAGAAGATAGCAATAAAAAAAGATAATAAAATCCAACTGTATCCTATCAACGAGTAATATTATTAGATGATTATATCTTTTTATTCCTTTTATATATTCTAATCTTTGATATATTATTTCTTATAATAGTTTAAGATATGTGATTAACTATTCTGGCGAATCTGGTTATATATATTTTTTATTTAAAGGAGATTGAGATGAGAATTGGACTTTCCACACATCTTTTTGTCCATGAGACGCTCTGTCCCTTATGGATTAGAAAGATCAAGGAATACGGTTTTCGATTTATCGAGATATGGGGCATGAGACCCCACTTTGATTATAAGAAAAATTCAGCGGTCTCTATGCTAAAAGATTTTTTAGATAAAGAGGGTATCAGAGCAATCTCTTTGCACGCTCCTTTTTATTTGCATGTTAAAGACGCAAAAGAGAGGAAGTGGCTCTCAATCTCTTCAAAAGAAGAAAAAGAGAGAAAGAAGATCATGAAAGAGATAAAAGAAGTAATGGATGTAATGAGAGTTTTTGAGACAGACGTAATAGCTATCCATTGCGGACTGAAGGTGAACAGGGAAGCTGAGGGCGATGGTATTCCAAAGGCGCTGTATAACAGCATTGAAGAGTTGATGGATTATTCTATGAAAAGTAATATAAAGATAGCCCTTGAGAATGCCCCTAATCAATATTCTACAACTCTGAAAATTCTTGATATTGTAAAAAAATATCATTCAAAGTCTTTGGGTATGTGTCTCGATTTGGGACATGCAAATGTTTCAGAAGATCCAGTCAAGGCAATAAAAAAAGCCTCAGGGCATATCTTTTCTATCCATGCTTCTGATAATGATGGCACTGAGGATTCTCACCTATCTCCTTTTCAAGGCAAAATCAAATGGAAAAGTGTAAGGGATACCCTTTTTTATGAAGAATATGATGGCCCCTTTATGTTGGAACTTAGGAACTATGGAGATTATGACGAGGTCTTGTCCCAAACAAGGGATTTTGTTCAGAAATGTTTTAGGATAAATCTTTAAGAAATGAAAGCAGATTCTTACCTTGAGATTGATCCTCGCTATATCTTAGACACAATTAATAAGATTCATGATAAGAATGTAAAAGATATAACTATAACTCCTCTTCTCGGGGATGCCTCTGACAGGAGATATTACAGGATATTATTTGGTAGCGCTGGAGTAAAGGATGAAATACAAAGGTCTGTTATTGTCATTAAGTTAAAAGAACCCTATCAATCAGGGGAACCCCCGTTCTTGAATATCCAGAGGTATCTTAAAAAATGTAGAATACCTGTTCCGGATGTCTTTTATTATGACAGAAAGAGAGGATTGATTTTTTTAGAAGACCTGGGACCCATGACCTTGGAAGAGAGGTTGAAAAGAGAGAAGAAGAGTGTAAAGGTCAAGTTTTATAAGAGAGCTATTGATCTCCTTTTAAAAATGCAGGTAAGTGGAGATAAAACAGACAGAAAAGAGTGTGTTGCATACTCCTTGGAATTTGATGTGGAAAAACTTATGTGGGAGTTAGATTTTTTTATGACACACATGATAGAAGGGCTATTGCAAAAAAGGATAAAGAAAGAAGATAGGGAAAAGATTCGAAATAACTTCCTCAATATTATCAACATACTAACAAAGGAGAAGAAGGTATTCACCCACAGAGATTATCATGGCAGAAATATAATGGTTAAGAATGATAAGCTAGGTATTGTAGACTTTCAAGATGCAAGAATGGGTCTCTGTCAATATGACCTGGCATCCCTTTTAAGGGATTCTTATCTTGTTTTGGAAGATAAAGTAAGAGAAGAGCTTATCGATTATTATATCAGAGAAAAGGAAAGGATTGAAAAGATAAGGATTGATAGAGATGAATTTTTAAGGCTCTTTGATTATATGTCTATTCAAAGAAACCTTAAAGCCGTAGGAACCTTTTCGTATCAAAAGGTTTGCAAGAATAATGATAGATATCTACCATATATTGACAACACTCTCCTATATGTCGATACAAATCTAAAGAAGTATAAGGAATTTAAGGAGTTAAGAAGGATTCTGTCGAAGTATATAAAAGAGCTCTCATGATAAAAAAATTTTAAAGCAGATGATTAAAGGCCTTGCTTTTTCATCTTTTTCCTTTTTAGCAAGACTTCACTGAACAATTCCCTTGAAAGAATAGAACCGAGACGAGATGATTTAAACTCGTTATCTATAAGTAATATCATGTTCTTAAAATTTATTGAAGGAGCATTTTTGGCTTTACAGGAGGAAACCATTCCTATTATCTTTTCTTTAAATTCAGCAATAAGAGGAGTAAAAATGTTATTTTTTGATTCTTTTATCCAGTTTTCAAGGGTTTTAGATTCTTCTATGGCCTCATTTATAAAAATTTTCTCTTTTGGAGGAAACTGAAGAAGAAACTCCTCAATTTTATCTTTATCCGTGATTTCAACCGTTCTCAAAACAGCCCTTTTCCCAGATATAAACTCAACTTCTTTAGGATAACCCACCATTTTTAAATTACTCCTGTGAAAGCTATTGTTAAGTAATTTTAACACACGATTTGATATATTAAAAGTAAAACATTTAGAAGTTGACAAAAGATATTCTTTTTTTTACCATCAATTAAGAATATCAGGGAAGTATTCAAAATATCAAAGAGGGTCTCATAAAAATAAGAGGCCATGACCTTAACTAGAGGATCGTCAAGCGTGTACAAGGAGAAAAACAAAAAACCTATCATTTCAATAACAATGGGTGATCCCGCGGGGATAGGGCCTGAGGTTATTATAAAGGCTCTTCACACACCGGTTATATACGAAGTTTCTCATCCCCTGGTAATAGGTAGCCTTTCTGTATTAGAGAATGTTCGAAAGAGCCTGAAGATAAGGGACGAGGTCTTTTTCAATTCTATAAAAGAATTAAGGGATTCTGATTTTAACTTTAGCAAAATCAATGTTTTAGATATTGAGGATTTACAATTGGACAATATAAAACAGGGAGAGATAAGCAAGGAAGGAGGGGGAGCTTCTGTCAGGTATGTGGAAAAGGCGATTGAATTTGCTATCCAGAAAGATGTTGATGCAGTGGTTACTGCTCCAATTAGCAAAGAGGCCATAAATTTAGCTGGGTACAAGTATCAGGGTCATACAGAAATATTTGCAGAAAAAACTGGTATTAAAGACTTTGCTATGATGCTGGTAACAGATGATATAAAGGTCATTCATGTCACCCTTCATGTATCAATGGTAGATGCCTGTAAGTTAATAAAAAAAGAGAGGATTTTACGAACAATATATCTGGGATATAATTCCATGCAGGATCTGGGTATTAAAAATCCACGGATTGGTGTCGCCGGTTTAAATCCACATGCAGGAGAAAGTGGTATTTTTGGAGATGAAGAGTTAAAAGAGATTATCCCTGCTGTTAATGTGGCCAGAGAAAAAGGAATCAATGTTGCTGGTCCGGTATCTCCTGATGTTATCTTTAACAGAGCTATGAGAGGTGAATATGATCTGGTTGTGGCGATGTATCATGATCAGGGACATATAGCAATCAAGACAACCTCTTTTGATGAAGGAGTTAATGTTACTGTTGGACTTCCCATTGTAAGAACTTCAGTAGGTCACGGAACTGCCTTTGATATTGTAGGAAAAGATAAAGCCAATCCTAAAAGCCTCATAAATGCTATAAAACTAGCCTCTAAAATGGCAGTCAATTAGGTAAAGAGCCAACTCAAAAACAAGAAATAAAAGTTATTTTTTAAGGACTACCCTGCTTTCGCTTCCAAACAAACTTTAAAGGTTTTATTCTAATGGATTACTTTACTTCTTATTTTGGATATGCTATATATTATAGATTTAAATATTAATGAAAAGGGGTGATTAAATTGGGGAGCGTTGTAAAGAAAAGGAGAGCTAAGATGAGAAAACATAAACACAAGAAATTAAGGAATAGTTCTCGACACAAAAAGAAAAAGTAATAATATTTTTTATAAAAATAAAAAGGATTCAAGATATGTTCTTCATCCCAAAGCCTGCATTAAAAGATAACCTGAGGAAAGAGGGATTTTAGAATGTTTGGATTGGGGCTTTTGGAATTAATAATTTTATTGTTTATTATTCTCCTCGTCTTTGGTTTAGGGGGTCTTACAGGTATAGGGAAGAATCTTGCCGAGATGATAGTCAATTTTAAAAAATCATACCATAGCCTTGATGAAATAGATGTAACCCCAAAAAACAAACAGCAAAACAATGAATGAGAGAAAGCATGATTAATGACTAATCTTTTATTAATGATTAAACATTTAAGGTTAAAACTTTTCATTCAATATATTCTTAATTAAGAAGATAAAGGCAATGGTTAGAATAGAAGATATAAGGGATTGGGTTTTATCATACAATCCAGATGCAGACCTTGATGTTATCGAAAGGGCATATATCTATTCTGCAAAGGTTCACAGGGGACAAACCAGGCTTTCAGGTGAACCCTACATATCTCATCCTTTAGAGGTCGCTGGAATTCTCGCAAAATTAAAGATGGATTCAATAACGATTGCAGCAGGGTTATTACATGATACCGTGGAAGACGGTTACACAACTTTAGAAGAGATAAAAATCCTTTTTGGAGATGAGATGGTGTCGCTTGTTGATGGCGTAACAAAAATGGGGAAGATGAAATTTTCGAGCCGCGAAGAAAAACAGGCAGAGAATTTTAGAAAGATGCTGATTGCTATGGCTAAAGACATCAGGGTTCTCTTGATAAAACTGGCTGACAGGCTCAATAATATGCAAACATTACAATTCATTCCAGTGGACAAACAGTTAAGGACTTCAAGAGAAACCATGGATATATATGCTCCTTTGGCTAATAGGCTTGGGATTGGCTGGATAAGAGGGGAGCTAGAAGACGTTTCTTTTAACTATTTAAATCCAAAGAGCTATATGGAAATCAAAGAAAATATTGATGAAATAATCCAGCAGAGGGAGGAATATATAAATAAGGTTAAAGATATTGTTCAAAAGGAGTTAAAGGAGACTGATATTTGTCATAATACTATAGGAAGGACGAAGAGTATCTTCAGTGTATATAAAAAGATGCAGAATCAGGATATTCCTTTTGATCAGGTTTATGACTTGATGGCTCTAAGGATAACCACAGATTCCATAAGAAACTGTTATTCTATATTAGGAGTTATCCACTCATTATGGAAACCTGTTCCTGGAAGGTTTAAAGATTATATAGCCATGCCAAAGGCAAATATGTATCAATCCCTCCATACTACTATTATAGGTCCTCAGGGACAAAGAGTTGAATTTCAGATTAGAACCGAGGATATGCACAAGATAGCAGAATATGGTATTGCAGCTCACTGGCGCTATAAAGAAGGAAAAGAAAAAGATGAGAAGTATGATGAGAAATTCTTCTGGCTAAGACAGCTCTTAGAATGGCAGCAGGATCTAAAAGATCCAAAGGAGTTTATGGAAACCGTTAAGGTCGACCTCTTCCCTGACGAGGTTTATGTCTTTACACCTAAAGGAGAGGTGAAGAGCTTGTCAGAAGGCGCTAGTCCTGTAGATTTTGCCTACCAAATCCATACAGACTTGGGAAATCAATGTGTTGGTGCTAAGGTCAACGGAAAGATTGTCCCTTTAAAATACAAATTAAAAAATGGAGATATAATAGAAATTTTAACATCCCCGAACCATGTCCCAAGCAGAGACTGGCTGAGATTTGTGAAAACATCCCGGGCAAAAACTAAGATAAGAGCATGGATAAAGAAAGAACAGAAAGAAAGAAGCATTGTTCTAGGCAGAGAAATTCTTGAAAAAGAGTTACAAAAATACGAGACCAAACCTTCAAAGATATTAAAGTCAGATGAATTCAAGGAACTGGTAGAGAAATTGAGATTTCAAAAAATCGAAGACCTATTAGCAGAAATAGGTTTTGGAAAAATCTCTGTAAATCAGATCATAACAAAACTCATTCCAGAGAAGACCTTAGAAGAATGGAAAAAGAAAGAAAAATCAGAGTTACATAAAATTGTAGATAGGTTTACCAAAAGAAAGGGAGAGGGGGCTGTTAAGATTAATGGTGTTGAGGATATCCTTATTCGCTATGCAAAATGTTGTAATCCAGTGCCCGGAGATAAGATTATTGGTTATATCACAAGGGGAAGAGGGGTGACAGTTCATACGGCAGATTGTCCAACAGTTGCTGGTCTGAATTATGGTCTTGAGAGAAAAATAGGAGTTGTTTGGGACGTTAAGAAGAAGATACCTCACTCAGTAAAAATCTCTGTTTATGCCGATGACATCCCAGGTGTTCTGGCAAAGGTGAGTTCTGCCATATCTGAATGTGATGTTAATATAAATCAAGCTAACATTCAGCCAGCAGAAGGAAAAAAGGCGTATATATACTTTTTGATAGATATTTTTGATCTCGCACAGCTTCAAAGGGTCATTAAAAATATAAGTAGGATTAAATCAGTACACAGCGTAGATAGGGTCAAAGAGCATTACTTTTTACAGAGAAGGAAGGCTAAAAGTTAGAACAGAGACGCTTAAGATGCTTTTTGAATTTTTCCTGACTTAATACACTGGGTACATACTTTTGCCTTTTTAGGCTGGCCATTAACAATAATTCTTATATTTTGAATATTTGGATACCATTTTCTCTTTGTTACATTATGGGCATGGCTAATTTTATGACCAAATTGAGGTTCCTTACCACAGATATCACATTTTCTTGACAATGTTAAACACCTCCTTTAAAAGGAGAAATTTTTAACACAAATCAAATCTTAAATCAAGCTTTTTTTAAAATGGAGCGAATATGAAGTTTAAAAAAGATATGTCAATTGATGAAGCCTTAAGGTCTCATCCTGATGTTATCAATGTTTTTAAAAAACATAATATGGATTGTTTAGGATGCTTGATTTCCAATTCTGACACCATTGAGGATGCAGCAAGTCTGCAGGGGGCCGATTGTAAGAGTCTATTAGAAGACCTCAATGCTTTATTTAAAGAAGAATAAAACTTTCAAATCCGCACAGTTCAAAAATTGAGATTTTTTGGCTGAAGGATAGCTCCCAGGCTTTTCATAATTCAGATATTATAAAGCAGATATCAACAGGTTCAAGATGATTGAGAATCTCGGCTCAACTCCTACATTATCTATTTTTCAAAAATCGATTCAATATATTAAAGGGGTTGGTCCTAAAAGAGCATTGTTTTTTAAAAAGCTAAATATTGAGACCATCAATGATGCCCTGTTTTTTTTACCCAGAAGATATGAAGACAGAGCCCACTTAAAAAATATATCTGAACTTAAGGCAGGAGAGCTACAAACATTTGTAGCCAAGATCTTGGTCAAAGATATTTCCCTTACCAGAACAAGAAGAAAAATTTTCAAGATTGTTGTTGGAGACGATACAGGTCATCTCATGCTCAAATGGTTTAATTTTAATGAAAGATATCTTTCTAATCGATATAAAAAAGGACAGAGAATTATCGTCAGCGGCCAGGTTTTATTAGACAATTATGATGGGTTTGGTCTGGAAGTTCGCCATCCTGATATTGAAATCCTTGACTCTGAGACTCCTGAGTTGGTGCATCTTGGAAGGATCGTTCCCATTTATCCTTTAACAGAGGGATTTTATCAAAAGACAATACGCTCTGTGATGAAAATTGTTGTTGATTCCTATGCCCATCTCTACCCAGAGATCCTTCCTGATTATATAATAAAAAGTAGAAGTCTAATCCCTTTGGATAAGGCATTAAGGGAGATTCACTTTCCTTCTCAAGAATCGGATATCTCTCTTTTAAATAATGGAAAAACGAGTGCTCACCAAAGAATTATATTTAATGAACTTTTCCTTTTAGAACTGGGGCTTGCGTTGAAGAAGCGGGATATATTAAATGAGAAAAGAGGGATTTCTTATGAGTCTAAAAATACCTTAACAAACAGGTTAAAATCTATCCTCCCTTTTGAACTCACTCCCTCACAAGAAAAGGTATTAAAAGAGATCTATGAAGATATGAAAAGACCCTATCCCATGAACAGACTTCTTCAAGGAGATGTAGGGTGCGGAAAGACCGTTGTGGCTCTCATGGCCATGTTAAGAGCAATAGAAAATGGTTATCAAGGGGCTATTATGGTTCCTACAGAGATATTAGCAGAACAGCACTATTTCAATATAAAAACAATTTCCAAAAGATTGGGAATAGAAGCTGCCTTGTTGACCAGTGGGGTGAAAGGAAAGAAAAGGAAAGAGATTTTGGAAGAGATTTTCAATGGTAAAAAAGATATTATCATTGGCACCCACGCCCTGATTCAGGAAGATGTTAGGTTTAAAAAACTCGGTTTGGTTGTTGTTGATGAACAGCACAAATTTGGAGTCATGCAGAGGGCCTCTTTGAAGAAAAAGGGTTATAATCCAGACGTTTTAGTCATGACCGCAACCCCTATACCCCGAACCCTAGCCCTGACAGTCTATGGTGATCTAGATATATCGATAATCGATGAAATGCCTCAAAACCGTCTCAATGTTATAACAAAGGGCTTTTATGATAATAAGAGGAGAGAAGTCTATACCTTTATAAGACAGGAGATAGAAAAAGGGAGACAGGCCTATATTGTCTTTCCCTTAGTTGAAGAATCTGAGAATTCTGATTTAAAGGCAGCAACAGAGATGGCTTCTCACCTCAAAGAGGAAATTTTCCCTGACTTTAAAATAGGTCTTCTCCATGGGCGAATGAAGAGTGAGGAAAAAGAAGAAATCATGAAAAAATTCAAGGAAAGAGAAATCGATATCCTTGTTTCAACCACCGTTGTAGAAGTTGGGATGGACATATCAAATGCATCGGTTATGATCATTGAACATGCTGAACGATTCGGCCTTTCGCAGCTTCATCAGATGAGGGGAAGAGTGGGACGAGGTCCTTATCAGTCTTACTGTATCCTTATGATAAAATTTCCTGTAACCGAAGAGGGGAAGAGGAGGCTTAAAACGATTAGAGAAACCACAGATGGATTCATTATAGCTGAGAAAGATTTAGAGATAAGGGGGCCAGGGGAGTTTTTTGGAACAAGACAATCAGGGCTTCCAGAGCTCATTTATGCTAATATCATACGAGACCACAAGATACTGGAAGAGGCGAGAAAAGAGGCCTTTGAATTAATAGCAAAGGACCCCTTTCTTAAAGATCCCTCTCTTAAATTTTTAAAAGAGTCCCTGAAACAGAAATGGAAAGAGAGGCTTGAGCTGGTCAGCATAGGTTAGTAAACTTTTTTATTTAAATTTTTGCTTGTCTTAAAAACCGGGCTGATTCCTCAGGAGGGGTCACATTAATATATATACCTGTACCTATCTCAAATCCCGCTGGGGTTGTCAGTTTAGGAATAATCACAGCATACCAGTGATAGTGTTTGGTATTTCTTTCATCTGTTGGTGAGGAACGAATGATATAGTTATAATCAGGGTTATCAAGCGTAAGATAGATCTTTCTCAGGGTGTCCCTCAAGACCTTAGAAAAATTATCTATCTCTTTTTCTGTAATCGCATCAAAAGAACAGTCATGTCTTTTTGGTATTATCCTCGTTTCAAAAGGGGATCTGGCTGCATAGGGAGAAAAGGCAACAAAATGGTCAGTCTCTACAATAATCCTTTTCTTTTCTGACAACTCTTGTTTTATCATATCACAATAGATGCATGTGCCAAATGTATCACAAGCAACCCTTGCCTGAAATATCTGATCCCTTACGTGTGGTGGAACTACAGGTGTAGCAATGATCTGCGAATGAGGATGTTCAAGAGATGTGCCAGCCATAGCTCCGTGATTTCTGAAGATGGTTATCAGTCTGATATCCTCGTTTTTAGATATTTCTATGTATCTCTGCTTATAAGCCTTTATAACATTCCTTACTTCTGAATAATTCATGGTGGCAATGGTTTTATTATGGACAGAAGTCTCTATCACAACCTCCGCTAATCCGAAACCATCTATCGTAAGGTATCTCTTAGATTTTCCCTCCCTTTTTCTTTTTGGGGAGAGATCGCTCTTTAGGGCAGCAAACTTATTCGGCACAACCCTTAAGTTCCATTTCCCATTCTTTTTTATGGAATATACGGATGGGGGTGTCTTATCCTCGTTGCCAATACAAAAAGGGCAGTTTTTATCGTATTCAGGAAATTCTTTAGCAACCTTTTTCTTTTTAAAGTCCTCTGGCCTCTTGGCCCTCTCTGGCGCTATGATAACCCATTCTTTGGTAGCTATGTTTTGCCTAAACTCTGGCATTTCGATTCTCCTAAAAGTTTATATTTAAATTTACATTGGAGAAAAACCTCCTAATTTTTAAAAATAAGGCATTTTTCTTATTAAATCAAGGAGATTGTGCAAACCGTTTTTTTAGAGTATTTTATATTTTATACCATATAAAATATACAAATTTTTTTGATATGGATAATTCTTTATCATTGATTTTAAATGAATTATTTAAAAATATCACCTAAAAAGAGAAAAATTTTTTAAAAAATTAGACTTTTTTAGTTGCAATCTTATTAATTTTTGATAGACTTTTTATATTTTTTTAAAAGAATATTTATTATTTTTTGATAATTTCATTTAGAAAAGAACAAAGGAAAGGAGGTGAAGTTTTTTTAGGTTTTCCCTCTAAGCTTCATTTTCGTTTAGGAATAAAAAAATGAGATGAATTTTGGAATTTTAATTCTTTTGGTTGTTGATTCTTATTTTATTGTATTTGATAGTAAGATTTAGATTGGAAGCTTAAGAGGGATAAATCGGAAAAAACCTTAAAAAGGGAGGCACTTTATGAAACAGTCAACTTTTAAAGTTCTGTTTGTAATTTTTGCCGTTTTTGCTTTCCTTCTGTCTGGTCTTTCTCTTGCTGAGGTAAAAGCTAAAGACAATATCCTGATCGGTCATTCAGCAGCTCTTTCAGGAAAGTATGCAAAGGCAGGAGAACAGGCACTTGGGGGAATCAAGGCTTGTATTGATTGGGTAAATAATGTTTATGGTGGTGTGAAAATAGCCGGAAAGAAAGTTCCTCTTGAGTACAAGTATTATGACTGTGAATCCAAAAAAGAAGCTGTAACAAGCCTAATCGGACGTCTGATCACAGTTAATAAAGTAGATGTTGTTTTCGCTCCATATAGCTCAGGCCTCACTCTTCGTGGAGCTCCTGTTGCTGAAAGTCATAAAATGCTTTACATGGATCATGGTGGTGCCAACAACAAGATTTTTCGACAGGGGTTTAGGTACATTGTCCAAACAATCGGACCGGCCTCGAGGTACCACGAGGGCACCCTTAATATGATTAAAAAGATTGATCCGAAGGCTAAGAGAGTTGCCTTAGCTTATGAGGACTCTGAGTTTGCGAAAATGGTTATGGAGGGCGCAGAAGAACATGCTAAAAAGCTCGGTTTTAAAATTGTTTTTAAGCGCACCTATCCAAAAGGGGTTACAGATTTAACCCCTCTCCTTTCTGCCCTGAAAGCCTCCAAGCCTGACTTCGTCTTAGGTGGTGGACACTTTGAGGATGGCCAGCTTTTTAATCGACAGATGGCAGATCTGGACATAAATGCAAAGGCCCTGTCTCTGATAGCGGCCGCAACCCTTCCAGCCTTTTATGAGGCTTTAACGAATATGGCAGAAGGTGTCATGGGCCCCTCGCACTGGGAATATGGTGTAAAGTTTTCAGAGAAGGAGGCTAAAAAGGTAGGGCTGCCATGGATTGGGCCAAGCCAGGATGAATTTGTAAGTCTTTTCAAGAAGGGTTTAGGGAAAGAAATTATTCCGGATTACCATGCTGCAGAAGCCGGAGCTCAGGTCTTAGCATATGTATTAGCAGTTGAGAAGGCTAATTCCGTTAATTCAGATAAAGTAAGGGCTGCCCTTGGAAAACTAAAGTTTATGTCCTTCTATGGAGGCTGGGATGTTGATGATATGGGGATGCAGGTCGGCCATTCCATGGTGGATGTGCAGTGGCAAATGGGGAAAAGAGTTATTGTATGGCCTGAAGAAGCCCAGACTGGAAGAATTGCTTATCCTATGCCTACTTTTGCCGAAAAAGCAAAAGGAAAGGTGGCAGTTCCGAGAAAGTAGATAAGTTAAGATCAAAAACGAGGGATAATCTCTTTGAGAATACATCAACTTGGCAAAATGATTCCCCACTAAGCCAGGTTGGCTTAGTGGGGAGTTTTCTTGTGTGCGAAACTCTCTAAAGCTAAAAGGAATAATCATTATTAGGAAATTTTAGGATGATATTAGAACAGTTAAGCGGAAATCTCATCCAGGGCCTTGTGCTGGGTGCAATATATGGTATGGCCACCATGGGTCTTAGCCTCATTTTCGGTGTTCTTAAGGTTGTTAATGTTGGGCACGGCGCTTTTATTATGAGCGGCGCATTCATAACACTCTGGCTGTTCAATACCCTTGGAATAAATCCAATCCTTGCTCTTCCCTTCGCCTTTATTACCGGCATGGCCTTGGGACTTATTTTCTATTATTCAATCATCCAGAAGTTAATCAAGGCACCAGAGCTTGCTACTTTATTGGCCACCTTTTCTATGGGAATCTTGCTTGAGGAGGTTGTGAAGCTCATCTTTGGTTCTGAATTTCGAGGTTATAATTGGCCTGTGGGCAAGATAAACTTAGGTGTTACTGTTCTTCCGATGACAAAACTCTATGCCTGTATTGGCAGTGTGATCATTGCCCTTCTCCTTTACTTTTGGTTCAAAAAAACCAGGGCAGGTACTGCCATGAGAAGCGTTGTTGAGGACAGTGAAGGCGCGAGAGTTTGTGGTGTAAATGTTGGATGGGTCTATGCCTTGAGCTTTGCTCTGGGGATTGGACTCACTGTTGTAAGTGGTGTTCTTCTCACCATGTTTATCCCTGTTGGTATTAATCCCTATATGGGAGGAGGATATACCCTGAAGGCTTTTGTGATTGCTGTGTTAGGAGGACTATCATCTCCCTATGGCGCATTCTTTGGAGGATTGATATTTGGACTCATTGAGAATGGTTCCTACACGCTATTTGCCTTAATTCCAGGGGTGGAACCGTTCGCCCTGACCAGGTTTTTATCATTCGTTATTCTACTAGTCATACTTTTAATTAGACCAACTGGACTTTTGAAAGCAAAATGAGAAATGAGCTTAAAAAATATAATCCTATAATACCCGTATTTGCAGCATACCTTGCCATGTTTTTGATTGGTAAAAACGTGACGGGGATGTGGCAGCTAATGGGCATGCTCGCTTTTTATTGTGCTCTCGGACAGGCCTTTAATATCTTCCTTGGCATGACCGGTTATGTGGATTTTGGTTATGTCGCTTTTATGGGTGTTGGCACCTATGGAATGGCATTGGGAATAACGAGGCTGGCCCATATCGAAGGACTTGGAGTAGTCATTATCATAATAGGTTTCATCCTATCATTGTTAATGTCCACCATGTTATCTATAGCTGTGGGAGCAGTGGCTCTCAGGCTTAGAGGTGCCTACTTTGCCATTGCCACCATCGGGGTGAATGAGGGGTTCAGGTTTTTCATAGAAGGAACAAGGATATGGAATGGTTCTGAGGGCATGATATTTAATGCTCAACTAAACCAGATTCTTGGAAGAGAAGCTGCCAGTGCCCTTTCTACTTTCTGGGCTGATATCATGGTTCTTATTATCGCTGCATTGGCTGCATTTGTAACGCTCTATTATATGAGAAGCAAGATTGGCTATGCTTTAACAGCCTTAAGAGAAGATGAAGATGCTGCAAAGGTGATGGGGATCAATGTAACCAAATATAAAATCATTGCTTTTATCACAAGCGCTTGTTTCGCAGGTTTGCTTGGAGCCGTCTCATGGGCCTTAAAAACCCCTTATGTGTTCCCGCCTGAAGTTTTTGAGATTCATTATACGGTAGAGGCCATTATTATTGTTCTCCTTGGTGGAGCCGGAACTCTTCTTGGACCTGTAGCTGGAGGATTAATCTATGGCCTCTCTAAATATTATCTTTCTATTATCTTGCCAGGATTTCAGCTGTTGATTTTTGCCCCTATTATTATTATCATTATTATCTTATTCCCAGAGGGAGTGGTTGGGATGTTGAAGTTAAAGGTTAAAGATTCAGCTCTGGCACGGTTTATTATCTAGGTGAAAATATGTCTTTATTAAAGCTTGAGAATGTAACAAAACGCTTTGGTGGTTTGGTCGCAGTGGATAGGGTGAGTCTGGAAATCAAATCTGGCGAGTCAATCGGAATAGTGGGTCCAAACGGTAGCGGGAAGACCACTCTCTTTAATATTATCAGTGGGGTTTTCTATCCAGAAGAAGGAAAAGTCATTTTCGATGGACAGGATATCACAACCCTTCCGCCATATAAAAGGGCACAACTGGGAATTGGACGAACATTTCAAATTTCTCGACCTTTTCACTCAGCTACGGTAAGAGAAAATATAGCAGTTGGGGCAATGTTCGGCACCCTCAGTGGAAAAGTAAGCGTTGATGAGTCTTTGGATATAGCTGACTATATAATAGAACGCGTTGGTATTAAGGAGCACAGGGATAAGCCAGCAGGTACTTTAACCCCCGTAGAAAAAAAGCTGATGGAGATTGGTCGGGCATTGGCAATGAAGCCCAGAATCCTCCTTATGGATGAAGCCATGGCCGGAATGCATCCAAATGACATTGATGAAATGGTTGGGTTTATTAAAAAAATAGCAGAAGAAGAGAAGATAGCCATCGTTGCCATGGTTGAGCATATTATGCGGGCAGTAATAGGGATTGCGAAAAAGGTAGTTGTATTGCATCAAGGCGCCAAATTGGTTGATGCCCCAACAAAAGAAGCTTTGGAAGACCCAAAGGTTGTGGAGGTATACTTAGGTCAGCCACAGGATGCCAGAAGGTGGATAAAGTACTGGCAGCGGGAGGAATAATGCTAACCATCAAAGAGATCGAATCAGGTTATGGTCCCATGCAGGTTTTATGGAAGCCAAGCCTTCAGGTAAAAAAAGGAACGATTACTTCACTCCTTGGACCCAATGGAGTCGGCAAGAGTACTCTTCTCTCCACTGTTTTTGGCTCTGTCGAGCCATGGGGGGGTACAATTATTTATGAAGGAGAAGACATTACTCATTTACCCACTCATAAAAAGGCTGAAATGGGTATGGCATTGGTTCCTGAAGGAAAGCATCTCTTCCCTAACATGAGTGTATACGAAAATCTTGCTATGGGCGCGTACTTAAAAAAAGCGCTTGAATACAAAAAGAAGTCTTTGGAGCTTGTATATTCTCTGTTTCCGATTCTTAAGGAAAGAAGTAAACAGTTAGCCGGATCCCTGAGCGGTGGTGAACAACAGATGTTGACCATAGGTCGGGCTTTAATGACGAAACCCGAATTAATAATGCTTGATGAACCGAGTCAAGGCCTTGCCCCCTTGCTGGTTCTTGAGGTATTTGAGACGATACAAAAAATGAGAGACGAAATCGGTTTAACTGTCCTCCTCGTAGAGCAAAATACTGATGCTTCCCTAAAAGCAGCAGACTATGTTTATATCATGCATGAGGGCATGATTAAAGCCGAAGGGAATCCAGAAGATATTAAGAAATCAACTGAGATCCGTGAGGCTTACTTGGGTATATAGAAAATCGAATAAAAATTTTCTTTAAACAACCTATCCATTTTCTTCTCTAAAAAATCCTTGTATCATGGACTTTAAGGGTATATTCTTTTCAATAACAATGAGGATAAGATATGCCTGATATTTATCAAGATGGTTCTATAACAACTCTTCATAGGTTTGGAAGCTCTAATTTAAATAATTTGGAAGAGGAAATATATCAGTTCTCCAAAGGAAGACCAATTGCTCTGGTTTTGCCTGTTGTTCCCCAGGATATAAAAGAGGAGGCTCTGAGAATAATATTAAAGGAATTAAGAAGGGTAAGATATCTAAGGCAGATTGTTGTAACGTTGGGGCAAACAGACAGAAAAGCCTTTAGAAAAGCAAAGGATATATTTAGAGATTTTCCCATTGATTCGAAATTGATATGGAATACTGGTGCAAGAATTCAAAAACTCTACCGACTATTAGAAAATAATGGTATCAGCGCAGGGGCTGATGGCAAGGGAAGATCTACATGGATGGCTTATGGATATATATTGGCATTGGGCGAGTGTGAGATTATTGCCCTCCATGATTGCGATATCCTTACTTATTCGAGAGAGCTTTTACACAGGCTTTGTTACCCCCTCACCAATCCAGTTATGGATTATAAGTTTTGCAAGGGTTATTATAGCAGGGTAACGGATAGGCTCCACGGCAGGGTTACAAGGCTGTTTGTATTTCCTCTGATAAAGTCTCTGAAAAGGCTTATAGGCCAACCCCCTTTTTTACGTTATCTCGAGAGCTTCCGATATCCCTTATCTGGTGAATTTTCAATCGTTGCTGACCTGACTAGAATCAATAGGGTTTCAGGGGACTGGGGATTAGAGATAGGTCTTTTAGCAGGAGTATATAGAAGAAGTTCTTTAAACAGGATATGTCAGGTAGACCTTCTGGAAAACTATGAGCACAGACACAGGCCTCTCTCTGCAGACAGCCCGACAACAGGAATGTTTAAAATGAGCATTGACATTACGCGAACTCTTCTTCGAATCCTTTCGAACGAAGGGATAATTTTCCCCAAGAGTTTTTTTAACAGTCTCAACTGTACCTATATAAAAATTGCAGAGGATACCATCAAAAAATATGAAGATGATGCTAATATCAATGGACTATTTTATGACAGGCATGAGGAAAAACTGGCTGTGGAGACTTTTATGAAGGCCTTAGGAATTGGTATTCAGGATTTTCTCGACGATCCCTTAGGAGTACCTCCCATACCAGATTGGAACAGGGCTATTTCTGCTGTTCCCAACTTCTTCGATCTTCTCATAGATGCTGTAGAAAAGGACAATCAGTAGTGATTCTTAAGGCTCGGATTGAAAATCCTAAATAGGTCTTCAGGAAGAATAAAGAGTATCGCTTTTATTAAAGAGCTCTATAAGATTTTTATCAGGGTCCCTAAAATAAAAAAATCTTTTTCCATCTACCTTGGGATGAAAATCAGAAATTGTCACCGGCTCTGAGATCACCTCCACTTTCTTCTTTACAAGCCTTTTATATATCCTGTCAACATCATCAACCTCGAAGGCAAAGTGCCTGAAATCATTATTTTTAATCTCCTTTTTCGGGTCGGTAAACTGTGCCAGCTCTAAAATCACAGGAGAAGAAGATGACTTCAAAGCTGCAAACTTAATCTTTACACCTTCGATTCCTGTAACCCTTGAAAACTGATTACCTGAAATATCTATTTCAAACGTAGGCTTAAGACCAAGGACCTCCCTGTAGAATTTCTTGCTCCTCTCGATATCCTTCACCAAAATTGTGATATGGTTTATTTTTGCCATAACCATCCTCTACATTCATTAAATCTATTCGAAAGCAAAAACAGCCTTAAAGGTTTTCTCTGTTTATATTATCTTTCTTTTCCCTGCAAGTCTTAGTTAATAGAGGATAAATGTGAGATTCATATATTATGTCCCAGACATAATTTTTTATTACTTTGCGATACATCTTATGCGTGGGTATCTTTTCTAAAAAATTTAGGGCTTGGTTAGCAATCTTTTCAGGGGGATCGTCTAGATTAAAAGAACAGACATTATCACTGCCAATTTCGATAAAGGGCTTTATATTACTGCAGATAACAGGTAATTTTATCATTCCTGCCTCCAATAAAGGTAACCCGAATCCCTCATCAAGGCTGGGCATCAATAACACGTCTCCAAGCAGATAAAAATCACGGATAAATATCGGATCCGGTTTTATTTTTTTGGAAGTTTTAAGGGAATAGTTCTCAAGTACTATCAGGTCTTTTTCAACCTTTAAACTCCGTGCAAGATTCTTCAGGTCAGAATAATAACTTTTTTCTATTGGTCCATGAGGGTCATGAGCACCTGTTAAAATGAGTTTGGCATTGATTCCCTTATCATGAATAGCCCTTAAGACCCTGATACTTAATTCAATATTTTTCCTTGGAATGAGACGCGATGGCTGAACAAAAATGAGATCAGCACTAAAGAGAGAATTTTCTTTAATAATCTCCACTGTGGCTTGATGTAATTTGAAAAAGTCAAAGGGATCGATGCCATTAGGAATCACTGATATTTCAGCCTTTATATTGAGTAGTCTTTGAAATCGATTTTTTCGAGCATGAGATATCGCTATGTAATGAAATTTTGGATTAAAGGTCTTTAAAATTTTCCAGGGCTCATTATCAAGATAAGAAGGATAGTTTTTATAAAAATATGGTGAGTCGTGGTTCCAGCTGATAACCTTAATAGAATGGGTTTCAGCAAGATGGTGCATTGCCATGGTAAGAGCAAGGTTAAAATTCATTGATATGACATTATGGGCAATAATTCCATCAAAATTTTTCAGGGAGGAGCACAAATAATTATAAATCTTATCCTTTAATTTGATGAGGGGTTCCATATTCCCGTTTAAACAATTTTTATGAGCATTTTGGACTCTTGTGTCTCTCGAGCTCAGGATAGGATTGATTTCTATGGGAAATTTATCTGTGGACTGCTCACCTGCACCAGCCAAGACCTTCACATGGTGGTAATTGCGATAAAGAAGATCAGCCTGTTGCCGTATGACTTCTTCTACACCTCCAACAACAGGGGGATAGGAGTAGTGAAGTAGAGCAATATTGAATCTTTCCATAACCAGATTTTTTATATTAATATTTTTAGAATGAATTAATTATTGGTAATAGTTTTTTTTCTAGGACTTCATAAGAGAAATGTTTTTTAGCCAAGAGGTAATTCCTCTCAGTCATCTCTTTAACCTTCTTGGGATTCTTGAGCAATTTTTTTATTTTTCTAACGGTTTCTTCTGTTGCAAGGGTATCAAATACGATGACATCAAAGCCTTTTGGCTCAATATCGGAAATATAAGTGGAATAACGGTTGAGCACAATCGGTTTTTTAAAATAGATTGCCTCGAGGAATGCATTACCAAAACCTTCGTAGCCTGAAGGGTAAAAGACAATATCTGCATTTTTATAAACATCACCTATGGAAAAAAGATGATTTCCCTTTTTATCTTTTTTTCTCTTATGATTAATCATATGGCCTATGGCTATAATCTTTACACCCATCCGTTTAGCATGTTTATAGATATGGATGGCATAGTCATCCCCTTCGTCCCCTGAGGCATGAGAGATGACCAAGGAAGGATGGGGTAATTTTATCATCCACACCAATTCAACTGATTTTTCAATCCATTTTCTCGAAACAATTCGTGTTGGCTGGAGGATAAATGGATCATTTTCTTTTAAACCTATTTTCTGGCGAAGCCTTCTTCCGTAGTCATCGATCTTGGATGGTGGTACTGCAAAATTATAAACATTTGGAATAATAACATTAGAAATACCAACCGAATAGCTTAAGAGTTGAGCGGCATGAGAGTTGATGACCACGTGACTTAAAGACGGAAGGTCAGGAGGAAAAGACATCCTGAGGTAATCATCAACACAGCTGTTTAAGAATCTGGTTCTCTCCCACCTGAGATCGTGATGGTGGGCAATAGCAGGCATTCCTGTTTCAGCAATAAATTCGGTAATCGCCATACCGAGAGGTATATGCATGGGGATAGCTAAGGAATTTTCAGGGATGATCAAATCAATATGAAACCTTTTTTGAAACTGGTATAATTTTGATTTTAAATGTTCTTTAAAATCCTGAATTTTTTTAGAAATGATCTTGGGTCGAGTCGGTTTCTCAAAACAGATTTGCTGGATCTCGTCGATTTCTGGATGGTCAAAATGTGCCTTTCTAACCAAGAAGCTTCTCTGTGGAGGTGTTTCTAATTCTCCAGCAAAAAAATGGCACTTAAAGCCGTTCCTTTCCAGAATATCACACCACTTTTTAATTTCCAGGGAAACACCGTCTGTGCCTGCAATGCGCGTGGAGACAAACCCTATGTTCTGTATGTTATTCCGCATAGATTTTCTCCTTTGCATCTATTTTTTAAAATTATTAGAGAAATTTCAAGATGAGTCAAGGAAATAGTGTAAAGATTTTTTAAATAGGATTTTTAGGTTGCTAGAAGAAATAGATTTTTAAATGTTTCCTTACAAGCTAGAATATGCAGTTTTTCTTTTAACCCTTAATTAGCTTTATAACCTTATTACTTCCTGAAGTAAAGGGATACCGTGCCAGTTCGCTTTTTCTGACCCAGACCTTTCGTGAAGAACCTTCCCTATAAACCCTGTTATTATTTAACATGCAAAAATAGACATAAAGAGATACACGAAAGCGAGTGTATGAGTGAGTCACTTTACCCAAAAATTTCACCTTTTGAGTTTTGATTCCTAATTCTCTTCTCAACACCCGCATGAGGGCCTCTCCATGTTTTTCTCCCTCTTTTTTCTTCTCCATTGGAAATTCCCAGAGATCTGCCATAAGACCACAAGAGGCCCTTTTTTTTATGAGTATCCTTCCGTTTTTTTTGATAACTGCAAGGACTGCCTCAAGCTGTTCATAGTCCTGTTCTTTAGAGAGGGGAATGGCTTCTTGGAGTCCTTTTTTATAAGAAAGACAGAAATCTGAAAGAGGGCAGATAGGGCATAGAGGTTTTTTTGAGCGGCAGATCAAGGCCCCTAACTCCATCAGAGCTTGGTTAAAAGTTCCAACGTTTTTGCGAGGAAGCAGTTCTTCTAAAAATTTTTGAATCTTCTTTTCTTGTCTATTCTTTATTTTGCCTCTTATGCAAAGGATACGAACAGTAAGCCTCTTGACATTTGCATCAAGAATAGAAAATCGTTTTCCAAAGGCAATACTCATAATAGCCCCTGCTGTATAGGGGCCAATGCCGGGGAGTCGAAGAAGCTCTTCATATGAGCAGGGAAGCTTTCCATTAAACTTCTCTTCCACGGTCTTAGCACATCTATGAATGTTTCTTGCTCTTTCATAATACCCCATGCCTTCCCAGGCCTTTAGAACCTTTTCCATTGGGGCTTTGGAGAGATTTTTGATATCAGGGAAAGCTTTTATCCATCTTTGATAATAAGGGATAACCGTCTTAACGGTTGTTTGCTGGAGCATGATTTCAGATATCCATATTTTGTAAGGATCAGCTATACCCCTCCATGGAAGACTTCTCTGAGAACTCCTGTACCATTTAAGGAGCTTTTTTCTGAGGATAGAAATATCTTTAATAAAGTTTCTTTCAGGCATGTATCTCTGAATAAATCTATATGGAATTTTTTATCTTGTTTAATGAAAAGGAGGAAACAAGATTGACGTATTTGGTTAACTTATTTTAGTATTAATATATTTATTCAATAAAGTCAAAAAAGAGATTGCTGTTTTTCGTTCAAAAGGAAGGGAGAGGCTATATTGTTCATCAGCGCTTTTTAGATCAATCCCATAATTCTTTACCCGCTCCCCTTTTTTATCAATATTTAATCTACATGTTTTTATCTCTTGATAAGGGATATCTATTATCTCTTTTTTTCTTAAGAGATAGAGAGCCTTGTCACTTATGATTAAACCGCACCTTTTGGTTTCTGGTTTCTTTCTTCCATTATTCTTTATTTTTAATTTCGAATTTGAACCGAATAATCCTCTATAAGGTAAGACATATAACATCTGGATATCAGGAGGGAGATAATAACGCCTGGTTATATTATATTGATCCTCTATACTGCTTTTAAGAGGCAGTTTCTCAAGGGCTTCTAAAAATTCTTTTTCTTTTGTATAGAAGGCTTTTTCAAATTCTAATCCACAATATCTACAGGTCTTTCTCTTAAAATCATTTTCTCTATTACATTTTAAACAGATAATTACAAAGTTTTCTCCACAATGAACGCAACTTTTACTATCGATCGGGTTGAGCCCCCCACATAAAGAGCATTTTAATTTTCGCCACTCAGGAGAGCTCTCCTCCTCTTTTTTTACTACCTCTTTCTCTCTTTGTTCTTCTGCTGCTCTCTTTTTTTCTGGTTCCTCTTCTTTCTCGATTCTCAGCTCATTTTTCGTAATTGGTTTTTCTAAAAAATGGAAATAGTGAACCACACCGTCAGATTTGTTCATGTCAGCGCATGCCTGAGACACCTCTTTAAAATCGATCTTATTTGATGAGTGGCTATAGCCAATGAGCAAAGAGAGGTCAGCAACTGTACAGATGACCCTCGGACAACCTTGCGAGAATTTATGAATCCCCTCATAAGCTGTTTCTGTAAAGATCTCCTTATCCCTTATTCCAGCAGTACTTAATCGATGTCGGATGAGTCTCTTGGTATCTTCGAAGTCCAGATTCTGCAATAAGAACCTAACAGGCAATCTCTGCCAGAATTCAGGCATATTCTTTATAGCTACTTCTAGTGGCTTTTGCCCAGAGAAGATAAAGGTAAGTAAAAAGGAGTCGGAGACACAAAAATTTAATAAAATCCTTAACTCTTGAAGAAGGTCAGGCCTGTGGCAAAGCATCTGTCCCTCATCAAGCATTACTATACATTTTATCCCTTTTGAATAAAATTCCATTAAATTTTCTTTTAATTTATTGAGGGTCAGTGTTTTATTCGTAGATACTCTTTCCATGCCAAACTGCCTGGCTATTTCACATATCATCTGGTTTGGTGTAAAGGTAGGATGGTCTATAAACGCGATTTTACAGTTTCCCTTGTAGTCGCTCTTTAACTCGCTTATCAATTTAGACAAGATGCTTGTCTTTCCGTCCCCTGCATTTTCTGAAACAAGAAGGGCCCCCCCTTTATTAGATATTACCGCATACTTTAAGCGCATGAGGCACCCCCTGTGTTGATTGCTCATATAGATCATATTGGGGTCGGGAGTAAGAGAAAAGGGGGGTTTTATGAGACGCCAATATCTTAGATATTCTGGTAAAAGATTAATGGACATATAGATTACAAATATAAAAAAATGATTAATTTGTTGTAATTATAACAAAAATAAGGGCTTAAGTCAAGTTGGAAGATTTTGTAGATTTCATCAGCTATTTGAAAACTTTTTGCCAGAAATATAAGTTTTCAAACAAGTGCGGAACTCGTCTTGTAATTCCAATAAAGCTGTTCTAAAATCATCATAAAATGACATATCATTTAAATGGAAAGACACATTAAACTTAATATTTTGCTTTTATATAAAAAGGCATGACAAGAATCCAGAACAACTCAATGAGCTTTGAAGAGTTTTTGAAAGAAACCCTTCCTCATCTTGGGCTTAAGAGAGGTTATTTTAAAAAGAAGAGCATAAAGAGGAGAATGGTCAAAAGATTAGAATATCTTGGGATCGATTCTTTTAAAGAATACAAAGAGTTATTGGAGAAGAGCAGTAAAGAGAAGAGAGAAATTTATAAGATATTTACGATTACGATAAGCAGGCTTTTTAGAGATGCCGATCTATTCGAATACCTTAAAGAAGAGGTCTTCCCCCTATTGTTAAAGAGAGATAAAGGGGAATACAAGATTTGGTCTGTTGGATGTTCTTGTGGTGAAGAGGTCTATTCTATTAAAATAGTATGGGAGGAGTTTTTAAAGAAGATAGGTAAAGCTAAGAATAATAAATTAATTATTTATGCAACAGATGTAAATGAGATATGTCTCAATAAGGCAAAGAAGGCTGAGTACAGAAAGAGCAGTCTAGAAGAGATTCCCCCTGAGATGGTTAATCACTATTTCATCAATCGAGAGGGTTTGTATATGATTAATCAATTCGCAAGGGATAATATTGAATTTTTTGTTCATAATATTATCCTGGATGACCCTATAAAAGAAATGGATATGATCTTTTGTAGAAACTCAGTCTTTACATATTTTACTTTGAAATACCAAGAGGAGGCATTGAAAAAGATTTATGATAGCTTAGCTGATAACGGCTTTCTTGTCATTGGTCATAAAGAAAAATTGCCAGGGATTTCTGAAGATATGTTGAAGCCTTTTTGGAGTAAGGGATGTCTCTATAAAAAGATTAATTTAATTTGCGAGAAATAAAGACAGAAATGATTCCTTCAACCGTTTGGAAAAGTTCTTCTAATTCACTATGTATTTTTGTCTTCCAGTCCTTAACGATGATTTTCCCCTCTTTTTTTACAACTTCTTTTATCTTCACCATTTCTTTTATTACACTCACAAGTCTTTCACATAATTGATCTAGGGTCTTAATCATCTCTTTCGTGTTTGGGAAGTTGTAATCTCTTACAATCCTAGCAGAGCAATTTATTAATTGACAGAGTTTTATTAAGTCAGGATCTCCATCTAAGAACTCTGGCTGATTGTGATACTTAATGATCTTTATAAAATCCTCTGGCAGCCTCCATTTTTTCGCTAAATCTCCTCCTATCTCAGCATGGGCCATTCCTAAAACTATTTTTTCCGCCTCGCTGTTTCTAAGCCCTCTCTGCTTTTTTAAGGCATTGATCTTTAGAAGAGAATCAGGCATAAAGAGACCAATAACGATCTTTCCAATATTATGAATCAGACTCACCGTATATACTTTGCCCAACTCATGAAAACCACTTGCTTTTGCGAGGATTTTTGAGATTCCAGCAATCAGGAGAGAATGCTGCCAGGTCTCTGACTATATTAAAACCAAGAAGAGAGATGGCATGTTCGAGATTTTTCACCTTGGTGTATCTTCTATAATAAGGAGAATTGGCCACCTGCAGAATCTTTATAGCCAGGGAAGGATCAATCGCTTCGGCAATCTGATCAACTGAACAATCAGCTTTTGCTGTAAGACTTATAACCTCTTTAACTGTCAGAGGTAATACAGGAAGACCCTCGATTTTATCTATAATGCGCTTGGTCTTTTCATTTCTTTCTTTAACGAGCATACTTATAACCCCTTTTTAAATATTATCGGCAATTATTGAGAAATATTTAGAAAATTCAGGAAAATTATAAGAGGAAAAAATTCTCTTTCAGAGATTATCGAGGATAGGGGTTAAAAAAGATCCCCTTGGGGAGGGTGTACAATGGAAAGATTATCGATATAGTTATCCCCAACGATTTCTTTAACCGTTTCAATAACCAGGGACTTTTCATTACCGCTAAAAACACTACCCGTAATGGTTACGGTTCTCTCTTCGGTCATTATATCTATATTGGACATTATTATGAGAGGATGGGTTGCTAATCTTGCCTTAATATTGCAAGTAAGAGCCTTATCTTCTAAAGCTCTTCTGGACTTATCTGTAGGTGTAAAATCCTCTCTTTTAATCGTATTGATAATCATATCAATGGCACATTCTTGAGTTAAACTCTCCGTATTAATGACAATGTCATATTGAGTAGGGTCTCTCCAATCTATATCATACAGATAATGCATCCTTGACATTCGGTCTTTGTCATTCTTCATTACCATTTCTTCAGCCTTTTTTTTGTCCAATTCCTTACTTTTCATAATTGTCTCTACTCTCTTGGGAAGGGGGGCAGTTAATCTCACCTTGAGAACGTGGCTTATATTTTTCAGGCTGATATGTCCCCCACTCCCTACAATGACAATATTGTCTTTTAGGGCGAACTTTAAAATAATATCCTCGATGAATATCAGGTAAATCCTTTGATCTTCAACAAATCGTTCTATAAATCTTGGCCGCTTGGTAAAGACCTCTTCCAATTTTTTTTCGGGAACAGAATAGCTTTTGGCTGCTTCCAGAATTATCTCTCTATCCACATAATTATAGGAGAGTTTTTGAGCCACCCCTTTAGCTATCTCTCCTCCGCCGCTTCCGAGCTCTCTTGATACGGTAATGACAGACATTTTTTCCTCAGATTTTTTAAATTTTATAGCATAAAAAAATTTAAAATAATAGTTGAAATTTTCTTTTTTTTTCTTTACATTTCCAAAAAAACGAGAAATATTTGGTGATTTTCTAAAAAATTACAATTAAGAGGTTGTTATGAAGATTGATATATCAAAATATGGAAAGAAATATACATGCTTTAAGTGTGGATGTAAATTTTACGATTTAAGAAAACCTGAGCCCATTTGTCCAAAGTGTAATGCGAATCAAAAAGAGATGCCAGAGACTGAATTCAAGATTACACCTGCAAAGGTCTCTAAAAAGATTAATATTCATAAAGAAGAGTCAGAAGATTTAGAAGAGGCAGGTTCTATTAATGAAGATGATTTTCCTGAGATTGACGATTTATCCGATGATGAAAGCCTTAACTTTGATGATTTAGAGAAAGAAGGTGTTTGATTTATTTTAGAAAAACTCCAATGCCGTTTGATACAGCCCACCCACCCGGAAGATCGCGTCTAAAATTATTAATTTTCATATAAAGCTGGGTAGAAGCTCCCCCATCAAGATTAAGAGCGTACTTGCACCCCAAACCGCCTTTGGCTTCAGGTAATCCCATAAGCTCTGCGAGTTCCAAGAGACTCATTACCCCTCCATCCACGGTTTTCCCGGAAACAAGAAAGACGATCCATCCTTTATCATCTATTCCTACTGCAGACCTTCTTGAGAATTGTCTTTTGAGTTTCATGATCCTTCCTCTGGAAATCAATCGGGGACCGACCTGCATAGCCTGGGTTATCTCTTTACTTTGATCATATTTTCTCGAGTGAATGATATATGGCTTCCCATCTTTCATCATAAATATGCCCCAATCCCTTTTTTTATAAGGGCTTACTACTTTTCCGTCCCTTATAAGGAGGCCTAAATGATTATCATCCGTATCAAAGAAGCCCCCATTGATGACTGCAATCGCACCGGCATTCATAGCCATGGTCTTAACCGTTAATCTTTTTTGACCGTAATCTCTGCTGTCTAAGATTCTGATATCGAGTTTTTTAGGATTAACCCTCAGTGAAAAGATATCCGAAGGGCCCTTCTCTGCTGTAATTTTGATGATTCTATATTCCAGTCCTGAGATTAACCTTTCCCATTCCCCTTTTTCATTGATTAATATCTCAGCGCTGTTTCCTTTCGATATGAAAAGAGAAAACAGGATGAGAAAAAAGAGAATGGATTTTAATCTTTTTTGCATGAGTGATGATAACCCCTTATCGATGTTTTGTTACGCCGATTTTATCACAGTACCTCTCTATAGAACACCTCGAACACATCGGAGATATGGGTTTACATATATTCTGTCCATGAGTAACAAGAAGGTCATTATAGATAATCCAGTATCTCTTTGGAAGTTTTTTCCGAAGTGCCCTCTCGGTCTCTTCAGGGGTTTTTGTCTTCACATATCCAAACCGATTTGAAATCCTGTGAACGTGGGTGTCCACGCATATCCCGGGTTTATTGTATCCAAGCGTTACCACGAGATTTGCGGTTTTCCTTCCCACTCCCTTTAATTTCAAAAGCTCATCAATTTCATCCGGTATTTTAGAATGATATTTGTTTATGAGGGCTCCACAAATCTCAAGAATATTTTCTGCCTTGTTCCTGTAAAAGCCAACGGGATAGATCGCTTTTTCAATAATCTTCTTCTTGAGCCTGAGCATATCTTCGGGATTGTCCGCAAGCTCAAAGAGCCTCATGGCCGCGCCCCTTGTCGTATCATCCTTTGTCCGTAGGCTCAATACACAGCTTATGAGAATACGAAAGGGGTCTTTTTTCTTTTCAGCTACCTCAGTGACAATGGGCAGCTTCCATTTATTGAGCTCTTTTTTAAGTATTTCTATAATTTTACTTATATCTTTATCTTTCATTTCTTTGAGTCAAAATTAAACAAAAAACAGGGGAAATATACAGGAATTTTATTTGGAAGACAATAGGGATTTTTAGACAGATTGTCCCTTTTTTGCTTGTCCAAAAAAGGGGTATTTAAAAAAGCCATGATTTTCTCACTCTGCTTGCCGCATCCCCAAAAAATCAAAAAAAAACTGGAAAAATATGTTGACTCAATCCTACCTTTTTGATAGAAAAGTGTCTGATTTGGAAGGAGGGGATGTTTGAAGCTTTTTATCAGATTTAACACCATAGCTTTGCTTTGATAGCAAATATTTTTTTGCGCTTTGATTTTCCTTCCTTTTAATAATCTCATTAGACTCTCCTCTTGGGTCTGAATCTTCGTTTAACGATTATCTTTTGGAAAGGGAGGTAAAGATGCCAGAGCACCCTATTCTTGCCAAAGTATTTTCTTAAGTAATCTTTATTTGTCTCTATTTTCTTAATCCAATTAAATAAAAAAGGAGGTGAAACTGTAAAACTATTTTATGTTTTTCTTTTTTTTAATCCAAGTTTTGCAGGAGAGTTTATATAAGTAAAAAAATCTATATTTCTTGTTTGTCCAGTTAACCAATAAAAAAGGAGAGCATCTATGAAAAAAGTTACAGTTCTTACATTATCTCTTTTTATGATTTTCCTAATTTTAGGATTAACCAGGTCTTTTGCTCAGGCTGAGGAAGAGGATTTAAAAGGGGTTATCAAAAGCTTGGAGAATCAGATCAAAGAGAATGAACAGAAACTTGAAGATTTGAAGAAAAGAATGTCAGAGCAGGAGAAAATAAAAGAGGAATTGCAGGCTACAGTTAAAGTGCCGAAAAAAGCTGATGATACTGGTTTATTTTTTGATGCAAAACTTTTACTTCTGACTCCAAGGGGAAATGACATTGATATAGCAATACCTGATAGTAATACTGACTGGGATCCCGAAGGGCCTGCAAGAGGCATAGAGTTCGATACATTTTCAACTGTTTCAGGAAAATATACACTGGGATATCAATTTGAGAATAATAGCCGATTATCTTCATCTTATTGGCGTTTTGATAGTGATGAGGATTTCAGTATCACCAAACCATCAGGAGGAGCCCTGCATGCTCTTTTGACTCTTCCAGGTGGTATTCAATTAGCTGATTCAGCATCTGCTCATTTAGATTATGAATTGGATGTAATCGACTTGGAATATATGAGGCCTTTGTTTCAGAGCGGGAAACTTACCACAAGCGGGTTAATCGGATTGAGATATGCAAGGATTGATCAGTATTTATCTGCTACTTACAAAAGTGGTGCAGACACGGAAAGAGTTACAAGCGATATAGAAACGAATATGTTCGGTCCAAAAGTTGGGGTAATGGGAAAACGCAGTTTTTTTAATGACAAATTTTATTTTCAGGTGGATGGAGCAATCTCATTATTAGTCGGTAATACGGATGCTAAATATAAAGATATCTACAATACCTCAGTCTGGGCTCATACCACAAGTGAGTATGAGAGCGTCTTCCCTGTCTATGAATTGGATATAGGTCTGGGGTGGACTCCCATACCTGATTTAGAGTTTAGGCTTGGTTATCTTATCTCCTATTGGACAGATGTATTAACTCAAAAGGCATATGTCGATGATGTCCACACTGCGAAGGCAGTTGATGAAGGAGACAGTGTAACCTTTGATGGAATAGTCTTTTCAATTAAATATGTTTTCTGATTATTATCTCGTTTGCTTGCCGCATCCCCAAAAAATCAAAAGGGGGGATTTAAATAGAAAGAAATAAGAGGAAAAAACAAAATGAAGAATTCATTTGGAATTGATATATTATTGAATACCCACAATAAGGGCGAAGATTTTCTCTTCCATGAAAAATTTCTGCCGAACATAATATTTGTGTTGTGGTACCAAATCAAGAACGATTCTGATTTTGGATTCTGATGAGTGGACTTCAACATGTATACGCTGTATGAATTCTCCATTTGTCACTATCTCTTTTTTGATTGAATCTTTGATCTTGATATTAAAGAAATCGCAGACAACCCTCGGCCTTTCCTCTTCTAATGTAGAGATTTCCGGTGTATAAAAATCACTCAATTCAAAAAAGACCATCTCTTGGCCTTGAGCCGCCTTCTCAAAGCGAATATCTTTGAGCAGGAGTTCCGAGGCGAGTGCAAAGTGGTTTAAACTGAAAAACAATACAAGTACGATAATAAATGTAGCGAGAGGTCTTTTCATATGGATGATTATAGAAAATAAGAGAAAAAAATCCAAAGGAAAATATTTTTGTTGGGGGGTAGCAGAAGGGAACTTACCTCCATTTTCTTTGCCTATCTGGGGAACCGAGATTTTTTATACCTCCTTTCTTTTTAGTTGAAACTTTTTAATATCCAAAAACCAGTATTCCCAGAACCCTGTTTTAAGAACTTTTTTGCTCTCAATTATTTCAATTCTATTTTTAAATATTGGCCCATCTATTACAAAAGTATGAAATTCACCGTTCTCGCCACTGGGACATATATTTTTCTTTTTAAGCTCATCTAATAGATCTTTATCTATAAGTTTTCCAATAAACTCCCTGCCAAGAATATCGGATTTACAGCTTACAATAATTGATTCGAATCCCATATGAATAAACTCTTCTGTAATTTCGTAGGGTGGGATATTCCACAATGGCTGTAATGGTTGGATCTCCAAATCCTTACAGACTCGTTCGACCCAATTTAAATGATCTATTAAATATATGTCTCCAAAAACCATTTTTTTAATGCCTCTGGCTTTTAGTTCAGTTACAGCTTCTTTGAATTCTTCTTCATACTTCTTCATATCAGGACTAACCTCTTTCTGGATAAGAGGAATCCCTATTGATTTCGCTTGTAGTTTAAGTAATTCAGCTTCTATACCATGAAAACAACAACGCTTGTATTCTCTGGATATAAAATTCAAAAGATATTTTATTTTATAACCACTATTCAACGCCTTATAACAAGCAAAACAGCTATCTTTGCCACCGCTCCATGAAGATATTGCCAAAAGATTTTCCATCTTGTTCACTTGTCACCTACCTAAAAATTGAAAGGGGGATAAATCTGAAATCTAATGAGTAAGCTCAGCGGCGCAGTTTACAGCGTCCTCTGCAGCGATATGTTAGCCCCTATTTACACTGCCGAAAGCTCATTGACTATTTTCTCAATACCATTGAATGCATTTGTTAGAAGAGGAATTACTGGCTCTTTATTATCAGTGAAATGGAATGATACCCAAGTGATTACCTCTTGTTTTGCTGGCCCAAATATTTGTGCTGGACTTTCTGGTGAAATTGTTTGATTGCCTCTAATTATTGCATTACCCATTCTGATCTGAGCATTCCCCGATATCTTGATGGATGCCCCACCAGAAAGCTTCATACCAACATTTCCTGATGATATCCTAAGCTCTTTAACTTCTTTTCTGGTTTGAGGTGTGAGATTTTGATGCTTGTTAGCTTTATTAAGGTCCATGAATTTTGGCAACCATGCATTATTGGGGTCTGAAAAATGCTGATAGGATTCTATCTTTGAGGCTATATCAGGACGAGAACTAGATAGACCTGGGATGCATTTCTCAATTAGCTTTTTCGCATTAAAGCCTTTTAAATCAAGACATTCCCACGCATAAGGGAAATAGATATTGTAGCCCGCTTTGGTTTGATCGCCATATTTGTCGAACAAACCATGAGCTGTAAAATCTAAGGCTGAGCGTAGGTTTTCCATAAAGTTCTTTATTCTTATTAAGAGTTTCGGTTTGATATTACGCTCATTTAGAGATTCTTCATAGGTTGACTTAATCTCTTCCAATGTATCCTTGCAATCAAGAACAAGCTTTTTTGCATCATCAAAATGTCCCATATGTATCTCCCTACTTATGGTAATAATAATTAATACACAAAAAATTTTCTGTGTATTAGCATAAAATATAGGTTTAAATAGACATTTTAGTCAATAGGTTTTTGCGGTTTCTCGCTCACTTGTCACCTACCTCAAAATCAAAAGGGGGAATTGTAATCTGTTAGGCTTCTATCAAGAGGAGTTTTTCATTGATAAACATGCATTCCTCTTTTTATAATAAGAAAAAACGAACAGGGAGAAATATTATGAGTTCTTATCCAAAGTGGTATTACGATGAATTAAGACAGGTGGGAGTGGATTACGCAAGCATGGATGAAGTTTTGGCGTATGATAAGCATATGCAGAGAATACGAAATATAAAGGGGGAAATTAAAAAGATTATTTCGGATATCAACCTCAGCAAAGAGCAGACTATTCTTGAGATCGGCACAGGAACAGGAGAGCTTGCCATTGAGTTTTCCAGACATTGCAAAAAGGTCTATGCGATTGATGTGTCAAAAATGATGCTTGAGTTTGCAAAAGAAAAGGCAAAGAAAGAGAAGAGGGATAATATTGAGTTCTATCAAGCAGGGTTTCTGACCTATGAGCACAGAGGAGAAGCGTTGGATGCAGTCATATCGCAGATTGCGTTGCACCATCTTCCTGATTTTTGGAAGATGATTGCCCTTCGCCGCGTCTATAAGATTTTAAAAAAAGGGGGACTCTTTTATTTAAAGGATGCGGTCTTCCCATCAGACATTGAGGATTACAATAGCTTTTTTCAAGGGGTGATGGATAAAATCAAAAAAAAAGACAAGAGGCTTTCTGTGCAGACTGAGACGCATATCAGAGATGAATACTCAACACTTGATTGGATTATGGAGGGATTAATCACAAAAGCTGGTTTTAAGATTGTGAAAAAAAGCTACGAGAAAGAGATAACAGCCATGACCTATGTCTGCTCAAAAGAATAGATAAATTTTTGTTCATTTCTTGCTTGCGAAAGCAAACGAACCAAAAAAGGACACCCCTTGCTTTTTTTAACGGAATTTCTTGCTCGCTTGTTAACTACCAAAAAATCAGAAGAAACAAAAAAAGATATTTTAGAAGGAGTTCCAGAAAAGCCCTAGGGGTTGTCCCTGTCTACCTTTTCCGGTATCCTGCCGCAGGAGAAATGAAAATTACTGAAAAGGCTTTCGCTTGCATCAGAGAAAAAGAATAATAAAAAATTTCTTATTTTTCATTGGTTAGGAGCGTATTAATCTTTTGCCTCTTCTAAAGAGTGCTTTACAAAAGAGCTCCTCAGATGACCGCAGCCCGCTCCGATGTCTAATCCTCGGCTTTTCCGCTGCATTACAGTAAAATTCTTTTTGATGAGATGATTCTGAAAGGCAAGAATCCTTTCCTCGGTTGGGGCTTTGAAAGGCGATTCCTCAAAGGGGATAAAAGGAATCAGGTTGATTTTGCATCGCAACCCTCCAAGAAGCTTTGCCAGCCTTGTCGCATCCTCAATCGAGTCATTTACATCTTTGACAAGGACATATTCGAAGGTGATTTTCTTTCTTTCAGCAAGCGGGTACTCACGGCAGGTCTGGAGAAGCTGCACCAGAGAATATTTTCTGTTCATCGGCATGAGAAGATTTCTGGTTTCATTCTCCGTTGCATTCAGGGAAACAGCGATGTTGATATTCAGCCCCTCTTTTTTCAGGCGCTTGAGTCCCGGGATCCACCCTGCGGTCGAAAGCGTGATTCGCCGAGGAGAGATGTTCATCCCTTCCTTTGCCATCATCTGTTTTACAGCCCTTATCACATTGTCGTAATTATCGAGCGGTTCACCCATACCCATAATGGCGATGTTCTGGCTTTTCTCCTCGATATCTTCTCTTATGGATAAAACTTGGTCAACAATCTCCCATGATTTCAGGTTTCGTGTAAATCCCTCTTTTCCAGTAAGACAGAACCTGCATCCGAAACGGCAACCTATCTGAGAAGAGATGCAAAGCGTAAATCCTTTTTTATCGGGCATGGAAACGCTCTCAATTACCCTGTCATCCTCAAGACCAAAAAGATATTTCTTTGAACCATCAGAGGATTCCAGAACCTTGATTTTTTCTATTCTTCCGATGAAAGCCTTTTCTTTCAGCAATTCCCGAAAATCCTTTGAGAGATTGTGCATCTCATCAATGCTTGAAATCCTTTTCTCAAAAACCCACTGATATATCTGTTTTGCCCTGAAGCCTTTCTCGCCGAGGCTTAAGACAAAATCTGTTATCTCTTCGAGTATCATCTCTTTGAGGTTTATTTTTTTGTGCCTTAAATCCTTCATTTTCTCACTCAATAAAAAGTTCTCTTTATATAATTATTTCTCAATTCCTTAAAAATTTCAACGGGATTCATATGAGATTCATGTCCTTTTCTTGCTTGTCCAAGAAACGAACCAAAGAAGGACACTCTGTCGATTTTCTTAAAGGATTAACCACTCCTTTTTACCTTTCTTGCTCACCCAAGAAAGGTAACTAAAGAAGGGTGCCCCCTGCTTTTCTTAACGGGGTTTTTCTACGTTCACTCGGCGAGGCAAAAAACTTGGCTTCGCCTTCAGACACTTCGCCTCTTTTTTCCTCGTTCACTTGAAAAACCCCAAAAAGCAGAAGGGGGAATTAAAAAAGCCATGATTTTCTTGCTTGTCACCTACTAAAAATCGAAAGGGAGTAAAATCTAAAGCCAAACGTTTGAACTCAAACGCCGACGAAGGAGATCGGCTGGATTGTCTTGTTAGCCGCTCTCTATTTTGGGTCCACACTCTTTGAAAGATCAGGCATATACATAGTCGACCATGGTGAACATGACATTGAACAGTATCTGCATGATTTCTGAAAATCGTTGCCACATAGCTGGTGTCGGAGAGGTATTATGAAAAGCTCTATTCCGCAAACCATAAGCAATGGCTATCTCGGACTGCAGCTTTGTAAGCTTCGTCTGGTCTGGGAAGCTAAAATTACCATTAAGAAGCTCAGTGAGAGTTGTATCGAAATCGTCGTTGAACATTTTATTTAGTTCCCTAAGTCTAGTATTGGAGATTGGATCACATGCCTTCTGCGACAGGTATTCAGCGTGATTAATGAATGATCTTCCGTTGGGATTCTTGAACTTTAAGGCTGATTCGATGACTACAAGCATGTCTGAGAAGAGGCTCATGAACAGCTGACCAGCGAAGCGACTCTGAACAGTATGTTCGGGTGCATTGCCTAACCGCATGAGACGTGCGACCGTATATACAAAAAGGAAGACGTCCTCGGTGCTCGGAGGAGAGCTCAGGAATCGCTGTCGGAAGTTCTCCAAGGTAAAAGGGCGAGAATAGATAGTTGAATACTTGTTCTGCTTTTCATCGAGGAATTGCGCTTGGGCCAGAACCCACTGTCTGAATGCTTGATCTTGCTTAGCCCAGTTGAGTGTAGCTAATGCATATGCTGGAGTATCGGGGAACTGATTTTGTGTAGTCGCGACATCCTCTTCTACTGCCTGATGCATCAGCGCATACCCTTTATCGATATCCCCTCTAAGAATCGCTGTCATACCCCAAAAGTAGTACGGTGTACCTTTATGGATTTTATGATCAGGTTTCCGCTTCTCTACTTCTAGAGCGGGGTCAAGAGCCATCTCCCAAAGTGTCTCTGCCTCGTCGAATCTTCGACTTACAAGGAGCTGATTCCACACGAGATTGAAATTGTTGAAGTAGGCTTCATTTAGTTCCGAGTGGGGTGGCGTATTGGATAGAAACCTTACTGCTATCTGTTTGAATTCCTCCCAATAAAATGGAGTTGGCCCTAAGTAGGCAGCGTGTAGCTGTGTGAAAAGCGTGTCTAAGGATTTTTCTAGACTTCTAATCTGGTAAGTGCATCCCGCTAAGAAATACCTCATAAGTTACCCCCTATAGTTTAAGGCTAATGCTCAGCATCACAGGCACGAGTTTATGAGCGGTCGTTGGGTTTACGATTTATAACCTGTAAGTGAGTAAAACAACTCCCGTTCTTCCTCGCTAGCCCTTCTGAACGATATTACCCTTACTGTTTCGTCTGATCTCATAGTGGTAACCATATAAACCACATTTCCTTCGTCATCTACTCCCATGTGAATGTGCCTGACTTCCTCATTTTCCTTGAATGCATCGGTAGTAACAAAAGGAGTTGACTTGATGGGCAGAAGTACTTTTTCGAGCAAATGAACTGCGCTTACTAATGAATAACCGTGCTTTTGACGGTTAACCATTTCCTTTTCAACGTCATAGTCAATCTTGGTTTTGCCGAAGATCAACCTGAATTGATAATCGGGAATACCGAGTTTTTTTGGGAAGTCCATTTTGCTCCTTGGGTATAACAATTATTATACATAAAATTTCTGCGTATTACTGTAAAATATAGATTTAAATAGGAATTTGGTCAATAGGTTCTTGCAGTTTTTTCTTTCAAATCCCCTTCTGCTTTTTAGGGATTGGGCAAGCAAGCGAGGCATTTGTCATTTCGGTATCATAAATTAAACCTCGGAAAATATCTGAAAAATCGGTTACAAAAAAACTAAGATTTTGTTCAATTATTTATTCTGTTCATTAATAGTGAACATTTTGAAATTATGAACAAATATATTTAATCCATTTATTTACAATTTATTATAAAAAATAAACTAAAGAAATACTTGACTTATGTTCAAAAAAAATATATGTTCACAATAGATGAACATATTTATATCTTGAACAAAAAGGGATATTTATGCGGGATAAGTATCGATATGATGAAGTTTTTGAGGCTGCTCTGGAAGCTTTCAGGGAGAACTTTGCTTTGCCTGGCAATTTTGTAATTAATGTAGTTGAAGAATATTTTGATCCAAACCTAAGGATAGACAAGGTATTGCAAATTACAGCCTATGACAAGAGATTTAATTTCTGCGTAGAGATAAAAAATAATATTACTATGGCCTTAATCGGATTGCTGAAGCAACATAAAGAAAGACTTCCTTATCCTCTCTTGCTTGCGACTAACCATGCTACAGATTATATTGCAGATCAATTAAAACAAAATAATATAGAATTTATAGATACAGCAGGTAATGCGTATATTAATCAGCCGCCTGTTTTTATTTTTGTTAAAGGGAATAGACCTCCTGATATTTTCAGGCAGGTTCCACAAAAACAAGCTTTTAAACCAACAGGTCTTAAAGTTATTTTTGCTTTCTTATGTAATTTGGAATTAGTAAACAAGACATACCGTGATATTGCAACAGTTGCAGAAGTTGCTCTTGGCACTATTGGGTGGGTTATAAGAGATTTAAAAGAGATGGGTTATCTGTTACAAATGGGAAAACGTGGCTATAAGCTGATTAATAAGGAGGATTTATTGAATCGTTGGGTTGTTGACTATCCAGAAAAATTGAGACCAAAGTTAATATTAGGACGTTTTAGAGGTAATCCAGGTTGGTGGGAACAACAAACTCTTAATTATGAATATGCACAGTGGGGTGGTGAAGTTGCTGCTCTAAAACTAACAAGATATCTAAAACCTCAAAATATTACTATCTATACAAGACAAAGATATCTCAATGATCTGTTATTAGAGCATAGATTAAGAAAAGATATTAATGGTGATATAGAAATTCTTAAACGTTTTTGGAAACCTGTTACCTGGCAAGACTATAAAGAAATTGTCCATCCAATACTTATCTATGCAGACCTTATGGCAACTGGTGACCAGAGAAATATTGAAACAGCAAAGGTGATTTATGAACAAAATATTGTTCGATATATCCGAGAAGATTGAGCCCTCGTTTGTTGATGCCCTTTATGAGTTTAATAAAGTAGCTAGTTCTTTAGATATTCCTTTCTTTATTGTTGGAGCAACAGCCAGAGATTTTATTCTCGAGTATTGCTTTGGTATAAAGTCTCCTCGAATGACCAGAGATATAGACCTAGGAATAGTAGTAGCTAACTGGGATAAATTTAATAGACTATCAAAAACTTTGTTATCAAATAATAATTTTTCAAAAGATAAAGAGAAACAAAGATATATTTTTAAGGACGTTTTCATTGATATAGTTCCTTTTGGCCCTATTTCTGATAAAGATAAGAAAATTAGTTGGCCCCCAGAACATGAAATAATTATGAGCACGCTTGGCTTTAAAGAGGCTTACGACTCCTCTGTAAATGTAAAATTAAGCTCTGAACCTGAACTTTATGTTAAACTTCCTACTCTTCCAGGATTGGCAATTATGAAATTAATATCTTGGAAGGAAAAATATCCAGCGAGAAAAAGAGATGCTGAAGATTTGCTTTTTATAATGAATAAATATGAAGAGGCTGGAAATTTAGACCGATTATATGAAACTGAATCAACTTTGTTTATAGAAGAAGGTTCAAATGCTCGATTAGCATGCATTAGACTTCTTGGTCGAGATATGGCAAAAATATCTAATACAGATACATTAGAAGTGATCAAAAAAATACTCGATGTAGAAACCTGTGATGAATCAAAATATCATCTTGTTACCCATATGGTTGGTAGGAATGATAATTTTGATGAAATACTAATTCAGCTAGAAAAATTAAAGCAAGGCATTTTTGAATCCTCATCAGATTGAACTAAATCCAAATGACCAAATTCAAAACTCAATAAAACCTATTCCGAATTTCCCCTATTATTCATTTGTAGTTTTTTCTTTTTTAATCCCCCTTCTGCTTTTTAGGGATTGGGCGAGTGAGCGAGGATGATAGAAGGAACTGTTTGAGGGCAGAGCCCGAGTTTGTTGCTTCTCCGAGCAAGCGAAGGCAAAGACCGTATAAAAAAGCAGCGGGGCGTCCTTTTTTGGTTCCTTTGCTTTTGCAAGCAAGAAAGTCATTTTAGACCCCTCTTGTAAAGTATCCCCCTTTGATATAAAATGATTTCCATTTCTTATTAAAAGGAATCACTATTAAGATTATGAAAGAACTATTTCCATTGTTTCATAGAGAAATTCAGGGTAGCGAAGACCTTGTCATTTTAGAGACAGTTAAAACTGATTCAGAAAATTTTAAGTCTTTTGTCTTTCTTCATCCCCTTTGCATATTGAAAACATCTAAGATAGACGAGGTTGAAAGTGTATTGAGGGAGATTGAAGGTTTTTTAAAAAAGGGCTTATATGTCGCAGGATATATTGCCTATGAAGCAGGGTATGCATTTGAAACGAAACTTAAAAGCCTCCTCTCTAATGTCTGCTTTTCCCATCCTTTAATCTGGTTTGGTGTCTTTGAAAACCCCTGTATGATTGATCTGAGAGATTCTAAATTTAAATGGGAAGAATACAACAACTTATTCCCTGAAAGCTTCTCATATGAAATTAGCGGTTTTGATCTCAATATTTCCGAAGATGAATACAAAAGCAAAATAGAACAGATAAAGAACTACATAAGTTCAGGAGATACATACCAGATCAACTTTACCTGGAATATCCATTTTTCATTTCAAGGCTCTCCCTTGGCCCTCTATGATGACCTGAGAAAAAAACAAAGGGTCAGTTATGCTGCTTATATAAGGAGCGGAAATACCCACACCATTTCTTATTCGCCAGAACTTTTTTTTCGAAGATCTGGAAACAAAATAATAACCCGTCCAATGAAAGGGACAATGAAACGGGGACGGACACTTTCAGAAGACAGAAAAAATATGAATCTGTTACATAATTGCGAAAAAAACAGGGCAGAAAATTTAATGATTGTCGATTTATTGAGGAATGATTTAGGCAAAATATCTGAGATTGGAACGGTGAAAGTAAACAAGCTTTTTGAAGTGGAGAGGTATGAAACCCTTTTCCAGATGACCTCAACAGTAGAGGGAGAATTAAAGCCAAAAACAACATACTTAGAAATTTTTAAGAGCCTCTTTCCCTCTGGTTCTGTGACTGGTGCTCCTAAAATCAGGTCTATGGAAATCATCAATGAATTAGAAAAGGATCACAGGGGAATTTATACGGGGGCAATTGGCTATATATCACCTTATGAAGAAGCAGTGTTCAACATAGCCATCAGGACACCTGTTATTAAGGAGAACAAGGGGGTTATGGGTATTGGCAGTGGGATTGTCTGGGATTCAAAAGCAGAGGATGAATATAGAGAATGCTCCCTGAAAATGAGGTTTTTAACTGAGGTGGTGCAGGAATTTAAATTACTTGAAACCATCCTCTATTATAAGGGGAAATATTGGCTGCTCAAGCCTCATATACAGAGGTTAAAGCAAAGCGCAGAATATTTCGGGTTTTCCTTTGATTCTGAAGAGTTTTTCGTCTCTCTGAAACAAAATGCTGAGCAATTAGATAATGAAGAGAGATATAAAGTAAGAGTTCTTGTTGATAAAAGTGGAAAATTTTCTATTGAGAATGTAAAACTGGGCATCAGCAAAAAAGACGATGGATTTATTGCTTTATCCAATAAAAAAATGGATTCCAAAAATATCTTTCTTTTCCATAAAACAACCAATCGCGATATCTATGATAAGCTGTACTTAAAAGCACAAAGAATGGGTTTAACAGATTTGATTTTTACCAATGAGAGAGGAGAGATTACAGAGGGCTGCATCAGTAACATTTTCATAAGGAGAAATGGAAAATTCATTACTCCACCTGTGGATTGTGGTTTGCTGAATGGGGTAATGCGTCAGTATATCCTGAGGAAGAGAAAAAATGTGAAAGAGGATATCATCACCTTAAATGATTTAAGAACATCTGAAAAGATATATCTCTGTAATTCAGTCAGAGGAATAATAAAGGTCAATCTTTCAGATAAATTTATTTGATGGTGTTAAAAATTTTTTTAAAGCGACATTTATTAAAAGTGAACAGGAAAGTCACATCTTCCCACTCTTGCTAACCACATCCCTTTGAGATAAAATAATGATATGAATTCTTTTAAAATAGTGTCAGATTTTAAACCAAAAGGGGATCAGCCCGAGGCCATTGACCAGCTTGCCCAAGGCTTGGAGCAGGGCTTGGAGCATCAGGTTCTCCTCGGTGTAACCGGCTCAGGCAAGACCTTTACCATGGCAAATGTCATCGAGAGGATAAACAGGCCGACCCTTGTGATTGCTCCGAACAAGACCTTAGCTGCCCAGCTCTTTGAGGAGTTTAAAGAGCTCTTCCCTGAAAATGCCGTGGAGTATTTTGTCAGCTATTATGATTATTACCAGCCCGAGGCCTACATCCCCAGAACAGACACCTACATAGAAAAGGATGCCTCGATTAACGATAAGATAGACAAGATGCGGCACTCAGCCACCCGCTCCCTCTTGGAGAGAAGAGATGTTCTTATCGTGGCGAGCGTCTCCTGTATCTACGGCATAGGCTCACCAGAAGATTATCAGGGCATGCTCTTTCTCTTCCAGAACCAGATGGAGATCTCCAGAGACCTTCTTCTGGATCGGCTTGTTGAGATTCAATACAAAAGGAATGATATCGATTTTCACAGAGGGACCTTCAGGGTAAGGGGGGATGTTGTGGATATCTTTCCTGCCTATGAAGGGAATAAGGCCATAAGGATAGAGTTCTTTGGCGATATGGTCGATTCCATTTCAGAGATTGATCCTTTAAGGGGAAGTGTCCTTAGAAAATTAAACAAGATAAGGATCTATCCTGGAAGTCATTATGTGACAACAAAGAGTAATCTGCTTCGGGCGATTGAAAAAATAAAAGAGGAATTAGAAGAGGAACTAAAAAAACTAAAAGACCAGAATAAGCTCCTCGAGGCGCAGAGATTGGAGCAGAGGACAAGGTTTGATATGGAGGTTATAAGAGAGACAGGTTCGTGCTCAGGAATCGAGAACTATTCAAGGCATCTGGATGGAAGGAGACCAGGGGAACCGCCAGCTACGCTTCTCAGCTATTTTCCCGATGATTTTCTCCTCTTTGCTGATGAAAGCCATGTGGGTATCCCCCAGATAGGAGGTATGTATAAAGGAGATAGATCACGAAAGGAGACCTTGGTTGAATATGGTTTCAGGCTTCCCTCTGCACTGGATAATCGACCTCTAAATTTTAAAGAGTTTGAGGGAATGACGAATCAGGTCATCTATGTCTCTGCAACACCAGCAGAGTATGAGATGAAAAAGAGCAATGGCGTGATCATTGAGCAGATCATAAGGCCAACAGGGCTCATAGACCCTGAGGTGGAGATAAGACCTGTCAAGGAACAGATAGATGACCTCCTGGGCGAAATAAGGGAGAGAGCAAAGAGAAAAGAGAGGGTGCTTGTGACAACTCTGACAAAGAGGATGGCAGAGGAGCTGACCGATTATTACGCTGATTTAGGTGTTAGGGTAAAGTA
>Ga0307378_10000996_pt1 | contig 46931 bp, 37 predicted proteins | sample UN1MG_FD_202238 | JGI IMG/M metagenome (GOLD analysis project Ga0307378, IMG submission 202238) | Soil microbial communities from Risofladan, Vaasa, Finland - UN-1 | ecosystem: Environmental > Terrestrial > Soil > Coastal area > Acid sulfate soil | place: Finland: Risofladan, Vaasa | collected... | reverse complement strand
TGCAAACAAAGCTGCTGACCGATATTGCCTTTATGGCGACGGTCGGTATGCGGCCTATCATCGTCCACGGCGGCGGCAAGGCCATTACCAGGGCGATGAACGAAGCCGGGCTGGAACCGGTCTGGGTTCAGGGCCGAAGATATACCGACAAGAGAACCCTGAGAATCGCCGAGCATACGCTGGTGCATAAAATCAATACTCCGATCTGCGAGACGCTGACCGAATTAGGATGCGAGCCGATGGGACTGCACTCGCTCGGCAGTTGTGCGCTGTTCGCCGAGCAGTTGAGACTGGCCGGTGAAGATGGGCGAAAACTCGACGTCGGATTGGTCGGAAAAGTTGTGGATGTGAACGGACAATTGCTCAGGAAATTATGCGCCGACGGGACTGTGCCGGTAATCGCCTCAGTGGCCAAAGATAAGGCCGGCGGCAAGTTAAACGTCAACGCCGACAGTGCCGCGGGCATGGTTGCAGCCGAAGTCGTTGCTGAGAAACTCGTCGTTGTCAGCGACACCCACGGGATACGAACCGACCTCGACGACCCTGACAGTTGGGTATCGAGTTTGAATGAAGAGCAGATTAAGGAGATGATCGACGCCGGCATTATCACCGATGCGATGTTCCCGAAGGTCGAGGCCTGTATAACGGCACTGGACGCAGGGGTCAGCAAGGCGCATATTATCGACGGCAGGATTCCCCACTCGCTGCTGCTCGAAATCTATACCGACAAGGGAATCGGAACGCAAATAGTTAAATAGTGAAATAGTAAAAAGGAATGGATTCCTGCCTGCGCAGGAATGACAACATCGAAACACGAGAAATGAGACACAAATTATGACTACACAGGAGACAATTGAATTATTTGACAAGTATGTTATCGCCAATTATGGCCGTCTGCCGCGGGTAATCACCAAAGGCGAGGGCTGTTACCTCTATGACGCCGACGGCAATAAGATACTGGACATGTTCCCCGGCTGGGCCGTCAGTGCGATAGGACATTGCCACCCGAAGGTCGTTAAGGCTTTGCGCAAGCAGGCCGGTGAGCTTTTGCACATCGATAACACTTTCTACTCCGAGCCGCAGGGCATGTTGGCAAAACTGCTGAGCGAGCGTGCGTTCGGCGGCAAGTGCTTTTTCTGCAACAGCGGCGCCGAGGCCAATGAGGCGGCGTTGAAACTCGCGCGTCTACATACATCCGAAGAGAAGTACAAGTTCATCACCGCTGAGGGCAGCTTCCACGGCCGTACTTTCGCGACGATGACTGCAACGGCCCAGCCGAAGCATCATGAAGGTCTGCTGCCGTTATTGCCCGGCTTCGTTTATGTGCCGTTCAATGACGTTGAAGCGTTGGAAAAAGCCTTCAGTGACGAAGTGGCCGCGGTAATGGTCGAGCCGATTCAGGGCGAGGGCGGAATCAATCTCGGAGACGCCGAATACCTGCGGGCGATCCGCCGACTGTGCGATGAAAATGGAGCGGTCCTGATCTTCGACGAAGTCACCACGGGCATAGGCAGGACGGGCAAATGGTTCGCGTACCAGCATTACGATGTCGAACCTGACATTATGACGATGGCCAAAGCCCTGGGAGGCGGCGTTGCGATCGGAGCCATGATGGCAAAGCAAGAGGTCGCAGCTTCGCTGGTGCCGGGCAAACACGCCACGACGTTCGGCGGCAACGCGCTGGTCTGTGCCGCGGGCGTGGCCGTTGTAGAGGCAATAGAACAAGAGAACCTGCTGGAAAATGCAAAACAGCTCGGCAAATACACGATGGACAAGCTGCAGCAGTTAAAGCAAAAGCATTCCGTTATCGACAGCGTCCGGGGCGTCGGTTTGATGATCGGCGTTCAATTAAATAGCCCGGGTACGGAAATAGTGAACAAATGTCTGGAGAACGGCCTGCGCATAAACTGCACTCAAGGCACAGTTCTGCGGTTTATGCCGCCAATGATTGCCACGAAAGACCAAATCGACCAGGCAATTGATATTCTTGATAGTGTTATAAGTGAGGCTGAATGATGAAGGATTTTCTTTCCATTAATAATTATCCGACGGAACTTCTAAAAGAATTACTGCGAATGAGCACGCGGCTAAAGAGTCTATATACCGTCGGCGGTAAGGATTTATGCCTTGCCGGCAAAACGCTCGCCATGCTATTCGAAAAGCCGAGCCTGCGAACGCGAATCAGTTTCCAGGTCGCTATGACGGATCTGGGTGGAAGTCCGATCTACGTCAAACCGGAAGACATCGGCGGTATCGGCAAACGCGAACCGGTCAAAGATATCGCAAGGGTTCTGAGCCGGTACGTCGATGGTATCATGGCGCGAACCTTTGAGCACGGCACTGTTACCGAGCTGGCCAAATATGCAACGGTACCCGTCATCAACGCCCTGACGGACTGGCTGCATCCCTGCCAGGCGATGGCCGACGTGCTTACAATCCAAGAACATTGCAAGGACTACGAGGGCGTGAAGATCGCGTTTATCGGCGACGGCAACAATGTCGCTCGATCACTGGCGCATGCCTGCTCAAAGCTGCATATGAAAATGGCAATCGCATCGCCGGCCGGTTACGAGCTTGACGCCGAGACTATCGAACATGTAAACCAAATATCGGCCGACTGTGTCCGGCAGACGAACGACCCGGGCGCCGCTGTTCTCGATGCCGATATCATTTATACCGATACCTGGGTCAGTATGGGCCAGGAGGCTGAGAAGCAAAAGCGCCAGGCGGATTTTGCAGGTTTCCAGGTCAACGCCGATTTGGTCAAATCCGCGCCGGCCAACGTGAAGATTATGCACTGCCTGCCGGCTTATCGCGGCCTGGAAATCACCGACGAGGTCGTCGAATCGCCCAACTCGATTATCTTCGACCAGGCCGAAAACCGCCTCCACTTCCAGCGGGCTTTGCTGAAAAAACTAATGAGCTAAAAATGACACATCATAAAATAATTATTGGTGATTCAAGGCACATGGGAGAGGTGGCTGATGAGTCGGTCCATCTTGTTATTACATCCCCTCCATATTGGCAGCTCAAAGATTATGGAAACGGTAGTCAAATAGGCTTTGATGACAGCTATGAAGATTACATCAATAACCTTAACATAGTCTGGAGCCAATGCCGCAGAGTCTTGAAAAAAGGCTGTCGTTTATGTGTGAACATCGGCGACCAGTTTGCTCGCTCCGTTTACTATGGAAGATACAAGGTTATTCCTATAAGAACTGAGATCATAAAGTTCTGCGAAACCATAGGCTTTGATTACATGGGGGCGATTATCTGGCAGAAGGTTACGACCTGTAACACGACGGGCGGAGCAACAATAATGGGATCATTTCCCTTCCCCAGAAATGGAATTCTCAAGATCGATTATGAATTTATTCTGATCTTCAAGAAACACGGTGCCGCACCCAGAGTCAGCAAAGAAATCAAAGAACAATCAAGAATGACAATAGAAGAATGGAACCGATTTTTCACCGGTCATTGGAATATTCCGGGTGAAAAACAGGATAAGCACCTGGCAATGTTTCCTGAAGAAGTACCGAGCCGTTTAATCAAAATGTTCAGTTTCGTAAATGATACGGTACTTGATCCCTTTCTTGGTAGCGGCACAACTTCTCTGGCAGCCAAAAAACTCAACAGAAATTCCATCGGATACGAGATAAATCCGGAATTCCTGCCCTTGATAAAGGAGAAGCTAGGTATACGTCAGAAGATGATGTTTGAAGAAGCTGAATTTGAAATAGTTAGGCAGAATAATGCATATGTTGACTATAAAGAAAAGGTCAAGCAATTGCCTTATGTTTTCAAAGATCCCGTCGAATTCGACAGGAAAATAGATCCGAGAAAACTACAATTCGGCTCGAAAATTAGTAATCACACTCCAAAGGGACAAGAATATTACGGTGTGAAAGATGTCATTTCACCAAAGCGTTTGGTCATAGGAGATGGGCTGAATGTGAGGTTGCTTGGCATAAAGGAAAAGCCCGAAATGAGCAGTCAAGCGGTCCAATTTTTGAAGGATAAGACGCGCGGACAAAAAGTTTTTATGAAGTTTGATGTAGTAAAACACGATCGTGACAACAATTTACTCTGCTACTTGTATTTGCAGAACAAGACCTTTCTGAATGCTCACCTGATAAAAAGAGGATTAGTCGATGTTGATACTTCACTGAATTATCAATTCAAAAACAAGTTCTTGGCAACAGCGGGAAAAACTAATGGAAAAGGAATGGATAACAGGCAGGGAAGGCAGGAACCTCAAGTTCAAGAGGGAAGCTCTCTTGAACTATGCGATGAACCGCTGGGCACTCAATAAGGCGCACAGTGTGGGTCCTACTTCTGAACTGATAAGGAAATGTTCTCCGAAATCGTTTGAGCAATGGGAGGCTTTCTATTTCGACAACGCCACACAAAAGAAGCGAAATGGCATTAAGATAACAAGGGAATACATCACAGATCTGGGAAGAAAGCTTTCTGTGAAACTCTCTGAAGTAGTCCAAAACGAATTGGAATCCATTGAGGAGCAGGAGTGTGTCGACTATGCTTATAACCTGGTTCTCAACAGAACATACGAAGGTTACAGATCGGAAGTGGATACGGTGTATGGACAATTAGAGGAAGAGTTGGAAACCAAGGTTCATCCGGCTCCGGACGAATGGGACAGAACTTACAATGTGGACTTTTACATTCAGGTAGGTAAAAAGTATATTGGGCTTCAAATCAAGCCTATATCTTCCGGCTTGGCATTAGACCAATATCAGTGGGATAAGATGCATGAAGTGAATCACAAGAAATTTGAAGAGAAATTCGGGGGCAAAGTGTTTTTCGTTTATTCGGTCAAATCCGGCAAGAAGAATAAAATATATAACACCGAAGTGATCGAAGAGATTAAAGAAGAAATCAGAAGATTGCAGAAGTGAGGATCGAAGTTGCAAAGCTTTTCGCTAACAGGTACAATGATCACAGTATTCTAAACAAATTCTTTTGCCGGGGTTGATTGAAAATGGGTAAAGACAAGCGAACAGAAACGAATCCGCTTGAGACGGTCGAGCCGATAGGCAAGCGCGTCCTGATTCGCAAGGATGAGGACAAGAAACAGACCAAGGGCGGTATCCAACTGCCGGACAATATTGAAATCCCCACAATCACCGGCCGAATCATCACAATTTCCGCCGAGGTGGAACATTCGCCGGACATACCGCTGCGCCAATACGACAAGGTTCTGTTCAATCCAAAAGGCGCCATCCCCGTGGATTTCGAGGGTGACAACCGCCTGTTCGTAGTCGAGATTGAGAACGTCGTCGCGGTTTTTAGGAAATCGTAAAATTTCTCTTAAGCGGAATTTATATATTAATTAAATCAATTATTTAGATACTGTCGTTTGGAAAAATCCGTTTATGACTGATAATAAGAATACCTGGCTTGCCAAAACAAAAAGAACCTTCACGGCGGTATTGCCTGTCTCCGAAAGACGCAAAGGCGAGTGCGTAAATTGCGGGGCATGCTGCAAACTGCCGAACATCTGCCCGTTCCTGAAGTTTACGCCGGATAATAAGTTGCTCTGTTCGGTTTACCCGGTTCGACCGCTGAACTGCAGAAAATACCCAAGAACCGAATCGGAACATATTACTCAAGACAAGTGCGGCTATAGATTCGAGTAAGACGGGCTTTCCGTTGTGCAGTCTATAGATGTTTACGCGACGTCACAGCTTTGCCGACTAACAGTAATATTATAATGATACCAATCATAGAAATTATGCGCTCGATGTGTACCTGTTAAAATCCGGTTCGGCGGCTGCTCCGGCTCTTTAGCGGCAGCTATTTATCCGGCAACTCTCTTTGGGCCGCGCCGCTTAAATGCCAACAGACCGCCCAGTACCAGCAACAGCCCGGTTGCAGGCTCCGGCACTTCCGGCGTCGGCTTATTTTTTTGTACGTAATATAGATACTTTTGTGGTTTTGCTTTTCCACCGCCGCCGCCGCTAAAGCCCCCCGGCCGGCTCAAATCCAAAGCGGTAGGGAACAAACCGCCGCCGGCGCCTCCGCCACCGCCGATAGGCAAGCCATTTCCATCAGCCGAAACGCCGTGTTCGGCCTGCTCGAATACCGCGATAATGACCTTGGGCTTATTGAGATAAACAACAGTGCTGGATGCCGTTGGGTCGCTTACCTCGCCCAGCCAGTGAATAAATTTATAGCCGGGCTTAGGAACTGCGGTCAGCATAACCTCCGTACCCGACTCAAAGTGATGAACGCCCGCAGCCGGAGTTATTTCCCCGCCTTTAACAGGAGTCTGCTCAAGAAGCAGCACAATGTCCTGTGTTTGGCAATACGCCGGTACGATTAGTCCGCATGTAATAATTGCAATGACTAATATAATTCGTCCGCATCCAAGGAATTTTGGTAATCCCCATTTCATCACATTCCGCCCCCGTTGTGACAAAGTCTCACTCCCCATATAGACCGCTGCGCGGTTATGGATCTTAATAGTAATATTAAACCAGATATAGCTCGAAAAGTCAAGTCTTTTCTCTGATCCATGCTCTGTTATCGGCGGGAAGAAGCCTGAAATTTGGTTTTGAAGGCATTGGCAATTTTTTTATAGGTCTTCCGGCGGTGGTGAATGTGCAGACTTTTTCTATGAAATTTTGGACGAATCTTTATGTCACCAGCCCTTCGACTCCGCTCAGGGTGAATAATTCTTCATGCCTCCACAGCAGCGCAGCACCGTAGGGTGTGCACAGCACACCATCATCGCCTCCAATAAATGGTGTGCGATGCACACCCTACTGGCTTTTACGTACGTATCTGCTGATGTTGCGAACCGCCTGCCGGAGCCGCTGCTCGTTTTCCACAAGAGCTATGCGCATATAATTTTCGCCGCCCTCGCCGAACGCTCTGCCCGGAGATATTGAAACCTCCGCATACTCCATCAGATCCATTGCGTAATCGATGCTGCCCTTTCCCTTGGTATGCTCCTTCGGGACTTTTGCCCAGACGAACATTGTCGCGCGAGGCTTTTCCACCTCCCAGCCAATCCTTCTCAGGCCATCGCAGACAACATCCCGCCGGGACTGATACTTCTTGTTTTGAGCGATCATATCTTCCTCGCAGTGCCGCAGGGCGATGATGCCGGCGATCTGGATCGCCTGGAAGATACCGTAATCGTAATAGCCTTTTATCGTGGCGAGATAATCTATCATATCCCTGTTGCCCGCTACGAAGCCGATGCGGAAGCCAGCCATGTTGTAAGGCTTGCTCATCGTGATAAATTCAACGCCGACGTCTTTCGCCCCTTTGACCGAAAGGAAGCTCGGGGCTTTGTAGTCGTCGAAGCAGGTCTCGCCGTAGGCGAAGTCGTTAATCACGGCCACGCCGAACTTCTTTGCCAGCTCGACGACCGGCTCGAAAAATCCTTCATCGACGGTCATGGCCGTCGGATTGTGCGGGTAATTGAGAATCAGCAGTTTGGGCTTCGGATACATATTCTCCAGGACCATTGTGACGTTGCTGATAAATTTGTCGTCGTTACCGAGCGGCACCGATACCACGTTTCCGCCGGCCAGCGCCACCGCGTAGTTGTGTATCGGAAACGCCGGGTCGGGAACTATCGCCGTATCGCCCGGGCCCATCATCGCCAGGCACAAGTGACTGAATCCTTCCTTCGAGCCGATACAGGCCAGCACCTCGGTCTCCGGGTCGAGCTGCACGTTCCATTTGCGCTCGTATTTCTTCGCTATTTCGCCTCGCAGGTTCTTGATCCCTTTTGAAGCGCTGTACCGGTGGTTGCGCGGGTCCTGTGCCGCTTCGCAAAGCTTGTCAATGACGATTTGCGGCGCCGGGTCCGATGGATTGCCCATGGCCAGATCGATAATGTCAACGCCCGCCTGGCGCTTGGACAGTTTCAGCGCGTTCAATCGCCCGAACAGGTAGGGCGGCAGCCGTGTGATTCTCTGTGCCGGTTCAATGCGTTTATCCGTAATCCGCCGATGCGGAGTGCCAATCGTTAATTCAGACATATTCTATCTCCGTATTCTGTTCAGAGTTCAGATTTGTAGGGTGTGCAAAGCACACCATTTTCAAAGTTGGTGGGCAATGCCCACCCTACAATCGGACAGTCTACACTCGCCGGATAAATTTTCAAGCCATTTTATCCATGCCTCGTCTCCGCTCGGCATGAAGAATTATTCACCCTGAGCGAAGCCGAAGGGTTGCTTTTACTGTTATATTTCGATACAATAATATTGAGGTTGTAAATGGCTCTTTTTAAATGGAGGATAGAGTGAAATGGCTAATATAAGCAAAAATCTCAACATATCGCAACCGCATGCATTAACCGGCAAATTAATGATGTCGCTGCTAATCGTGTCTATTGTCTGTATTATCAGCCATCCTGCCAAAGCCGAAACGAGCGTCTACGAGTTCGGCCCCGATCAAAGTATCGTCATCAAGACCGGCGGTTTCGCCGGCGTACACGAAACCTACTCCATCGCTGGACAGTTCCAATTAAGCGTCGACTTGGGTGCAGGCATCGCTTCATTCGAAAAGGTTGATGCTAACCTGGCCGATGAAACCGGCTTAGAATATGGCCGCAGTCTGGAAGAAATCTTCAACATGACCGGTCTTGCCGGCACAATTATCGACGATAAGACAATCGAATTCGAGGGCAAGACCGCCGACGGCACAGAAAGCGATGTTCGCTTGAAGCTAAGCTTCAGCAAAGGTCCGGCCCACCTGACCGGCCAAACCACCCCGCCGCTCAATAGTGCCGACATGTTCTTCTACGATGTCAATGCTGTCGCCACAAAAAAATATGCCGGCGGCACGGGAGAGCCTAATGACCCGTACGAGATCGCCACGGCCGAGGACCTGATCGCCCTCGGCGAGACTCCCGAAGATTACGACAAGCACTTTATCTTGATAGCCGATATCGACCTGGACCCGAATCTGCCCGGCCGCAAGGTCTTCGATAAAGCTGTAATTGCTCCGGATACTAATGACACGAAAGACTATTTCGAGGGAGTCTCTTTCACCGGCACCTTTGACGGAAAGAGCCACGTGATCGGCAATCTCCATATCCAAGGGGGCGATTACATGGGTTATCTGGGTCTGTTCGGGAAATTGGACTCCGGAGCGATGGTTTCCAATCTCGGCCTGGAAGCGGTAGATGTCAATGGAACCGGTGATTATGTCGGCGGGCTGGTGGGTCAAAACGACGGGAGCATCGCCACGAGCTACAGTACCGGCACGGTCGATGGACATTCGTATTTCAGTGACGAGGTTGGGGGCCTCGTGGGCCTGAACTATGGCAGCATCTCCATGAGCTACAGCACCGGGATGGTTACTGGCAGATGGAATGTAGGCGGGCTCGCGGGTTCCAATAGCGGCAACATCACTAAAAGTTACACCATGGGCACGGTCAGTGGAGATTTCCAGATTGGCGGTCTTGTGGGTGCAAATGGTGTTGGTACTGTAACCGAGTGCTACAGCACCAGCACCGTTAGTGGAGATGCGGGTATCGGTGGGCTCGTGGGCCTCAACTGGGGAGAAATCACAATGAGCTACAGCACCAATGCGGTTAATGGCAATGTGGCAGTAGGCGGCTTCGTCGGACTGAACGTTGGTAAAATCACAGCAAGCTTCAGCACGAGCATAGTCACAGGAAATGTCGAAACCGGTGGACTTGTGGGGCAGAACGGTGTTAACATTCCGACTCGAGAGCGTGAAGGTATCGTCTTCAATTGCTATTCAATGGGTGCGGTTACAGGAGACTGGGCTGTTGGTGGCCTCGTGGGTGCGAACAGACTTGGTAATGTTGACATGAGCTACAGCACCGGTGTGGTCACCGATAGGGATCCTAATAGCTCGTCTCCACCTTTGCCTCCGGATGATCCGTTCGATCCTATTTATAAAGGTGCGGGCGGCTTGGTGGGCGGCAACATCTCGAATCTCACCTCTTGTTTCTGGGACATGGAGACCTCAGGCCAGACAACCAGTGACGGCGGTGCCGGCAAGACCACGGCCGAAATGCAAACCGCCGGCACATTTCTCAATGCCGGCTGGGACTTCGTGGACGAGACGGAGAATGGCACTGACGATATCTGGAGCATTTGTGAGGGAACGAATTATCCGCGTTTTGTCTGGCAAATCCCAGTGGGCGATTTTGTCTGTCCGGACGGCGTAATGATAGACGACTTTATGTTTTTCTTAGAGTTCTGGCTGGACGACAACTGCGATTTAAGCAATGGTTATTGTGAAGGTACAGACCTTGATCAGTCCGGCACAGTCGATGTGATCGACCTTGAAATCTTTTTTGAAAACTGGTCGGCTGAGAAATAATGGTGTGCATTGCACACCCTACAAGTATCCGTTTGAAAAGAATTTTTAGATTGCCAATTGCCGAATGCCAATTTATAAATCGTAAATCGTAAATCGTTTGTTAATCTTCGAACGGCAGGCTTGCCGAATAGTTTGGTGCTTCTTTGGTTATCTGGATATCGTGCGGGTGGGACTCGTTGACCGAGGCGGCGCTGATTCGTACGAATCGGCTGGTTCTTCTCAACTCTTCGATATTTCTTGCCCCGCAATAGCCCATTCCGGCACGCAGGCCGCCGACTAATTGATAGACGAAATCACCTAATGTCCCGCGGTAGGGCACCCGGCCTTCGACTCCTTCGGGCACGAGCTTGTGTGCCTCGGTCGAGCTGCTCTGGCCGTAACGTTCGGCCGAGCCTTTGACCATCGCGCCCAATGAGCCCATGCCCCTGTATTCCTTGAATTGCCTGCCCTTGTAGATGACTAACTGGCCCGGGCTTTCTTTCAGGCCGGCGAATAGTGAACCTATCATTACGCTCGAAGCCCCGGCGGCGATTGCCTTGGCAATATCTCCCGACTGCCTGATTCCGCCGTCGGCAATGACCGGGATGTTGTGCTTTTGTGCTACCTTCGCACAGTTCATTATCGCCGAGACCTGCGGCACTCCGACGCCGGATATGATTCTGGTTGTGCAAATGGCGCCTGGCCCGATACCGATCTTCAGCGCGTTTGCACCGGCTTCAATCAAATCCGCCGCCGCCTCGGAGGTCGCGATATTGCCTGCGATCACATCGATGTCGTAATCGGCTTTGATCTTCTTTACCGTATCGATGACGTTCTGCGAATGGCCGTGAGCGGTATCTACCACGATTATATCGGCATCCGCTGCTATCAGGGCTTCGATTCGCTCGTAATCCTGGACGCTCACCGCGGCGCCGACCAGGAGCCTGCCCCGCCGGTCCCTGGCCGATATGGGGTATTGCTGGACGCGGTCGATGTCCCTCATTGTAATCAGGCCGGCCAGCTCGCCCTTGCCGTTGACCAGCAGCAGCTTCTCGACCTTGTGCTTCTGCAGGATTTCCTTTGCCTGTTCGAGGGTCGTGCCCGCCGGGCCTGTCACCAGGTTGTTCTTGACCATAACAGTGCTTATCTCGACGCCGTAGTCTTTGAGAAACTTCAAATCCCGGCGAGTCAGAATGCCGACGAGTTTTCTGCCGTCGACGATTGGGACGCCGGAGACGTTTTGCTCGCTCATAAGTTCCTGTGCTCTTCTGACCGGCTCGTTAGGTGATAATGTCACCGGATCGAGAATCACGCCGTGCTCGGAACGCTTGACCTTGGCCACCTCTCGCTTTTGTGCCTCGATCGTGAGGTTCTTATGAATGATACCGATCCCGCCTTCCTGGGCCAGCGCGATGGCCAGGGCCGCCTCGGTAACCGTATCCATCGCCGCCGAGACAATCGGGATATTAATAGTGATATTGTCGGTCAACTGCGTGCATGTGTCGGCCTGGCTCGGCACAAAATCGCTCTTGGCCGGGACCAGCAGAACATCGTCGAAAGTTATACCTTCAGCAACAATTTTGCCATTATCCATTTTTCGCTCCAGATATTAATCGCCTTCTTGGCCTGGTATTAAAATAACTGATTATAATCAAAGAAAACTCAAATATCAAAACTCAAATATCAATTTTATGGAATCCTTCAGATGGCCTGGTTTCCGCTTAGCGTTGGCCCTTGTCAAATTTTGCGTTTTGCATTTCGACTTTTAATATATATCATTGCCGTCTATGTCTGAAAGGAAAAAAGAAATTCTGGTTGCTACCGGCAATCCGGGCAAGATTACCGAAATCGGGGCGATGCTCGACGCCGACGTTCGATGGCTGTCTCTTGCGGACCTTCCGCCGATGGCCGAGATCGCCGAAGACGGCACGACTTTCGCCGAGAACGCCCGCAAAAAAGCCGCCGGCTACGCAAAAGCGACCGGCCTCTGGATCCTTGCCGACGATTCCGGGCTGGTCGTTGATGCTCTCGGCGGGGCCCCCGGCGTGAAATCCGCCCGTTTTTCCGGCGAAAAACCCAAAGACGCCGACAGGACGCTGATCGACCATCGAAACATCGCAAAAACGCTGGAGCTTCTCAAAGGCGTTCCCGAAGAGAAACGCACGGCGAGATTTGTCTGCCGGCTGTGCCTGGCAAGCCCCGAGAGAATCCTGATCGAGACCGAAGGAACACTGGAAGGTCTGATAACCGACAGGGAAATCGGGCTCAACGGCTTCGGCTACGACCCGATTTTTTTCGTGCCGCATCTGAATAAAACCGTCGCCCAACTGACCGGCGAAGAAAAAAACGCCATCTCGCACCGCGGCAACGCAATCCGAAAGCTCAAACCGCCGCTCGATGAAATGCTGAAAACCGGCCTTTAGTCTATAAAGTAGCAATCGCCGCGATAGCCGGCAGGATATTCTGGAACGCATGCACGCACGATGTGACGAATATAGCCTGCCACCATGAACGCCTTCGCCAGGCTAAATACGAGCATGAGAAGACGAAGAACGGCCAAATCACACACAGTCCCCATGCAGGCGCGATAAGTGAGTGCACGACCGCCCAGACAAACGCCTATATGACTGCCAGCGGGACCTGCCGTTTTGTTATAAATGACAATATCCAAAGCCCGCCACCCATGAGCAACGTCTCTAACAGCGAGCCAACTATGACCAGCCCGATGAGCAGGCCAATGGCCGGACCTTTGAAATTCGGGCCCGTCTCTTCCGTTACTACCCCGGTTAATCCCAAAATCATCGCGATAATGAGTGAAGGTATAAGACTGATAAGTCCTATGCGCAGAATATATTTCCACATCGAAATTTGATTATCAAACAGCAGGCGAAGCAGCCGGGGCTGTCTTTTCTGCTCGACTGTTATATCCTGTTCCGGTTCCAGGTTTCACCTCTGTAAATGTTCTGAAAATTACACAATTCGCCTGAAAAACGCAATGGTTAAACTCATTTTCTCTTTCTGAATTGAAGGCTCATATGTTTTCCGGGGTCAATTGCAACCTGTTATGCTCCCGGCCCGGAGTTTAATAGTGACATGAAAAACCCGATAATTGTTTTCTCTTGACATTTCTAAAGCATGCCTGTATTTGTCCAATTCTAAATTTTGTTGTCTAAATAGCCGATGAGTGGTTCGGGAACGATTGTTTTGTTCTGTATGAGACGGCAAACCCCGGGTAAAACCCGGGGCTAAATACTTATAGGTAAGCTTTTTTATGGCAAAAACAAATTCTAAAAAATCTCTTGTCATAGTCGAATCGCCCGCCAAGGCGAAAACTATACACAAGTATCTCGGTCCTGATTTCGAAGTTCAGGCCTCAATGGGGCACGTACGCGACCTGCCTTCGAAGGGCCTCAACGTCGATATTGAAAACGATTTCGAGCCGACCTACGACATCATGCCCGGCAAGAAACGTACGGTAACAGCATTGAAAGCGGCGGTTAAGCACTGTGACAAACTGTATCTCGCAACCGACCTCGACCGTGAAGGCGAGGCGATTGCCTGGCATTTGGCCCAATTGCTCGGGGTCCCCGAAGAGAAGACCTACCGCGTTATATTCAACGCGATCACGCATGCGTCGATCAAGCAGGCCTTTGCCGAGCCGGGCAAGCTCAATATGGACAAGGTGATGGCCCAGCAGGCCCGGCGAATACTTGACAGGATTGTCGGTTATCAGATCAGTCCGCTGCTGTGGAAGAAGGTTGCCCGCGGTCTTTCGGCCGGCCGCGTTCAGTCGATTGCGGTCAAAATTATCGTCGAAAAGGAAAAAGAGATTCGCCGGTTCGAGCCCCATGAATACTGGCTGATTCCCGCTGTTTTCACGGCTGATTTGCAGAACGACTACAGCCGCCAGTGGCTCGATTTCATGCAGATTAAGTCCGAGAATGACAAGCCGCCCACTCTTGCAGAACAAAGTAGATGGCTGACGGAACATAATGCATTCAAGGCCGAACTCTACAAGATCGACGACAAGGAATTCAAGGCGTCCGGCAAAGAACAGGCTGAGCCTGTTTTCAATGCCTTAAAGCAGGCGGAATTCAAGCTCGCCGATTTGAAAACAAAACAATCGGTTTCCCAACCTTCGGCGCCATTTATCACGTCCACCCTGCAACAGGCGGCGGCAAACCGTCTGGGCTTTGCTACAAAGAGAACCATGCGCGTCGCCCAGCAGTTGTACGAGGGCATAGACCTGGGCTCGATGGGTTCACTGGGCCTTATCACCTATATGAGAACCGATAGCACCCACCTTTCGGGTGAAGCCATCAAGGAGGTTCGAAAGTACATCGAGATGCATCTCGGCCCGGATTACATGCCCAAAGAAGCCAAGTTTTACGCTTCCAGGAAAAACGCTCAGCAGGCTCACGAAGCTATCCGCCCGACCGACGTCGACCTTACGCCGGACGATATCAGGCCGTTCCTGAGCGACGAGCAATATAAGCTCTATAATGTTATCTGGCGCCGATTCGTCGCCTGCCAGATGACCTCGGCCAAATGGGATGTAACGAATCTGAATATCTCGGCACAGACGCCGGTAGGTTGTTGCAGGTATCGAACGACCGGCAGAATACTGGTCTTTGACGGCTTTACGAAAATCTGGCCGATTACGTCAAACGAGCAGGAGCTGCCCTCGATGCAGGTCGGCCAGACGCTTGCAGCGGTCGATATCAAGGCCGATCAGCATTTTACCAAACCGCCGGCAAGATTCACCGAGGCGGCCCTGGTAAAGGCCCTCGAAAAAGAGGGGATCGGCAGGCCGAGCACTTACGCGTCCATCATAAGCACAATACAGGATCGAAAGTACGTCGAGCAGAAAGAGAAGAAATTCTACGCCACCGATATCGGCGAGGTCGTCACGGAAAAACTCAGCGAGTACTTCCCGAAGATAATGGACATTGCATTTACCCGCTACATGGAAGAGCAGCTCGACAAGATCGAAGAGCAGCACCTCGACTGGATCGGGGTCCTGAAAGATTTCTACGGGCCGTTCAAGGAGAACCTGGAGACGGCTCAGGCCGAAATGAAACACGCAAAAGCGGAAGTGACTCCCAGCGAATATGAATGTCCGAAGTGCGGCAAGCAGCTCGTTTACAGATTCGGCAAAAACGGAAAATTCCTGAGCTGCTCGACATACCCGGAGTGCACGTTCGCATGTCCCTGTGACAAGGAAGGCAAGATGGTCGAAGAAAAGTTAAGCGAACATGAATGTCCCAAATGCGGCAAGCCGATGGTGCATAAGAACGGCCGGTTCGGCCCGTTCCTCGGGTGCAGTGACTATCCCGAATGCAAAACGACTCTCAAACTGGACAAGGAAGGCAACGTCCTGCCGCCCAAACCACCGCCCGAGCCTACCGGCGTTAAGTGCTACAAGTGCAAAAATGGCGAACTGGTAATCAGGCAAGGCAAGAAAGGTCCCTTCATGGGCTGCAACAGATTCCCCAAGTGCAGGACCATTATCAGCGTCGAACAGCTTGACCATCTCAAGCAACTGCAATCTGAGGGACAATGGCCGCCTGAAACAATCGAGCAGGCAGACCAGTTGCTCGGGCGCAAAAAAAAGGCCAAAGAAACAGCAAAAGCCAGAAGATAACATAGAACCATTCACAGCTTACAATCCAAGTCTGTCCAAACAGAGCCGCAACTGTAAAGGAGCGGTTACTGCATCAAGCGCATAGTGTCAAACGTCCCTTTTTATCGAATTTTTATACTCCGGCCAATTTTGCAGAAAAACCCGAAAGCCTGCCGATATAAACTAATTGTTACTGTTTGGTGCCGCGGTTTGCGCGCCCGTGACTAAAGTATGCACAGCAGCATGAATTAAGGCACTAAGCTGCAGATATCGGCTTTTATAACGAGCCTCTTATGGGACGTAATAAAGTGTTGGAGGTGTGAACCCCGTCAGAGATGCTGTTACGGGGGGCAAAACGTAATGAAGAAAACAATCCGCCGAAGCCGGACTAACTGGGTGAAAAAGAAAAAAACATATAAAAGGGCTAAAAAACACCAGGCACAAAGTTCGGTATCTCGGACGGCGCTGAGGTGCATCGGGATATGTTTGTGCCTGGTGCTCTTATTCAGTTGTCTGAGTTTCGACATAGGTGACTGGCCGAGCGGTTTTGAGTATCCTCATAATAATCCGACGGCCAACTGGTGCGGCTTGATAGGGGCTTTTTGTGCATACTACCTGCTCTACTATGTCGGACCGGGCATCTTTGTTGTGTTGGTCTCGGCAATTTACCTTTGGGGTTCCAAACTCGCAGATCGTACTGTGAACCAATTGCTTTTACGGATCATTGGATTAGGGCTTGTCACGGTGGCCGCTTCGATGAGTTTCTATTGCCTATGGCCCTATCGTTATTTCAATTTTCCGACCGGTTCCGGGGGAATTCTCGGCACCGGGGCGGCACAGCTTATGCAAAGTCATTTTGCTTTGCTTGGTTCTTTTATATTACTTGCGGCCATCTGGGTGGTCGGAGCCGTTTTATTGGCCGATGGCCTGATGTTAATCGTGCTAAGCTGTATTGGCTTCACGGCCAGCAAGATAATGGGCATTGCAATACCGGCCTGGTCTGCAGCAAAGGAGCATTCACAGGTTCTCAACGAGATATGGCGAGAATTAAGTGCCCGGCAAAAACCAGCGGTTGTCATAAGTGAAATACCGAAACCGCCTGAGGTTGACAGGTCATTACGAACAGAAGGTATTGCAGTGACGCGTTTGGATGGCAAGAAGCCCGGTCCACCGGGTGACCAGCCATCTAAAAATCCTTTTGTTCAGCCCTCTTACGATGATTACGAGCTGCCGCCGTTGGATTTGCTGGCTGAGCCCGAGCATAGTTTTGCTTCCGTGCAGGAGAAGGTCGTTAAGGCAAAGGCAAGCGCTTTAGAGAAGCTGCTGTCGGAGTTCAATATCAATGCGCGGGTGGTCGCGGCTGATTCCGGTCCTGTTGTGACAATGTTCGAACTCGAGCTTGCGGCAGGTGTAAAGGTCAGCCAGATAGCCGCCCTGGCGAACGATATGGCTCGTGCGCTGGGTGTTGGTGCCGTCCGTGTTGTGGCCCCGCTGCCCGGCAAGCACACGATAGGGATCGAGGTGCCAAACAGCGAGAAAGAAAAAGTCCGCATGAAGGATATGTTCCAGCTTGCAGGCAGCAAACCACAAAGGATGCAGATACCGCTTTACCTTGGCAAGGACTCTTCAGCCGAAGCGCTTGTTTCGGATCTGACTAAGATGCCCCATTTGCTTATTGCCGGCACGACCGGCTCGGGCAAAAGCGTCTGTATAAACAGCATCATTACGAGCGTGCTTCTCACGAAACGGCCGGATGAGGTCAAGATGATTCTTATCGATCCCAAGATGGTCGAAATGACGGCTTTTAATACCATTCCGCACCTGATGTGCCCGATAGTCACTGAGACCAAGATGGCCGTCCAGATACTCGAATGGGCTACGGTAAAGATGGATGAGCGTTATGCCCTGCTGGCCGAGGCCAGGGTTAAGAATGTTGCCGAGTTTAACAAACTCGATGCCGACGAGATTCTCAAGCGGTTTAGTCCGGGCAGTGCGGAAGAAGAAATGAAGATTCCGAAAAAGCTGCCGTATATTGTGATAGTGATCGATGAGCTTGCCGACTTGATGATGACCGCGGCCAAGGAGATAGAGGCTTATATCGTTCGCCTCGCACAAAAGAGCAGGGCAGTCGGCATTCATATTGTCCTGGCTACCCAGCGGCCTCAGGCAACGGTCGTGACCGGGCTGATCAAATCGAACATGCCGACACGTATCGGCTTCCGCGTGGCCGCCAGGATGGACAGCCGGATTATCCTCGACCAAAACGGTGCCGAAACGCTGCTCGGCGAGGGCGATATGCTGTTCTTAAAACCGGGAACGAGCGATCTGGCTCGTGCCCAGGGCACTTTTGTCGATGAGGCCGAGATAAAGCGGATTGTAAAGCACCTGAAGGATGTTGCCGAGCCGCAATTCCATCCCGAGCTTACCCGGCTTAAGACGGTAGATACGTCTGATATGACCAGGGACGAGCTGTTTGACGATGCGGTGCGTATGGTACTGGAGACCAAACGAGGCAGCGTGTCACTGCTTCAACGAAGGCTTAATGTCGGCTATGCCAGGGCTTCGAGGATAATCGAGATGATGGCCGCCTCGGGAATACTCGGCGAGTACAAGGGCAGCCAGGCGCGCGAAGTGATGATAACACTAAAAGAGTATGAGCGTATCCGTACACAGATGGATGAGGACGCCGAGGCGGGGTATGAAGACCTTGCTGAAACTGACGAGTCGTCAGAACCGGCTTATGTTAGTGAGGGTCAGCGAGAGTACCTCGCCACCGATAGCGAGGAGGAATGAAGTGAAAAATCAAAAATCAAAGTGTAAAATGCAAAATTAAGGAAGTCGTTGCCGCAACGCGGCAATTCCGCTATTTTGATGTTTGATTTTTGATTTGCCTTCGTATCTGGTAGACTTTCACGGTTATGAGCAGGGACCTTAAAGACAAAACGCCCGGTGAGCTCGAGCAGATCGTGGAGTCTCTGGGCGGCAAAAAATACCTGGCTGGGTACATTTTTCATTTCATCCATACAAAGGATGCCGAAGAGATTTCCCAAATAACGCCCCTGAGCAAACCCTTTCGGGAGCAACTGGCCGGGCAGGGCTATTTTATCTCCCGGCTTTCCGTCCTGAACAAGCTTACCGATACAGACGGGACGGCCAAGTACGCCTTTGCCCTTGGCGACGGCGACCGGATCGAAACCGTGCTGCTGCTCGACGGCACAAGGAGAACACTGTGCGTTTCGACCCAGGTCGGCTGCACAATGGATTGCGCGTTTTGTGCCACGGGAAAGCTCAAGTTCCGGCGAAATCTCACGGCCGCCGAAATCGTCGACCAGGTCAACACCGTACAAAAAGACGCTGGTCGAATCAGCAACGTGGTCTATATGGGCATGGGTGAGCCGCTCGCTAATTACGAAGCGGTAGTCAAGTCGCTCGGGATATTGAACCATCCGAAAGGCAGGAACATCGGCGTGCGGCATATAACGGTCAGCACCTGCGGCCTGGCGCCGGAGATTCGCAAGCTCGCATCCGAAGAGGTGCGTCCCAGGCTGGCCGTATCGCTGAACGCGCCGACAGATGACCTGCGGACGAAGTTGATGCCGATAAACGCCAAATACCCGATGGCGGTATTGCTCAAAGCCGTGCGGTATTATCAGGGCAGAACCCGCCAGCGAGTAACCTTCGAGTACGTATTGATAAAAGGATTGAACGACTCGGCCGGCCATGCGAAAATGCTGGTCAAGCTGCTGGCCGGACTGGCGTGCAACGTGAATCTGATCGAGCATAATCCGTTTCCGACATGTAAATATGCCGGCAGCGGCAGCGCCCGCATCCGGGAATTTGCCGCCGTGCTGGAAAAAGCCGGCGTCGAGACGACCACGCGATTCAGAATGGGCCGAAATATCAAGGCCGCCTGCGGCCAGCTCGGAGCCGACTGGCTGAGCGGTAAAATGAAATGAGCAGAAATCCATGAGACAAAGAAATTCAATCATTACAATTGGCCTGTCGCCGGCGTGGGACATTACCTGCCGGGGGCGGAACATCGACTGGGGCCTGCACCAGGAAATCGACGAGCAGACCGTTCGGCCTGCGGGAAAGGCGCTCAACGTCTCCAAGGCTCTCGCCTGGATGGGGCAGAGAAATATCGCGGCCGGCCTGTGGGGCAGCGGCGACCATGAGCAAATGCTGGCAGCCGTCAGGAGCTTGTGGCCGTCGATCCGGGTAAAATTGACTGCCGTTGCCGGAGGCACCAGGAAGAATATCACTATTGTCGATTCGGCCAGAAACAAAGAGATGCACCTGCGCAACAAGAGCCGGCTGGCCTCGGCAAAAACTTTGAAGAAATTGCATACCGACTTAAAAGCAATCGTGCACGAGGGCGGCGTTTGTGTCCTTGCCGGAACAATGCCGGACGGCGGGCTTTTGGACGATGTCGTTCGGCTTGTGGAATTATGCAGAAGCCGTGGGGCGAAAATCGTGCTGGATACTTCAGGGCGCCCTTTAAAAGAAATCATCAATACCGGCTCTGCCTGGCTGATAAAGCCGAATGTCGAGGAATTGTGCGAGCTGTTGGGCGAGCAAATCAAGGATGGGCCCGTAAGTCTGGCAAAAGCCGGCCGAAAGCTGCTGGATAAGGTCGAAATTGTGCTTATCAGCCGTGGTGCCAGGGGCGGCGTAGTCGTTACCAAAAACGGCGCATGGCAGGGCAGGTGCACAGGCCGCGAAAAGGTATTCTCGACAGTCGGCTGCGGCGATTTCCTGCTGGCGGGCTTCCTGAAAGCCCTCGAAGACGGCTCCGGCACGGACTTAGCGCTAAAAACCGCGATAAAAGTCGCCACGGCAAGAGCCTGGGGCTGGACCGAGAAGATGTCCTGGCCGGATGTAAAAAGCAGAATACATGTGCAGGTTGGGCAGATATGAAAGAATCAAAAGGCGGAGAATTGTTACAGAAAGGGACATGCGGGATATCCCGTGACAAAATCTGGTCCCTGCTGTTTACTGCCATTCTTCTGTCGTTTTATTTTATTTACTTTCTATTGCGAATAGATCCGAAACTCATCTACCAGGCTCAGGAGCCGGTCTTTTTCTTCGATCGATACTTCATCTATGAATTTTTCAGCTATCCGGGAGGAGTAAACGAACTGGCCTCCGGATTCCTTTCACAGTTCTTTTATTATTCATGGACGGGAGCGTTGCTGCTCGTTCTTGTTTTCGCCTCTGTCACCTTGAATACATGGCTGCTCATTCGGTCAATCAGCGAGATTCGGCCGATTCTTTATCTGCACTGGATACCTTCGATTATCCTCCTGGCCTTACATAGTGACTACAGATTTCCGCTTGTTCTGACGCTGGGACTGCTCTGGGCTTTGCTCGGAATCAATATTTATATTCGCCTTGCTCCTTCAAAAAGTATCCTGCGATTACTGCTCTATCTGCTTCTCCAGGCAGTCTTGTATTATGTGGCTGCCGGTCAGGCTTATCTCTTTTCGCTCATTATCATACTCTGTGAGGTTCTACATAATCGCAGCATTGTTTTGCCTTTGCTTTACACCTTATTTGCCGCGTTGCTGCCCTATATCGGAGCTTCAACTTTATTTATTATTCGCATTCAAGACGCTTATACGATGCACCTGACATCCTGTGATATATATAGAGTGACTTGGTTGTCCTGGGTGCTATACGCATTCTTTCCGCTTGTTCTGCTCCTGGTAACGGTTGAGGACAAATATATCAAAGCCCGGAAAATGAACGCGAACAATCTTTGGGACAGGCTCGTATGCCGCCGTTCTGTTCCGATACGATTGATCCAGGCTGTCATGATTTTTTCTCTCGTTACTATATCAGCCCTGTATTCATACAACAAAAAGGAAAAAGCTTTTTTCTTAATTGACCACTATGCGCGATTTGAAGAATGGCAAAAAGTGCTCGATATTGCACAAAAGGGTCTTCCGATTAGTAATGTCGTTCAATGTCAGGTCAATAGAGCGCTGTATCATGCCGGTTATTTGTGTGACAAGATGTTCAGCATGACACAGCTTTTCGGGGGCGATGGACTTTTCCTGCGCCAGAGCGTTCGTTCTCCTTTTGCGCTCCAGCACAGCGATCTGTTTTTCGACCTCGGTCTTATCAATGAGTCGGAACACTGGGCCCATGAAGCCATAGCCGCCAACGGAGATACAGCGTGGAATCTTCAGCGTCTTGTGCTGGTGAATCTGCTGAAAGACAAGCGTGACATCGCGGCAAAATATCTGGGAATGCTGCATAAAACCATGTGGCATAAAAAATGGGCCGAAGAACATCAACGGTACCTCTCTGACGGCAATGAATTTTGGGCACATCCTAAATTTCGATATCTAAAAAGTGTTATGCCTGAATCCGATTTCCTCGTTTCTCCCGCCGAGCCGGAGCTGTGTCTCGAGGAGCTGTTAAAGAATACGAAGAATAAAATGGCATTTGAATATTTCATGGCGTGCTGCCTTCTGGAAGGACAGGTTGGTCGTTTTGCCAAGCACCTCCAACGATTGAATTATTTTGATTATCCTAAAATTCCACGGCATTTCGAAGAAGCCATGCTTATTTACAATCAACTCACAGGCGGCAAAGGTATTGCCTTACAGGGTAAAGACATCTCAGAGCAGACAATTCGGAAGTTCGATGATTTCAATAACATTATGTCAAAGCATAAAAAGGATAAAAAAGCAGCACGCAGCGAGCTTGAAAAATATAGAAATACTTACTGGTTTTATGGATTATACTATTACAAGCCCGATGAGTAATCGTATGCCCCGATTAAAATATTTTATTTTACTTTTTGTCTGCATTGCAGTGGTGACATTATGCCCCGGCTGCACGAGCGAGAAGCCGAATCTTGAAGAATGCAGCTCCATCGAAAAACAACCTGCCATATATCCGGATTATACTGAAACGGTTCTCCCTCCGAACATTGCACCGACCAACTTTGTCATCAAAGAAACGGCAGGCGCATATTATGTTCGGATTTCATCTGAAGAAGGCGAAGATATTGATATATTCAGCCGATCCTCCAACATCAGGATTCCTGTAAAACCATGGAAAAAATTATTAAACCGGAATCGTAACAAATCTTTGCTCATAACAATTTTTATCCGGGACAAGGAGGGCAAATGGAGTCGTTTCGCTCCTATTGAGAACTATATTGCCCCGGAAGAAATCGACTCGCATCTTGTTTACCGGCTCATGAAACCGCTGTATCAGTATTGGGACAAGCTGGGCATATATCAACGCGATTTGAGCAGCTATGACGAACGTCCCATTGTTCTGAATACGGCGATGGGGAAAAATTGTGTCAATTGTCACTCTTTTCATAATTACAATCCGGACCGAATGATATTTCACATGCGTGCCGGGGCAGTCGGCACATCGATGATATTGGCATACGATAACCAAACGTATAAGGTGGATACATCGACATCTTTTAATCACGCTACATCATACAGATCATGGCATCCGAACGGGCAAATCATTGCGTTCGCTTTTAACACGGTAAAGCAGGTTTTTCATGCCGTCGGCAAAAACCTCGATGTTTACGACAGGGCCTCCGATCTTCTGCTTTATAACGTCAAAACCAATACAATCACAACATCTCCTAAAATATCGACTTCTGAACGTATGGAAACATATCCCGAATGGTCTCCGGACGGCAAGTACCTCTACTTTTGCAGTACACCCGCACTGGACATTTATGACACAGATGAACATCCCTTTAAAAAAATGAGATATGATTTAATGCGCATCTCATACGATGTTCGGACCGATTCATGGGGCGAGATCGAACCTGTTTTGCTCGCAAGCAAATTAGGCCAGAGCGTAGCCCATCCGAAGCTCTCTCCGGATGGCAAATATATTCTTTTCTGCATGTCGGAATATTCATATTTCCCGCTCTATATGCCGGATTCGGACTTGTATCTTCTCGATACCGAAACACTGGAATTTCATAAGCCGGAAAAGATAAACAGCGACCGGGCGGAAAGTTATCACTGCTTCTCCAGCAACGGCCGCTGGGTCGTCTTCAGCAGTAAGCGCCAGGATGGATTATGCACGCATCCTTATTTTAGCTATGTCGATTCTCAGGGCAATTTCAGTAAACCATTTCTACTGCCGCAGAAAGACCCGAAATATCACCAATCACGAATCATCGTCTACAACATCCCGGAATTCGTGAACGGCCCGGTCAAAATCTCGCCGCAAAAGCTGATAAAGACAGCCTGGTCCGAACAGCTAATCAAAGCCAAGCTCGATCCTAAAGTGGGTCAAAAATCGGACGGCCAAACTGAAGAAACGCCCTACAAATCCAGTCTTAAAGATCCCGGACCCTGAAATTGGCCCATTCGACTGCGCTCAGAGCCTGCCCTGAACGTAGTTGAAGGGACAGACTTTGAATTGGCTTTGAATTGGGTTTGTTTTTTCGCCGTCTCAAAGCATGAAATTCTTCATAATCACCTTTCATATAGATACTTAAGCTCATTTTGCCCTTTCGAAAATTGGGTTTGTTTTTTCAAATTAACCACGAATAAACACGAATAAACTCCGGATTTACTCTCATTTTTGCCTTTTTTTTGCATTTTTTAGTTCAAATTTTTCGTTTTTCGCTGATTTACCCTGTGAGATGCCAGCTGTGCCTATCTCATGGGGTAAACGCGGAAGAAAAGAAAAAATCGTAAATCGTCAATAGTAAATAATCAATGACAAAGCCTTTTTACTTTTTACTTAAATATGTATTCTTCACATATTCTGTTATCTATGATACGAACCATTACGCAAAAGGTCAACCAAATTCCAAATAAATCTCCATGATACGGCGTCCTTTGTTCTGCCACAGACGCCGTCCTGAGCGTAGTCGAAGGAAAGCGCAGAGCAATAATCAATAGAAAATAGTAAATAATAAATGGCAAAGTTTCCTGTATTCTTGTTTTTTTTTCTTTTTGACTTTTTACTTTGTTTCGTCTCTTATCTTACCAAAGGCGTTAAACACCAAAGAACGCAAGAACTTCCTCGAATCGCCTTTTTTTGTCTTTCCGCACCCATTTAATTGGCTAAGTTTATCATGAGCGTAGCCGAATGATCTTAGATTCTGCCCGGAGATATCCGAAGAGATAGAATTCTCCGAAGGAAGGCTTTCGAGAATGAGAATTTTAATAAGACAGTGTTACTGAAATTTTAATAGATAGCTGTCTCTAGTTTTCTTAGTTTTCTGAGAGGAGAATTTCTGTGTGCTATACACTAATCAATCACTTTGAACTTTTCAGGACCCTCCAACATTTTGGTCTGGACAAGTGGGAGTACCTCAAACCGGATGAAGCAAAAATATGAATTTTATTTATACCCAAATAGCAACTTGGTTGTTGTATAAGTAGCAATCGATTGTTTTATGTTTAGGAAAGTAGCTTATTGATGTTAGAAGACAAGCTAATCATATGGGAGTTCAATCGCGGTAATAGGGGAGTACTGCGACGGATCTATGAAAGGTACAAAAAAGACCTAATGACTCTAGCTACAGTTCTTTTATATGACAGAAATGCCGCTGAAGATGTTGTGCAGGATGTTTTTGCCTCTTTTATTGAATCCGCTGAAAGATTTCGGCTTACCGGAAGTCTTAAAGGCTATTTGGCGGTTTGTGTCGCCAACAATGTGCGTAATAGGAATAAAGCAAGACAACGGCACCACAGTGTTGGGTTGGATGAAGTAGAGCCTATTGTCTCAGATTCAGAAAGACCAGATTTTTCTTTGGTATTTGGTGAAGAATTGCAACGATTGACTTGGGCACTCGCTCAACTCCCTTATCAGCAGCGAGAGATATTGCTTCTGCATGTTTATAGCGGAATGAAATTTAAGGAGATTGCAAAGTTGAGCGGCGAGTCAATTAACACGCTCAAGGGTCGATACCGGTATGGATTAGATAAATTGCGGTCGCTATTAAATAGCGAGGTGAAAAATGAAACCGGCTGACAACATATATAAGTTGATTAAAAAATTACAAGTTGAACCAAGTGCCGACGTGGATAGGAAAGTTCATAACCGTATCACGAAAGCACTGGAAAAATGGAAAAAAACAAAATCGGCTTATACCCAGCCGAATTTCTGGAGAATGATTATAAAAAGTAAAATAACAAAGATTGCTACAGCAGCGGTATTAATGCTGGTCGTGGTGCTGTTAATAAACTTTTTGGATAAATCTGTCACACCAGCTTATTCCCTTGAACAGACGATCCAGGCTAACAATACCTTGCGTTACTTGCACACTAAATATTTTCATGGTGAACGCAATGATTTAGCGAAAGAATGCTGGCTTGAATTTGATGAATCTGGCCGGACGAAAAATTTAAGGATTAATTGGTCAGCAGTATATGGCAGTGAAGTAGTTGTCTGGAATGAAAATGAAACAAAAATCTGGAATGCCAAAAATAATTTTTTAAACATATTCAACGACGAAATTTATACTTTCAGAGTGCATGAGATGAAGGAGAGTGACGATCCTAAGCTGATTGTTGAACAACTGCATGATCAGGATGCAAAAGGGTTGGTTAAAATAGAAATTGACGAATCAGGCAATAAAAAAGATCCAATCGTTGTCACTGTAACTTATCTGCCCGACAGTCCGAAATACGGCAGCCGAAAGGTTTTATTTGTTGATCGCAGCACTTATCTTACAACAAGGATGGAATTGTATGTCTTGAAAGAAGGTAAATATACCTATTTGGGTGTGATTAAGTACTTCGACTCTAACGTTCCAATAGATGAAAAGATGTTTAGTTTGGCTGACGAAGTTCCAAAGGATGCTCGTCTAATTGACATAAGAGCACAGGATATTGGCTTAGCACAGGGGGACCTTGCTGATGAAGAAATAGCTGTCAAAGTCGTTCAGGAATTTATAGAGGCCCTGATTACAAAAGACTACACCAGGGCAGGTCTAATTTGTGGAGAATTACTCCCGTCTAAGGTCGAAAAAAGTTGGGGTCGATTAAAAATCATTCGTTTAATTTCTGTTGACAAACCTGTTCAACCTGAGAAGACAAGCAGAATGCTCCCAAGGAGACTTCAAGTACCCTGCACCATTGAGATTGAAAAAGATGGGCGAATAATCCAGCATTCACGTTCTTTTTCTGCTTGTACAGTTATCGGTAAGCGCCAAAATTGGCAAATCGGAGGCAGTAATTGATCAGCGACAGTGATTCTTTTAGAGAACCGGATACCGATGCGAGAGATTTAGACCTATATGAGACTAAATTTATTTGAAGGAGGACTATTATGTCTAAGAAATTGATTTACTTAACTTCATTTGTTTTAGTATTGAGCTTGGCTGGCAAGGGACGGTCATATGCCTGGAGACCGAATCCGGCTGACGGTGCCATCCATAATGATACATGGGTGAACCTTAACTGGGTGCCGGGACCTAATGTGGTCTCGCACGATATATATCTCGACGATGAGATTTCGGTGACAGATGGGATATATAATGTAGGAGTTTTCACATCATTAAATCATACCGAACCTATTCAATGGCCTGTCTCTATGGGTGGTAACGGGCATTCATATGAGGTCGTGGTAGTGCCTGAGGGCATCACTTGGGTCGAAGCCAACAGCCTGGCTGAGCAAAATGGTGGGCACTTAGCTACCATCACCTCCCAGAACGAGAATGACTTTGTTTTCAGTCTAATCAACGATAGACAGTATTGGAATGGCAGCGGTGGACCTTTGTTAGGGGGATATCAGTTGCCCGGTTCTGTGGAACCGAATGGAGGTTGGGTGTGGGTAACAGGGGAACCTTTTGTCTACTCCAATTGGGGGTCTGGCCAGCCCAACAATAACGGAAATGAAAACTGCATTCATTTTGGCTGGGGTGGAATTTCTCCAAAATGGAACGATCTCGAGGACTATTATACAGCCTACTCAATGCCAATAGCCTATGTAGTTGAATTTTCGCACAGGAACATCTATGTGGATGACGATGCGGCCGGAGCCGGTGACGGCACGAACTGGACAGATGCGTACTTATGCCTCCAGGATGCGTTGGCTGCCGCCCGGTTCGGTGATGAAATTCGAGTAGCAAAGGGTATATACAAACCCGATCAACATTTCGTCAAGGTACGATTTGCGGGTGTACAAGCATCCAGTGACCGCACAGCGACTTTCCAGCTCATCAATTGGGTGACTATTAAAGGCGGTTATGCCAGCTCTGGTGAACCGGATCCAGATGCGAGAGATGTTGACCTTTACGAAACCATCCTCAGTGGCGACTTGAACGGCAACGATGGTCCGGGTTTCATGAACAACGCTGAGAACAGCTACCATATCGTGACCGGTGATGGAACGGATCAAACAGCCGTGCTGGATGGTTTCATCATTACAGCAGGTAACGCTAACGGCCCTGTTCCATATAACAGGGGCAGCGGGATATACAACATACGAAGCAGCCCGACTGTGACCAACTGCACCTTTACCAAAAACTACTCCGACTCAGCCGGCGCGATGAACAACGATAATAGCAATCCGACGATAAACAGCTGCACGTTCAGCAGCAACTCGGCAGATAAAGGCGGCGGTGCGATAAACAACTGGCGAAGCAGCCCTACGCTGACCGACTGCATGTTCAGTAATAACTCGGCAGGATGGGGCGGTGGCGCGATAACCAACATTATGGAGAGTAGCCCTACCGTGACTAACTGTATGTTCAGTGACAATTTGGCTGGTTGGGGTGGTGGCGGGATGAGCAATCATGACGCCAGTAGCCCAAAGCTTACCAATTGCACCTTCAGTAACAACTCGACAAAATGGGGCGGAGGTGCGATAACCAATGTTACGGAATGCAGCCCTATCGTGACCAACTGCATGTTCAGGGGAAACTCGGCTGAAGATAGTGGCGGCGGTATATGCAATGCCAGTGACAGCAACCCGACTTTAACCAACTGCGTATATAGTGGAAACCGGGCAGAAAAGAACGGAGGTGGGATGTATAACTCCAACAGCAACCCAACTCTGATTAACTGTACCTTCAGTGGTAACACTGCGGCCAACTGGGGCGGGGGGATTAACAATTCAAACAGTAATATAGGACTTACTAACTGTACAATTGTTGGAAATTCAGCGGAAATCGGAAACGCCTTGGCATGCGACTCCTATAACCAGGAGTCTCCGAGCATTCTTGAGCTAATCAACTGCATTGTTTGGGATGGCGGTAATGAAATATGGAATAATGATAGCTCAATAATCTTTATCGAGTACAGCGATGTCCAGGGCGGATGGTCAGGTGAAGGAGGATATAACATTGATGCTGATCCGTTATTTGTGGACACTGACGGCGCCGATAATGTGATCGGCACAGAGGATGATGACCTGCGCTTATTACCAGGCTCGCCCTGTATTGATGCAGGTGACAACTCGGTGATTCCAGAATCAATAGTTACGGATGTCGATGGTAACCCGCGCATTGTAAACGACACCGTTGATATTGGCGCGTATGAATTCAGTTTATCTTCCGTATCAGAGCTATATTATATCGGCCAGGTTACCACCAGTGAAGATGATGGGTATGCTTTTAAGAACACATACCAAAACCTGGATACGGACTTCCTGAAAGTCGGCTCTTCTTCATTCGCGAAACCGCCTTATTATACGTCCGGGATTGTGGGATGTGCCGGATGGGGCGGAAGTTTGTATCGAGGTCCATTGCCGGCGACAAACCGCTGGCCATTGGCGAATGCTCGAAACTGCCCTCTCTAACCCAATTGGACTCGCAGCCGAAGTACGTTTTCTTTATGGCGTGGGCGGAGTTGGTATACAAACGCAATACGGCAGCCGAAATAACCGAATTATACAATTCATCGAGGGTGATAACTCGTGATGAATTGCCATTTGATCAGCAAAAAATGAAGTAATAATGGGTAATATGAATTTACAAGCGGCTGTAGCCGGGGGCGGTTTTTCTTCGGTTTTTAGGGTGGATTTTGGAGCGACACGTCAATAATCACGTACGATTACGCCATCTTTTCCGACCATATATTGATCTGAGTCTTTGACCTTCAGGTTGTAGACCTTGCCGACAAAAGGTGTTGCCCTGGTTGTCACGCTTTTTATAGTGACAGCGCCATTTAATGTTTTCAGTTTCAGGCCGTTTCTCAAGTCCTGTGCCGCGATCCACCGTCCGGAGTCGAGCATGAAGCAGTGCGCATCTACAACGGAGATTCGATTTCCATTGTAAGGCGCCCCTAATATTACGGCTGACTCATTTTCCAGATAGTCTTATCTTTCCGAGAGGGTACCAGCCGTCGGGCTGGCGGCCGGAGATGGCGAGTTTGACTTTGGGTTTGTCCGACTTCAGGTCGAGGATACCGATTTGCAGATCATATTCGCCGGCGGGCATGTCCGCCGGGACCGTGACGGCGTTGTCGTAGAGATTGTCGCCCGGCAGCCAGGTTCTTATGTCAGCGCCGGTAGCGAGTATTTCCGTCTTCTCGTCGCTATTGAGGCGAAGAGCGAGGGGGAATTTCCTGTAGCACGGCGCTACGCCCGCGTTTTCCCACCATGAGGTGAAAGAGAGCTTGTCGCCCGGCTTTATCGCCGCAGGGTAGGTGAACCTGCGAAGAATGAATCTGTATCCCATTACTCTCAGCCAGCTATCGACCGAGGGCCACCAATCCTCGGGCACGGGCGAGGACTTGGCGTTGAAGGAGGAGATGTGCCATTTGAGCGACTCGGCGATTATGTGGTCGACGTCCCAGCCCATATCCTTCCAATGCTGCATTACCCAGCAGACCTCCAACGTCACAGGGGCCTTTTTCCAGGCGTCCCGCACGCCGAAATTGATGATCGCCTGAGGATAATAATCGTTCATGTGCGACCACGTGGGACTGAATCCTCCCATATCGCCCAGACAATCCACCCTCCAGCCGACGTCCGCGCGGGAAAGCGCGTAGCCGTTTGTCTTCTCGTCGGTCAGGAGCATTACGAGATGCGTTTGCTTAAACGAGTCGATGTAGGCGTCGACCAGGGCGCGCCTGGTCTTGGGGGACAGAAAGTCCGAGCCCGCGCCCTCACCCCATGCGCCGACCATCGCAACGTCGACGCTTTCGAGGTCGGCGTGCCCGTCATAGCGTTTGCCGAGGCTATTTATCATCGCCGTAAAGTGCTTGACATATCGCGGGTCCTCCGGATCGACCTGCCATTTCTTTTCCCGCCAGTCCTTTTTGTCGCCGACCAGGGTGCGATACCAGCCGGGGACGTCGTTCTGGTTGCCCGTACCATAAGGTGCTATGCGCAGCATCAGGCTCTGGCCTCGCTGACGTGCGGTATCGAGGGCCTTGTCTATCAGGTCCCAGCGATACTTGCCCCGCTCCGGCTCGATGAACTTCCAATAGATTCGGAAATAGGCTATCGTCGTATCGGGATAGCCTTCGTTTTTCAGGTCGCCGTCGAAGTCCTGATAGACGATAGGCTTGCCCTCGGTCCAGCCTTTGGCTTCGTTGAGCGTGTCGCCGTTGAATCTCTGGAACGTCATAAAGCCGATTCCGGGATTCGTCAGGACATCGTCGATTTCCTTAGGGCGTACGATGACGGTCTCTTGTGCGAGGCCCGGGGCGCAGAATACCACGATCAGCGCCATTATGCCTGAAACGCCTGCGATCAAACGTGAAATTCTCATGAGAACTTCTCCTAAAATAGTCTTTGGCGAATTGAATTCTCCAAACAGATGCATCAATCCTTCGGCTCCGCTCAGGACGGTATCCGTACGCTGTAGACTATCAAATTTGAGCCTATTTATCACGGATTATTTGTGAAAACAGAAACGACGGAATTCAGAATACGGACAGAACACAGAATCTCGATGCGCAATTCGCAATACGCACGACTCAATATGCTGCTAATCATTCTCAAGAGCGGGTTTTTCTTCGTTTTTCGTGGTTTTGGGGTGGATTTTGAGCGCGGGGCATATTTTTTTGTAAAAAGTATTGATTTGTGGTTGTGAATCGGGTATATTCCTGCGATTGAAAAAATTGCTCTGTCGCACGGGGTTGCTTTTGAATTGACTATTTATTATTGAATATTGACTATTTAAGAAACTGCGAAAAGCAAAATTCGTAAATAGAAAATAGTAAATAGTCAATGTCTGGGGTCAGCAGTATCACGGCATGGCTGACTCAAGCCTCCGACAGGGCCAAATCGGGCCGGGACAAAACGGTCTCCGTGACAGCGTCGTAATGATTATTGATGAATGATAATTGATTATTGGCAAAAAAAAGTAATTTCTGTAATTTATCATTAAACAATAATCAATAATCATTATTTTGCGTTACCCGATGGTGTAATCGGTAACACATGGGCTTTTGGTGCCCATATTCCAGGTTCGAGTCCTGGTCGGGTAGCTTTTTGAATTTACTATTTAATATTTACTATCGACTATTTAGAAAAGAAAGAAGTTTGCTTCGCTCGCGAGAAATCAGTGGAGCGGCACGATTGAATATCCGAGACGATTTTATGGCTGAAACGGTAGCGATAATCCTGGCGGCGGGCGGCAGCACGAGAATGAACACTCAGGTTGCGAAGGTGCTGCATGAAGTCTGCGGCCGGCCTATGCTGGCCTACGTGCTCGATGCCTGCCGTAAGATTGGCATATCAAAGATTCTTGTCGTGATTGGTTTTTCCGCCGACGAGATCAAAAAGCAATTCGCCGGAGCGGATGATATTATCTGGGTCCACCAGGATGATCAGTTGGGAACCGCCAATGCGGTTTTATGTTGCAAGGAACATCTTAAGGATTTTGACGGCCAAACGCTGGTACTCTGCGGCGACGGGCCTTTGATTCGAGCCGAAACATTGAAAACACTCATAGACAAGCACGAATCGGGACAATCGGCCGCCACGTTGGCAACGGCGATCCTCGACGATCCGACCGGCTACGGGCGAATCGTCCGCGATGACTACGGCAACATCCAGGGTATCGTCGAGGATAGCGACTGCTCGCCGGCACAGTTGAAGATCAAAGAAATCAATCCGAGTAATTATCTTTTCAATAATCAGGTTCTTTTCGAGGCAATAGAAAACGTTAAGCCTGAAAACGTCAAAAAAGAGTATTATCTGACAGATGCCGTCTCCGGTATAATTGCGACAGGTCACAAGGTCGAAGCCATCACGGCGGTTCCGCCCGACGAGGCTATAGGCATCAACAGCAGGGAACAGCTTAGTGCGGCGAGCAAGATTATGCAGCGAAGGATTCAGCGAAAGCTGATGGAAGACGGCGTGACAATAGTCGACCCGGCCAATACATGGATCGATGCAAGAGCGCAAATCGGACAGGACACTGTGGTCGAGCCGTTCACATATATTCACGGTCAAGTCAAAATCGGTCAGGGTTGCCGGATCGGTCCATTCGCTCATTTGAGGCACGGTACGGTCCTGAAAAATGATGTTGTATTGGGCGTATATACCGAAGTGAAGAACTCGACTTTGGCCGATGGCGTTCGAGCCCGCCACCACAGCTACATCGGTGACGCGATAGTGGGACAAAATGTGAATTTCGGGGCCGGCTCGATCACGGCAAATTTCGACGGCGAAAAAGTGAACAGGACAAACATAGGCGATAACTGCTATATTGGCTCCGGTACCGTACTGATAGCGCCCCTCGAGCTGAAAGACGGCTCAAACGTAAGTGCCGGAACGGTGGTTTCACAAGCAAGTGTGAACGAATTGAGCGGAAAGGCCAGGATAGATGTTTCTTAATGCTAATCTGAAGATATTTTCCGGCAGCAGTAATCCGGCATTAGCCAGCGACGTTTGCAAGTATCTGGAAATTCCGCTGGGTGGCGCAAAGATCGACAGGTTTCCGGACGGCGAAAAAGTCATCAGGGTGGAAGATGATGTTCGCGGCAGAGATTGCTTTGTCGTGCAGTCGACGTGTGATCCTGTCGATGAGCACCTGGTCGAGCTTTTAATCTTTTTGGACTGCCTGCGAAGGGCCAGCGCCAGCCGGGTCACGGCGGTAATCCCATACTTCGGCTACGCCCGGCAGGACAGAAAAGACGAGGGGCGAGTGCCAATTACGGCAAAACTGGTGGCAAACATGATTACCACCGCAGGCGCCTACAGGGTCCTGGCGATCGACCTGCACGCACACCAGCTCCAGGGATTTTTCGATATACCGGTAGACCACCTGGCAGGCGAGCTGGTTTTGAGCAAATATTTCCGGGATTTGAAGATCGATAATCTGACGGTTGTCTCGCCGGACGTGGGTAATATGAAAACGGCGTCCAGATACGCGGCACACCTCAGCGGAGACCTGGCGATTGTACACAAAAGACGCCTGAGCGGCAGCAAAGTGGAAGCTCAGGAAATCATCGGCGAGGTCCGCGACAGAAATATCCTGATGTGCGACGATATTATTGCCACTGCCGGGACCGTCTGCAGTGCCGCCGCTCTGGTCAAGCAGCGCGGAGCCAATAAGGTGTATGTCGGCGCCACTCACGGTGTTTTTGCGCCGCAGGCGTTGGACCGGCTGGCAAAGGCGCCGATTGACCGGGTGGTAGTTACCGATACGATACCCCAGAACAAGACGTCTAAAAAGATCAGCAATATCAAGGTTTTAAGCGTAGCAGCTATGTTAGGTGAAGCAATAAAGAGAATTCACAGAAACGAATCGGTTAGTAACTTGTTTAACAATATTTGATCGGGATACGGGATATGAAAAAAACGTTACTTTTAAAAGCGGAAATTCGAGAAAATACCGGCTCAAAAACCGTTCGGAAGGTACGTGAGCAAGGCAGAATACCTGCTATTGTGTACGGCCATAAGAAGGAGCCGGCGGCTATTTCTCTGGATGCACACAGCTTCGTCGAAGGACTGCATCACGGGCATCGATTGGTGGATGTTCAGATCGGCAATAATAAAGAAAAGACGATTGTCAAAGAGCTGCAGTACGACCATCTGGGAAAAAACATAATTCATGTGGATTTAATTCGGGTCGATGTAGGCGAAACGGTGAAGGTAACAGTCCCGATTGAGCTGAAAGGCACGGCCGCCGGCGCGCATGAAAACGGTATTATCGAGGAACAAACAGATCATCTGGAAATTGAGTGCAGGGTAACCGACATTCCGGAAACAATCGTTGTCTCGGTAAAAGATGTGCATGTAGGCGGCACCCTTCATGCCGGCGAGATTGAACTTCCTGACGGCATAAAACTGGTAAGCTCGCCGGAGACTCTTTTAGTCACGTGCCATTTGGTTGCCGCCGCCAAGACTACCGAAGAGGTTGAAGAGGAGATGCCGGTTACTCCCGAGGTTATAGGCGAGACAAAGGAACCTGAGGCCGGCGAAGCTCCGGAAAAAAAATAAGCCGGGCCGGGCAGAAGTAAACGATGGACGATATGAGAATGATCGTCGGGCTGGGAAATCCGGGCGACGAGTATGCTGATACGAGGCACAATACCGGATTCAAGGTTATTGATTCGGTAGCTGAGACGGTAGGCGTAAAGGTAAGAAAAAGAAAATTCGGCTCTCGTTTCGAGTCGGGCGAATTTGCAGGTAAAAAGTTAATATTGTTAAAGCCGTGGCAGTTTATGAACCGCAGCGGCCAGGCTGTAGCGACGGCAATGGTTTTTTACAAGCTTGGTATCGGCCGGTTAATAGTAGTAACCGACGATATGGACCTTGAGCCGGGCAAAATTCGTGTTCGGGCCAAAGGCTCAGCCGGCGGCCATAATGGTCTGGCGGATATTATAGAGAAACTCGGCGAAAATGAATTTGCCCGCTGTCGAATCGGTATCGGCCGAAGTTCCGAGGCAGAGGCCGTCAGTTATGTCCTCGATAAGCCGGCAGAGGACCAGGAACTGCTACTGGCCGCGGCGATAGAACGGGCAAGGGATGCAGTGTTATGCTGGATCGAATATGGTATCGAGACAGCTATGAATAAATTTAATAGTTTTAGTGAGTAACCATTATGCATTACGTGTATGGCGCCGAAACAAATACCCAGCACGGAATTTAGCGGGAGGTAATTAGCTTGGAAACTATGGCAGAGAAAAAATTGTATGAAGGGATGTTTCTTGTTGATTCAGCCAGGGCAGCATCAGATTGGGATGGAGTTGACGCGGCTATCAAGAAGATACTCGAGAAGGCCGGGGCTGAAATTGTCTCGATGAGAAAATGGGACGACAGGAGGCTGGCCTATGATATTAGAAGTACAGGCAGGGGGACGTATCTCCTCTGTTATTTCAAGGCGGACGGCCAGAAAATCCAGGGGATTGAAAAGGCCGTTCAGCTCTCGGAAAAGATTATCCGGGTTCTGATTCTCAGCACCGAACAGATGACAAAAGATGATATCGAGAAAGATACTCCTACGACAAAGGCTGAAAAGGAAAAACAAAAAACCATTTCAGAACAACCGCAGGAGGCTGAAGTAAGCCGGCAGAGCGATCAACAAGAAGCGCCGGTAGCAGAGGACGCCCCAACTACAGAGAAAGCTCCGGCGGAAGAAGAAGCTCAGACAACTGAGGATGCCCAGACAGCAGAAGATGTTGAGCATGCCGGGGAAACTGAGCAGACTCAAGAGACAGAGAAGCCGGAAGAAAGTGAGAAAGCAGAAGAAGCCGGGCAGGCTGAAGAAATAGAGGCTGAAGGAATAGAGGCTGAAGAGCCGCAAGAATCGAAGCCGAAAGTTGTACCGGACGATTAACAAAGAAAGAAGAGTTAAGTATGGCTAATTTTAACAGAGTTTTACTAATGGGAAATCTGACCCGTGACCCCCAGTTGTCATATACGCCGAACCAGACGGCGGTAGTCGATTTCGGGATGGCGACGAATCGCAGGTGGACGGGACAGGACGGCAGTCAGCGTGAAGAAACCTGCTTTGTGGACTGCAGGATGTTCGGCAAGAGAGCCGAGGTTATCAACAAGTATTGCAAGAGGGGAAATCCTCTGTTCGTTGAAGGACGCCTGACGTTCGATAGCTGGGAGGCCCAGGATGGTTCGAAACGCAGCAAGCTGAGAGTAACTGTCGAAAACTTTGAGTTTATAAGTGGCGGCGGAGGTGGTTCTGCGGGCCAAACGCGCCAAAGCACGAGCAGTACGGACTCACAAGTACAACAGCAGGCAGTTGAAGATGATATACCGTTTTAAAGCCGGCAATTGGTAAACGGCTGATTGTTATTTAGCCGTTAAGCTGATTTCCATTCAATGAATTGTATGAGGTAAAGGATGCAAAGAAGAAATGATAACAGAAGAAAACCGGGTTTTGTTGGAGCTCGCGATCAGACACAATGTCGTTTTTGCAGAAGAGGCATAAAATACGTCGACTACAAAGACATTGGGACTTTGCAAAAGCTTCTGACCAATCGCGGCAAAATATACTCACGTAAGCGCAGCGGTAACTGCGCAAGCTGTCAAAGAAAGGCCAAAAGAGCAATAAAACGCGCCAGGTATATGGCATTATTGCCGTTTACTGCTTGATTGTTGACTCGTGACTGCATTCACGAGATACGAGGGATGGAATATGAAGGTTTTGCTTTGTGAAGATATTGATAGACTTGGCTGGCTTGGAGATGTTGTCGAGGTCAAGACCGGGTATGCGAGAAATTATCTGCTTCCGCAGGGTCTGGCGAAGGCTGCAAACGAATCCAGCATTCGAGCGATAGCCGAAGAAAAAGCCAGTCGCGCCGAGCAGCGCAAACTTGAGGGCAAACAGCTCGAAGAGGCAGTCAAGGCGATCGAAGGGGCAGAGGCCGTTGTTGCCGCCAAGGCGAACGAGCTGGGGCATTTGTTCGGCTCGGTTAACGAGCGGCAGATCGCCGCGAACCTGCGCGAACAGGGATTCGAAGTCCGCGATGAGATTGTGCAATTGCCCGAACATATCAAGGAAATCGGGACGCACTCTGTGACACTCAAATTCAGGGACGACCTGACGGCCACCATCAACGTCGTCGTCGTGCCCGACCAGCAGGACGAATCCGACGCCGAAGCGTCTTAGAAGCTGTAGCGCAGAGACGCGTAGATATTTGTATTGTCCCGGAACTGGCCGAAGAACGTATGCGGGTAGTCGCCGAAGAATATGTTGCTGCCGATTTCTACCGCCATGTTGTCGCTGACTTTGTAATTCGCGTTCGGGCGCATATACACGTCCTTGTCGGTGGGCGAGTAGTACGTAAACAGCGAGCATCGCAGGTTCTGATTCATCAGCAGCCTGGTCAAACGCAGCGTCGTCAGGTGCCTGTCCCTGTCGCGTGCCGGTCCCGACGGCAGATTCCTCTTATACGGGCCGTAGTCCAGCATTTGCTCGACGTAATACTGCAGGCCCATCGTAAAATCTTTTGCAATTTCGCGTGTATAGCCGATCAGGTATCGCATTTCCGAGTTGTTTATCAGAGGATTCCTGCCGCTCTTATCGTCGGCGGATTCGTAATATCCAATCTCCACGTTGCCGATTCCTTTGCCGACGGATCCGCGAAGGCTCGTGCCATAGACTTTAAGATCGGGGAAAATTGCCTGGGTCATCGCAGGATTCAGGCCGGCGGGGCTTTTCCAGAAGCCGTGGTAGCCGTAGAAGGCCAGCTCGTAGTTGTCGATATTTTTATAAAGCCTCGCCGCTATTTCAGAATCTCTGAACCAGTCGTCCGGTTTGTCGGTGCGGACGATGGCATCCTGCCCGGCGGTCATGCCCGGATTCGAGTTCCAATACGAGATGCGCTGCCCGCTGATATAACGGTCGGGGTCGAACTTAGGCGTATATGCAATGTCAAGGTTCGCCCGGTCGCCGAACAGGCTGACCTTTGCCGCGTCCGACGGCGCCTTGAGATACTCGGTGTCCCTGCCGATAAAGAAGGACTGCCAGTCCTTCGGAAACAAATCGTTGATAAAAATCAGGTCCCCCGTGCCCCATGTAAGAATCTGCCTTCCGACCTTCACATCCATAAAGTCCGTCGGCCGGGTGAATATGTTCGCTTCTCGCAGATCAAAGTCACCTTCCTCGGTCACCAGGTCGCCTAACACATCGCCTTTGACTTTCACATCGCCCCAGTCAGAGTACGAAAACAAATCGAACTGAAAGCGGCCTTCCATAATCGACATGTCTTTTTCGTACTTGTCCTCCTGCAGCCGGTATCCGCCTCTGACCTCGTAGAAGCCGTGCGTCTCTATCGGCAGTGTGGAAAAGAACGAGTCATCGGCGTCGGCATTTTCATCCGAAGCCGCTGCCACTGCTGTTGAAGAACAAATTACACAAATCCCGATAATCCAAAGCAGCCTGGACGCCATTTCGTAATATCCTTAAATCATATCAACTTCAGAATTATCATGTCAGGCGCTCTTGCTTTTCATTTGCTGATAAGCCACTTCCGCTATATTGGCTTGGCTGCTCGCATGTTCGATAGTCATGTTCACCGGATTGCCGTCCGCATCCAAATCAACATATATATTCTCATTTATCTCTTTAGTCTGCGCTACCTCTTGGCCTGAAAACTCCAGCAAAGCAGTATCGGTATCTGTGAAGTACTTGATTTTCATTTCTCTGAATTGATTTTTAGGCACTTAATAATTCTTGTATTTCTCTGATTAATATCGGCAGGTGGTTTGTAACAGCCTGCCATACAATGGCCTCATCAACAACATCATAACCGTGAATTAAGATGTTTCTGAATCCAATTATCCGGTGATGTTCGGAAATCTGTTCCAGTAACTCGCTATCTGTATTCTTTATTCTGCTAAGAGCTTCTCCGATTATTTCAAAGTCTCTTTCGACCGCTCTTTTGATAACGGGATTGTTTTGATATGACTTGAAATCCATTCCGTGAACAAAATCTTGTATCTCCTCGGCTGCCTGAAGGATATCAATAAGGTTTTTTCTTGTTTTATCTTTCATAGATGACGATCCTTGTCCTGTCAATAGACTCTCTCAATACAGGGTTTTTGAATTTTTTATCAACAACAAGATCAACACGGCGTTTGAACACATCTTCCAGTTGCTCTTTTAACTCAAAATACTTGTCGAAAAGATCAATATTCTCATCTGAATCGAAGATCACCAAAACGTCAACGTCACTGCCTTTTGAGAAATTATCGCTCAAAGCAGAACCAAACAGGCCTAATCGTTTGACCGGCAAACTTCGGCATACACGTTCAATCTCTGGTTTGATTGCTTCTATGTCAATCATTGGAATAATATTGTTTAGAGCTTTCTTTGTCCCTAATTCAGGTAATATCTGTTTCTTACGCACACCTTCTATGAATTCAGAATCAAATTAGGCGCTTGCTGTCATAAATTAAACCGTCCGGGCCATAAGGTCAATTCATTTTGCCGTAAAGTTGGTTTCGTTGCGATCTCTTTACCTCATTGCCTCCCGGGGCGGTCTTTGCAGGTATCGTTCCGTAAACATGCTATCATCGAGACCGATGTTATACTTGACGTCACCAAATTCCATTTCCGTTTTGCCGCCGGTCTTGAGGTTGGTAACTACCGACTGGACCACCGTGTAAAAATCCTGAATCTTTTCGACTTTTTTCGACTCGATGACGCGATAGAGTTTGTCGTCCTTGTCGTAAAACTCCATCTTCATCGGAACGTACGTCTTGCGGTCTATCGAGACATTGAAATAATTGAACTCCACCGTATCGGGCTGCTTCGGAACATTCTTGACGACAAACATTTGATCCGTAGTCTCGATAAGCTCGTGAGTATCTTCCTCCAGACTCCGGCCGGAGACATCCTCGTATAAAAAGTCCGAACCGACAAAGCTGGTCCGTTTGTCGCCGGCGGCGACTCGCTTGACCAGGGAAAGCGCCGGCAGATACAGCCACCGGTCATCGTCTTTCGCAGGATCGGCGTGCTTGTGAACCATGTAGGCCATTTTGCGAACGTCCGGCGGCTTCTGGAAATAGACAAAGTAATTCTGGTCGCCGCCGTCGGTAACGTCTTTTCTCAAAATGTTGAATTCCCGCTCCCGCTTCTGGCCCTGCTTGCTCGTGATGGTCATTTTGACTTTTGCCTTGCCGTCCTCGCCCTGATAATAGGCGACGATGTTGGCTTTGTTTACGATTGTTTGAACATCTGGAGTTTTTTCAGTTGAGACCGCTTTCTCCGCGGCAAAAAGCGGCAATGAAAAACCAAGAATAAACGCTATTTTCCAGACTGATTTCATTTCACACCTCGCTTTCATTTGCTTGCACATGCCCGGCTTTTGACGCCAAGTCTTTTGAGTATATCCATCATCGGACACCAATTCGTAAAGGCCGACTGCAGCAGGTTCAAACCCACAAATCCGGTGAAAAACAGCCAATAAGCGGAATGATAATGTGCCAGCAAAACACTGACAAGCACAAAAAAGCCCGCTATTCCTCTCAGAGATCTTTCAACAGTCATAATACACCTCTTGAAACATTTATTTTAAGTTCAACTTTTCTTTTCTTTCGCCGCGGCCGTTTTGCAGGCCTGCCGGCGTGACATGATTCCGCAAATAATCGCCATTATCGGTATGGCTATGATGCTCATAACCGCCAGCTTGCCCCAGCCATGCGCCCAGTACTGATGCAGATTCATCGCTACCAGAACCACTATTGCCGCCGACAGAATCAAACAGAAAGCGCAGTTACAAGTTAACGATTTCGGCTCTTTGATTCCTTTGAACAGCACTTTCTCCGCGAGTTTAATGATAGCAGGCAGGGCCAGCAGCGTAACGGCTCCGGACAATGCCATTATCGCGCACAGGAAAATTCCCACCGTTTTGTAAGGTATCAATGGTGCGGCCAGCAGCGGCAGGAATCCAATCGCTATGACAAGGACGTTCCTGGTTATGGCCCTGGCCGGCTCGCCGAACATCTCGCCGGAACTTTTCTGCCACGAGCCGGTCTCGGCGTAACTGGTGCGCGCTCGTTCGAGGAAGTGGATCGCAAAGTCGACCGCCATGCCGAGCGTCAATGCGCTTAGAACGGCAACCGGCATATCATAGTCCTTGCCCACCAGCCCGATGATGCCGTAAATGACGGTAATCGTAATCAACAGGGGAACCATACACACGATGCCCCATATCGGTGAGCGGAACAGTATCGTCATCATGATAAAGACGATAATGAAGCTGCCCATAAACGACTGGAGCATTCCCCAGACCATCTTGTTCTGCCAGACGGTATTTATGTAAGTCAGTCCGGCCCAGTTATGTTTGAGCGGCACGGGAGCGGGCGTATTGGTAAGAAACTCGTCCACCGCTTCGACAACTTTTTCCATGTCCTTATTGTCGCCGCTTGGTAACTGCATCCAGATATTGGCGTGCATATAGTCGGTGGTGACCAGGTGCCATAAATCGTCCGGTTTGTGACTGCTCTGGAACTGCAGCAGGCACTGCGCCACGGCGGCGGACGAATCGGGAATTTTATAATTCTCGCCCCTGCCGTCGATAAGCTCCTGATGGACCTTCTTGACAACGTCAGCAACGGAATTGCTCTTGCCCACAAGGCCGGCCCGTTCGAGATGCTCCTGCAATTGCGAAATATAACGCAGCACTTCGGGCTGTTTGAATAATTTGATGCGTTCCTTTTCCAATTCGAAAAAGTCGGCCAGCTCGTACCAGATATCCGCATCCTTGTCCTTAGCGGCATCGAGCTTGTCGTTGGCAAAGGTAATTAACTTATCCAGCAGGTCCTCTTTCGTTTCGGCCGCCGATGCCTGTTCCAAAAGATTTTCTTCCACTTCCGGAATCATATCGGTAACGCCTGGAAATTCTTCCTTCAATTCGAAAGACTTTTCCGAAAGACGTTTCCTAAGGTCGCTGATATATTGAGTCGGGATGGCCTTGTCATCGGCGGGATCGAGCACCAGGTAGGCCATATAGGTTCCGCTGAAGTGCTCGTTTAATTCGATGTCGGCCCTGCGGATGGGGTGACTTTTGGAGAACCACTTTACCGGGTTATCGTTAATTTCAATTCGCGTGATACCGTATATGGCAACCACCAAAGCGATCAGAATAATAATCAGAATCGGTTTTGCTTTGGCGTATGTCAGTTTACCGACGGCGCTCAGCAGCCTGGTCAGCAATGTTTGTTCTTTGCCCTGCTGTGTTTCGAGGCCGAAGTTCTCAAGAGATTTCTCTCGTATCATCATGATATACGCCGGCACGAAAGTAATCGTGCAGACCCACGCGATCATAATGCCCGTGGCGACGAATATGCCGAAGACCTGCACCGGCGGAATCGGAGTCAGAGCGAGAGATGCGAAGCCCGCCGCCGAGGTCAGCGAGGTATAAAGCATCGGCATAAACAAATTGTCCATCACCTCCAGCGTGGTTTTTTTTCTGCCCTTTTCTTTTGTGTAAAGGTCGAAGAATTCCGAAAGAATATGCACCGAGTCCACCACCGCGATCGGCATAAGAAAAATCGGGATCATCGAGCTCATTATGTGCACGGGATACCCGAACCCGATCAGCAGCCCCATCGTTGAAATCACCGAAACCATCGCTACTATCATAGGCGAAATTACCAGTACCAGCTTGCGGAAGAACAGCAGCAGCAGGATGAAAATCACGACCATCGCCAGCGGCGCCGACATCGCCATCTGCGTAAACATCTCGTATCCGAACGTATCCTCCGCCACGGGCAGGCCGGTTATATGAAATTCCTCGTCACCCATTGGAAAGGTCGCAATTTTTTTCGTAAGCTCTTTGTAAACATCATGGCTCAGATGCTTGTCGGTAAGCGGCAGGTACAGGCAAATCGCTTTTCCATTTTCGGAAATTAGAGTCCCTTTGAGCAGAGGATTGGACATTGCCTTGTCTCTGATGTCCAGCGCCTCGGCATTTGTCGCCGGTGGTTTTTTCATCAGCCACTCGAATGTTACCACTCCCGGCCCGCCCTGGCCGATGTGGTCGACGGTCGAAGGCGCGAGCAAATCGACCTCGATGACGCCGATCTGCTCGTTGGGGTCTTCGGCGCCCGGCCAGTGCAGTGTCTTCGCGAATTCGGTCAGCTCGTATATCCTGGCCAGCGAAGCGGGATTGAAAACCCCATTCGGGTCTTTATTATTCACAACGCCCAACACTACGATGTCACTTAGCACAAACTGCTTTTTTGTCTGGTTGTGGAACAAACGCACCGGTTCGTCGGGCGAGAGCATGTTCTCAGGGTCCGTATCGACCTTGATCAGGGGAATCATTGCCCCCAGCAACAACGTCAGAACGACCATTATAACGGTGACACGTTTGTAATGCGCCAGGGAGTATTCGGTAATCTTCTGCTTGAACTCCATTTTCATATCCGCCAAAATATAGTTATAAATTTTACCTTAACTGACCGCTATTTGCAACTGCACGGTAGGTTATATACCCGCCGGGCAGGTTCCTGGCATCAAAACCGTTTTGCTCCAAAATCCTGCACGCGATATAACTGCGAAGTCCGACCGCACAATAAAGGTGAATGATCCTGTCCTTCGGCAGCTCGTCCAGTCTGCCGCGCAGGTCATCCACGGGGATATTCATTGCGTTCGGAACACTGCCTCTGGCAAATTCCCCGGGCGTGCGTACATCGAGAATAAAATCGTCCTTTTGAAGCTCGGTGAAATGCTTTATCTCAACTGTGCCGTCGAGGATATTCGCCGCGGCAAAGCCTGCGATATTAACCGGATCCTTTCCGCTGGCGTACGGAGGGGCATACGCCAGTTCCAGCTCCTGCAGGTCGAAAACGGTCATACCGGCCCGAATCGCTACGGCGAAAACATCAATTCTTTTATCGACACCGTCGGCGCCGACGATCTGAGCACCCAGAACCTTACCTTCCGGTTTGCCGAACAACAGCTTTATGTGCATCGGTTTGGCGCCCGGATAATAACCGGCATGATTAGCCTGATGGAGATACAGTTTTTCATATTCGATATTAGTTTTTGACAGGACCTTTTCACTCGCACCGGTCATCGCGGCGGTCAAATCAAAGACTTTCAGGATAGCTGTGCCCTGTGTCCCGTCGTAGGTGCGCTTCCTGCCGCAAATATTGTCCGCCGCCATTCTGCCCTGTTTGTTTGCCGGTCCTGCCAGCGGAATCAACGCGGCATTGCCGAGAACGAAGTCCCGCACCTCGACGGCATCGCCTATCGCGTAAATATCGGGATCGCTCGTCTGCAAGTGCTCGTTGACCTTGATGCCGGCACACGAGCCGATTTCCAGGCCGGCTTCTTCAGCCAGCTTTACTTCGGGCCTGACGCCGACCGTCAACATGGCAAAGTCGCAATCCAGCTCTTTTCCGGATTTCAGCGTGACTCGAAGAGATGAACTCGTTTGATGTAACGACCAGACGCCGTCACCTAACTGCAGAGCAACGCCTCGCTCCTTCAAGTGGCTATGCAGAAACATTGCCATTTCCTTATCCAGGCCCGGCATGACCTGGTCGAGCATCTCAACGACTTGCACGGACAGGCCTCGACCGTGAAGATTCTCGGCCATTTCCAGTCCGATGTATCCTGCTCCTACTACAACGGCTTTCTTTGCATTTGTGTTTTTGATAAACTCGTCGATCCGATCCATGTCGGCGATGTTTCGCAGTGTAAAGACCCTGCTTGAGTCAATGCCGTCGATGCCCGGCCGAACGGGCTCGGCGCCGGGTGACAAAATCAGCCGGTCATATTCTTCAGCGTATTTCCTGCCCGCAGGAAGCTCGATGACATCGACCGTTTTCTTCCGACGGTTGATTTTAACGACCTCGCTTTTCACTCTGACATCAATGTTGAATCGCTTTTTAAATGACTCCGGCGTTTGAAGCAGCAAATCATCCCGGTTTTTTATTTCACCGCCGATGTAGTAGGGCAGCCCGCAGTTTGCGAACGAGATATAATCGCCTCTTTCGAACATGATAATCTCGGCCGTCTCATCCAGCCGTCGAAGTCTTGCCGCCGCCGAAGCGCCGCCCGCAACACCACCAACAATCAGTATCCTCTTAGCCATTTAATAGATTTTCCTTTCTTAAAACAGTCGTGTTCACTATTCTTAATCATTCACCGCTTCTTTATCAAACTTCCCAGCCGGAGGTTTTTGACGTTTACTGTTTTGGCTCGCTTTATTTCCTCCCTTTTTTTTCGCAATGGTCGTAAATGCAGTGCAGGAGCCTCACAACATTTTGGTTCTCGATTCGATAGTACACTTTGGTACCGTTCCGGCGACAATTCAGGACCCCTTTGTCCTTCATCATATTTAACTGCTGACTCGTGATGGCCTGCTTGCCGCCCAGAGCCATTACAATATCGCCGACACACATTTCCTTTGTTTCCAGCAGCTCGACGATCTGCAGCCGAACCGGATGGGCCACAGCCTTCAAAACCTCAGCTACATGTTCTGCTACCTTCTTATCCATTTTGAAATCTCACAAAAAATTTGTGTTATATTACTATATAGTAATAATTCGATATATCTCGCTGAATGTTCGCAAAAAAACAAAAGATTTTCAGGCAATATGTCAGACGAAACTCACCTGAAAAGTCCGGGGGCGCTCTATGTCTTTTGAATTTATAGACTTAACCGAGCCTTTCCGAAAGATAGCGACTCAAAAATCGCTGCAATTTTAATCGACCATCTCCGGGGAGATGTAAGGACTGATAATATTCATCCTTTTATAAAGAAAATTGGGGACTTTCGGTTTTTTTATGCTTGACAATTAAAAAGGTTGGCAGTTAAATTGGGCTGTGAAGGTAAGCTGGCGGAAGCTTACGACAAAAGGATTTGTTCAAAGAAAAGGAATGGATAAAATGAAGGATTTATTTACCACCGGGGAAGCTGCGGAAATTTGCAGAATAAGCCAGCAGACAATAATCCGTTGCTTCGACGCCGGTAGGCTGGAGGGATTTCGTGTTCCCGGCTCAAGATTCCGAAGGATTCCGCGCCAGAATCTTGTCAAGTTTATGAAGGAAAACAAGATCCCCCTCGATTCCATCGAGTCCGGCAAGAGGAAAATTCTTATCGTCGACGACGATGCCGAGATCATCGAGCTTATAGTCGATGTTCTTAATCGGGACGGCAGG
>Ga0307378_10000994_pt1 | contig 47002 bp, 82 predicted proteins | sample UN1MG_FD_202238 | JGI IMG/M metagenome (GOLD analysis project Ga0307378, IMG submission 202238) | Soil microbial communities from Risofladan, Vaasa, Finland - UN-1 | ecosystem: Environmental > Terrestrial > Soil > Coastal area > Acid sulfate soil | place: Finland: Risofladan, Vaasa | collected... | reverse complement strand
ATAAGTCGTAAGTCCGAAAATTCATATTTCTACATAGATTTTGGCTTAATTAACAAATTGATTAATTTTTTGTATCTTTGAAAAGTTAATTAGTTAATCAAATGCTGAATCATGAAATTATCTGACATTAAATTAAATTCAAAAAATCCACGCTTCATAAAAGATGATAAGTTTTTGAAACTTATTCAATCAATAAAAGAATTTCCAAAAATGATGAAGTTGCGCCCAATTATTGTAGATAATAATAATATTATCTTAGGTGGAAATATGCGATTCAGAGCTTTGCAAGAATTAGGATATGAAGAAATTCCTGATGAATGGATTAAAAAATCAGATAATTTAACTGAGGATGAGTATAAACGATTTATTATAGCAGATAATATAAGTTTCGGCAATTGGGATTATGAATTATTAAACGAAGATTGGGATATTGAATTACTTGAAGATTGGGGTTTAGATTTGTCGGATATTTCAGATGTGGATTATGGAAATAAAAATATTAATGATATAGAAGAAGTTTCATCATTTAGTGAGTCAGTTAATTTTGTTATAAAATGTGATTCAATAGAGCAATTAGAACAATTGCAAACAAAAATAAATATTTCCGGAAAGCAAATATCATATAAAGATTTTTTAATTAAAGCAGGATTATGAATATTGCTCTATTAGATATTAGAATGAATGCACAAAATCCATATATTTCCAGCATGGTTTCTGCCAGAAATATGGTTATATTATCTAATTATTTAAATGCTGATTTGATTTGGGATAAAAGGAAAATACCTAATAAAAAATATGATTGCATAATATGTGGGTTTGGTAGTCAATTTTCAGAATACAATAAATCTTCTCAATTAATAAAAGACAATCCTAATAGTAGAATATTTTGGTTGATAGGAGAATATGAACAATCAATGTTTCCAGCCATTCATTACGGAGTTATTAAAGAAAATAAAAAACTAGAAATAATTCAAAATTTCGTAGATGTATCAAAAAAACAAAAATATGTATCAAAAATTCATGAATTAAATCTTAATTTATTAATTTCAAACCAATCAAATGAATTAACTCCTAAAAAATATGATTGTATTTATTATGGTCGGTGGCGCGAAAATAGAAAGCAATATTTTCAAAAATATATAAAAGAACAAATATATCTTAGCACATCAGATAAAAACTTTAAAAAATATAAGCATATTGGATGTAATCCTAAATGGATTAAAAAACTAAGTTGGGAAGAAAAAAAAGAAACACTAAACAATTTTAGATATTCGCTATATATAGAAGATGAGTATACACATACAGTATTTAATAATTTAGGGAATCGTTGGTATGAAGCAGGCTTTTGTAATTGTGTCGTATTTTTTGATATAAATTGCTGGAATACAATAAAAAAATCAGAAATTGGATGTTTTGAAGATCAGATAAAAGATTATATAGTTATTGATTCTGAAAGCTTAAAAAATAAAATAGAATATTGCAATCAAGATTTTGAAAAACATTTGGCTATTCAGAAATCGTGGAGATTTAAAGAACCTTTCTTGCGTGAAAAAATGCTGAATGATTTTAAAAATATAATATTTAATAATATTAATTAAACTTCATAAAAGAATCAATAGTGGCAAATTTAATAACACGAAAACAATTAGCTGATTTAATTGGTCAAATGGGATGTGTTTATTGTGGAAAATAATACATCGACATGAATAATTTATTAAAATACAGTCAATTGGCAAAAACATTAGGAGTTAGTAATGCGAGCATAAGCATGGCTATACAGAATGGTAAATTAATTCCAAATGAAAAAGAAAAAAGAATTGATATTGAAATGTCATTCAATAAATTATGGATAGAATCACAAATGAGATCAGGTAAATCATTTGATTTGAATAGAATATTTACGAAAGAGATTGTTAAAAAAGAAGAGGATAAAGAGGAATCACTAAAAAGTTCATATATAAAAGAAACGACAGATACTACAAACTTTGATGAATTGAGAAATGTAGAATTCAAACAGAAAGTCGCAACACTAAAAAAGACAGTCAAATCAATAAAATTAGATGATTTAAAAATTAAAAAACTAGAAGGTGCATTAATACCATTCGATGCTGTTGAAATGGTTTTTATATATTCATCCGAATTATTTAGAAATACGTATTTACAGGAAATTGATGGATTGGCTAATATTTATATTGAACGTTTAGGTGGAACTCACAATCAATTTATTGAATTGAAAAAAGAATTAACGGATAAGGTTAATGAAATACATGCTTTAGTAAAAGAAAATTTATTAAACGGACTTGATGGGATTGTTGATGAATACAAAGAGATTAGATCAAGAGGAGAGAGATCATGATTTCAGATCAAGAATTAATAAATAAATTGATCAAATTATTTAATTCTATCAAAACAGATAGAATGCTCTTAAGCCCCTCCCAATATGCTGAACGCTATCGTACACTTACAAGTGAAGTGTCAACGATAACAGGAAAATTCAAGTACAATCTCACTCCATATTTAAGAGAAATCGTCGATACACTTTCCTCCTATCATCCCGCAAAAGTAATTGGCATAATGAAGGGTGCACAAATAGGATTTACTGAAGGGGTGATTATTAATGGCATTTTATGGATGATTGCTAACAATCCTGGCAATTGTTTGTTTCTTTCTGCAAATGATGATTTATCAAAAGAAATAATAGAAGGAAGATTAGACCAAGGTTTGCACAGCTGCAATATTCAACATCTCATACGCCCAAATACAATTCGAAAAAGAAATCAGAGAACCGGTGATACTTCTAAATATAAAGAATATGCTGGCGGACGTTTGTATGCTGGCGGATTGAATTCAATTGACAAATTAGCACGCCAAAGATCAATTAAATATGGTTTTTTTGATGATTGGGATGCTGCACCGATAATTGACAAGGAACAGGGAAGTTTATTTGAATTAATACAGCAACGATTTAGCACGGCTGCAAAATCAATGAAACAATATTATATCTCAACTCCTGAAACACGACCGTCGAATATTGAAAAAGTATACTTGATGGGAGATCAAAGGAAATGGCATGTTCCTTGCCCAAAATGTGGAACTTATATTGAAATACTTTGGAATAAACAAAAAGATGGAGAAACAATTGGAATTTATTTTGAAAAAGATGGTGCAGGAAAATTAATTGAATCAAGTGTTGGTTATATATGTCAAGAATGCGGGGGTTTTTTTAAAGAAAAAAACAAATATGATATTAATCTTGTAGGAAAATGGATCCCAACAGCCGAATCTATTAGGGAAGGATATTACAGTTATCATATTCCTTGCTTTCCATCTGCTCCTCATATGTATAATTGGACTGATTATGCATATAAATGGATTGATATATGGAAAGATGGTAATGAAAGTAAATCTAAAAGAAAAGTATTTCGAAATCAAGTTGAGGGTTTTCCGTGGGAGGAATCTATTCAAAGTATAAAAAAAAATAGACTAATAAAAAATTCAAGAAAATATGAAACAGGAATAGTTCCAAATAATTTGAGTAAAAAAGATGGCAATGGAAATATAATATTATTGACTTGCGCATGTGATTTAAATGGGATTATTGATGATGCACGACTTGATTATGATATTTTTGCATGGTCTGAAAATGGCTCTATTTATTCAATTGATCAAGGAAGCATAGGGACGTATCAACCGAAATCGAATACGGACCGTCCGATGTGGACTTATAGAAACGAACACCCCAATAATGTTTGGGATTATTTATTTAATGAAATAATTTCTAAAACTTATTATACAGATGACGATGGCGAAAGAAAAATAATAATAACAGGAATAGATACTGGTTATTATACTCATTATGCTTATGGATTTATTGATCAACATCCGGGATTAATAATTGGATTAAAAGGGAAACAGGATGATAAGTATGTTAAATATAATAAAGATTTAGCTTTTTTTAAACCTGCACGTGAAAGAGCAAATCTATATATATTAGAATCTGATTCGTTAAAAGATAGACTTGCTGAAATGATAAAATTAATGTGGACAGATGGAACAAATCAGCCCGCTGGATTTATGAATTTCCCAATACCAACAGGAGAAAAATACACTTCTAAATATTTTGAACAATATGAAGCTGAGGAAAAAAGAATTGAAGAAAATGATGATGGTGAAGTGATAGGATGGAAATGGAAGAAAAAATACATCACTGCTCACAATCACTTTTTTGATACAGCAGTTTATAATTTGGCATTAAAAGAAATTATTACAACAAAAATATTAAAAGAGATGGGAGTTAAAAATGGAACTTGGTTTGATTTTGTAAATATTATTAAGAAGATTGCTAAAATAGATTGATTATTTAAATTTTATATTCATATTAATATAATCTAAAGCAACTTTATTCTCACAAATTATATGAATCTCATCATTTGTTAATTTTATCTTATCGATCTTTAAAGGACATTCAATAATAGTTTTATAAATATAATTAATAGCTTTTATTTCAAGATTATTCCAATCGCTTGATTGTATTTTTTTATACAAAGTATTTCTGCTCTTAATTCCTAAGATATCAGATAAATTTGTTTTAGAAATATATCCAAATATCTTATCTAGTTTTTCACTCATCATCATGTAAAAATAAACAATTAATTTCAAACTAAGGTAAAAGTATACGATAAAATCAAAAAACTTTTAAACAACTTTTTTCTTAATTAGATTTGTATTATACAAATTAATTTCAAATGGCATTAACTGAAAAGTTATACATTGAATCATCAACTACGCTCGAAGAAAAATTAGAACGTTATAATCAAATTATTGATGCCTTAGAATTACAAATGTTGAATGTTGGTGCTGGCAATTCTGATGTCTCAAGTTATTCAATAAACGATGGTCAGGTTCAGATAAATACACAATACAGGGACGTTGTTTCAGTTGCAAATGCGATAGATCGTTTTATGATGCTCAGAAATAAAATTCTAAACAAATTAAATGGTCGCTCAGTTGTGTTGAGACCTTGGAGGGGATTAATATGAAGTTATTGGGATTTGAAATATTCAGAAAAAATATTAAATCTGAAATTAAACTAGAGCCGAAGGCTTTTGTATTTAACGAATCGTGGTCTGGATTAAATCTCACCCCAATAACTTTTAATGGCGAAAAAACTCCTTACGAACTTGGTAATCCTTTAGATTTTAAATTAGATTATTATTCCCTCCGAATGCGAGCATGGGAAGCTTATATAATGAGCGACATTGTTCAGAATGCCATTCGCAAATATTGCTTATGGATTGTAGGTAGTGGTTTGAAACTTCAATCAAATCCAATTTTGTCAGTATTAAAAAGATATAAAGTTGATATTGATCAACAAATTTTAAAAGAATATATCGAAAATGTTGAAAGCCAGTTTAGGTTATATGCAAATACAAAACAATCAGTTTATTCGAAAGAATATAATCTGCATGATGAAGCGGTTGAAAGTTTAAAAAATGCATTATTGGCTGGAGACATTCTTTGTATTTCGAGATATGATGGATTACGAACTTCTATTGAAACGATAGATGGTAAAAATATTCAAACACCTTTGATGTCAAATTATATTAATGAAGCAACAAAAAGAGACAATATAATTAAACAAGGAATTGAAATTGATAAAACCGGAGCGCACGTTGCTTATTATATAGCACAACAAGATTTTACATACAAAAAAATTTTAGCATACGGAAGCAAATCAGGCAAACGCCAAGCTTGGTTAATGTATGGTTTAAAGCATAAAAAATCAGATGTTCGTGGAATGTCTCTATTAACTGCTGTTTTAGAGACGGCTTCAAATATGGATAGATATAAGGATGCAACATTAAAAGCGGCGGAGGAAAATGCAAAGATTCCTTATACTATTGAACACAAGCAGTTTTCAGATGGTGAAAATCCGTTAGTTCAAAATATTGCTACATCTTTTGGAAAAGGAAAAGGAGTTGCTCCTGAAACAGCGACCGATGTTGCAGAAGCAAAAGCTACAAAAATAGCACAAAGCACAGCTAAACAAACTTACAACATGCCACTTGGAGCTGAATTTAAACGTCATGCCGGTAGTTCAGATAGTAATTTTAGGGATTATTTTAGCATAAATATAGATATGGTTTATGCAACTTTAGGAATTCCTCCAGAAGTTGCGATGGATAAATTTGGTGGTGCATATTCTGGAAGCAGGGCAGCCATTAAAAGTTGGGAATATAAAATAATGGTAGATAGGGAGATAATTCTTAAACGCCAATTTTACAAACCGTTTTTTGATTTCTGGTTAGATATTGCAATTTTAAATTTGACGATACAGGCTCCCGGATATTTACAAGCGATTCAGGAAAAAAATCATATGATTCTTGAATCATACAGAAATTGCAGATTTATAGGATCGACAGTTCCTCATATTGACCCGGTAAAAGAGGTGGCTGCCGAGCGTTTGAAATTAGGGAAGGCATTAGAAAATATTCCATTGAGTTCGATTGAACAATCTATGGAAAATTTAAATACGGGCGATTATGATCAAATTATAAATCAGGTTAGCGAGGAATATGATTTAGCCGAAAAATTTACAAGCATTAAAACGGGTAATAATTTTAATACATAAAAAAATGAGTGGTATAACAACAGGCGATAAGCAAATATATGCAGTTCTTCAAGGAACAAAAAGAATAAGCCATGTATTTGATGATGATGAAGAGACTATCATAAGTCCTCCTGCGTGGTTTAGTTTAGTTGATGACACAACTACTGGCAATATTAATGTAGTTTTAGCAGATGAAGAAATTGATTCCCCTGTTGTTATGTCGGTACAGCAAGCGCACAGGGATAATATTTTAATAAAAAAAATATACGATACTGATACGACAATTTCGGAATCGGATTGCACTTTATATAAATAAAGTTATGCCTTACGAAAACGAACATGCAGCACGAATAGTTGAACCATCTAAATTTCAACAAGATTCTTTTAGACGAAAAAATATTTCAAGTGGTATTGATATTATCATTGGAAGATTAAAAGGAGAAACTACAATGACTACACAGGCATATCGTTTTGATGCCAAAAAATTTACAGTCGAAGAAACTAAGAAATGGTTAAAAGATCATAATATAAAATATCTATCATTTGAACCAGCAAAACCTAAAAGCATGAGGCCATTATTATTATTTACACCAATTTATTCATCAACAGCAGAAATTTTTGTTGAAAAATTATTAGAAATAGATGAAAGTGAAGATCAGGAATTTTGGATTAACAGCCCGGGCGGTTCTGTTTGGGGGGGGTACAGTATGCTTGGCGCACTGAACCAAAGAACAGGTAAAAATAATGCTAAAGTTTTTGGAAGTGCAGACAGCATGGTGGCCTATATGTTATTATTTATGGATTATGTTGAAGCTTTGGATGTTTCTACATTCAGGTTTCACAGGGCGGATGGCTATATTGATAATGATAATGATAAAGCTCTTTTGGAAAAGATAAATAAAGATTTAAGAGCTAAAATGATAAAAAAAATAGATGCAGAAACATTTAAGGAAGTTACTGGAATCTCAATTGATGAAATGTTTGATTCTGAGAAAAGAATTGACATAGATTTAGATGCAAAACAGGCAAAAAAAATAGGCTTAATTAACAGCATTGTAAGATTAGAGCCTAGGCAGATCGTTGCGATGAGTGAAAAATTAATTGCTTTCGCTGATTTTGATTCACGAGGTAGTGAATTGGAATTACAAACACGAGGTGGTGTTAAAGCAGAAATAAATATTGAACAAATAACAACTAAAAAAATGACAAAAGAAGAATTTAAAGTACAAAATCCTGAATTATATAATCAAATTTATGATGATGGCAAAAAAGCCGGAATAAGTTCTGAAAAAGACAGGATTGAAGCGTTTTTGGAATTTGTTGAAATTGATGCAGAATCAGTTAAAAAACAAATTACAGAAGGTCATGGAATTACAAATAAATTCATGGCAGAAATGACAAAAAAAATGATGATTTCTGCTCAGAAATCAGACATTAAAGATGATCAAATTGATACTCAGAAACCTCCCAGAGAAGAAAAAACAGCTAAAGAAATAGAGGCTGCTGATTTTAAAAAGGCTGTATTGACGTCAATGAACCTTAAAGATGAGGAGAAAAAATCATGAGTGAAATTGAAAATGTAGAACAAACAAGAAATCAGCTTACAACTAATTATGATGTAAGCAAATTTCTGTTAGGCTTTAATTCGTTTATTGATGGAAGTTTAACATCAAGTGGCACTACTTCCTTATTACAAGGAATGGTTATGGGTCGAATTGACAGTACCGGATTATTAGTTCCTGCTGACAAAGATGCTACAAACGGAAGCCAGATACCAGTAGGTTTATGTGTTATTGATCAAACAATTCTTGATGGAATTACTGCAACGGTAAGATTGGTAAACAAAGGTAAAGTTGCAGAAAGCAAGGTGAATTTTTTAGATGTAGAAACATTAGCAACTTTAATAGGGCCTGCAAATAATCAAAGATCATACAGAGATTATTTAAATGACTTAGGTATTGAACTTGCTGGCGGTGAAGAATTGACTATTTACGATAATGATTAATAAAAAGGAGGAAATAAAATGTTACCAGTTGAACAAGTAAAAGGTATTTTTACACACGCGTATATGCGTGCATATAGGGAAGATATTCCCGTTCCATCTTTTTTGAGATCATTTTTCACTACGTCGGTTTATGAGACTAAGACAGTAGGAATTGAAGTTGAAAGGATGGATGAAAAAATTGCTGTTGACGTACTTCGTGGTACGGATGGAAATAGGAATCAATTTTCATTATCAACAGAAAAGCAATGGATGCCACCGTTTTTTAATGAATATTTTGATGCAACATCATTAGATCGTTATGATAGGGTATTTGGGGCAGACCCAGCATTTACCCCAAAAACAATTGGATATTTAGCAACTGATGTATCCCGCAAATTGATAGAGTTGCGTAAAAAAATTGAACGTGCAAAAGAATTACAATGCGCTCAAGTTTTTGATACAGGAACAGTTGTACTAATCAATGGTGATAATATTAATTTCAAACGCAAGGCTACATCAATGGTTGATCTTGTTGGTGCAGGAGGTTATTGGAGTACTACTACTACTGATATTGAGGCTCAATTAATCGCTGGTGCTGAATTTGTGAGAAATAATGGTAAAAATGGAACTTCTGAATTTAATTTAACTATGTCAGGATTAGCATGGGTAGCTTTGAAAAAAACCAATTATTTTAAAGACAATGCAAATTTTCAACAAGTTAAATTAATTGATATAATGATGCCCCAAAAAGCTGCTTTTGGAGCGGGATATATGGGCAGAATCTCAGCAGGAGCATATATTTTTAATATTTGGACTTACGACGAAGTTTATAAAGCTGCTGGTTCAGGTGGCGTTATTACTCGTTATTTGCCATCTGATACCGCTTTCATGGCTCCTGTAAATGGAACTAGATTTGAATTAGCACATGCTGGAATCCCTGCGATTATAAGAGATACCACAAATGCTGAATTTAGCGAATACATAGCTCAACAAGCAAGCGAATATTGGATCAATAATTACATAGATTACAAAGCTAAATCACACACTTTCGAAATTATGTCAGCTCCTTTGGCTGTTCCAGTCACTGTTGATATGATTTATACTATGACAGTTTTAAATGTTGAAAACCCTGAAATCGGATAATTATGAAAAAGTTACTAATAATAATTAGTTTGATAATGTTTGCGTTTTGTGCCAAGTCTCAAAATGCAGCAATTGATGTAACATTAGATTACGGGGACTATACTTACGTTTGGTATAATGGAATTTCAACTGATGTTTTAACAACTATTGACACGGCATGGACTTATACGGTTCGTAAAAAAACAGGAGATAAATTACAATGTAATGTAGATTTATTAATTGATTCGACAGGAGGAACTGCCAATAATGTAACTATTTATTTGCAAAACAAAAAATTTCCTGATACCGATTATGCGACTGTTGCAAGTGTTGTTTGGGATGGAATTAATGATACTGATGATGGTGAAATTATTAGTTTTAATCCATCATCTCAATCATTTACATTAACAGCAGCAGGATTAGATTCGATTTCCGGAATTATTGCATTAGATACATTGACATTATTATCACTAACAGATACGGCAGGTTTAGCAGGTTATCCGGCTGATAGTATAATTACAGCAGTACCACCACAATCAGGTACTTTTACGGCGACAATAAAACCAACTACATTTGCCTTAACAATAACCGAATCAGATCAAAATAACATGGGCGAATATTGGAGGGTTTATATTTTAGGTTCTGATAATACTTTGTTGGCATCTATTCGCAGGTTAAATTTTAAATTTATTAAGCAATGAGGTATGAGTTAGTAAGCAGATCGGTAACTATTAAAGGGAAAGTTTTTCGAAAAACTGAAAAAGCAATCTTAGATGATAGTAAATTGGGTAAATCTGAATTAGAATCATGCTATAAATCAGGATTTATTAAACCTATTGGGACAAAAGCTAAAAATCCAGCTGAGGTTATAAATCAATATAAAGATGATTTGAAAAAAGAAGCAAAAGCGAAAGCTGATGCAGATGCAAAAGCTTTAAAAGAAGCTCAAGAAAAAGAAGCAAAAGCGAAAACTGATGTTAAAAAATAATTAAATGAGTTTAGCAAGAGCCATATCAGATATGAAAAGATTTTCGCAGGGAGAATTCTCTGCGGAAATTACTTTTACAAATCCGGAAGCAATTAAAACAGTTGTTGTAAATGGTTTAATTTCTAAACATAATTTAAGCATTAATCCAGACACGGGATTGCCAGTAAACACTAAAAATGTTCATATTTCGATTGTAGAGAGCGTATTGAATGATGCTGGTTATGTAACTAGAAATGTGAGCAACGATATTAGTTTAAAATTTCATAAAGTTTCGTTTGTTGATGCAAGTGGATCATCTTTTACTTTTTTAATTGATGAGGGGATGCCGAGCGAAACATTAGGATTAATTGTTTGTACATTAGGAAGTTATGGCAGCTAAAATAATAGGACAGATACCAGTGCAAAATTTTGAATTAATTCGAGATAAAATTGCTGTAATTTTAGCATTAGAAATTCCTGTTCAAACGGCTGCAAGTAGTATTAAGGCTGTTTGGTTAGAGAGATTTATTCCATTTGATTTAGAGGAATTGCCAGCTATCAATATTTCTTACGATAATACTCCTTATGATAGACATGATCCGAAAAGCAGGCATGGAGAAAATCAATATTATATTGATGTAATTGTAAATGCAAAGCATTCTGTAACGGAGAAAGCAGACATAAAAGCATCTAAGTTAGTTCAAAGAATAGCGGGGATAGTTTGTTATATTTTATCAAGTGCTGAATATTATACGCTTGATTTCAATCCTGGATTAATTCAAAGCAAATGGGTGAGTGATCTGAAAATTGGAAAATTAAGCGAGGGGGATGCTTTGCATACAATTGTTGCTCGAATAATTTTTAAAGTCAGGGCTAATGAAATAGTAGGTGATTTAACAGGAGTTTTGGGTGAAATTTTCACAACACAAATAAAATTAGATGAAACGGATAAGGGATATTTTATAAAAATTGATAATTCATAAAAAAATAAAAACATGATAAGCACAGCAATAGATGTAACAAGGGTTTCGAGAGTTGTCGGGTATAAAATTAAGCCCGGTAATTTTGCTCCTACAACCCCTTATTTACCTCAAAGAATTGCGATACTCGGAGAAGCAAACACGGCTAATCAAGGTACTTTGGATACCGATCCATACGAATTTATAACAGCAAAAGAAGCTGCTATAAAATATGGATATGGAAGTCCCTTGCATCAAATGGCAAGAATCTTAAGACCAGTATCAGGCAATCCTTTAGGTGGGATACCAACAATAGCATATCCGCAAGAATCCGATACAGGAGCAACAGCGGCAGTATATACGCTTGGAATTGCAGTTGCAACAACTGTAACGAAAAACGCAACACATAAAATTATAATTAACGGAAGAGATAATATAGATGGCGTTTCTTATTCTTTTAATGTTGTAAATGGTGAATCGCAAACTGATGTTCAGGATAAGGTTGTTGATGCAATAAATAATGTATTAGCTGCACCAGTCACAGCAGCAGAGGCAACGGCAGATGTTGTAATAACCACTAAATGGAAAGGCGCTACAGCTATACTTTCGGTTGAAATTGATACGCAAGGCGAAGATGCAGGTATAGTTTATTCAGAAGTGACTAATGTTAATGGTACGGGAGTTGTAGTGTTAACAAATGCATTAGCTGCATTTGGCGAGAATTGGAATACAATTGTAATTAACCCTTATGGGGCTGCACAATTTGATGTTCTTGAAGCATTTAATGGAGTTCCTGATCCAACAACACCAACGGGAAGATATGAACCAATAGTTTTTAAACCATTTGTAGCATTATATGGAAGTTTATTGTCAGATAAAGATGATATAGTTGCAATAACAAATTTAGCTGCAAGACAAGATCAGGTTACAAATGTTCATTGCCCGGCTCCAAATTCAAAAGGATTTGCTTACGAAGCGGCTGCTAATATGTGTATGACTTTTGCGCCAATTGCTCAAAATTATCCACATTTAGACAATTCTGCAAAGACATACCCAGACATGCCAGTGCCGAGTAATGGCGATATTGGTGATTTTTCTGATTATAATGCCCGTGATTTCATGGTGAAACGTGGAAGTTCTACCGTAAGTTTGAGAAGCGGGAAATATTCGATTGAAGATTTTATAACTACTTATGCGCCAAATGGTGAAAATTTGCCAAAATTCAGATTTGCTAGAGATTTAAATATTCATTGGAATTATGAATTTAATTGGAGATTGGTTATGATCAGGGACGTTCAGGATAAAACAATAGTTCCAAATGATTCTCCATCACGAGTTTCAGACACCGTTTCGCCAAAACAGGGAAAACAATTATTGATAAGTCACATAAACAGTATGGCAGAATTAGCCCTAATTGCCGATGTTGCTTTTTCAGAAAAAAGTATCCTTGTTGAAATTAATGAAACTAATCCTGCAAGATTAGATTTTTTTAACAGATATAAGATCACATCGACTGCACATATAGTTAGTTCTGATGTTGAAATTGATTTTAATTTTTCATATTAAAAGGAGGTAAATTATGTATGTAGGTGGCGATATAACCGAAATAACTTACAATCATCCTGTTGTTGGTTCTGGAACTATTTATTGTAAAGCAAATGAAGATGGTACTATTGAACCGGGAGGCTACAGAAGTAATGATGATGATAATTCTGTGACAGGTGATGGGAAAATGATAGATCAAATGAATTTTAGAAGAGCATCATTTGAAGCTCCTCCTATTGCTTGGGATATGACAGATGTAGATGAGCAGAGTAAGCTTGTTTTATTGGCTGAAAGTCCTATTTTATCTGATTGGACAATTAATCATATAAATGGGAAAATATGGGGCGGAAAAGGAAAACCTGTTGGTGATATTCCCGGAGCAACAAATACGGCTCTAGTGACTTTGAAGTTGGCATTTGAAAATAAACTTAAATCATTATCATAATGAAAGAAGAAATTAAAGAAAAATCAGGTAAAAAAGTTGATCAAGAATCGGCATTAAAAGATTTTGAAAAATGGATTTTTATTAAAAAAATCAGAGATCAAAAAAGACAAGAAAATGCAAAAGGTAAATTTGAAGATGTAATAGTTAGTTCAATTGCAGAAGGTGATTTATCAATTGATGAAAATGGTTATATTACTCAAAAATTAATATTCCCAATTATAGATGATAATGGAAATGATATATTAACAGAATTGAGATTTATTCCCAGAATACCAGTTAAGTTGTTAAATATAAAATTAAAAGGAGTAGATGCTTCGGATGCGGATAAAAGACAAGTAGCTTATGTATCAGCATTAACGCAAGTTAATATGGGGATTTTAGAGAAACTTGATTCAGAAGATAGTAGAATAAGTCAGGCAATCGTGATGTATTTTTTGTAAATACCGATCTGGCTATTGTTATCAATACAATAGTCAGATTATATAAATTTACACCAAATATTATTGATGAATTATTTTTAGATGACATAGATTATCATGGCTTATATTATTGGTTTGAAGATGCAAAGGATTATATTAAACAAATTAATAAAAATGGGGGATTAGGTGGCTAAAGCACTTGTAGTTTCAACAAAATTTACGGCAGTAGATAAATTTTCGCAGACAATGCAACGCATGACTGCTGCAACAAATACATTTGCTTCAAAAACTAAGGCAGCAATGGCTAGAGCATCACGAGCTATGAGATCATTGCAAACATTTACAGGCGGGGTAATTAATAAAATATTTAATTTAAGAAATGCCGCTGTGTTAATGATTGGAGCGATGGCGGTAAAAAAAACCATAGGTATGGCTTCAGGTATTGCTCAAGTTGGTGATGAGGCGGCAAAAACAGGGCGACAGATAGGAATAACTGCTGAAACGTTACAAGAATTGAGATTTGCAGCAGATAGACAAGGAGTAAGTTCAGAAACATTAACAAAATCTTTACAGTTATTAAATAGGAATGTCGGAGATGTACAAGCGGGTCAAGGAACTTTGACTACGATGTTAAAACGGACTAATCCTGCATTATTGAAGCAATTATTAAATGTTGAAAATAATGAACAAGCATTTGAATTAATGATAAATGCTATTTCTAATGCTCCTAATCAATTACAAAAAGTATCTCTCGCATCTGCTGCTTTTGGACGTTCTGGTCAAGAAATGTTAAAATTATTAGAAGCAGGACCTGATGGGATGATGAAATTAAGGGAAGAGGCACGTAAACTAGGTGGCATTATAAGTAATGAAGCTGCAATAAGCATGGAAAAATTCATAGATGTTCAAACAAATATGAAATTTGCATTACAAGGATTAAAAACTACTATAGGAGTAGAATTAATTCCAATAATTCAAAAAGCTACTGAGAATATTACAAAATGGATTTTGGAAAATAGAGACTTAATAAAAATAAAAGTTTCTGAATATATTCAAAAAATAATTAATGCTGCTATTTGGATAAGAGATAATTTTACTAAAATAGCAGGGGTTATAAAATTTGTAGCAATAGCATTAGGTTCGTTAATTGCTGTAAATATAGTCCTTAACACAGTTATGGCAATAACAAATGTAATAGCTGCTGCAAATCCATTTGTTTTAATAACATTGGCTGTAATTGGTTTAATTGCTGGCATAATTGCACTTATACGAAATTGGAGCGAATTAGTAAATTGGATAAAAACATCAGATAACTTTTTTGCAAAACTAATTCGCGGTGCATTAAAACCAATAATTTGGATTATAGATGGTATTTCTGCGGCCTGGAAGAGAGTTAAGGAAGCATTTGCGGGAGGCGGTATTTGGGGTGCAATAAAATCTATTGGAAAATCAATACTTTCTTTTTTACTTGCCCCATTGGAAGCAATATTAATCATAACAAATAAATTAACAAAAGGCAAGGTTGGAGGTGAAGCATTAGCAAAAATGCAAGCATTTAGGGCAGAGCTAACAGCATCTCCTGAAGTACAACAAGAAGCATTAAATCCAGAAGCTGCAATTGAACAGGTAAGAACCGAAAGAATTGAAAAAACTAAAAATGAAAAAGTAAATATTGGAGTTACGGCAATGCCGGGAACTAAAGCACAAATTCTTGAAGATACAACAAATCAAGTTCAATTAACACCAACACTAGGATGGACACAATAGATGTAATGATATATGAATCCGGTTCGGGGGGTGATCTTAATTTAAAAAATGAAGATATTGAAAAAATATCAGGATTAACAAATCAAGTTTATCTTGCTTTATTTGGAGGAAATATCGAACAAAATACATCAGATGATTTAGCAGAACTGGATGAACGTAATGATTGGTGGGGTAATAGTTTATTACAATCTGAACAACAATTTAATTCTTTTTTTGAAAGAGCGCTGAATATGATTGCGTTAACAAGCGGTGGAATTTCTTTGTTAGAAAATGCCGCTAAAAAAGATTTGAAATATTTACAAAAATATGCAGATATTAATATCGAAGGTTCAATTATAGGATTAAATAAATTTCAATTGCAAGTAAATATGATGGAGCCTGATGAAAATTCAACAAAGATTAAATTTATTTGGGACGGGACGAAACAGGAATTAATTGAAACAATAACAGTATGACAATACCGACATATAATGATTTATATATATCTGTTTTAGCAGATTTAAGAAATAAATTAGGAACAAAATCAATTATCGGAAAACTTGTTTTAATTGCTTTTTCTGCGGTACAAGCTGCGAAATTGAAAATATATTATCTTAGGATAGCTTTTGTTTATAAAAATATATTTCCAGATCAAGCGGATTCTCAATCATTAGGGGGGTCTTTAGAACGTTTTGGGTTTGTTAAATTAAATCGTTATCCGGAATCTGCAACAGCAGGAATATATACAGTTGAAGTTACGGGAGAAATAGGGGCAACTATTCCTCCGGGAACAACTTTTAAAAGCTTAGACACATCTACCTCCCCGGATAAACTATTTGTATTAGATTCGCTTTTTACATTTACAAGCGAAACAGGAAGTATATTATTGAGAGCATTAGATTTGGGAACACAAGCATCATTAATAGTTACAGATCAATTACAAGTCACTCAACCTATTGCTAATGTCGATAGTTTTGCAGAAGTCATAAGCATTGATACTACTCCATTTGAAGCCGAAAGCATTGAAATTTACAGGCAAAAAGTTATACAATCTTATCGAACCGAATCAGAAGGTGGGGCAAAATCAGATTATATACAATGGTCATTAGATGCTCAAGGAGTTCGAAGGGCTTATCCTTATGTAAAATCTGGTGATTCCGGAATAATTGATTTATATGTTGAGGCAAATCCAGATGATTCAACCGATGGTTACGGCACACCATCGCAAGCGATATTGGATGATGTTGAGGCAGTTGTGGAATTTGACCCTGATGATAGTAAACCATTATATGAGCGTGGTAGGCGCCCGATGGGAACATTTCAGATTAATTTTTTACCTGTAAATGTTTTGCCTATAGATATTGAAATAACTAATCTGAGTGATGTGGGATTCTTAGCAGCGATAGAAGATGCGATAATTGTTTATTTATTTAATATTCGTCCATTTATTGATGGGGCGGACAACCCAAACAATCAACAGCAAGATTTATTATATGAAACCGATATATATGGAGTTGTACGAGGGGTAATAGGAAGTTCAGCAACATTTGAATCATTAACAGTTAAAGTTGATGAGGTATTAGAAAATATTTATGAATTTGAAAATGGAGATATACCATTTTTAAGAAATTTAACAACGGCTTAACTCTCTTAGAATCGCATATTCGAAATGAATGTGCACAATTGTACACGAACAAAATTCTAAGCGAGTTAATAATTGATATAACAAACTAATATAGTGCAACTTATGAAGATTAATAAGATTTTTTGTATTTTGATGATTGTGAGTTTATTTGAAGTACGTAACTCTCTGATTATCAGTTCATACAGAATGATGAAAATGTATATAAACTAATTGTTACAAATGTAGTAAAACATGTCTGATTATTCAGTAAATATAACATATAATAATGATTTTGGATCGCAGGGTTCAGGTAATGGCGAATTTAGTTATCCGTCGGGATGTTGTATTTTGAATAATGAACTTTTTGTAGTTGATAAACAAAATCATAGAATTCAGGTTTTTAATTTTTCGGGAGTTTATCAAAGGCAATTTGGAAGTATTGGTTCGGGAAATGATAATTTCTTTTTTCTCGAATGCATAACAACAGATGGAGTTGATTTATATATTACAGATTCCGCAAATCATAGAATAAAAAAACATCAAACAGACGGCACATTTATAAGTGAATTTGGGAGTAGTGGAACTGGTAATAATAATTTTAAATATCCAGTTGGAATTGATTATAATGATGGTAAATTATATGTTTCGGACAAGCAGAATCACAGGATAAAAACTCATTTAATAGATGGCACATTTATAAGCAATTTCGGAAGTTATGGAACCGGTGACAACAATTTAAATTTTCCAGAAGGATTAGCAGTTATAAATAATGATTTAATAATTGTTGATTCTGGTAATAAAAAAGTAAAAACTTTCAATATATCAGGAGTTTTCATAATTAAAATTACAGATACTATATTTGGTTATCCGACAGGAATTTTCAATATTAATGATGAGATATTTGGGGTTGTTGACAAAATTAGAAATAAAATATTTTTCTTTGATAATACAAGCTCTTTAATTTCAGATTACGGTAGTTACGGAAGCGGAGATGATGAATTTTATTTTCCAATGTATGCTATTTATGATAATGAATTATTATTTATAATTGATTCTGGTAATTTTAGGGTAAAAATATTAAATGCTATTGCCACGATAGAAACGCCTTTATACAAAGATCAAATATTAAAATTAACTAAACAATTATATCCGACAGGTAGGGTGTGGTGGTTTAATTTTAATAATATTTTTTCTAAATTTCATGAAGGATTAGCATTATCAGAAAGCAGAGCATTGCAAACATGTACGGGATTATTAAATAGTATTTTACCTGACAACGAAAATTTTACAGAGGAAGATGCATATAATTGGGAGAGTGCTTTAGGATTGTATATTCAAACTGGATTAAGTTTAGCGGATCGTAAATTGGCAATTTTAAGAAAAATGCAACATCCAGGCGATATTCCGGCTCGTCAACATTATTTATATTTGCAAGGTCAATTACAATTAGCCGGATTTGATGTATTTATTCATGAAAATAGAATTGATATAGGAGGAGGGATTTACGAAATCGTAAATATTATTTCTTCATTATATGGCAATTTCAATTATGGTGACAATGTGTATGGAAATACAGGAATAGGTGATTATACAAAAATCGCAAATTATGTATCAGAATCAAAAGATTTGGATTTTGATTTTGGTGATGATATAAATTTGAGAGCAACTTTTTTTGTGGGAGGAGAAACATTCGGGACCAGAGCCGATATAAATGAAGACAGAAAAAATGAACTTAGGCATTTAATATTAACCATAAAACCAGCTCAGACAGCGGGATTTTTATTAATAGATTATATATGAAAGATTTAAGCAGCGCACCGGGAATTGACAATGTAACATCTGGTTATTTGAATGGTAAATTAAAAGATGGTGAAACATTAGTAGGTGAATTTATTAATAATGATATAGCTCAATTTTTTCAAAAATTAATGAATTTGGCATCATTATCACCCAATGAAAATTATGACAATGAAACAAATGGGTATCAGTTGATTGATGCATTACAAGATTTTGTGAAAACAAAAGGTGTTTTTTTGCAAAAAATTATTGAAATAGGTGATTGGAACATGGATGCTACAATTACTTTAAATAAAGCGCATGGGTTGGATTTTGATAAAATATTAGAAGTTTCTGTATTGATAAGAAATGATGCAAACACATTGAAAGTGCCATTAAATAAAAATTCACCAACAACGGGACCGTCAACCGGAGAATTTACTACCACAAGCACAAATATTGAAATGATTGCATATACTAGCGGATATTTTGATTCTGTTGATTATGATTCAACAAGTTATAATCGTGGATGGATAATAATTCAATATATACTATAAATGCAGGCATTTAATGTAAATACAGATGAAGTTGTAAAACTTTCTAATAAACTAGAAAAGTTACATAAATCTGCTTTGCCAATTGCAGTAAGGGGTACGTTAAATGATGTGGCGTTTGAAGCAAAACAAAAATTTGTTGAAAAAGAATTTAATAAACAATTTATTATAAGAAAAAGAAATTTTATTAAAGCTCATACTATTGTAAATAAATCAATAAATACCTTTAATGTCAATCAAATGCAATCAGAAATGGGTGTGATAAAAGGAAAATCACAAGCAGGTGATGAATTGGATGTACAGGAATTTGGGGGAGTTATTAAAAAAAGAGAATTTATCCCAATGAATCCATCCAGAGCATCAAAAAGCCCATCTAAATTAATAAGTAAGAGATTTTATTTACAAAATATTAAAGCAAAAAAAGACAAACCAATATTTAAAAATCAAGATTTCATAAGAGCAGCATTTAAAGTTGGTAAAAACGGCTTTCTTTTGTTTGAAAATATTTTGATACAAATAAGAAATATAACTAAAAAAAATGGATTGTTTATTAAGATGGAACCATTATATTCATATGAAAAAGGGCGTTCTATAACTTTGAAAAAATCACCTTTCATTGAACCATCTGGATTAAAAGCATCAAAAAACATGAATAATATTTTTTATGAAAATGCGCAAAAACAATTTGATAAATATTTAAGATGAGTTGGTTAACTAAATTAAACGATATTAAATTAAGCATTACAACGGGTGATGGTAAAATATATTATCCATTATGGAAAAATGCTATAAAAAATATAGAATATAATACAGAGGCATTTGAATTTGTTGGAATACCCGGGACTTACGTGGAAAGAAAAGAACATAAAAGCAATCAATATCCTATATTATTATATTTTCAAGGTGAAAGTTGTATTGATGAATCCGAGGCGTTTGAATTATCTGCACAAGATAAGAGGGCGTGGGTTATTTCTCATCCATTTTACGGTGAAATTACAGTGCAACCGTTAAATTTATCAATTGATAATTCAGATTATAATATATCAAGAATAACTGGAACCGTTTGGGAAACAATAGATCAAAAATACCCAGATGATGTTATTAATTCACAAAAAGAAATTGATTTAAAAAAATCAGAAATAGATATAGAATCTCAAGCTGTTTTTGTTGATAACATTGAAACTCCATCACCTGAAATAATAGAACCTGCAAATAATTCTATCTTAAGAACTGGGAGAAATTATAACGTGTTAATACAAACAGAAAGTGATGCAACATTATTGAAAGATAGGATAAGATCAGCATCAGCATCGGTTCAGGAAATAATATCAAATACAACAAGATATATAAGTCAGGCTAATGATTTAATTAATTTTCCATTTTTAATAGTTCAAAATATTAATCAAAAAGTCGATCAAATGATTAATACTTTCAATGATTTTACAAGCATTTTTTTAGGTGATGATACTGATAATGAAAAACAAATAATGTATGAATCTCAATCAACAATGTTGCTTTCTGAGCTATCACATAATTTAATAAATACAAATATTAATGATTATGATAAACGATCTGATGTAATTGATGTTATTAGTACATTATCAGATGCTTATGAATTATTTTTGAAAAATTTAGATGATTTGGGATATGTTCAAGATAAGGAATTATCGAAGCAATTAGATTATATAATAAACATTACCCTGAGCTCATTGTATGATGTGGCATTCGAAAGCAAGCAAGAAAGAAATGTAATATTAGACAAAGATAATAATATTATTGTATTGGCTCATCGTTATTATGGGACAGGAGATGATAATTTAAATAAATTCATAAAACAAAATAATATATCATTAAGGGAATATTTAGGATTGCAAAAAGGCAGGGAAATAACTTATTTTGTATGAAAATAACTATTAACAATAAGGATTATAAATATTTTTCAGATTATAATATTACTCTGAAATACGATTCCATTGCCAATATTTTTGGATTTTCGGCAAAACGTGATATTTTAAACTATTTTCTCGAATATCCAGAATGTAAAATATATGATGATAATAATGAATTATTAATAACGGGTACTATTTTAGCACCAAATTTAAAGGAATCCCCAAATCCTGAATTTATTAAAATAACAGGATATGGCATTGCGGGCATTTTAGAAGATTGCAATATACCAATTAGTTTATATCCGTTGCAATTCGATAATCTATCATTATTACAAATTACTGAAAAATTATTAAAACCATTTAATCTTGCATATAATTTCAATTCGAATGTATTGAGTGATTTGAATAAAAAATACGATAAAGTAATTATTGACCCGGGAACTTCAATAAAACAACTATTAAACAATTTAGCCTCACAACGCAATATTTTCATGACAAGCAATAATTTCGGGGAATTATATTATAATAGATATGAACCATCTAAATATTTGCCTGCTGCATATTTTGAAGAAAATAAACCGGGAATAATGGAATTGAATTTAAATATTAATAGTCAATTATTACATAGCGAAATAACTATTTTGAAAGAAGCATCTAAAGATAATCCAGATGCTGGGGAATATACAATATTAAATCCTTATTTAACAAAATTCAGACCGGTTATTAAGATATTAAATTCAGGGGATATTTTTGATGTCAAAAAAGCCGCCAGAAATGCATTATCTCAAGAATTATCAAATATTAAAATTACTTTTAAAACATCAAAATTTGTTGAGCCGGGACGAACTATAAGTTTATTAGCACCATCTATCAAAATTAATAAAATTACTGAATTATTTGTTGAACAAACAGATATTTCAGGATCAGTTAATACTATTGATAATTACATATTAACATGCGTTTTACCAGAAATTTATACTGAAAATGAATTTAAAAATATCTTTCAATGATTTTAACTAGAGTGAAACAAGCAACTAACGAATTTATTAAAGTTTTGAGATTTGGAAAATCTGATGTTCAAACTGCTGATCAAATATTGCCATACGGTGTAGATTCTAAGCCAGTAAAAAATGATTTAGCAGTTTATTCCAAAACTAATAATAAAAATCAGGCAATAATTTTAGGTTATTTAAAGACTTTTGAAAATACAAATGAAGGAGAAACCAGAATTTATGCAACAGATTCAAATGGTAATGAAGTTTTTGATATTTTATTAAAAAATGATGGGACTTGTGAAATAGGTGGTAATATTGATTTTTTAACAAGGTTTAATGGATTAAATACGGATTTGCAATCATATTTAACAGAATTGAATTCTAAATTAGTTACTGCTTTTACAGCTGTTGGGGGTTCATGGCCCGGAATAACCTTAGATATTTCTAATGCTAAAATCGAAGAAATAAAGACATTATAAATTAAAAAACTTTGACATATGAAAAAATTAATAATTTTAAAAATATTATTACTAATCTCAATAATAAATTTTGCCCAATATCAAGTGCCGGAATATGTGCAAAATTATGATAGTGATAAACCAACTGTTTATGCTGTTGATTTGGGAGGTGGTTATCATCAGGTTACTGATAGTACAGCAAAAGCAAATTTATCATCAGATAAGCGGGTTGTTGGTATGATGGTTTCTTTCAAGGAAAATGGAAAGTGGGTAACAGATAGGTATGAGGGTGTTAATACATTAACTGTCAATTGGATAAATTATGATAATTGGGAAAGAATAACTATTAATGATACTTTGCAATATTATTCATTAACTACCGATATGAGATTAGAGATTCAAGATAGCATTGATAATATCTCAACTGCAAAAATAGAAGTTGATACTTTAAGAAGCCTGAACGATTCGATTTATATTAAATCAGATTTAAGCGGATTAGATGCGGTTTTTGATACATTAAAAGCTAATATATATATCGGTGCGGCAATGGTGGCGGGTGACGATTATGAAATACAATATAATTATGGTGGATTATTAGAATCAAGTGATAATTTCAAATATAAAGATGATACTTTGAGATTATATAAAAATATCTCAAGTACAACAGACACGACTAAGATAAATGGAGTTTTTCAGGTAGGAGAAAATTATGAATGGAATGGCAAAACGTTAAATATTCTTTTTGGAATTGATAACGTATTGATAGGAACAGGAGCTGGAACATCTATGTTAACTGGTAATTCTAACACATTTTTAGGAAAAAATGCTGGAAATTCAGAAACAACAGGAATTAGAAATGTTTATATAGGAGAGGCGGCTGGCGAAGATGCTGCAAATAAAGACAATAATACGTATGTGGGATATAGCGCAGGAGCTAATAATAATGGAGGGGATTTTAATACATTTTTAGGTGCAAATGCAGGATTAAACAGTTCTGGAGGCTATAATATATTTGTAGGTAATTCGGCAGGATCAAATGCAACAGGTTCAAACAAATTATACATTGAAAACTCAAACTCCGCAACTCCTTTAATTTATGGGGAATTTGATAATGATTATCTAAAAATAAATGCTGATAGTGTTGAAGTAACAGGGAATTTTACCAGTGACCCTATGCTTGCATGTTACGCTTTTAGGGACAGTTCTGTACTAATTAATTTAACCCAAAATGTTTGGCAAAGAATTACTAATTCAACTCATACATTATTTATATCGCAAGTTGCAGAAGATTTCACTAATGCGGGAGATACTATCGTTGCAAACGATAATTGCAGATATGCTTCTATATTTTATACCGTTTCAGCTACATTCGCAGATGCCGATACTCATAAATTAAGTGTATTAATTAATGGTGGCCCAACACGAGTTGATGGAAGTACTTTTGTGGGAAAGGGTACTACAACTACTATTACAGGAAAATGCATACAGCCTGTAAATACAGGTGATTATTTCGAATTACAAATTATAAACACGACAGATAATGATGATGTTACGGTGATATGCGGAGGAATGATGATAGTCAAGGAATTTTAAAAAAAAGATATGGGACAAGAAATTATTACAGGAGATAAAAAGACATATGCAATTCCTCAAGGAGTTGGAATTATTACATATGCATTTGATGAAATTCTATTAAAACCAGCATTATTTTCCTGTTTGACGACAGCAACAGGAAATGTAAATGTAGTTTATTGGGATGGTTCGACTGAAATCATCGCAGCTCAGGAATTAAACCTGAGAAACATGCTAATTAAACAAATAAAAACGGCAAGTACAACAACATTATTAGCAACTATTAGACTTGAAGTATAATGCATAATTTAAATTTAAATATTGTGGGACGAAGGAGATTGCAAGGCATTCCTTTTAGCTCTGATTTAAACTTTAGATCAATTGGTCGTAGTGGGATAATTATGGTTGATACTATTGCTGAAAATGACGCTGTCATTATTCCTAGCTGCGGATATTTTAATATTAGCAATTATATCATTCCAACGATAGCAAATTTCAGGATATTAGATACATCAGGATATATAGAAGCAAAATTCTATTTTGATGGTACCACAAATAGACATATGTTTTTTTCAACTGCGGATGAATCAACGACTACAGACTATTTTGCTTTTAGTGTCGTAAATAAATTTATATATTTAGAAGTAAGAGCATTAGGTGTAGTTAGTAATACATTGAAATATGAAACTCCATTAACCGAGGGGTGGTATACTATTAGATGGATGAGTAATGGAAGTGCTTATTTTTTATTAATTAATGGAGAATCTAAAGAATTTGCCACCACAGGCGAAAATAACGGGTTTTGGCTAGATAAAATAACAGGACGAGATAATATAGGAATTGGAGTGATGAAGTACACATCAATGCTAAGATCACCAAATTTAAAAATAGTTTATATAGATTATAACAATACTCATAAATGGATATTAACAGGAATTGGTAAATATGAATATGATGTAATCGGGACGTTGCACGTTTCATATACTGGAACTTCTCATTTAAAGTATGATGAAGAGTCTAATTTACATTTATTGGATAAAGGTTATTCTATTTATTCAAAAACAGGACAAGATGATGCATATGTACCATATACCGACGAAGGATTACCAAATGATGTAAGTGCATTTTTAGTGCCTGCTGGATATGAATTAAATTCTAATCATGAAGGATTAGAAAATTATCACAATTTAACACCAACTTATATAAATATTCCTTTATGGAATCGGTCAAACGAAACAATATTCAATGCAACAGCCAGGACAGGATTATATTTAATAACAAATCCTACATGGTGGCATGTATCTGAAATAAACAGAGATGTTATTTCATCATATTTAAATGAATCATATACTGGAACTTTATTTCCTAATTTAAACTTAGATTCAATTCATAATAGAAATTATATAAAAGAACTATTTTCGTATGATACAAATAAAACAGGAAGTGATTTAATAAAAGTTTTACTATATACTAATGATTATCAGTATGTATTTACTGAGCAATATGATGGATTATTTGATAACTCTGTATTAATATCTGATGAAGGAACTTACAAGATAAGGAATGCATTTAGCAGATATTCGTTTGCATATTATGGAACAGCTATAAGTATAAAAGCTAATCCAACCATCTATGCTAGTAGCCCACAATATTCTCATATTACAATTTTAATTGATGGTATTTTTTATAAAAAAATTGATATAATTGATACTGATTATATAATAACTAATTTACCATCAGGAAATAAAATAGTTACATTGATAGAAGGATTAATAACTAATTCGGGCACAATTGTAGGTACATTTATAACTTCAGTTTTAGAAGGTGTTAGTTATGTTAAACAAGATATAATATCATCAACTGAACGACTTGTATTTATAGGTGATAGTATAACTGTTGGAGATGTAACGGAAATTCCAGCTGTACAATCATTCCCCAATTTATTTAGTGTTGATAATGATAAGGTAGTTTCAACTTATGGATGGGGAGGTGCAAAAATTGAAACTTTTGCAGAAACACCTGAATTGATTGCTGATGCTGTATCTAAATTAGTTTCATTATTTTATGACTCTACGGATAAAAAACTAATTATTGCATTAGGAACTAATGATTATGGTATAGATTCAACTCCTGCTGCAATAATTGCCACATGGTACGGTAATTTATTAGATGCTATAAATGCAGCCGATGAAGATATTGTTGTTTATTGTTGTGCTCCACTGTATAGAAATGGAGAAACATCTTTATTAGAAGATTACAGAATTGCTATTTCTGGATTATGTGATACTAGAGATTATGCTGTTTATGCAAACATAAAAAATTCCGTAACTTATCCAACTAATTACCATTCGGATGGAGTCCATCCGATTACGGATGGACACGCTCAAATTAAATCTGCTTTATATGATATAATTTATTAAAGCACAAACTATGAAAGACTTAGAATTGATTAAAAGAGTAATATAATGTCGAAAGAAACAAAAATATTCGATTTCAAATTATGGAAAGCGATTATTATATTTGTGATAATTCAAATAATAACTGGATTCATAGTTAATCTTGGTAGTATTCGAATTGGATTAAAACAAATTGAAATAAATAAAAACGATATTGTTATTTTAGGCACATCGGTATTGGAATTACAATTTAATCAACAAAAAATAGCAAATGATGAGGAAATAATTTTACCCTATCAGTATACATTAACAAGAAACGAACCTTAACTCTCTTAGAATCGCATATTCAAAATGAATATGTACAATTATACACGAACAAAATCCTAAGCGAGTTAATAATTGATATAACAAACTAATATAGTGCAACTTATGAAGATTAATAAGATTTTTTATATTTTGATGATTGTGAGTTTACTTAAAGTACGTAACTCATTGATTATCAGTTCATGCAGAATAACACAAATATACATAAACTAAATGTAACAATTGCAGTAAAACATGTATAATGAAATCTTTTAATGAAATATATCAAGAACTAAAAACAAAATATCCTGATATTTCGGCAAGAGAATTAATGATAAGGGTAAGAGAAAAATATATATTTGAAAATAAAGAAAATGACATTATCAGATCATCAATTTGAATTTGCAAAAGACTTTAATATATTACTTGATTTTATAATAAGGGTAAAAAAATTAAAGGTAACAATCAAAGAGGTTTTAAGACCTCAGGAAATGCAAAATTTGTATTTTGAGCAAGGATTAAGTAAAGTAAAAGAATCAAATCACCTATATGGATGTGCAGTTGATTTGATAATATTTATCAACAAAAAACCTTGCTATGAAAAAAATGAATTGGAAGAGATCGGAATATTTTGGGAAAATTTAAATAAATTAAATAGATGGGGCGGACATTTCAAAAACTTTTTAGATACGCCGCATTTTGAGCGCAATATAGTATAAATTAAAATTATGAAATTATGAAAACAAAATTATTTGAAGAATCACCGGGCGTCTTAAGCTCTACTCGTGTGAAAACATTTATTGCAGCAATTGCAGGAATATTCATTGCTATAATGTCAGTATTTGTAAAAGATGTCACTTTAGGTGATGCATTGCCGATGGTTATTGTATTGCTTGCATATTCTTTTGGGGAAAAGATATTCTCAAAATTTGCAGAATTAAAGAAATGAAAAAAATTATAATATTCGTATTGATAGCATTTATTATAGGTTTCATTTCTGGTGCTTATTTTTATGCCAAAATTTTAGATAAACCTGAAATTGTTAATAATAATAAAATTAAACTAAAGCGAAATAAAACAGTAAATATTGAAGATTTGAACTAAATTAAAACGGATATAATGGCGTTTTTTCTATTAATATCTTATCATCAAATCTTACTATTAATTTTTTTAATTGCTTAATTGAATATCTTTTTGATTCAATAATATAATGAATCATACACATATGATATTTTGGTTTTATTTCTTTTAAATCATACGATCTTTTACCTATCATGCAAGGCAATTGATATATTTTTTTATTTGAAACAACTATATTTTTAAATCCAATAAGTCTGTGAGTAGTAATTAAATATTTTAATTGTAAACTATCTCTCTCAAATTCAATTACTTTCATAATTCAATTACAAATTAAATGGTATATACAACATAGTTATGTGTAATTTTGCCTCAACCATCGCAACTTTTACAACACCACAAACTTTACAGTATTATGGTATAAAGTTGCTCGGTTTTAATCGGCAAAACTAAAGCCGAAATTCGCACAATCCATTCCCACCACATAACAATGCATCAAACACCATACTTATCCTTTCATTTAATTAACATCTTACGTTATTAATCTAAAATAAAAAGCCCCACGCTCATTACGTTTGTTCCAAACGTTTAATAATTATTACTTTCCTATTAATTTTTCAATATCCCTATTACTCATATTGGAGTAAACATCCTGTATTTCTCTATCACATATTTCGCAATAAATAATAGGTTCTGCCAAGTAACCATGTTTCCATATGTGTTGACATTCTTTCTCAATTCTGGAAATCTGATTATTGATTTCTAATCTTTGTTCTTTTAATTTCTTTAATTCTTTTTTAATTTCTTCGTCTTTCATGTTTTTATTTTTATCGGTTACAAAATACACCACATTTTGTGGCATCGTTAATTATTGGATAAATATCATCTGGTTTAAATAACATATTAGAAACATTTTCTTTTATTTGTTTCATCGTAATATTTTGTTTTATACTAAAATACTCCTTTCTAATGTCTTGAATCTCTTCTTCCAAAAGTTGTACTATATTAAACTCTTTTGGGTTCAATAATGCCATTGCTTCATATTCTTTTATACTTTTATAGTAACAGCCTACGCAACCGCCACGCCTCATATAAGCAGGAAATTCAGGATATAAATCAACTTTCTTTAATATTGCTATGCAAGCCTGTCTAGTTAAATTATTATCGGCTAAAGGGTAGCTATATTTAACAAACTTTTTATTTCCGTGGTTTCCAGTTCTTTGTTCTATTTCATCAGCATTTAAACCAATCATTAATTCAACGCCATCGGCTTTAAATTGCTCTAGGTATTTATCAATAGGTTCAATTTTAAACATCCTAGTGCAATATCTAGCTTGGAAACTTGGATAAAACTTTGCTTCTTTTATGTAGTCAATTAAACTTCCATGCTTTTCGTTTTGTATTCTATGTATTTTAAAATCTGATCTATGAAAGTTTTTAACCCAATGTTCAACCAAATCAATTCTTTTATAAATTTCTTCATGTTCAAAACCAGTATCGCAAAATATAGCATCTGCTTTATTTCCAAACAAAACACACATCGTTGAGCTTTCAACGCCACCACTAAAACTTATAAATTGTTTCATATTTTAATTTTAAACGATAAATAATCACCTAACACCCCACCTATTATATAAAATGCAGTTACTATATAATTTCCTTCTATTAATGAAGAAACTCCTAAATATGTAGCTACTAACCAAGATGTTTTTACTAAAAACCCAGTTATCACGCTTAATTTTACATTTTCTTTAGATACGTATCTTGTGTTAAGGTTTCTTACGAATCCGAAAATCAACTGGCTTAAAAAAACTATAATAACTTTTCCCACGCTTCGCTTTTTATTTTTGTTTTTCAATTTATCTTTTATACTAAACTGTGCGTACGTTGTTTATGCTTACCGTTGTTAGCGTTCATGCAAAAGAAACGACCGTGCATCTTGCAACTTTTGAATAAATAAATCATAATCATCTATATTCCTAAATGTAAACATAGCGCAAATTTGTTCGTCTATCCATTCGTCATCTATATCCTGAGCGTGGGTATAATCATTTACGCATTCTACTCGAACTACTGGTTTATTATCCATTCCAGATATAAATTGGTTAATGCCGATTTTATAGCATCCTTTTTTTATTTGAAAAAAGTCAGGTTTCATTTGTTTAATATTTTAATTGCCTCATCTAAAAATTGCTCAAAATGTTCTTTTGTAGTTAAACTACATAGGTCATGTTCAAATATAGTGTTCATTGTAGAGTAATCAATTTCAAAACCAAAATGATTATGCTTTACGGTTATTCTATACTTTTCGTCAACTTTAACCAATTCATCCAAACAATCTTCGTTTTGAAAATTCAAGTAAATTGGATAATCTAATTCAGATTGATAATTGGTCGCGATTGTTTTTCTAACTATTACTTTTGACATATGTTTAATAATGCACGAAACGCTAACACATGGTATAAAAAATTGCGGGTGCGTAGCAATCCGTAGGTTTGTAATTCTAATTTAATTTTGTTGTAGGCTGAAAAGTTCTACCATTAAATCCGCAACTTTTCATACCATAATTCGTTAGGAGTCATTGCCTATCCTTCTCTAACTATTCCACATTCACATTCATAAGCTGCAATCTTCATCGTTTTTTTACAATTTTTACATATAGGCAACGAAACTCCTAACAACGCTTCAAATGGAATTTGCTCACTCGTTTGTTTCTTTTTGCTAACACGCCCTTCCCAGTTTGGTAATAATTCATTTAATTTTTTATAAACAGCAATTCTCCTGTTATAACCAGATTCGAAGTTATCAAAAATTGATTCTAATTCAATATAAATATCATCTACTGTTATTAACTTACTTTTTCCCATCGCTCGTAAATTATTGGTTAATATTCTCGTTTAAATCTTTCCTGTATTTGTTGGCAAACTCCACTTAAGCTAACCGTTAAAGGTAATTGTTTCACGCTAAAAACCTTCCTATTTAAAATTGTCAAGTAAATGGTGCCAAATACATGACATTAAATTTATTGCTATTTAGGTAGTGTAACTACTCTAATCATGATAATTTTAAACCTTCCTTTTTGCCTACACACGAAAAGGCTAAACAACAATTACCTTTAACATCGCAGGTTATATGCCTTCCGCACATGTCTTATGACTGTATCTGAAACGTTCTTTTCAAACCACTAACAACTACCATTAACTAAGTTATCATAAGACATAAATTCCACAACTCAGAATCTATAAAAAATAAAAGCTTACGCTCCGCTATTTATTAGATTCAATAGCATTTTTAACATGTGCATTTATAAAGTCTGCAAAGTCTTTAGCTTCCTGAAGCGTCATACTAAAATTAACTTTATATCTATTCTTAATAGTAATGCACATTTCATCATCTTCATCTGGACATCTTGCTATTATATGAGTATTTCCGTTATTAATCTTCATCTCTGTAAATAATTTTTGTTCCATCGCTTTTTTATTTTTTAGTTTATACTAAATTTATAATTATATTCAATTTGTTACTTTATCTTTTATCAATCAATGTTGTAGAATTTACATCTCATATAACCTGCGATGTTAGAGTTAATGATACGCCCATCCTAAATTGGGCTTCGCCCGCTTCCTCGCCCTCCACACAAAAACCCTAATATCATTAACTCTAATGTTTTGGAGAATACTCCTTCACGCCTTAAAAACTTGCGTTCTAATAAAGGTTTTTACCAAATATCACAACCTCTAACTAAAGAATCAAGGGCAAGTTTTTAAGCTGCATTTAATAGAGAATAAATATTATTCAGATACTAAGCAGATTTAACTAGCTTCAAACTTTCTTCGCCAAAACCCGAGAAAGAATTAAAATTATAGCAAGTATCAGGTTTAACAAATGCTTTCTGATATAATTCCATGCCCTTGCTACCAAGTACATATAGTGGAGTGCCGTCACAGTCTCTAACGCAACCAATTACGTAAAGTCTCATTCCTCCGTACTCACAATCTTCATCCCAAGCTATAATTTCAATTAGATCATCAATCTTGTACTTATGTACTTTAGCATTATTTTCTTCTCTGTAAGTTTTTCCCGTTTTCGGGTTTTCTAAATCTGCAATGTTTATCAAATTCATAATATTTATTTTTAGTTTAACAATAAATTTCATCTCTAATACAGCTTAAAAACCATCCCTTATTCTCCAAAACATTAGGTGCAATAAAATAAAAAAATCCCACCGCACCTTGGTTTTTGCAAAACCATTTGATTAACGTACATAGCTAACAAATTCAGCACCCCTATCGCAAAAATCTTTTACCATAGAACAAACTAAGCCAAAAGACATTCCAGAGTGTCCTTGGTCTTCTATAAGTGGTTTTACTTTTTCAAGTTCAGCACCTTTATTTAATTGCTCAACTATTTCAAGGCAGTTTCCTAATTCCATTCCTCGATACAAATCACCAAGTCTAATTGGAACGCATTTAGCCCAAGTCTTATGGTGTTTCTTGTCGAGTATTTTATTTCCTTTTTCTATCCATTCAATAGTTAACTGTGGTATTGCTTCTTTATGCTCTTTCTTTTGGCGTTCATATTCTGCATTTTCCAATCTTCTAGCTTCATCAAATTCAGCCTTTGTGCTTCCTGTTACTTTTTTGTAAGCGGAATCCATATCATCAATATCGGAGTATAATATTTGTCCGTTAAATGTTCCACAAACCAAATCTTTATGGCTTTTCAATTCTTTTACAGCAGATTCGATGTTTCCAAATCCAAATTCAATTTCTCTATAATTCTTTTTCATTTTTGTATATATTTAAGTTAAAAATTGCCTTCCCTATTTTTTTATTTTACAGACACCTAACACGCAATATATGGCATAGAAAAAACGCCACATATTGCCATCCGTTAAGATCAATCGCTTGCGCTCCTTCGCTGTTCGCTGTCGCTCACCCTTCCTTTCTCCCCTGTATTTAATTTTGATAATTCAGCTTCATATTCTTTAATCATCAATTTACAGCCAGCGGCTTTTTTAAGTAATTCCTTAAATATTAATTCATCTTCTTTTTCAAACATTTCTGCAACTATTAACAAGGCTGCAAATTTTTCTTTGTATTCATCATTTAATGCTTCTAATAATGTTTTCATAATTATCAAATTTAAATTCCAAAACCGATTGATCTTAATGTTGAATAAAATATGCCTTCGCACTATTTCCTACTTAGTTATCTGTAAATTAGTGCTTTTACAAGCGACAAATCTTAACTAAAAATCATAGGAAATAAAATTAAGAACTCTCTTTGATTTCATTAATTGATAATTGGTTATGCATGCTTTCCGCCTTTAAGTACAGATCAAGTCTTTCTGCAGGTATTTCAAATATCTTAAATCCGTCAATCGAGGGTAACCATATATAACCAACTTGTTCGATTACGTTAGATTTCATTTTATTATAGAAATCAATTAATTCTTTTTTTGTAATTTTTTTCTTTTCTACATTTTCCATAATTCATCTGTTATTTAGTTAATGTTCTTAATTTTCCATCCCATATTTTATTCAACATTATAAACCATACTTAGCTAGTAATTTCTGTTAATTGACCACCACAAAGTCCGCTAGTTCTATGCGTTACTGGTGCAGTGCAGCATCCTGCATTTACAATTCCACTTACAGGTATATAAACAGTACCACATCTATCACATTTGTATGTACGGTTTATAACAATAGGTAATACAGCATTTTCTCCACCGCAATTACTTAAATATTCTTCAACCATATCAACTTTTGCACTTTCTTTAAACTGAATAAAGCCTTTATCTTGTAACCATTCTAAACATTCAATTAGTTCGTATTTGTCAATCATAATATATTATTTTAAGTTTGTATTAATTAATTAAAACGCTCAAACGCTGCATACCTTAGCCGTTAGGCGTAATTGCGAGCATACTTATAGTTGCTTGGGTGCGTTTCTGTTAGTATAGTGCATCCACAATCACATCTGTCTTTTGGTGCTATCCATATATTTTTACAGTTATTACAAATCAATACCTTTTGTTCTTTTTCAGAAGCAACTACGCCTAACAATGCGTCATACTCTTCTACCTTATGCCAAAGTTCACTTATCCAATCAAAGTCAGGTTTCTTTTTATAGTGTTTAGCCCCTTCAAAAATTGGTGTCCATTTACTATCTGCACCCTTGTAGTAATATTTTACGCCATTATCAATTTGTGTAATAACGTACATACGCCTAACAAAAAATATATCAAATGCCTTTCGTATTCTTTGGGTAAATCTTTTCATAATTCTAATCTTTAGTGTTTTTAATTAAAGTCTGTGATGGCACTTGCCATATTTAAACCGTTGTACGCAGTAATTTTTATTGCGTTTGTGGTTCATTTGGACATCCGTGATTTACATTTGTAAGGCACATATATCTTTCAGTACTACTTCTAACACCCCTTGCTCCTTGTACTGTGCAGTTGTGTGGATGAAAGCACTTATAGTTTTTACAATTCTTTGTATCAGATACCCATACATCCCTGTATTTTCCGTATAATTTCATTCTAATTGTTCCACTACTCATACCGTAATTCCCGTAGCCTTTCAGCATCTTTTAACCATCTTTCATTTTGTTTTAGCATTACATTACGCCAAATTAATATCATTTTTGCATATAAAAAGGCTACTATTATTGCCGCAATTATCACTATTATTCCTAATTCTATCGGTATCATAATTTTATTTTTAGTTTAAATGTTTAAAATAATGCTTTTCAGATGTTAATTTGTACATATGATTATATGTAGTTTTATAGAAATCTGATAACTCTTTTATACTTATTCCCATTTCTTTTAATTCTCTCATTCGTTTTACCATTTTATCAGTAAATCGGGCCCGGGGATGATTTTCTCCCACGTTATGACTTTTATGTTTCATTTCACAAAAAAACGTTATTTACTTGATATAAAAAAATGCTATTAAACATGAAACAAAGATATAAATAAGTTTTGATATATCAAAAACAATTACTTACTTTGCGATATAATAATTAATAAATCGTAATTATGAAAACTGAACACATAAAAATGGAAAAATTATTTATCATAATAGTAATTATTGGAGCAGTATTGATTATTGCATCCATATTAGGAGTTTGTTTTTTTGTCGGAAATAATATTAAAAAGAATAAGAAAGAAGAATTAAGTATGAATCCAAATGATATTAATGATTATTATTTCAAATATGGATATTTGAAATCAAAAAATGACACAAATCAAATTATGATTGGATTTAGACCTGCGAAAAATATTCAGGGAGGAAAGCCGTTTTGAAATGATTCGTCACATAATCACTCGTAATAATATATCTGTTGATTACAAAATTAAATAAATCACTATGAAAAAAATAAAGCTAAAAGTATTCTATTCTAAAATTATAGAATGTGAATCTGATGATGTTGTAAAAACAGTATTGTCACAACAGCCCGAAAATTGCACTTATGAATATGTTGAAGATATTGAAGAAGTCGAAACCGATTTATTCGAAGAAATGAAAATTTTTAACCCCAATAAATTATAAATATTATGGAAATTTATAAAAAAATTCTTGCAGCAAAACAGCATATCAGTATGACTGATATGAAAAAAGAGGGATGGAATGATTATTCTAAATATAAATATTTCACCCCAGATCAGATAAATAAGTTAGTGTTTCTTGCTTGTCAAGATGCAAATTTATTAACTTTATTCAGTCTAAAAAGAAATGAATTTGGAGAATATGGCGAATTAGTTATTATTGATTTAGAAACTGACGAAAAGGAAACAATAACAATGGCTACTGCTATTCCTTCAATAACCGCCACAAATGCAGCTCAACAACTAGGTGGTTGTGTTACTTATACTGAGAGATATTTGAAAATGACAACTTTCGGAATTAGTGATAATACATTAGACCCTGACAATGTAGATAATGCAAAGAAACCTAATGCTTCATCTAATGAAGTTAATGAAAAAAAATGGTTAAACAAAAATACTAAAGATTGGACTAATGCAGTAGCTAAATTAAAAGCCAAAACAATAAAAATGGAAGATATTGAAAAGGTATATAAAATGAGAAAAGATTTTAAAGACGAATTAATAAAGCAATCATCATGAATGTAATGTCAGTAATCAGATTATTACCAGAATCAAATGATCAAGTATCGAAATTTTCAAATGAATTAAAAGATACTTTAGATTCTGGTGATGTAAATCCTTTAGATATATTATTATGTATCAAGGGATTTGAAAAAATGGTTAAAAATATTAAAGAATACTTGAATCAATTAGCAGTTGATGAACTTAGCAAATATTCAGAAAAAGACATTGAATATAAAACTGCTAAATTAAGTGTAGTAGAAGCAGGAGTAAAATATGATTATTCAAATTGTAATGATTTTGAAATTGCAAAATATGCTATAAGTACATTAGAATTAAAAGCAAAAATAGAATCACGCCAAAATTTTTTAAAAGGAATTAAAGGATCGGTAAATATAATTAATGAAGAAACCGGAGAGATTATTGAAATATTTCAGCCAATAAGAACGAGTACGACAACGGCAAAAGTGACATTGAAATAATGAAAAAAGATAATTTATTAATCAAGGAAAATGGGCAACTTCTGGCTTATGAAGAAGAAGATAAAAAAGTATTAGAAAAACTTCTGGAGGGGGAATTTGTTTCATTTCAAACTTATGATGCAAGAAGCCTGTTATATCATAGACGATTTTTTAAATTACTTTCTAAAGTTTTGGAACATATTCCGGAGCGAATTATGACTTATACTGACAAAGAAACTGGATTAATAAGCGATCGTTATACTTCGATCGATACTCTTTTGATTGAATTGAAATTACAATTAGGATATTATGATTTGCATATTTCTTTAGGAGGTAAGGAGATTTACGTGCCGCGATCAATTGATTTTAAGAATATGAGCCAAATTAAATTCCAGTCATTTGTAAAAAATGCACAGCCGGTTATTTTGAAACGATTTTTACCGGATATTACGCCTGAAATTTTCGATAAGGAGTTTTTAAATTTGATGTTTGATTAATTGAACAAACTAACAAAACATACCAAGGAGATTATGAACAATTTGCTGCTGATTCATTTCATGCGGGATGGCAAGCAGCTAATGAAAGTGAAGGCAAATGCAATATATGCAGTGTTAGCGTTGCGAAGCGAACGTTTTGCGGACAGCGATATGGAAAGTACTTTTACGGATTTAAAAACTAAAAATATTATGACAGAACAAGAAGCATTAAACAACCCCGAAATGAAAACAATAATGTTGTTAAGTGGGTATGTACGAGAATTAAGGGAAGGTGCAGATTATGAAACTACAACTTACAAATTAGCAGAAACGCTAGTAAAAGTATTTTCTATATCGCATGTTAGCCAACAACGTGAACTGTTGGCTGATTTCTACGAACATTTAGAACAGATAGACAAACCTTTAAGACATGGCAATGGCTACAAAGAAGCTAAAGCTTTTTTATCAGCCAATTGTGGCTAACGGTCGGTTGTATGGCAGGTTGCCGACTTAAAAGCACTAACCTGTCAATTTAGTAGTAATTTAATTAAAAGTAGAAATGATGAATAAACAACAAACTCGGCAATCGGCTATACAACTTGTTAGCGGTAGTGCTTTCACTGGCACTTACAAATGCGACAGTTGTGAATTTGAGGGGCAGATTGCTAAATGTATGGAAGATTGGGAAACAGGCGAGTATTTCCATTATTCTTCAAGCGATGATACTCTTGAATGCCCTAATTGTGGCAATACACAGCATTACTGCTAACATGAAAATAAATATACCCCCCAAATTAATCTATAGTATAATCATAGATTATTTAGATTTTGTTTATGATCGAAAAAAGATAAATTATGAGCGAATTGTTATTTATGAAAATTACAAAATCCTGATTCCTTTTGAAATAGTTGATGATTTTATATGCTGTGAAACTGAATGGATTGCAGCATATTTTGAAGAAATGTTAATTGAAATAGAGATTGAAAACTTTAATCCTGAGATTTTGCAGCAATTATTCAATAAATTTCTTCTTGAATTTGAGCAAAAAAATCAGGAGTCGGATGATAGATTGAATATTATTAACGATTATAAAAGTCATATGTAATGAAACGAGCCTTAACCCTCTTACAATTGCATATTTGAAATGAATACATACAATTATACACAAAAGTAATTCTAAGCGAGTTAAACATAGATATAACAAACTGATATAATGCAACTTATGAAGATTGATGATATTTTTTGTTGTTTCAGAATATTGAATTTATTAAAGATACGCAACTCTCTGATTATCAGTTCATGCAGAATAACACAAATATACATAAACTAATTGTAACAATTGTAGTAAAATGAAAAGAACATACAACAAGATAATAAAAATTATCAAACAAAAAGGAGAGTTTATTGTTGAATTAAACACGATTGTATTAGACCTCGAAAATGGCGTTTTAATGCATCATATTTTAACCGGCGATCTAAAAGTACAACAATGTATCAAATGCGATCTTTGTGATCTCTTAAGCGGAGAAACGGGGTTTTTAAACCCTCAAAAGACATATTACAAAAACTTTGACACTCCTTATTGTTTGAAACCTGATTTAAAGAAATTGCTAACTGAAATAAAAAAATGAATACTCAGGTAATAACCAGCAGAGCAGCATAGATTAGAGATACACAAATCACAAAAAAGATTATTCTAATGAAACAATTTGACATAGCAAGATTAAGCGATTTAAGCCCTGGAGACAGATTTTATTTTCCGAACAATAAATCTAAGGTTTACACCTTCGTAAATCAATTTTCAGAAGGTTATAAGATCAAGTATTCATATTGCGATAATTCTGCACATGATACTTTTGATAATAAACGAGTAATATTTTTAAGGCACAAAAAAATAAATTAAAATAGCAAGATATGAAAACACTTCTTATAATATTAGCATTTTTAGGAATTACATTTGCGATTATCATAACAATTAAAAGATATATATCATATAAAAAACTTAAGCAAAAATCAAAGAAAAGAGCTGAGAAGTTTAATAAAATGCTCGGTGAAAAACAGGATTTGAACAAATATAATTTTCAATATTAAAATAACAAAAATATTGCCAATTAAAAAAATAATACTATCTTAGCAAAGAATTTTAGTGAGTGATTTTCATGAACATTTAGGATTTAGTGCCCGGAAGAAATTCCGGGTTATCTTGAACTTCAAAGTAACATTGTAAAATGGAATTAATAAAATATAATGAAAAGCTTTTGATTTGGTTATATCGAGAAAACAAAACAATGAAATGGCTTGCTGATAAATTAAATCAAACCAGACAGGGTATTAGCCAAAAGATAAAAGAGAATAATTTTAATAGCTTTGATAGATCCAGAATTGCAGAATTAGGATTTAAAGGCTAATTTTTTTTGAATTAACATTAACATTGTAAAGTAAATGGATTATAAAGAACAATTAAAGCATCCTAAATGGCAAAAGAAGCGATTAGAAATAATGGAACGTGACGGATTTCAATGTCAATGCTGTTATAGCAAAGAAGAAACATTAGCTGTTCATCATAAAAAGTATATCAAAGGTAATATGCCGTGGGAATATCATAGTGACTTATTAATTACTTTGTGTAATGAATGTCATTGTATGATACACGAAGAACAAAAAAATGAAAATGAATTATTATATAATTTTATGAAAGAAAAATTGACGTATACTGATTATTTTTTGATAGGCAAAAAAATTGCCGATATATTTACCAAAGAAGGGTATCTTAGTGGATATAAAAATATATTAAAAAGGCTAACATCTCAATATTTTGAAAATAGATAATATTATATAATGGACGGGTGGATTTCTCTACATAGAAAATTTTTAAATTGGGAGTGGTATGATGATATAAATACAAAATCTTTATTTATACATTGTTTATTAAAAGCTAATCATATCAAAAAAATATGGAGGGGTATAAAAATAGATTCAGGTCAATTTTTTACATCAACAGGACATTTATCAAATGAATTAAACCTAACAATTAAACAAGTACGAATATCTATTGATAAATTAAAAAGTACTGGTGAAATAATAACTAAAGGGGCAAACAACGGGACTATGATAAGTGTTTGTAATTATGAGAGTTATCAAGATATTACAAAACTAAAGGGCAAGCGAGGGGCAAGCGAGGGGCAAGCGAGGGGCAAGCGAGGGGCAATAACTAATAAAGATAATAAAGATAATAAAGATAATAAAGGAAAATTATATTTAACTTTATTAGATTTTGAAGAAATGAGAAATAAATTAAAAAAGCCACTTACAGAAAGAGCTAAAGAATTACTAATTATAAACTTAAATAAATTATCAAGTAATGAAAAAACTCAGATATTAATATTAGAACAATCAATTATAAATAGTTGGCAAGGAGTTTTCCCTTTAAACGAAAATAATAATAAAATAGATAGACAAAAACAACTTGAAGAACAGGCAAAAAGAACCGAAGCAAAATTTAAAAATCAATGACAAACGATAATTTCATAGATTATAGCAAAATTTCACCTCAAGCATTAGATGTTGAGGAAACGTTGCTAGGAGCTTTAATGTTAGAATCAGATTGTTTTTATGAAGTTTCCAATATATTGAAATCTGAAATGTTTTATAAAGATTCTCATCAAAAAATATACAATGCAATATATGAATTATCAGATGATTTCAAACCGATTGATGTTTTAACCGTAACCGAACATTTAAGAAAATTAGACCAATTAGATCAAGTTGGTGGCGTTTTTTATATTACAAATTTAATAAGTAAAATTTCTTCTGCTGCAAATATTGAAGAGTACGCTTTAATAATTAATCAAAAATATTTAGCCCGGGAAGGGATTAGGATATCATCAGAAATAAATGGTAAATGCTATGATGATTCGATAGATATTAGTGATGTATTAGATTATGCATATCAATGTTTTGATAAAATTAATGATTCTACTTTACATGGAAGAACTAGAACATTTGCAGAAAATATTCAAAATTCATTAGATAAATATGAGAAAAGGGTTGTTGACAAAGAAAAAGGATTACAAGCATACATTACTACCGGAATAGGAAAATTGAATAAAATACTTATTGGATGGAAACCCGGAGATTTAACAATATTAGCAGCTCGACCATCAGTAGGTAAAACAGCTTTGGTTTTAAATTTTGCAAAGTCAGCAGCTAATTATAACGTACCTATTGATATATTTAGTTTAGAAATGATTTCTCAACAGATTACCGATAGAATGATTTTAGGTGAAACAAATATAAATCCTACAATGTATCAATCAGGTTATAAAGTTGATTGGAATCAACTTGAAAAAGCAACCGCAAAAATACAAACTTATCCTATTTCAATTAATGATGAAATGGATATTTCTATAAATTACATCAGATCAATAGTTCGAAAAAAGTATAAGCAAAAAAAACTAGGATTAGTTATAATAGATTATCTTCAACTAATGGAAGGCATTGATAAATCAAATAAAAATAATGAAGTTGGCAGTATAACAAGGAACTTAAAAAAACTATGTGTTAAATATGAATTTCCTATTATTGTTTTATCTCAACTAAGTCGAGAATATGAAAAAAGAGGGTCTAAAAAACACAAATTGAGTGATCTCAGAGATTCAGGAAATATTGAGCAGGATGCCGATAATGTTATTTTTTTAACACGTGAACGTTACGATAATGAAGATAATGAACTTGATTACACCAATGAAGAAAACAGAAAGGTATTTATTGATGTGGCTAAACATCGTAACGGTGCATTAGGAGTTATTCAGATTTATTGCAATGAATATGTTAATAATTTTTATGAAAAAACTGATCATATAGAATCGATAAATGATTACATTGAACGAAAATCTAAATTTTAAAATTAAATATTATGACTTATTCAAATCAATTTCCGGTACAGGATAAAATTAAAAAAGAGCCTATTTCAATAAATCAAAGAGCCAATATAATTTGGTCAGGTTTAAAAGAGAATCTTCCAGAGTTATACAACCAAATAATGAAAAATACAAAAAAGGATTAATAAAGTAAACAATGATAAAAAGAGAGTTAATTAAATCTAAATATAATGGTTTGTGTGGTTATTCCGGCACAAAACTTGAAGATGATTGGCAAATAGAACATATAAAACCTCGTATTGCTTTTGAAATTGGTTATGAAAAAGGAAATCCGGATGATATTGAAAATTTAATACCAGTACAAAAAATAATAAATCATTATAAAAGAGGGTTACCATTAGATAAATTTAGAACTTGGTTTTTAGGTGGCTTGCATTTACGCTTAAAAAAGTTACCTAAAAATCCAAAAAATCCAAAATCAATTAAAAGAAAAACTTATTTATTAAAAGTTGCTTCTTATTTTGGAATAACCGAATCAAAACCATTTAACGGTCAATTTTATTTTGAAACCATAATCAAATAATGAAAGGCAAAAGATAATGAAATTAAAAAATGATAGTTGTAAAGATTGTGGAAAAAGCAGATCTGAAATGAAAGAACTTCCGTGGACTAGAAAGTTAAATGACGGAAGCTGGGGTATTCAATGCAGAAAATGCAGAATCACAGAAGTTGAAAATAAAATTAATGAATTTCAAGAAAAAGAAATTGATACCGAATATTGCGATAATATAATCTGTCCTCATTGCGGAAATGAACATGAAAGCGATTGTGAAAATCCAATATTTTATAATGATGGGGAATACGTTTTTCAATGTGGATATTGTGATAATGAATTTAATGTCATTACAGATATATCATTTTCATATACAACTGAAATTATTAAATAATGAAAGGAAAAAGATCATGAAAGGAACAGAATTTTACGGTATGATAAATGATGAAATCAACAAACTTAATGATGAGAAAAATAGTTTAATTGATGTCTATGAAAAATATTTAATAAACAAAGGCATTAGCTCTTTATTAAGATTGAGAAAAGAATTTTTTCCGTTTATAGAATGCGAAAATGAAAGGTAAAAGATAAGATATGAATCAATTAATCGAAACTAAAAAAGATTTTACATCAAAGCAAAATGAATTGCTTTATGATTTAATTCGAAAGTATGGTGGTGATGATAAGATTGAGTTTAAAAGAGAGTTGAAATCATTTCTATTATATGACAGATTGATATTTAAAAACCGAATTTTTGATAAACTTAAAGAAATATTATGAAATTCAAAAAACTTCAAGAAAACGCAGAATATCATCTTTTAAGAGACGAACTGCATTTGGCAAGGCAATATTATGTTCAGATGCTAGGATTAAAACATCTGGGCAAAAATCAGCGCAAAACGGCAAATGATAATATTGATGATATTAATGAAAAATTAAGGAATGAAAAAATATAATTATAAATTATTAATTCTATTCGCCTGGTATTTATTTGTAAATAGTTCGAGGCCATCCGATAAATGGATAGTATTTTTTGAAAATGAAAAATCAATTCATACTTGCAAGCGTGAAGATTATCTGAAAATTATGGAAATGATTGAAGTTCATGAACGCAAAGAAAATTATAAAAATTATCTTAAATGGGAGTTTGAAGAAAAGTTTCTGACCAAAGTAGAATGATTATAAATAACAACAATTGTAATAAAAAGATGAAGAAAAGTGTTAAAAAGCTTGCATAATTGTAACAATTGTTGTATATTTACGTATAATTAGATAGAAACAAACAGATAATGAAAACAGAAACTAAAATATTAATCGGAGGGCAGGCACTAAGAATCTTAGGATCAACAAGAGCTACAAACGATATTGATTATTTGATAAATATTGATTCCAAAGAGGCTTTTTTGCACGAAGAAAATGTTGATTATTTGAATGCAAAAAGGAATAAATTTTTCGCTGAAATTTTCAAAGCTGAAAAGGGCAATCAAATAGCAAGTCCTCAGTCATTATTAGAACTAAAAGCTTACGCATTTGTTCAACATTTGCAAAATTACAACTTTCAAAAAGCAGACGATGCTGAATATGATATGAAATTTTTGGTTAGAAAATTCAATTTGACAATTAATATAGTTCGCAATTACGTAAGTTCAGGCGAATTAAGTGAAATTATGAAAGTGATAAACTCAACTAAAATCTAAAGTCATGAAAACTCAAAAAATCAAAATCACAAAAGAAGAAATGCAAAAAGCAAAAGAAAATAAAAACATTGACTTTTTGTATGAATTATATGAATTACCTGGAATGCACGGCGGACTTGATCATGTTGAATTCAATGAAACTTCAATTGAAGTATTTGATCGAGGTATGAGTAACGGAAATACAGTATTTGACAATTCATTCATTTTAATCTACGATCATGAAAACAAACAGCATTAATTAAAACTTACGATTATGACAAACGCAGAAATTAATTTACAGGAAGTTCTCAGAAAAAGAGAATCTGGCGAACTAAATGCTTGGGAAATCAATTTTGTTAGTCAATTTGAAAATTATACTAAAAAAGACCTTAGAAAATTGAGTTCAAAACAATTTTTAACCTTAAGAAAAATTGCTAATAAAAAATAATCCATTTTGGAATTTTCGGGGGTTCGATTCCCTCGATGGATTCAACATTAACAAAAATCTATAATCATGAAAATATACATCGGAAAAACTCATGAAACATTTGAATCAGCGTTAAGCTCAGCATGCTTTAAATGGTATTATTGCAAATCAATTGAATGTGTTTGTAATGATGTGTATAATGTTTATTTTCGTTCAACAGAATGTAAATCTACTGTTACTATTCAGATTTTTTATGCGAAAATTAAAGATAGAGATGATTTGACATTTCAATTTGTATTAAATACAAAACAAGGAACATTTTATATTTACGAAACTAAAATATAAATCAACTAAAACTTGACAACTATGAAAACGTACAAAATTGGAACTTACAAAAACGGTCAACAAATTGCAAAAGAAGTATTTGCAAATGAAAATTTAAAAGAAGTCGAAATTGAATTTAAAAGAATGTTTGAAGCAATTGATTTCTGTCCGGAAGGTACGGATAATCAAGCTGAAAATTCCTGCGAAGCATGGAATCGGAAGCGATTTTCAGAAGATATTAATAATGTAGCCGTATTTGAATGTGATGGTGATGATTCATTGCGTACAAATTGTAATTGGAAACCTTCAAATATTATGAGATAGTTAATTAAAACAAAACCAAAACCTCCTGCTGAGATAAACAAGGGGTTTTGGTAGTGAAACTAAAAATAAACAATTATGAATAATTTAATTAATTGGTCTGAGGTAAGCAGGATTCTTTGTGGCATTCGAACAACTATCACAGAAAATTATTCGGGAATAAAATATCAAGAAAAATGCATTCGAATAAAGAATGTCGAAAAGGCATTAAGAACTTATCTTGAAACGAAAATAAAATATAGTCAACAAAATATCAAAAAATATAAGTCTTATAAAATAAGACTTGATTATCTTTCAAGCGGAAAGCCAAACAGCATTATCGGCAAAATTAAAGAGGATAAAAAAAACAGAATCCTTTTTAAAATAAATACCGGGGATTATATTTATATTGCATATAGGGACATTAAAATGATCGAAATAGTAAAAAGTTTCGATCATTACATAAAAATAATAAAAAAAAATATGCAAAAGGGAAAATTTCAAAAATCATTGAATAAACTTGATTTAATAACCAATAAATTCAATCTTGATTTTCAAATTAAGGAATTAGAAAGGTTAAGAAATGATTGCATCAATAACCTTTGGAATCAAGAAGGATTAAAAAAGGCAATCCAGGAGGAAGATGTAATAAATTTAAGAGAAACTTTAAAAACTATAACTGATGGAAAAAAGTAGAAAAATCGAATTAAAAAACATGATTTCAGAAGCGAATGATAAAGCAAATGATAAAATGGAATCATTAGATCCGGAATCAAAAAAATATGAAAAAGAATGGAATATTTACATGGATAATCTTTGTGATAAATTAGAAAAATTCTTTAATGATGAAAAAAATAATTAGTATATTATACAGAAAACGAATTAATAAAAAGATCAATGATAATAATATTATAGACTTTAATGATTTATACAAAAATGCAATAACATGGCGACACAAGCGATAATTAGCATAATAAAAGACAATAAAGTACAATTTAAGTGCGTGACTGGATGTAATGGGACGGCAGTGCCCGAAACTGCAAAAGAACTAAAAAAACTTAAACAACCAACACTTGATGAAGTATATGATATATGCTTAAAAAATGATTTCGGGTGTGATGATTGTTTAATTGTGCAAAGCAAAACTGAACATAAAGATAAGTATGGCAAAAAACTTTCAGAACTATATAATAGCAAATTTGATGATGCACAATTTAACCCTCGATGGGAACTAGGAATCGCATCTTATGTAGAAGTGATTGAGTGTGGTGATTAATGCACTACATATATATTCTCAAGGTACTTAGCCGACTTAAGTAATTGAGCTGCAATAAGTCGCAAG
>Ga0307378_10000992_pt1 | contig 47010 bp, 40 predicted proteins | sample UN1MG_FD_202238 | JGI IMG/M metagenome (GOLD analysis project Ga0307378, IMG submission 202238) | Soil microbial communities from Risofladan, Vaasa, Finland - UN-1 | ecosystem: Environmental > Terrestrial > Soil > Coastal area > Acid sulfate soil | place: Finland: Risofladan, Vaasa | collected... | reverse complement strand
CGCCAGCCCTTTGCGGCTTTGGGAGAGAATCTTGCTTGACAATACAGTATCTCCCACATCTGGGGCTGGCCGCACTATGATTTCACATCGAATTCAAGTCCGATATCTTCGCCGAAGCGCCGGATGCGAGGCTTAGAGACGCCCAGGGCCCGGCTCATCAGCTCGATGCCCTCGCCCTCGACAGGGGTTCTTGCACTCCGTCCTCCTACTATCTTCGGCGCGATGAAGATTAAACCCTTGTCAACCAGGCCCATCTCGAGCATCGAGGCGGCGAGTTCGCCTCCGCCCTCGAGGAGCACGCCGTTCAGGCCCTGGTTGGACAGCTCGCTCATCAGAGCACGGAGATCAACCTGTCCACCCGCCCAGGCAGGCAGGACGAGCACCCTTGCCCCTGCGTTCCGGAGAGCTTCGACCTTCTCTTCAGGGGCATTCCCGGTGACTGCAACCAGCGTCTGCGCCTCGGAATCCAGCACTCGCGCGTCCAACGGCAGAGAGGCGCGGCTATCTACCACAACCCTGAGTGGGTTCACTGCGCCGCGAATCCCGCGCACCGTTAGTTCCGGGTCGTCAGCAAGCACGGTTCCGATTCCTACAAGCACCGCATCGTACCTGCTGCGAAGCCTGTGAACTTCCTTTCGCGCCCGCTCGCCTGTGATCCAGCGCGAATCGCCCGTCCTGGTCGCAATCTTGCCATCCAGCGTCATGGCGGCTTTCCACAAGACGAACGGCAACCCGGTAGTGACCCGCTTGATGTAAGCCTCGTTGAGCCTCCTCGCTTGCGGCTCCAGGAGGCCGACCTGGACCTCTATGCCGGCCGAGCGCAGAATCTCGATCCCCTTGCCGCTGACCGTCGGGCCTGGGTCTATCATCGCAGCAAAGACCCGGCGCACGCCCGAGCGGATAATCGCGTCCGTGCATGGAGGCGTTCTTCCGTGGTGGCAGCACGGCTCCAAGGTAACGTAGAGATCCGCGCCGTTTGCCAGCGGACCCGCCCGCTCGAGCGCGAAGACTTCGGCGTGCGGCTCGCCGGCCCTCGGGTGGCAGCCCTCGCCGACGATTTGACCATCACGGACGACGACAGCCCCGACCATCGGGTTGGGGCTGGTGCGTCCGCGCCTTGCGAGCGTCAGCGCCCGCTTCATGTAAACGCTATTCGCCATGTGTGTTTTCTTCTCTCGGCTTCGCGATGCTTCTCAGAATCTTCTTCCTATCCCGGCCGTAACTCAGGCCCACTTCCTTCAAGTCCAGCAGGGCCAGGACGACCAAGCCAAGTGTGAGTCCGAAGCAGAGGGCCCAGTATGCCATCGCCGCGAGCGGCCCGCAGCACGCCTTCACCCAGCGATCGCCGACCAGCACCATCGCCATTATGGTGACAAGCAGCACCGCCGACGCCACGCGCAGGGCTTTCTGCCTGCGGGCGACGCGCCTCGTATCCCTGCGCCAGGCCCGAACCTCCAAGGCCAGGAGCGCGACCACCAGAACGATTCCGATTGCGAGCACTATGCGCAGCATTGTCAGATTCCGACAGGCGCCGGGCTAAACCCCGGCGCTAAGCTCACGAACCCCGCTGAAGCGGGCCTGCCTGAGACTCAGTCCGCTGTTCCTCAGCCATCTTCAGATGGCTTCGTCCAATTAGCGTGTGGATTCACCCACACGCGCTATGCCCTCAAATTCCGCAGCACTTCTCGCGGAGATTGCGCATCGCGTCCTCGACGCCGTTCTCAAATAAGAACGACCCTGTCACCAGGACATTTGCCCCGGCGGAGATGACCAGGGCGCATGTCTCCAGGTTGATCCCGCCGTCCACAGCGATGTCTATCTCCCTACCGGAGCGATTGACCATGCCTCGGGCCGCGGCGATCTTGGGGAGCATGGAATGGATGAACTCCTGCCCGCCGAATCCGGGGTTCACCGTCATGATGAGCACCTCATCAACGCTATCCAGGACACCATCCACTGCATGAAGAGGAGTAGACGGATTCAGAGCGACCCCCGCCGCTGCACCAAGCTCCTTGACCTGCCGGATCGTCCTGTGCAGGTGGGCGCACGCCTCAGCATGCACCACGATGGCATCGCACCCGGCCGCGGCGAACTCGCGGACCAGCGACTCAGGATTCTCGATCATCAAGTGCCCGATGAGCGGCAGATCCGTCTTGTCCCTGATGCTGGCAACAACGGCCGGGCCGAACGTGATATTCGGGACGAACCGGCCATCCATGACGTCGAGGTGGATGCTGTCGGCTCCTGCGCCTGTTACTCGGCGCACTTCCCGCTCCAGATTGCTGAAGTCCGAGGACAACAGGGAGGGGGAAATCTTTACCGCCATTTCGGCTCCTCGCTGACCAGCTTGCCGTCAATGTAAATGCGTATCGTAACCTTATCCCCTGTCCCCTGAACCGTCTGCTGTATGCGGTCGCCGGGATGTCCAACGCCGGAATAGGCAATGCTCTCGCCGTAATCATCCCTGACGACTATCTGCACCCTCTGGTCCTCGGCGCCCTCCGGCACTGTGAATCTCACGTCGAACGATCGAGTCTCGCCCGAGGGGCCGTAATTCTCTGTATCCAACGATACCTTCTCCGGCTCGGGACCCAGGCTGCAAACTAGGTCCACCAACTGATCGCGCTCCAAGCGCGTTCCCGCAGAAGGCGATTGGCCTATGATGCTGTCTGCCGGCACCGTATCGCTGTACGCCTGCGTAACCTCACCCGCATTCAAACCGGCATTACGGATTCGCTCTACGGCTTCTTCCCGCGTAACCTTCACCACGTTCGGTGTGACCGCGAACTTCGACCCCTTACTGACCCACACATCAACTGTCTTCCCGACTTTGATGAACCTGTCAGGAGACGGACTCATGAAGTAGATTGTGCCAGCCGGATATTCCTCGTTGAACTGCTCGGACCTTACGGCCAGTTGGATCTTCTTGTCAGCAGCGATCATCTGCGCCTGACTCAGCGCCTTCCCAATCAGGTCCGGAACCCTCACATCGGCGGGTCTCCTGATCATGTAGCCGACCATTACCGCAAGCAGAACGACGATTATGAGCACAACGGCCAGGAGCGTCCTGCGCAAGGCGGACAGAAACACCGGCTCTGTATAGTCCACTCCGGCGACGCGCTCTTCCGGTTCCGGGGGCGGCCCGGCCGCCTTTTTCCCAGCGGGCTGCGACCACGCAACCGGCCTGGAGAGGTGCAGGGCGTCACGCACAGACTTCAATTCGTTCAGCATGGCCTTCGCCGAGCGATGCCTGTCCTGCGGGGCCTTCTGCAGAGCTTTCACGACAACCGCTTCCAGATTCTTTGGTATGCCTGGATTCAGCGCCCGAAGGGATGGCACCGGCTCGCGCGCGTGCTTCAAGGCGATCGCAATCGGCGTATCGCCGTCGAACGGGATCGCGCCCGTAAGGAGCTCGAAAAGTACGACGCCCAGGGAGTAGACGTCGGCCGCCGGGGTCGCAGGCTTCCCTTCCGCGACTTCAGGCGCCATGTAGTGGATGGACCGCATCATCGCGCTTGTGCGTATTGACTGCGATGAGGCCACTCCACTGCCGACCCAGAAATCGGTGAGCTTGATCTGGCCTTCAGGTGTGACCAGTACGTTTCCCGGGCGCAGATCGCCGTGGACAAAACCGCGGCGGTGGGCGAAATCGAGCACATCGCAGATCGCCAGACCCACATCCACCGCAGTTGAGAGTGAGAATTGAGCACTCCGCCGTATGCGCTCCTTCAAATCCACGCCGCGGACGTACTCCATTATTACGTAGTAGCTGCCATCCTGTTCGCCGCTGTCGTAGACCTCCACGATGCCAGGGTGCGAAACGCCCGCCATGGCCTGGGCCTCGACCAGTATTCGCTCGGCGAACATGCGGTTTGCGGCATATTGCGGAAGCAGCACCTTTGCTGCGACCGGCCGGTTATCTATCTTGTCATCGCACTTATAGACGGTGAACAGGTTGCCTTCACCGATCTTTTCCAGCACCTCATAGCGGTGCTTCAGCACCGTACCGACCAACGTACCAATGCCCATGAGCTGTTACCCGCGTCTGCCAGCGCAGAATCGAATAGCCCTGTAGAGACCGATCCCGACGACCAGACAGAGCATCACGATGTATGCGAATGTGAAATCGAGCTCCCCACGCGCGGGGATAATGTAACGGCTGAGGTAGCTGAGGTATTGGAGCGCCACGATAACCAGCCAAACCGCCCCTATGACCTCAACAGCGTATTTCGTCAGAGTGTCCATCGTTGTTCGAACCAGTTCCAAGTTGCAGGTTCCAAGTTCCAGGTTCAGACGGGCTTAGCCTGAAACCTGGGACTTGGAACCCGAGACCTACAGTCCGGCCTGCACACCCAGCGCCTTCAGCCACATTTCAGGCGTGAGGTCGTCTGCCACGAACGCAGAACCGATCGTGTTCACCAAGGCCACGTGGAGCCGCCCGTGAGCAACCTTCTTGTCCAGTCCGGTTGCCGCGACGATCTCCTGGTGGCTGATCCCCGAAGGCGGCTTGTACGGTAGTCCGGCTGCCTTCAGTATGCCCACAATCCGGTTCACGAGGCCGGACTCCGCCGAGCCCATTTCCCGGGCCGCGAGCGCCGCAGTCACCATCCCGATCGCAACCGCTTCGCCGTGCTTGTACTTCCGATAGGCCGTAAGCGATTCAATTGCGTGGCCGATGGTGTGGCCGTAATTGAGAATCCGGCGCAGGCCCGACTCCCGCTCGTCCTGACGCACCACGTCCGCCTTGATCTCACACGACCGCAAGACTGTGCGTTCCAGTACCGCCGGATCCAAGCGCCTGATCGCGCTCAGATTCTGCTCGACAAACGCAAAGTATTCGCTGTCCCGAATTATGCCGTGCTTGATGAGCTCGGCCAGCCCGCACCGGAACTCCCGGCTGGGCAGCGTCCTCAGCACCGACACGTCAATCAGCACCAACCTGGGCTGGTGGAAGGCGCCAACCAGGTTCTTGCCCCGCGAGAGGTTCACGCCGGTCTTGCCGCCCACGCTGGCATCAACCTGCGCCAGAAGGGAGGTCGGCGCCTGCACGAGGTCAACGCCGCGCAGGTACGTCGCCGCAGCGAATCCGGCAATGTCGCCCACAACGCCGCCGCCGAGGCCGATGACCATGCCGCCGCGGTCCAGGCGCTGGTCGAGAAACCTTTCGTAGAGAAACGCAACCGTCCTCAGGGTCTTGTATCTCTCGCCAGTGGGGATAATCGTCACGTAGCCGGAGACCCCCGCACCCTCAAGACTTTTGACGAGACGCCCGGCATACAGTTCCCCGATCCGGCGGTTCGTCACGATCGCGGCCGACTTGCCGTTGCAGACGGCGGAGATCAGCTCGCCTGCCTGGTCCAGCAAGCCCGGCCCAACGTGTATATCGTACCCTCTCTCACCTAGTTCTATACGCAGTTTACTCATGAATGGTTGCCTCGCGTTCCCGGCGGCATGCGGTCCCGCCAACGGAACCGCTTCCACACAGCATCATAAGTATAAGCCATCACCGCGATACTGTCCACTGTGAACAGGCGACGCACATAGCAGCGGCGCTTAACGGAGGCCTCGGAGGGTATAAGACTTGTGTCGAAAATAGCCAACCATACGCAGGAATGTCGCATATGCGCGTGGAATTGCTATCCGGTTGGCAGCGAACTTCTGAGGGAGGATTTCCGATGGCGGAAGATCAAGTATCCCGGCTGTCTGAAGAAGTTGACCGACTGAGAGCGCGCGTTGCGGCGCTGGAACAGGTTGTCCGGCAGTATGCAGTCGCTCCACAGGCCGAGGAACTTCGCGCTCCTCCGGAGGCTCCCCGTCCCCCTGCTGCCCCTGAAGCACCGCCTCAGCCCGCTGCGCCACCTACACCAGCTCCCCCGCCATCCGCACCCCCTGCCGAGTCAAGGCTCGAAGCCGAATTCGGTGGAAACTGGCTGAACAAGATCGGCGCAATTGCCCTGGTCTTGGGCATGGCCTTCTTCCTCAAGTACGCTATCGAGAACCGCTGGATTGATGAGACCGGCAGGATCATCATCGGCGTCGTGGTGGGCCTTGCCTGCGTCTACGGCGGGGAATACTTCCGGAAAAGGAACTTGCCGCTGTACGCGCAGGGGATTTCCGGCGCCGGGATCGCCATCCTCTATTTCACGATATACGCGGCCTTTGCGTTCTACCAACTGGTTCCGCAGCTTGCCGCGTTTGGGTTTATGATCGTGGTGACCATTACCGCGATCGCCGTCTCCGTCAGATACGACGCGGTCGCCATCGCAGTCCTGGGCATCATCGGGGCTTTCGCCACCCCGGCGCTGCTTCAAGGTCCTGGTGGAGGAGATGTCGAGATCCAGTTGTTCACGTATATAGCGATTCTCGACCTGGGCATTCTCGGCATCACGCGCTATAAAGGCTGGCGCAGCCTGAATATCTTGAGCCTGATCGGCACTGTGCTGATATTCCAGGGATGGGCTTGGGAGAATTACTCACCCGAGAATCTCGGCGTGACGATGCTGTTTCTCACGATCTTCTTCGCGATCTTCGCCGCACAGTCGTTCGTCCAGAACGTCACAGCCCGGCGGAGCCTGAACACCGCCGACATATTCATGGCGATTGTCACGCCGATACTGTACTTCGCCGTGAGTTACTCGCTCCTCGTGGATGCGTATCGGGTATACCTTGGGGTGTTTTCGGCGGTCATGGCGGCGCTTTACCTCGCATTTGCACAGAACGTCCGCATAATCCGGTTCGAGGACAGGAGGGTTCGGCTTATCTTTCTCGGCGTCGCAACAGCCTTCCTGACGCTCGCCATCCCGATTCAGCTCAGGGGCCACTGGATAACGATCGGCTGGTCGGTCGAGGCGGCGGTGCTGGCCGCGATAGGATTCAACCTGAATAGCGTGCGGACCAGAGAGGTGGCCTTGGTTTTACTTGGGCTGGTGCTTTGGCGTCTGCTTTTCAGAGATGCCCCCGCGGAGGTGCGCCTTCCATTCCTGAACGACCGCTTCCCGACGTTCCTGGTCGCTGTAGCGATAAATGCGCTCATCGCCTGGATGTACGGCCGATACCGCGACTCGCTGGTTCCCAGAGAAAAGTCGGTTCCGGCCGTGCTGATTCTGGGGTGCAACTTCCTGATGCTGTGGGCGCTGAGTCTGGAAGCGATCGAATGGGTTTGGCTTGCCCAGCCATTCGCGCCTTGGAGCGCCAGATCGCTCGTTCTATCGGCGGTCTGGATGGTTTACGGCACGCTCATGCTGGCCGGCGGGATTATCCTGGGCTACCGGCCGGTGCGTATCATGGCGCTGATATTGATCTGCCTGGTGATACTGAAGTCTTTCCTTATTGATGTCTGGTGGCTCGAAAGGCTCCATCGGATAATCGCGTTTATCTCGCTCGGAGTTGTGCTTTTCGCGGCATCCTATATATATCAAGCTCGCCGCAGGAGAATGCGCGTGTAGAACAAAGGTGGGTGAGGGATTATGTCCAGCGCTTTACAGAAACGCAAGCTGAGCGTTTTGCTCCTGGTGATTTCGTGTCAGGTCGGTATGCTGTGCAGCCCGGGCCGGGCCGACTTCAACCGCTCGAAATGGCGGTATTACAGCGAACTCAAGCTGAAAGCGGCGGTTTCCGCCAAGTATGCGGAATTCACGGTTGACCCGGCGATCTTCCGCAATGCGCAGGACGACCTGGCCGACCTCCGCATCGTTGATAGCGCTGGAAAAGAGGCGCCGTTCAATCTTCTGGAGGACCGAGGAGGGACAGTGGAGGCATCGTATAAGGCCACGTATAAAGCCGCCTTGCTGAACAAGTCCGTCGTGGCGGGCAAGTATACCACCTTCATGCTCGACCTCAGAAAGCCCGGGAGGATAAACAACCGTGTCGAGATCAAGACCCCATCTAGCAATTTCATGCGAAAGGTGGAAATCGAGGGCGGCTGGGACGGGCTGCACTGGGCGACCCTGAAGGCCGACGGCTACATCTTCGATTTCTCCCGCGAGTATTACGCCGAAAGCACCGCCGTCAGCTACCCTGACAGCACATACCGGTATATTCGAGTGAAGATATGGGACCTCGCCGAGAAGCCGCTTGCAATCGAGGGGGCGACCGTTTACTGGCGAAAGATCGAGCCCGCCAAGGAGGTACTTCTGCTCGAAGGTGGTTCCACCACGCAGAATCGAAGGGAACGGAGCACGGACATATTGATGGATCTGGGCGCAAGCATGCCCAGCAGTCGCGCGGTTATCAAGTCGCCTGATACGAACTACGACCGCCAGGTCGAAATCGCCGGCAGCAAGACCGGCAGGGAATGGGAGTATTCAGGGTATGAGTACATCTTCAAATACGACTTGCCGGGGGTCAAGGCGAAGCAGTTAAGCGTCGAGTACCTGGAAGCGAGTTACAGGTACATCCGGCTGCGGGTCCACAACTACGACGATCCGCCGATCAGAATATCAAAAGTGCAGCTCTACCAGATCAGGCGGCGCGTCGTATTCCCATACGACCCGAATGTCCACTACCGATTGTATTACGGAAACATCGAGGCGCAGCGGCCTGTTTATGACTTCCAGCGCACGTATAAATATGTAGCGTCGCAGCAGCGCGCCGGGCTCGGGCTTGGCCCGCGGATCGAGAATCCTGACTTCAGGGCGCTCATAGGAACGAAGCCCTGGCTGCAGGCAAATCCGTGGGTGATCTGGGTCGTGCTGGGCGTCGCCGTGGTTTTGCTTGGGCTGCTCGCCCTGCGCATGGTTCGGGAAACCAAGGCTTCACCGCCGGGCGAGTCCTCCTGAGAGGGCGACCACAGGGGGTCGCCCCTACATTCAGATTCACGCTATCCCCCTGGAACCCTGGATCCCTCGACCCCCTTGTCCTCCGAAGTCCCGAGCTTGCCGAGGGACGAAGGCGGATGGATCCCTCTATTTCCACTTATGCTCGAACTTCTGGAGGCTGTCGTAGCCGCGCCACATCATCAGGTGGTCTACTATCGTCATCGCCGTCATTGCCTCCGCAACGGCGACGATCCTGGCTGCAATGGTCGGATCGCGCCGGGTGATCGCGCCCAGGGTCGCCTCTTCCACCTTCGCCATGTCGACGGTCTGCTGGGGGATGGAGACGGTCGCGGTCGGCTTCACGGCGATTCGCAGCACAAGGTCCTCGCCGTTCGTGATGCCGCCGAGGAACCCGCCGGCCCTGTTGGTTTTGAACCGCACCCTCCCGTTTTCGAGATATGGGATGTCGTTGCACTCGGAGCCTTTCATCCTGGCGGCGGCGAATCCCACGCCGATCTCGACGCCTTTGACCGCGCCGATGCTCATCAGGCCGTGAGCGAGGCACGCGCTCAGCTTGTCAAACACCGGCTCGCCGAGTCCGGCGGGCACCCCATGCGCGATGACCTCCACGATGCCGCCGGCAGTGTCGCCTTCATCCTTGATTTCGAGCACGCGGGCGATCATCCTCTCAGCCGCCTCCAGATCGGGGCAGTTGATAATGTTCTTGCCCAGATTGGCCTCGATCTCCTCGAAGCTCATCTCCCTTGCGGCGACGCCGGCGCACTCCTTGACGTAGCCAAGCACCTTGATGTTCTCCGTCGCCAGGATTTTCTTGGCAAGGGCGCCGGCCGCCACGCGCATGCAGGTCTCGCGGCCGCTCGCACGGCCAGCGCCGCACCAATCGGCGTACTCGCCGTATTTGACGAAGAAGGTGTACTCCGCATGGCCCGGGCGGATCAGGTCCTTCACCCGGCGGTATTGCTCCACGTGGGTGTCCTGGCGGTCAACGTTATAAACGATCATGCCCACGGGCGCGCCGGTGGTCTTCCCGTCCATCACGCCCGCGACGATCTTGACCTGGTCGGTCTCCTGGCGGGGCGAGTCTATCGGCGACGTTCCCGGGCGGCGGCGATCGAGCTCCGCCTGGATGTCGGCGTCGCACAGGTCCATACCCGCCGGCACGCCGTCAACAATGACCATAAGCGCGTCGCCGTACGACTCGCCGCACGCGGTGACTCTGAATACTCTTCCGAATGTGTTGCCTAACAAGTGCTTCCTCCGTTTCGAATTACAAATTGCAGATTGCAGATTTGGGCCCCGATCTGCAATCTGTCATTTGCAACCTGCGATCTCCATTGCCGCTCCCACGCCCTGCATCAGTTCCACAAAGCTTGGGAACGTGACATTCACCGCCTCTGCGGTGTCAACTTCCGTCCGTCCATCGCATGCCAAACCCGCAATAGCCAGCGCCATCACCACCCGGTGGTCTCCATGACCACTCACTTTCGCCGAATGAAGCGGGCTGCCGGTGATCACCAGGCCGTCCGGGAGTTCCTCGACCTTTCCGCCCATCTTGGAAAGCTCCTCGCGCATCACGCGAATGCGGTCGGTCTCCTTAAGGCGCGCCTGCGGCACGTTCACCAGCCGCGTGACACCTTCGGCGAAGCAGCCGACCACGGCCATCGCCGGAAGCGCGTCCGGCGTGCCGCCCAGGTCGAATTCGCCTGCGGTGAGCTTGTCACTGGTGATTCGGATGCCGTCGGAAAGCTGATCCACTCGCGCACCCATCGCCCGAAGCATGCCCACCACGGCCTTGTCGCCCTGGGAATCGTCCATGTCCAGCCCGAGAAGCGTCAACTCCGATCCGGTGATCGCCGCCGCGCAGAGAAAGAACGTCGCCGACGAGAAGTCGCCCGGGATGCTCTTGTCGAACGGCCGGTAGCTCTGGCCGCCGGGCACGCAGAATCGCTCGAAGCCCTCGCGCTCATACCGGATACCCTGCTCCCTCAGCCAGCCGAGCGTCATTTCTATAAACGGCTTCTCAACCGCATCGCTCACCAGGATTTCAGCGTCTCCGCCGGCAAGCCCCGCCGTCGGTGGGGCAAGCGGGCAGTTGATAAGCAGGCTCGTCAGGTACTGCGAAGTCTTGCTCCCGTCCAAATGCGTTCGGCCGCCGCGCATCGGGCCGCGAATCGCCAATGGAGGTCTGCCGTCCCCGCGAGTCGAGAATGCCTTCGCTCCCAGATCATTCAATGCGTCCAGGAGCGGGCCGGCCGGGCGGCTCCTGATCTGGTCGTCGCCGGTGAAGACGCTCCAGCCGTCAACGAGCGCGGCTGTCCCCATCGCTATATAGAGCGAGGTGCCGGAGTTGCCCGCGTCGAGGACATCGTCCGGAACCGCCGGTGCGCCGCCAGTGCCCTCGATTGCCCAGTCTTCGCCGACTGTGATGGATGCGCCGAACTTGCGGTAGATGCCGACCGCCGAAAGCGTATCGGAAGAGCTGAGAGGACTTACAACGCGGGACAGGCCGGACGCCAGCGAGCCGATAGCCACCGCGCGTATGGTGTGCGATTTCGAGCCGGGTATACGCACCCGCCCGGACAATTGAGATTTCTCGACCGCCAGAATCACGTCGCCTCAGCTCCTAAGACTATATGAATGACCTCTCTTAGCGTAGACACAGTTTAGCGAAATGGGTGCGGAGTGTCAAATCAGACGGCTTGATCGCGGTTTGACACCGCGAGAACCCAATTGCTAGAATTGCCTGGTTTTCCCACTACGGATACGAGAGAGGTCGCCTGAGCAGATGACCACTAATGATAAGAAGTTCGTCGAGGAGCTAACAGACCAGACGGATAGCTTCTCCCGGTGGTACACGGAGGTCATTCTGAAGGCGGAATTGGCCGATTACGCCCCTGTGAAGGATGCATGGTCATGCGCCCTTACGGATACGCGCTCTGGGAGAACATGATGGACCTCCTGGATGCGCGGATCAAGGCCACTGGCCACCGGAACGCGTTATTTCCCGCTCCTTGTTCCCGAAAGCCTGCTCGCCAAGGAAGCCGCTCATGTGGAAGGGTTTGCCCCGCAGGTGGCTTGGGTCACCCAGGCCGGCAAGGATCAGCTCGAGGAGCGACTGGCGATCCGACCGACCTCGGAGGCGATCATCGGCACCATGTACGCGAAATGGATACAGTCCTGGCGCGACCTGCCCGTTCTGATCAACCAGTGGGCGAACGTCATGCGCTGGGAGATGGTCACCAGGCTTTTCCTCAGGACCACGGAGTTTCTGTGGCAGGAAGGACACACCGCTCATCGCACGGAGGAAGAGGCCCAGGAAGAGACCCTGAGGATGCTCGAGGTGTACCGCGACTTCATCGAGACAGAGCTGGCTATCCCCATCATCAAGGGCCAGAAGACCGAGCGGGAGAAATTCGCAGGCGCGGAGAAGACCTATTCTGTGGAAGCCCTGATGCGCGACGGACGTGGGCTCCAGGCAGGCACGTCGCACAATCTCGGCCAACATTTCTCGGAAGTTTTCGGGATCGATTTCCAGGATATTGATGGCAAGCGGCGTTACGTATGGCAGACGAGTTGGGGCGTCTCAACCAGGCTCATCGGCGCGGTCATTATGGTCCACGGCGATGATGCGGGACTGATTCTGCCGCCGAATGTCGCCCCGATCCAGACGATCATAGTCCCTATCTGGAAGAGTGAGGCCGAGCAGGAGGTCGTCCAGCAGGCTGTTGGGGAGGTCCAAGACACGCTTCCCAAGCACCTTCGGATCGAGGCCGACATGCGCGCGGAGTATACACCAGGATGGAAGTTCAACGAGTGGGAGCTTCGCGGCGTGCCCGTTCGGATGGAGATCGGCCCGAAGGACGTGCAGAAGAAGCAGGTCGTCCTCGCGCGGCGCGATAACCGGAAGAAAGAGTTCATCCCCGCCGAAGAACTCTCCGCCCGACTACCGGCCCTGCTCCAGGAGATCCAGCGCGACCTGTTCCAGCGTGCCCTCGCCTTCCGCGAGGAGAATACGCGGCAGGCATCCAGCTTCGAGGAGCTGGGCTCCATCATCTCGGAGAAGCGAGGGTACGTGGAGGCATTCTGGTGTGGTGACGCCAAGTGCGAGGAGGAAATCCAGGCGAAGACTGGCGCCACCATCCGATGTATCCCCTTCGACGCTCGCGAGAAGGGCCGCAGCCACTGTATCCTCTGCGGCACAGAATCGGGCCTCAAGGTAGTCTTCGCAAAGGCATACTAGGGAAACCACCTGGTGCTGCGGGAAGCCTCGACCCACAGACGCGTCTGTGGCCTTACCTCAGGGTGTAGTGGAGCACCAGGAACACGAGGAAGCCAAAGAGGAAGCTCCAGGTCGCCGCCAGCTCGTACCCGTGGCTGTGACTTTCTGGGAGCAGGTCGTGCGAGACTGCGTAAAGCATCGCACCAGCCGCCAGTCCGAATGCGAAAGGCAGAACGCCCGCCACGTATCGAACGAGAGCGAAGCCGGCGACGGCAGCTATCGGCTCCATCAAACCGGAGGCCGTCGCCAGGAGCACGCTTCGCCTCCGACGGACGCCGCCTGCTATCAGCGGAGCCGCTACCGCCGTGCCCTCGGGGATGTTCTGCAGAGCGATGGCCACCGCGAGAATGAGTCCGAGACCGGGTTTCCCTGACGCATAGCCCGTCCCGACCGCGAAACCCTCGGGGATATTGTGCAAGGCTATCGTGCCCGCCATAAGAAAGCCCTGGTGAACGAACCGGCTCGGCGGAGGCTGACCAGCCTTGCGGAACAGCTCCGGCAAGTGCATGTCGAACGCGAATACGACCAGCGCGCCAACCAGGAACCCGATGACCACGCGCCAGAGGCCGCCAGCGTCGATTCCGGGGATTATCAGGGCCAAGATAGAGGCCGAAGCCATAATCCCGGCGGCAAACCCGATCATGGAGTCGAACATCCGCATGGATACGCGCCTGAACAAGAGCAGCGCGGCCGCACCCAATCCGGTTGCTAGACCTGCTATGAGACTGGCCGTGAACGCTTCAAGCATCTGCTGTCCGTGCTATCAACCTGCCTCCCCACAGTAACACTCTGGAAACATTTCCGCGGAGCCGTCAGTTCCGGCGTTAGTCCCCTGCCTGCGCAGACTTGAGCGGCTGGCCGGCTTGATCGGTCAGGCGCAGGCACGCCGCCCATTGGCCGCCGCCCTGGTTAACTTTCAGAAGGAACTTGTTGACGCCGGCCTTGAGCCGAGCCGCTGCTGTGTCCTGGTCAACAAAGAACTTGCGGCCGCCTGGGGAGGCGTGCACCACTTCGCCGTTGAGCCAGACTTTCATGCCGTCGTCGCTGCCCATCTTGAGCACGACATCCTGAGCCTCGGGGACAGTGACCTCCGCGTAGAGGTATGCCGTGACGTTCTCGTTCGGCCTCATCAACTGACGCAGGTCCAACGCGCATTCGTCGCTTATGCTCAGCTGATGATAATAGACCCAGTGAATCTCTTTGCCGTCCGTCTGGACCGGCGCGGCTGTGTCAACGCACTGTTCCGGCGGCCAGACCTTATCAATGTCGTTGCCGGACAGCGGGCCGCAAAGCCACCACTGGGTCACGAACCCCTTCTCATGAGCCAGATCGAAGTCAACGCCCAGTTTCCACAATTGCTGGACCGCGGCATCCCGGACCTCGCGCTGCGGATCGAGGGAGATAACCGTCCGAAGCATCTCAATCGCTCGTTCGCTGTTCGCGGTCTCGGCCAACGCAAGCCTTAGGTACGTGGACAGCGCAGCCGGGCGGGCGAGATCCGACCCCTCACGGGCAACTTGAAGGAGCGTGGACTCCATCTCCGGGGATGCCTTGATTTGCTTCTGCAGATCCCAGGCGGCGACTCGCACCTCCGGATTCGAATCCTTGGCAGCAGCAGCAACGAGCGCAACGGCCTTCGCATCTCTTCGCCCTCTTAGTGTGCGAAGCAGGACGATTCTATCGGGCCCCTGCGCCGTCTTAACGGCACGCTGGACCGCGTCCGAGACGTCCTTATCGGGCATCTTCGCGATGCTCTCAGAGGCCGCGGCGCGGAGTTTTGCATCGGGGTCGCTGAGATACGGCAGGAGCAGGGCGACCGCCCCCGCGCCGGGTGCATTTCCCAGTCCGACCAGCGCATCACACCGAAAAACAGGGTCCGGAGTTGTGTTCAGCACGCGGGCATAAATTCGGACAGCCCCATGCATTAGGCCGCTTCCGCTTACGGCCTGCGCCGTCAGTCGGTCCGCTAACTGTAAGTAGGCAGCAAGGGCGGCTCGCCGGGCAAAGGCCGACCCCTTGTTGAGAGCGGCAGCCACGACAGGCTCACCCCGCGGGTCGCCAATCGAACCCAGCGCCTCAACCGCGGCCGCTCGAATTGCTTCGTCATCGCTCTTGGCCTCGTTGACGAGGGCTGACACTGACTTCGCATCCCGGAGCTGCGCGAGCGCCTGAATGACACCAACCCGAAGCGCCGCCTTCGCCTTCGGGAGCGCGTCGCGCAGGGCCTTGACCGCCGCACCACTTCGATTGGCAATCAAGGCCTGTCGGGCCGGCTCGGCAAGCTCATCGTTCGCGAGGCATTCGGCAAGCGCCGCGACCGACTCAGTTCCACCGGTGACCTGAAGCTGGCTGATGAGGAAGCGCTTGACCTCAGTTGCCCGATCGGTCTTGAGCTGGGCACAAAGTGCCCGGTTGAAAGCGCGCCGCTGAGAAGCCGCGCCGGGCCGTGCGACATAGACCGCCAGCCCGTGGAGGACCCGGCGGACCTGGGCATCATCGCCCTTACCGGGCTCGACCAGCATATCCGTTAGCTGTTTGACGGCTTCAGGACCAGCACTTGCCAACTGCTGGATAGCTTGTCTGCTCGCTTCGACGTTGTCACTCGCGGCCTGCGCGAGTGATTGTGGTATATCAACCTCCGCGGTTTGAGCGATGGGCTGTATCAACATCGCTGCGGCGAGGAAGGCTGCAAGGGCAAATCGGTTTACCTGACGCATGTGTGTCTCCTTTCAGTATCACAAACTTCTATCTGGTCCCCTTACAGACGCCACGGCGCCCGCAGGGGGATGTTCACGAAACGATTCGCCTCGTCGTCGCCGATGAAGCGCTCCTTGACCGGATCCCACCGCAGCTTGCGGCCAAGGCGGATCGCCAGGTTGCCGAGATGAAGGATCGTCGCTACGCGGTGCCCGACCTCGGCGTTTCCTCCGGTCTGCTCGCGCGTCCGCAGAGCAGTGTCGAAGTCAACCAGCGGCGGCGGATCGGGAAACTTCGAAAGCTCTTCGAAGAGCCCGGGCGGCTCGGCCGTGTCGTTGTCGTACACCTTGCCCTTGGGTCCCTCGATGAACGGCGCGCCTTCGGGTTCGTTCTCATCGCCCCACTCGCCGCTCGTGCATCGGACTATCGTGCCGTTGGCGAACTTGTAAGTGATAGATCCCCAGAGGCCGATGGCGTCCGGGTGCGCGGGCCACGGCGCCTTCGCCTCGACCTCGACCGGGCCGGTGTCGTCCGCCCCGATTATATACTGGACGGGATCGAAGTAGTGGGCGCCCATGTCGGTGAATCCACCGCCGTCGTAGTCCCAGTAGCCTCGGAAGCTGCCGTGGCAGCGTTGTTTGTGAAAGGGCTTCCAGGGCGCCGGGCCGAGCCACATATCCCAGTCCAGGTTCTCAGGCGGCGTCTGCGGCTCGAGGTCCGTCCGGCCGCTCCACATCTTGACTTTCCAGTCGTATTTCGGGCGGGACATGCGCACGAGAAGAGGAGAGCCCAGCAGGCCGCTCATCACGAGCTTGCGCAGCTTCTGGGCGCTGTATCGCCCGAAAGTGCCGATCTGGAACACCCGCCCATAGCGCTCAGCCGCATCCGCGACGGCGCGGCCCTCGTGGATGAACTTGGTCATGGGCTTTTCGCAGTATACGTCCTTGCCGGCCTGCATTGCGTGGATCGCGATAAGCGCGTGCCAGTGAGGCGGCGTAGCGATGTACACCACGTCAATGTCCTTGCGATCCAGGATGTGCCTGTAGTCGGTGTAACCCTTGCATCCCGGGCCGGCGGTCGCAATGGCCTTATCCAAGTGCTTGCTGTCCACGTCGCAAACGGCCAGCGCCGGCGTCGGACGCTTCGCCTGATTTATCCCCACGAAGCCCATTCCCCGGCTGCCGGTTCCGATGACCGCCCGATTTATGACCTCACTCGGCGGAATCCGCCCGGGGCCGCCTAGCACATTGCGTGGCAAAACCAGCGGAAAAGCGAGGCTCCCGGCGACGCCGATTGACCCACGGATGAACTGACGTCGAGAGATCCCTTTCTTCTCGGACATAATGTACCTCCTACTTGGCCGGTAGGCTGGAGAAGCGCGCACGGTCACTCAGCCTTCCGGTTAACGAAGTTTATTTCAACTGTCGGGGCTTGACGATGCGCTTGCCCCATGGCGCTTCCAAGGCCCTATTCTAACCCGGCCGCTTGCCGCACGTCAACTAGGAGAAGCAAGGGACACGGATGAGGCTACGTGAACGAGTGCACGCATGATGAGCACATTTCCTTAGTCCGCAGGCCCAGGCATTTTCTCGGAAAGGGCTTTCAGGAAGCCTGGATGCGGATTGCCGCCGTACTTCCGACACAGGCGCACCTCCTTCCACGCCTCAGCATAGTCCCCCTTGAGGTAGAGGGATACTGCCAGATTGTTGTGCGCGGAAGCAAGGTCGGGCTTAATGCGTATGGCCTCCCGATATTCCCGTATCGCTTCGTCAATCCTGCCTTGGTTCTTCAGCGCGAGTCCCAGGTTGACGTGCGCTTCGACAAAATCGCGGTTGATGCGGACAGCCTCGCGGTATTCCCGAACGGCTGCATCGAGCTTGCCCTCGCCCTCAAGCACGACACCGCGGTTGTAGTGCATCTCTGCGAGATTCGGCGTGCAGCGGGCGGCCGCCTCGCGCTCGCGTTTCGCCTCAGCCGCCCTGCCCATCTTCTCGAGGGCTGCGGCCAGGCCGACGTGCGCCTCCGCAACGTCCGGGTTAAGGCGAAGAGCCTTGCGGAACTCCGATACCGCCTCCTGCAACCTGCCATTCCTTAGCAGCATAGCTCCCAGGTTATTATGCGCCGGCGCACAGTCCGGATCGGCCCTCAACGCCTGCGAATAACGCTCGATGGCCTCATCAATCTTCCCCTGGTGCACCAGGATATCCCCGATGACGAGATGTGCGTACGCAAAGTTGGGATCGATAGCCAGCGACTCCTCCAGCGCGGCCATCGCTTCGACGGTCCTCCCGGCGGCGAGGTAGCTTGTACCCAGATTCGCCGGGCCTTCGGCGGTCACCGGCGGTATGGGATACGGCACGAGCGAGAAAAGCGAGACCAGTGCGATGCAAGCCGCCACTGCGCCGACCGCACGGAGGTTTCGCCGACGCACGGAGTCCACCGCCTGCACAAGCCCGAAGCCGGCGAAGACAGCCAGAGCAGGAACTGCGGACACACGATACCGAGACGTCACCGAAAAGATGAGCAGGCCGAGAAGGATCGAGAGGATATAAAGCGCGAGCACATCGGATTCCCTTGCGGCTCTCCGCCCGCATACAAAACCGAAGAGAGCCAGTCCCGCCAGGAGTGCGTACGGCAATGGTAGATAGCGCAAAACAGGGACCAGCCTCCTCTCAAGGTAAACGTTATAATTGCAGGGCGCTTCTCTGTTATGCAGCGTCCAGATCAGCTTGCGCCCGAGTAGTTGCGTGTACCTGCCGGGATGCTCCCGGATGAACCCAAATCCCCTTTTGAGCCAGTAGGCCGAGGACTCGGAGGGTTTCACGGGGTGGCCGAGGGCTTTCTGAGCGATGGACATCTCCTCCTCCTGCTGGGACGCCAGGAGACCGCTGAAGTCGGGAAGCGCAGTGGAGGTGCCGTCGGATGACGGATAGCTGCCCTGTGCGAAAACAATGCCGAAGTTCGTCGTGATGAGCGCGAAATCCCGCCCGACGAGATAGTTCCGCGCCGTGACGGGCAGAATGGCAAGCATGATCCCCAGAATCAGCATTCCCAGATGCCGGAAGCCGGCTCCGCTCCGACGAGGCGATCTGGCGCCGAACAGGAACCAAACCAAAATGAGCGCTACGGTGAGCAACGCAGTCGGCCGGCAGACGGCGCTCAAACCCAGCGCTATCCCAGCGGATAGATACCTGAAAAGCGTGGGCCGATCCAGGGCGCGCATAAGCAGGAGTATGGAGCCGAGATTCAACGCCACCGCCAGGGTTTCCGTGAGAATCTTGGATTCCAGGTACATCAGCGGCGCGTACAGAAGCACAAACACCATGGCCGCCAAGCCGGACCAGTGACCGAACAGCCTTCTCCCAAGCAGATAGACAAGGAAGAGATTGCATACACCCAGAGCCGCCTGGAGGACGTATACCAGGGGGAGATTATGCCCGGAGATCGCGTAGATGGCCGCCAACACATATGGATAGAGCGGAGCCATGTAGAATGGCATAGGTCCGTATCCCACACCATGTGCCACCCTCTGCGCCCACGCATCGTAGTACGCTGAGTCCAGGACGAGATGGGAGTAGTAGGGGATGTGCTCCCTGTACTGCCACAGGTAAATCGCCCGCAGAACGGTTGCCGCAAGCAGGACGAGCGCCACGCTGAGGATTTCACGACGGCGGGCGGCGCTTATTCTCCCGGTTCCGGCATCTTTTGCGAGAGGGCCTGCAGAAACCCCGGATGCGGATTGAGGCCGTACTTCCCGCACAGGCGCACCTCCTTCCAAGCCTCGGCGTATCTTCCTTTGAGGTAGAGAGATATTGCCAGATTGTTGTGCGCGCTGCGGAGGTCCGGCTTCAGGCGGATGGCTTCTCGATATTCTCGTACGGCCTCATCGTATTTGCCCTGGTTTCCCAGCGCGAGGCCGAGGTTATTGTGCGCCTGAGGCAGGTTAGGATCGAGGCGTATGGATTAGCTTGCCCATATGTCCCACAGCGCCTTTCGGGAGCCGTTCATGCTAATAGAAGACCCTTCGCTTAGGATGACATGGGTCGTCTTCCCCAAACATAAGCTTAGCAAAATAAGCCTCTGGATGCAACTGCTCGGATATAAACGCTAAACTCTCTTCTCAACCGGTTGCGAAAGATTGAAACTTTTCCCAGGGAGAACTGTTTGAATAACCGTAGTTCGATTGTCGAGAGATGTGCGGGGAGACCCTGCATCCGTTCACGAAGCTCTATTTTGGAGGTATTACATGCACCGTGGGGAAGAACTTGAGACTTCGAGGCGCAAGTTTCTCGCCGGATCGCTGGCGGGCATGGCGGCGGTTGGCCTGCCAAGCTGGTTTGCGAAGTCGGCGGAAGCAGCCGAGAAGGAGCACATCGCCGGCTCACCCAAGAAGATCGGCCCGAACGATACAATTCAGCTAGCCGTAATCGGTCCGGGAGGCAGCAAGGGCGGGTACAGTATGGGACTCGGTGATGCCAAGGCAGCAGCGCGACACGAAGGCTGCAAGGTCGTGGCTGCTTGCGACGTAGATGCCAAGCACTTGGACGAGGCGGTGAAAGCATTTGGCCCGGACTGCAAGGGGTATAGGGACTTTCGTGAGCTCCTGGAGCGTAAGGACATTGACGCAGTCATCATAGGAACGCCCGATCACTGGCATACTCTCATCTCCATTGCAGCGATGAAGTCCGGCAAGGACGTATACTGTGAGAAGCCCCTGACTCTGACGATTGGTGAGGGGAAGAAGCTGGTCAGGGCCTGGAAAGAAACCAAGCGCGTATTCCAGGTGGGGAGCCAGCAGCGCTCGGATGCAAAGTTCCGGCTGGCATGTGAGCTTGTGCTGAACGAGCGCATAGGCAGGATCAAGAAGGTTGAAACACACCTTCCAATCGGGGGTGCTGGTGGGCCGTTCGAGGTACAGCCCGTTCCGCCGGACCTGGATTGGGATATGTGGCTGGGGCCGTCGTTCTATACGGACTACGTGCCTCAACGAGCACACGGGAACTTCCGATGGTGGCTGGAGTACTCCGGGGGTAATTTGACAGACTGGGGCGCCCACCACAACGACATCGCCCAGTGGGGATTGGGGATGGACCGCTCAGGCCCTCTGCAAGTAGAGGCAAGCGGAAAGGCCCCAAATCCCTGCCGCAACTCTTACAACGTCTTCCCGGAGTTCGATATCCGGTACGTCTATCCTGGCGGCGTCAGGCTACTGTGCACGACCAAGGGCAAGAACGGCGTCCTTTTCGAAGGCGACGAGGGCTGGATATTCGTGAGCCGTGGACGCCTGAACGCGAGCGACCAGCGCCTGCTGGACGAGCCGTTGCCGCCAAACGCGATCAGGCTCTATGACTCGAACGATCACGTGGGGAACTTCATAGATTGCATTCGCAGCCGCAAGCAGGCTGTTTGCGATCCGGAGATCGGCCACCGTTCTGCGACCGTCTGCCACCTGGCGAACATCTCGCTGAGGCTGGGCGGGCGCAGGCTTGAGTGGGATCCGAAGAAGGAGGAGTTCCCGAATGATCCCGAGGCGAATATATTCGTGAGCCGGCCTATGCGCCCGCCGTGGAAGATGTAGGGTGCGGGCCCTACTCTAAGGTGCGAGGGAAGGCAAAAGCTGTTTCCCCTACCGGGCCGGTCTGCGCTCCGCAATTCATCATGTGCGAACCTCGTTGCTCGCGCAATCCCACGCCTTCGGTAGACATTGCTGAAACTTTTCGCTCGCGCAACTGTCTGAATAAGGGTAGTTCAGTCGTGCAAGGGGTAACGGAAGTAAGCCCTCTTGTTTGCTGCAGCATTCACTATCCCTGAACTCTCATCCACGGTCAACTGTCACGCAGTGCATCGGCGAATCGGCAGCAGGCCGTATGTTGGCTCTTGGAGGTACTTTATGGAGGATGGAAGACGCCTTGAGGTTTCGAGACGAAGGTTCCTGACCGGATCGCTGGCAGGGGTGGCGGCCGTCGGGCTGCCAAGTTGGTTTGCGAAGTCGGCGGAAGCCGCGGAGAAGGAGCGCATCGCCGGCTCGCCCAAGAAGATCGGCCCGAACGACACGATCCAGGTCGGCGTCATCGGATGCGGCCAGGGCTTGGGTGACGGGATCATGGCCGCCATGCACAAAGGGTGCAAGGTGATAGCGGCTTGCGACGTTGACGACAAGCACCTTTACGCCGCGCGGAAGGCTTACGGCCGGAACTGCGAGCTGTACAGGGATTTCCGCGAACTCCTAGAGCGCAAGGATATTGACGCGGTGATAATCGCGCCGCCCGACCACTGGCACACCCTGATGGCAATCGCCGCTATGAAGGCCGGCAAAGACGTGTACTGCGAGAAACCCCTTACCCTGACCATTGATGAAGGGAAGAAGCTGGTCAGGGCCTGGAAAGAAACCAATTGCATCTTCCAGGTGGGAAGCCAGCAGCGCTCGGATGCAAAGTTCCGGCTGGCGTGCGAGCTGGTGCGCAACGGGCGCATAGGAAGGATCAAGCGAGTTGAAGTGGGCCTTCCGGGTGCACCCGTCGGCGGGCCGTTCGAGGTTAAGCCTGTTCCAACGATCCTCGATTGGGATATGTGGCTGGGACCGGCATTCTATACGGACTACGTGCCTCAACGAGCACACGGGAACTTCCGATGGTGGCTGGAGTACTCCGGGGGCATACTGACGGACTGGGGCGCCCACCACAACGACATCGCGCAGTGGGGATTGGGAATGGACCGATCAGGCCCACTGCAAGTAGAGGCAAGCGGAAAAGCCCCGAATATCGGGCGCAATTGCTTCAACACATTCGCGGAGTTCGACGTCCATTACCTCTATCCGGGCGGCGTCAGGCTACTGTGCACCACCAAGGGCCGCGGCGGTGTCCTTTTCGAAGGCGATGAAGGCTCGATCTTCGTGACCAGGGGGTTTATCGAAGCCAGCGACCAACGCCTGCTTGAGGAGCCACTGCCCGCGAATGCTACCAGGCTCTACGAGTCGAACGATCACATGGGGAACTTCCTGGACTGTGCCCGCAGCCGCAAGCAGCCGATCTGCGACGTGGAGATCGGCCACCGTTCTGCGACCGTCTGCCACCTGGCGAACATCTCGCTGAGGCTGGGCGGGCGCAGGCTTGAGTGGGATCCGAAGAAGGAGGAGTTCCCGAATGATCCCGAGGCGAATATGTTCGTGAGCCGGCCTATGCGCCCGCCGTGGAAGATGTAGGGTGCCGGCCTTACTCTAAGGTGCGAGGGAAGGCAAAAGCTGCTTCGCCGGCCGGGGAGGCTTCCTCCGACGAGAAGGATTTCGAAGGCCCCGCGCAGAAGTAATAACTGAGTTTTGCGGCATCTCTTAGATCTCATAATTCGGCATATGGGGTAACGAACATATGGGCGGGCGCTCCCGAATTCCGGACATGAGGAGGCAAACGATATGCCTGCTGAAGATGCCATTATGACTCGCCTGGTACAGCGCGAGATCGGCCGGCGATACATTGACGCCAGCAGGCTGGATGTAAAAGCAATCCGCGGAGTCGTCTACCTGCGCGGCAGCATCAAACGGCTGCGCGGCCACGATGTTGACCTGGCACACGAGCTGGAGGTCATCAACCGCGTGCTCCGCGGTAAGCCCGGAATCAGGGAAGTCATAATGGAAGTTGAGCTCAAGGCCTAGGCGCGACGAATATCGTTCTCTCGTTTTGATAAAGCGCCTTCCCCGGAGATGAACCCTTCGGCTTCCGCACGAACTTCCTGAGCGTGTAGTCCACCGGCACGAGCGACGAGTGCTTTGAATCGCTGTGCTGAGCCGCGAGTTCGGCAGCCGCATGGAGTACGGATTTGGGCACCGCATCCGGTTTGCCGTTCGTCCGGATGATGACGTGCGCGCTCGGCGATGCCTTCACGTGCAGCCAGAAGTCGGTCGGCCTCGCCACCTTCGCGAGAAGGTAATCGTTCGCCTCGCTGTTCTGCCCCACGAGTATCTCCCAGCCGTTCGAGACAACCCTGGCTACTTTGTGCCCATGGAACTCCGCCTTTCGCTTCTCAACGGCCGCCTTCTCCTGCCTGCGAACCTCGATGCCGTGCGACGCAAGCACTTCGGTAAGCGCCTGAATCTGCCCCTGTAAGGTGATCGAACCGGCTGAGTCCAGCACCTTCTGCAGCAGCTTGATCCCCACATTCGTTCCCGTAAGCCTGTCCCGAAGCGCCTCCGCTCCTGAGACCGCTTTCCGGTATTTCCTGAAGTAGGCTTCGGCGTTTTCCGGGCCTCCGAGCCGCGGATCCAGTTTCACTGTGATCGCTGCGCCGCTCGGATCGTAGTAGTCCACGAGCTCCACTGAGTCCGCTCCTTCGGGTATCGAGGCTACTTGGGACAAGATAAGCTCGCCGATCTGCTTGAATCTCTCCGCCTCGTTGCATTCGGCGATCCCCTGCTGGATCGACTCCCTGGTGTGCTGGCGCGCTTCGAGCTGCTTTCGGATGCGGCCGATGAAATCTTCCTTCGCCTGCTCGAATGCCTGCCTCGGCAGTGTGCTCGCGTAATACATATCCGCAACTGTGCTGATCGAGGCGCGCTCGTGCTGATTCGAGGCCGGATGCTGGAAGGTCGGGAATGGGTAGAAGCCGACGCTCCGGCCAACGTCGTCCGTTATCAAAACGGGCGAGAACTTGTCTGAGCGAACGTCCTCGAAGAGCTTCTCGAATTCGTCACCCAGCCGGTGGAGCTCGCCCTCGCTCCGGGCGGCGAGCTCGCGCGCGGCAAAGGGACTCACGCCGGTGAATGTCTTGGTCAGCCACGACGCTATCTCGCCAGCCTCAAGGCCCTCTATAGCGGAGAAGGTGTCGGCAAGCAGGTTGTCGAATTCGTTCCTGGTGACATCCAGAGGGCTAAGTCTGTTCTGAGACGGCGGAGATATGTACTGCCTGCCGGGCAGAACCTCGCGGTAGCGGCTCTTCTGGCGTCCGATCGGCTTGACAGCGCCCAGGATGCGATTAACGTTGTTGATCAGGATGATATTGCTGTGTTTGCCCATGATCTCGACGACGAGACTAAGCCGCTCTCCGTCGTAGGCGGCAAAGTTCAGATGAAGGATCCGGTCGAAGTCCACCTGCTCGGCGCCGGCGAACGTGGATCCCCCCAAGTGCTTGCGCAGGAGCATGCAGAAGTTCGGTGGTGTTTTCGGATTCGGGCGCTTGATTGAGGTGAGGTGAATCCTAGGCGACCGCGCGTCCGCGGAGACCAGGAGCATGTGGTTTGCGCCCTTGTTCCTGATGGCCAGGACGACGTCGAGCGGCAACGGCTGGTGGATTCCGTCCATCCTGCCGCCGACGAGCTTGCTATTCAATTCTGCCGCTACCGCGGCAAGTACGATGCTGTCGAAGGTCATGGTGGTGATGAGTGACGAGTGACTCATCACTCGTCACTCCTTGATTATATCACAGTCGTACCGAGGCGCACGGCCATCCGAATGTCCTGCCATAGAGGAACGGAGCTGGGCACTCGATAGATTTCATAGAAAGGTGAATCGCATATGTTTCCTTACGGCGCGCAGTATTACCGAACTCCGAATCCCCCTGAGAGCGAGTGGGGGAAGGACTTCAAAACCATGGCGGATCACGGTTTCACAATCGCCAAGATCTGGGCCATGTGGAATTGGATGAACTATGAGGAGGACAAATACGATTTCAGCCACTTCGACCGGCTCTTCGAGATCGCAGAGAAGAACGGAATCAAGCTGGTGATAAACACCATTCTGGAGAACGCTCCGTACTGGCTCATCCAGGGGCATCGCGAAGCACTGTACACCGCATCCGACGGACAGCTATTCGAGCCGATCTCGCGGCCGAATACTCCCGGCGGCGGATGGCCGGGCCTCTGCCTCGACAACGAGCCTGTAAGAGCACAGGCCGCGAAGTTCCTGAAGGCCATCGCGTCGCGATATGCCAATAGCTCGACGCTGTGGGGCTACGACGTTTGGAACGAGACGTTCTTCGAGCCGTGGGGATATGAGGGCTTCGAGGGGAAGTACTTCTGCTACTGCAAGGGCACAAAGGCCGGATTCATCGAGTGGCTCAAGAGGCGATATGGGACAATCGAGGAGCTGAACAAGGCATGGTATCGCCGGTATACCGACTGGGGCGAGGTCTACCCGCCACGGTACCTGGGCGGGTACCCGGATTGGCTCGACTGGCTCAGATACCGCTTGGAGAACCACCGCGATCTCATGCGCTGGCGAATCGAGACTCTGCGATCCGGCGATCCCAACCATCCCATGAGCAGCCACGGACTTGCCTCTACGCTCCGAGCCATGCCCACGCACCTCACGAACGATTTCGACATCGCCCCGGAAGTTGACCAATGTGGGCTTTCGACTTTCCCTCTGTGTGGGAATCAGCACGCAGGCGACTACTTCGGGATGCTCGATCTGGTCCGCTCCGCATCGTCCATGTATGGAAAGAAGTTCTGGCACACCGAGCTTCAGGGTGGTCAGGGCGGAAATGGCCTGGCGAGGAGCCGAACCCCCAGAGGCGAGGATACAGGATTCTGGAACTGGATGTCCTTCATGAGCGGGGCGAAGGGGCTGATGTACTGGCAGTGGCGGGCGGAATTGCTCGGCCCCGAGTCGCCAGGCTACGGCCTCTGCCGGGTTGACGGGACGCCGACCGACCGAACCGAGGCCGCCGGGTGGTTCGCGAGATTCATGAACGCGCATCCGGAGCTGGCGGAGGCGGAGCCGGTCAAAGGCGAGGCGGCCATCGTGGTCATCCCGGAATCCCAGCTCTGGGCCTATGTGGCGGACGGGAAGACCGAAGCCTACTACCACTCAGCGCAGGGCATCTATCGGGCTCTGTGGAAGGTGAATGTGCAGGTGGACTTCTGCACGCTGGAGAATATCGGCGATTACCCGCTCGTCTTCCTTCCCTTCCCGCTCATGCTCGAGCAGTGGCAGGCGGACAAGCTCAAGGAGTATGTGGCGAACGGCGGCGTCCTGATTTCCGACGCAGCGCCCGGCCACTTCAAGGAGCACGGGTACACCTCCTTCAAAGTCCCCGGCCTCGGCCTGGACGAGCTTTTCGGCGCTGTGGAAGACGAGATGGAGTACGTCCCCACTCTCACGCTGGGGAATGTGCCGCCGCCGGCCATTGTATGGAACAGCATGAGGATATACTGCTCCGTCTACCAGGAGAAGCTCATCCCGCAGGGCGGAACTCCCGTCGCCGAGTATGCCGACGGCGGAATCGCCGTGGTGGACAACAAGTACGGCAAGGGAAAGACGCGGCTGATCGGCACGTTCCCCGGGGCCACGTATATCCAGACGCTCGACCACGAGCCGGAGCTGTTCATCCGCGACGCGCTTCGTTATGCGGGCGTCGGCCCAGGCATAGAGCCGCTGGACACGACAATCAAGGCGCGTTTGCACAAAGGCCCCGCGGGCGATTTCCTCTGGGTGGTAAACACGGAGTATGACAGTGTGGCTTCCGAGATCACGCTGCTCCCCAAGGTGGGCAGCTACTCGAAGGCGGAGGACCTTGTGACCGGCGAGGTTCACCCAATCAAGCAGCGGGCTTTGAAAGTCACACTCGGCCCGCTCAAGGGCACGGTGCTGAGGATATACTAATTCATAGCAGGGGCCGAGCGAGCGTAGCCTATAGAGTTTTACCTAAACCTGAACTTCACGGCCCGGCAGGGCAGAGCGCTCGGTTGACCGATATCGCTTCAGTTTCACGCGCGTCATGGTATAATAGACCGCGCAGGTGCGCAGGACCGAAGGGAGATGATCTGATGGTACCGATGATATCAACATTTGTGCTGGCAATAGTTTTGGGAATCGTGGCCGTATTCCTGTTCTGGATCGTGTATCTGTACAATCGGATGGTGACCCTCCGGAACAGGATAAACAACGCGTGGTCGCAGATAGATGTCCAGATACGGCGGCGATACGACCTGATCCCGAATCTGGTCGAAACCGTAAAAGGCTATGCCGCGCACGAGAAACAAGTTTTCCAGAAGGTGACGGAAGCGCGGGCGTCCATGGCAGCGGCAACGACCGTCGCCGAGCAGGCGCAGGCGCAGAACCAGATTACTCAGGCGTTGAAGAGCCTCTTCGCGGTGGCGGAAGCATACCCCCAATTGAAGGCGAACGAGAACTTCATGATGCTCCAGGAGGAGCTGTCGGGCACTGAGAGCAAGATCGCCTACGCCCGGCAGTTCTACAACGACACCGTGATGGCCTTCAACACGCTGATTCAGTCGTTCCCGGCGAGGATGCTGGCGCCCGCGTTTGGCTTCACGGAGCGAGACTACTTCCCCATGGACGAAGCCGCCCGCGAACCGGTGAAAGTACAGTTCTAGGAGACAGCAGAGTGCAGACTGCAGACAGCAGCTCACGGACCACTGCAGTCTGCGGTCTGCGGTCAGCAGTCTGACCGTCCAATGTACAACCAAATCAGTTCAAATGTCTGGAGATCGCGAGGGCTTATCGCCTTCTTTCTTGCCCTCATCATAGGGCTGGGGTATCTGTTCGCCCAGGTTACCGATTATCCTGAGGTACTGCCGATAGCGGTTGTGTTCGCGATCCTCAGCAGCATCGGCAGCTACTACTACAGCGACCGAATCGTCCTCGCGATGTCGCGCGCCCGGCCTGCGACTCGAGACGAGCACGCGCACCTGGTAAACTCCGTGGAAGGGCTCGCGCTGGCCGCTGGAATCCCCGCTCCCCGGATCTACGTGATTGACGATTCGGCCCCGAATGCCTTCGCGACCGGCCGCGACCCGGAGCGCGCGGTGATCTGCGTGACAACCGGCTTGATGGATAAGCTCAATCGGGTAGAGCTTGAGGGGGTCATCGGCCATGAGATGGCTCACATCAGGGACTACGACATCCGCCTGGTTACGCTGGCCGCAGTGCTGGCAGGGACGGTCGTGCTGATCTCGGACTGGCTTCTCCGCAGCATGTGGTGGGGCCAAGGCGTCAGCCGGCGCAGGAGAGCGCAAGGCAGTGTCGTAGTCCTGCCGGTCGTCCTGGCGGCTGCTATCCTCGCGCCGCTTGTGGCGACTTTGATCCAGCTCGCCATCTCCCGCAGCCGCGAGTATCTCGCCGACGCTCAGGGAGCGATGCTGACCCGGTTTCCCGACGGCCTGGCTGACGCCCTGGAGAAAATCGCCGCCGACACTGAGCCGCTCGAGGTGGCAAACAAGGCCACGGCCCACATGTACATCGCGAACCCTCTCAAAGACATCGGCGGCCCGCTGAATGCGCTGTTCAGTACCCATCCTCCCGTCGAGGAACGCGTTCGCCGCCTGCGGACTATGTAGGCTTCACGAAGCACTCCAACATCGAACGTTGAACTCTCCCCTTCGCCCAGGATTGGGAGAAGGGGCCGGGGGATGAGGGCCACTTTCGACTGGCGACGGCGGGCTGACGACTATCTCGGCGTCGCGTCGGGGAGGCCGCCGTCAACGGGAATAGTTGCCCCGGTCGTCGGCGTTTGACGCGATACGAAGAAGAGCACCGCGTTTGCCACGTGGTCGGGGGTTATTCTAGCCTTCAGCAGATTGCGGTTCCGGTAGTATTCCTCGAGGCCCTTCTCGTCCAGCCCCCTGGACTTCATGCGCTCAGGGCCGATTTCCTGCCAGAGACCCGATTTGCGGGCACCGTCCGAGAAGACTGCATCCGGCGCGACCATGTTCACGCGGACTCCGATCTCCGCCAGTTCGAGGCTCGCGATGCGCCCAAGTTGATGCGCAGCCGCCTTTGTGGCGCTGTAGGCTCCGAACTTCGCGCCGGGAGCAAAGACATTCTTGGTCGAGACTATTATGATGTCGCCGCCCGTGCCCTGCGCCTCGAAGTACCTCGCCATCTCGCGGAGGACGAGCAGCGTCCCCTCAACATTGACCCGCTCCAATCTCCGGAAGGCTTCCAGGTCCATGTCCCGAAGGGAGGAGACCATGGCAACACCGGCGTTGATCACCGCGATGTCTATGCGCCCCCAGGTCTGCTTGATCGCGGCAACTCCGCGGGAGACCGAGTCTGGGTCGGTGACATCAATCGCCATGCCGATGACGCGGTCCCCAAAGCCGGCCTTCAATTCGTCCGCCATGCCGTCGAGATTCGGGCCTGGCAGATCGGTGACCGCCACGCGACATTGCGCCTTCAGCAGCCCGCGGCAGATGCCCGAACCGATGGCTCCAGCCGCGCCCGTTACCAGCGCGACTTTACCGTGCAGGTTGTATGTGCATGTAGCCTCTTCGTTTTCCATCTTCCCTGCCCTTACAAGGCACGAACTCTATTCAGCATGAATCCCGCGTTCTCTACGGGAGCCTTGCCGTCGAAGACGGCGCTGCCGGTTACTACTATGTCCGCACCCATCTGCGCGACGTGACCGATGTTGTCCCGCGTGATGCCGCCATCAACTCCGATGAGGATGTCCCGTCCCGCGGACGCGATCATCTCCCTCGCCTTCGCGAGTCTGAGCTGCGTGGAATCTATGAAATTCTGTCCGCCCCAGCCTGGGTTTATCGCCAGGAGCAGGACCATGTCCACCTCATCGAGCACATGCTGGACAGATTCCAGCGGCGTCCCCGGATTCAGTGCCACTCCCCTGATCAATCCCCGCTCGGGATCGTTGGCATTTGTCATTCTCCCGATCTCCTGGAGCACGCGGTGAAGGTGCACGCAGGACTCCACGTGGACGGTGAGCACATCCGCCCCTGCCGCGACGTAATCCGCCAGCTTCGGGAGCGGATCCTGTATCATCAAGTGGACGTCCTTCAGCAGTCTCGTCCTCACGGCCTTGATGAACAGCGGCCCCACCGTCATCATCGGGCAAAAGCACCCGTCCATCACGTCGAAGTGCATCAGCCCGACATCCGTTCCCTCGAGCAGGGATATCTGGGATCCCAGCGACAGGAGATCGGCGGCGAGTATACCGACGCTTATGGTGGGGCATAGCCTCTTCACGGTCTCGAAGCCGGAGCGACTTGCCATTCCTTCACCTGGCTTTCAAATCGGCCTTCGCTGCAAGATAGAACTCGTATGCCTCTTCCGGCTTGGCGCCTTCGTGGACGACCTTCCTGACCGCCCGGATCATGGCAACCGGCGACTCCGCCTGGAAGATGTTCCTGCCCATGTCAACGCCCGCGGCGCCCTGCCGAATCGCGTTGTGCGCCAACTCCAGCGCATCGAGCTCCGGGAGCTTCTTGCCGCCGGCGATGACGATCGGCACCGGGCAGGAAGCCGTAACGGTTTCAAAACCGTCGGGAACGTAGTAGGTCTTGACGTAAGTTGCCCCCAGCTCGGCACAGATGCGCGTCGCCAGGCGGATGTACTTCGCGTCACGCACCATCTCCTTGCCGACCGCCGTGACCGCCAGGGTCGCGATTCCATAGCGGTTGCCCATATCCACCAAGCGTGTCATGTTGTGGACCGACTGCGTCTCGAATTCGCCGCCGATGAACACCTGGACCGCCACAGCCGCCGCGTTCAGGCGAATGGCATCCTCTATGTCCATCGCGATCTGCTCGTTCGAGAGCTCCTTCAGGATGCTCGGTCCACCGCTAGCCCTAAGGACGATGCCCCTGGTATACGTGGGCGGGATGACGGAGCGCAGTATCCCGCGCGTCAGCATCAGCGTGTCGGCATATGGCAGCAGCGGAAGGATATTGACATCCACCCGCTCCAATCCCGTTGTCGGCCCCTGGAAGTAGCCGTGGTCTATCGCCAGCATGACCGTCTTGCCGGTCTCAGGGCTGAAGATATTGGACAGCCGGTTCTTCATTCCCCAGTCGAGGTTATTCGATCCCCTCAGGAAGAAGGGCTCGGATTTCATAGGGATATCGAGGTAGAAGTTCTTTTCATCTTTCGCGCTCTCAACGTCTGGCATGACTCGGTCCTCCCTCAAGAAACGTGCGGACAACCTCCCCCGCTAACGGTATCCAGTATAATACCGTCGGCCAAGTTTGTCTAACCCCGTGTTATCCGGCGCTTGTACGGGCTTCCCCAGCCGTCTGCAGCGATTCCTCAGCTTTGGGGTCGGCAGATCGTGGCTCTATTGCAGGAATCTCTGTCTGAGTCTCGAAATATGGGTGATAACAGCAATCACCTATCTATTGGCAGGAGCACATCAATGGAGAGGCGAGTGATGTTCAGAATCATGTGGATCACCTGAAGCCTCGAACCTGAAGCCCAACTCCTCACTCACCACTTGACAGTGCGTGCTGATGCCTTCAAATCCCAACCAGGTTAGAGTTTTCCACAGTTCCACGCAGGAATCTGAAGGCAACAGTCGAACATGCACACAGATACGCTGCGGCCCGTGCCTCCAGGAGGTGCATGCGTGAAAGACCCGGCGATATTTAGAAAGCTGCTCATCTTCGGAATCGTGGCAAACGTGGGCGCCATCCTCCTTCTTGTGTACGGGAAGAACGAGGCGGCTCAGAATGTTTCCTGGCAGCCGTATACCTCGAAGTCCCTCGGTTTCTCACTGACCTATCCGAGCCGGTGGACGGTAACGGAGTTTGAGGAGCCCGACGTAGAGACCGAGACAAAGTTCGTATGCAGCGAGGAGACCTACTTCTCCGCGCTCACCTCCGTCAAGGCCAACATCAAGGCCAACCTCTTCAGAAACAAGCCGGAAAGATTGGGGAAGCCGCTGATTGTAGCCTGCCATGAGACAGTTCTGGCTGACATGCCAAGGAAGCTCAAGAGTTTCACGCAATTGAACACCACTGAGATGAAGGTCGGATCGCCACAGGAACCGCAGGAGGCGGTAGGCACGTACTTCGAGTTCAGCATGCGCAGAGGGTTGATGATGAGGAAAATGAAGGGGATGATAGTGTCCACCTGGAATGGCAACAAGCACATTGCGCTTGCGTTTGTCTGTCCCGACCGCGAATACGAGAATACGCTCCCCCTCTTTGAGACCTTTCTAGAGAGCTACAAGCCCGGCCGGATTCTAGAACGTCAGTCGGGAGAACGGATGGGGGACATTCTGCGCTAGCGGGGGATTCCTAATGTACTGCAAATGGTGTGGGATGGAAAGCGACGACGACGGGCAGTGCACTTGGTGCGGGAGGCTGCTTTCCGCTGACGAACCCGCCGCTATGGAAAAACCACCGCCTACAGCCGCGGAGGACGCGGAAGGCTCCGCCAGCGGCCTTCTGGTAGGCGAGGCCACTTACGAGGAACCTCAGGCCCCTGCCGAGCCTGCAGCCGAGACGAAAAGAGTTGAAGAGCCAGAGCTGCCGCCGTTCGGTGTGCGCTTCGAGAAATACCTCAGCATCATGCTTATCCTGCTGGCCGGGGGAATGCTGGTGGTTCACTACTACCAGGATGCGTGGCTCAGTCAGTTCTTCCCGCTGCTCTTCATTTCCGGCCTGCTCCTTGGGATCTTCAAAGTCATCCCTGACTACGATGAAAAGAGTCTTCCGGATGTGTACACCGTGCTCGCGATCGCTGTGCTGATCGGACCCGTCTATGCCGCAGTGCTCTACTGGTTCTTCAGCTCCATCAGGCAGAAGGTGAACTCCTCTGTATTTGGTCTGATAGCCTCGTATCTGGTCATCAGGATTGCGATCGGCTCCGCGGCGCACGGTTTCTCAGACACGGTCACCTATCTGCTGCTCCCGAACCTGTCTCTCTACATCGTATCGCACGTCGCCGAGGCATTCCCGCTGGCCGTGCTGGGCGGTGGATGGGTGCTGTCGAGCTTCGCGCAGCCGGTCCTCGACGAGCTGGGAGAGAGTTAAGGACACCGGCCGTCCAGCCGTGGGAAGGCGCCGATGGCCCCGACATCAGTTCCCCATCGAGTTCCCGCCGAATACCCGGAGGTACGTACATGCCCGTCAGCAACATCCGCAGCCTGATTCGGACCGTCGAATCGTTCCCGGACGGCCACCAGGACGCGTACCTGGGGAACGGGGTTATCGGCTTGAGAGTGAGGCCGGACCCGTTTGCCAGTTGGAAGGCGATCGCTTCCGGCTTCGTGAAGGAGCACGAGGAAGGACGCTTCGAGGCCCTCGCCAATGCTCCATATGCGTTCGGCATGGATTTCAAGTTGGGCGACACGCCGTCTATGCTGGAGAACGCCGGCAGGGCGAGGGTAAGGAAGCAGAGCCTCGATATGTCATGCGGCGAGCTCACGACCGAATTGGAATTCCCTCTCGGCGGCGGCATGGCAAGGGCGCAGGTGCTCCAGTTCGTGTCGCGGACTTGCCCCGTGGCCGCCTGCCAGGAAGTGCGGCTGACGGCTCCCCAGAGCGGCGACCTGAAGGTCACCATGAGCGTGCTTCCCGGGCCGGACAATGAGATATATGCCGGCGCAGCACCGGGTGGCGAGAGGTGGACCGATCTGACGCTCGGCTGCACGGCCAACGGGCGGATCAGCAAATGCGGCTTATCGGTCAAGGCTGACTTCGGCGGCGCAGAGGTATCGCGCGAGGATTCCGAGAAGGACAAGCCGCAGACATCAAGAGCCTTTCGACTCAAAGTCGAGGCGGGGCGGCAGATCGCGATCCGATCAATCGCGGCGACGGTGACCTCCGCGTATCATCCCGAGCCGGAGCTCGAATCGTGCAGGCTCGCGAACTGGGCCGCGTCTATCGGGTTCGACAGTCTGCGCTCGCAGAACAGGGCGGCATGGCGCGAGATATGGAAGTCGCGCGTGCTCGTCACCGGCGACGAGAAGGCCCAGGACTACCTGGACTGCGCGCTGTTCTATCTCTATTCGAGCGCACATCCTTCCTGCCGCACGAGCGTTCCTCCATTCGGCATGTCCCAGGCCGACTACTACCACGGACACGTGTTCTGGGACACCGATATCTTCATGACGCCGGTGCTGCTCCTCACTTCGCCCGAGACCGCCAGGATGACCATCGCCTACCGCCTGCGGACACTCGAAGCGGCGAAGAAGCGGGCGGAATGCTACGGGTATAAGGGCGCGATGTATCCGTGGGAGTCCGATACCCGCGGCTTCGAGTCCACCCCGTCGGATTCCAAAACGGGCTGGCTCGAACAGCACGTCAATATGTGCGTCGCATTCGCGGCGTGGCAGTATCAGAAAGCCGCAGGAGACAAGGCATGGGCCGGCGAATGCACCTGGCCGATCCTGAAGGCGGTCGCGGAATGGATAGAGAGCCGGGTGGAGAAAACCAAGAGGGGCTGCGAGATCTGGAACGTCATGTCTACCGACGAGAGCCGCGCGGTGAACAACAGCTCCTATGTCAACGCCCTCAGCGCGCAAGTGCTTCGAAACGCCTGTGAGTGCGCAAAGCTCGTGGGTCAGCCTCCGATGGAGAAGTGGCGGGAGATCGCGGAGAGCATGTTCATCCCAATCGGTCCTGCGCCTCAGCAATCCGGCGTGCGGGGAGACATCATTTACAAGCACGATGGCGGCTGGGAGAAAGACTGCTCAACCGACCTGTTCATCATCGGCTTTCCGCTGGACTTGCCGTTCGACCGCAGCCTGCTCAGAAACACGTATGACGCTCACATGACCCTGCGAAAAGAGAGTTTCTCGATGGGATATTCGTTCGTCGTCGGCGAAGCCGCGTTCGTCGGAGACCGAAATGGGGCGAGGGAAAGCTTCCACCGCTTGGCCGAGGAAGTGTTCGAGCCGACATGGGGAATGGGCACCGAGTGCCCCGGCGCGGCGACGACGTGCTTCCTGACAACGATGGCGGGCGTGCTCCAAGCCGCAATGATGGCATTCACCGGCATCCGCTTCGAGCCGGGCAACTGGGCGAAGTACGAGGCATGCCTTCCCGACGGTTGGAAGAGAATCGAGATCGAGAGAATCTACCTCGGCGGGCAGGCATACAGCCTCGAGGCAGAGCACGGAAGGAAGGCAAGGCTGGCCCCGATTGAATAGCGCCCGGCCCTGTCGACTTTTGCGATACACTCTTGAGGGCCGGGGCTGCTGTCCCGCTGCCGGGTATATTTATGATAAGATGAATGCCGAGGTGCGCCGGATATGATTGACCTGATAAGCGATACCGTCACGCTGCCCACGCCGGAGATGAGAAAGGCGATGGCGAAGGCGGAGGTCGGCGATTCCCAACACGGCGAGGATCCTACCGTTAACCGCCTACAGGACGCCGTCTGCGCGCTGCTCGGCAAGGATTCGTCGCTGTTCCTGCCTTCCGCGACGATGGCGAACGAGATCGCGTTCAAGGTTCACACCCGGCCGGGCGATGAGATAATCATGGACTGGCTGTCGCACGCGCTTCACTTCGAGGGCGGCGCGCCGGCATTGCTTTCGGGCGCGACGATTTACCCCATTCACGGGGAGCGAGGTGTCTTTACTGAGGAAGATGTCCTGGCGGCGATCCGGCCGGATGATCCACATTTCCCTCGCACGCGCCTCGTTTCGGTGGAGAATACGCATAACCTGGGCGGAGGAACGATCTGGCCGCTGGGCAAGCTCATGGCCGTTTCGGATATCGCCCGGCGCTTCGGGCTTGGCGTGCACATGGACGGCTCGCGGCTGATGAACGCGGCCGTGGCCAGTGGAATCTCCGCAAGGGAGTATTCTTACCCGGTGGACTCGGTGACGCTTTGCTTCTCGAAGGGCCTTGGCGCTCCAGTCGGCGCTGTGCTCGCGGGGAACAAGGAATTCGTCAAGGAGGCCAGGCGATGCCAGCAGGTCTTCGGCGGGGCGATGCGGCAGGCAGGGATAATCGCGGCCGGCGCGCTCTACGCCCTGCAGCATAACGTGGATCGGCTGGCAGAAGACCACGCGAATGCCCGGCTCCTGGCCGAGCGCCTTGCGGACGAGGAAGGCATTGATGTAAACCCGGCCGACGTCGAGACGAACATGGTCTTTTTCCACGTTGATGGAACCGGCATGACGGCGCAGGAGTTCACCGATCGCTTGAAGGACTACGGGGTGCGAATGGGCTATTACAGTGGCGAGCGGGTCCGCGCCGTCACGCATCTCGATGTCAGCCGGGCGGATATCCTCGAAGCCGCCCGCGCGGTGCACCAGATGCTCGTGGACGCACGCCTGGGCTCCCGCGCGTGATGCACAAAACCCGAGCATTGCTGTCTTCAGTCCCCAAAAGCCTATGATTCCGCGCAATCAACCGTTCGAGCCCTCCGCAAGCTTCCGAGCGCGTTCGGCTAGATCTTCGACAAGCGATGATAGCGGAGTCCCGAAATCCCCGTCTCCCAGACGCTCGCGCACGTGTTCCAAGACTTCCCGCAGATCTGCTCGCCGATGGGCATCGAGCGGCGGGAAGCCTGCTATCTCGGCCACGATCACAGCGGCTTTCGGAGTGGCGAGCATGGACCGGATCAGGTCGGACACGGCAACCATGCCCTCTTTATGCTCAGCGGCCTCCGGGTCTAGTCGAAGATGCTCTATGGTGCTCAGCACGCGCTCATCCGCGACTCCCAGCGTGACCAACGTGTCACACGCGGCCAGTCTGACGTGCCATTCGCTGTCTTCGAGCAGCTCCATGATGCGATCCACGGCGCGCCGGTCCTTATTCTGAGCAAAAGCCGAGCAGGCCACATTCCTGACACGCGGATCAGAATCCTTCATGGCAGGGATTAGTCCGTCCAGCGCCGCATCTCCCCCAATCAAGCTCAGCGCAGCGGCGGACATCGCTCTGACACGAGCGGACTGGTCATTTGCAAGATGATCGAGAAGAGGCGTAACCGCCTCCTGGGGTTGGTAGTGGCCTAACGCCAGGGCCGCTTTCGCGCGCACACGCGATGAACAATCCTCTAAGGCGCGCAGAAGCGGCTCGACCGCGCCGGCATCATCCAGCAACATCAGCCTGGTCGTCGCCGATGCGCGCACCTCCGCATCCGCATCGGAAAGCTTCTGTACCAAATCGCCAAACGTATCCGAGGCTCCAGACATAGGGTTCCTCCTTACAACACGCCCATGTGCCTAAGGCGGGTCCGCAGGTGATTCGATAGCTCGTACCTATCTAACTCCTCGATCGGCACCCAGCGGGCATCTTCGGCATCGTCGCCAGGGGTGAGAATGCCCCCTGTCCGATGGGCGAAGTAGTCAACGACGATATAGTGATGAGTGATGAGTGATGAGTGATGCGTGACGGGCGGTTCGGTGATGATGAGGTCGAATACTCCGGCGAGTTTCTCGACCTCGATCTCAAGGCCGGTTTCCTCGTGGACTTCGCGCTTCAGCGCATCCACAAGGGACTCGCCCCATTCCACGCTGCCGCCGGGAACGGACCATTTGCCCTTCGAGGGCTCCGCCGCACGTTTGACGAGCAGAATCCTGCCGTCCTCGACGATTACGGCGGCCACCGCGGGAACAGGCCAGGCAGGCTTCTCGTCAGCATTCAACTCGCTGAGTCCTCCGCACTTTCGGTCCCGGCGATGCGCCAGTAGAACTCCCACACGGCCACCGCCATGAACGCCGCCAGCAACGCGGAGATCAGGGCGCCAGCCGCGCCGGTGAGCATCGTGAGCGGCGATAGCTTGTTCAGCCAGACGCTCGCTGCGGCCCAGACCGCATCCCTGAGCATCAGAAGAACCGATACGAAAGTGATGCCAAGCGCTACAAAGGAGATCACGTCGCCCGCGTGCGAGATCCAGTCTCGAAACCCCGCGCGGATGCTCCCCCATGCGCCTGTTCCTCTAACTATCACCGCGTAGGGAGCAAACATGAGGAGCAGTATACCCAGCGTCGAAATCAGCGCTATAAACCCCAGACTGGGGTACAGCCACTCCTGCAAGAAGTGGCTGCGCACCTCGGACAACCAGACAGTACCGAAGCGAACCGTGAAAAACCAGTAAAGCAGAAACACTCCCACCAGCGGCTTGAAAAACCGCGCGCCGTCCGTCAAAAAGGTGTCGGCCGTCACTGTTCCGCGGCTGGCGACCCGGCGAAGGGACCCCGCCAGCCCGCCGATTAGCGCGGGGACGATAACCACGTATAAGACAGCACTCCAGATCTGTGAAGATACGAATTCTGCGACGCGTGGGCCCGATGGGCGAAGGCCGCCGGCCACAAAATCAGCATATGTGCGCACCATGCATATTATGAGAGCAACGATGGCGGCAGCCGATACGATCGCTAATGGGCCCAGCAAGCCACGCATGAACCGGAGTTCCGGGGCGTGAGCAGATCCTTTCTCCAAGGCTCGCAGCCGCCTTGCAGCCAGCGGAATCAACACGAGAAGAACGAAAGACGCTTGACCGATAGGCGTTCGGGCTAGTCCCAGGCTCGGGAAAAAATGCGCGGGTGCCTCATAGATGTCATAAGCGGAACGCCATCGCAATTGGGAGACAAACCACTCAAAGTGCGAAGTTCCCAGGGGAGCTGCGGCGGCCGACGTCATGGCGGCGAGTCTTTCCGCCAAGTAGTGCCTCGTGAGAAGATTGTCTGTCAACATGCCCAAGATACTCACCAGGCAAACCAATCCGAAGAGCCACAGTATCCACTTCTGCCGCCAGAGCTTTCTCCATGCAGCAAGGTACAGGCCGCCCAGGTCGTTCATAACCATCTGCTCACCGTCATACTCCCCGCCGAACAACGACTTCGGCAGCCGCCAGAACGCCACCAGGAGAATCACTCCCAGCAAGACCCACCCGGCTATGTCTCGAAAAGACGGTGCTCTGTTCTCCGATCCAGCGCCCATGAATCCGGAAACTGTAAGCCATATACCGACCGCCGAAAAGGCGATCATCCATACGTTGACCCACGGAAATCTCGTTTTTGTACTCATCGGATGCCTCCAAATCGTACCTTTCCCATAGTTTAGATGCTCCGCGGCAGAAATCCTTACGCCGGTACACGAAAAAGGGAGAATGAGGGAATGGGAGAAGAGGGGTCAGGGCCTTGAACTCTCCCACTCTCCGTTTCACCCATTCTCCCATTTGTCAGTATCTCCCATACTCCAGCGCGGCGCGGTATGCTATCTCCACCCGCTCGAGCGCGACTTCCGGCTGCACGGTGTGTGCGGTGCAGAAGATGAATCCCCCGCCCGGTCTGAGCTTCTCCATGCGGTCTTTCACATGCGCAACGAGCTCTTCCTCGGGGGCGAACGGGAGCTTGTAGGTGATGTCCAGCCCTCCGTAGATCGTCAATCTGTCGCCGAACTCCCGCTTTACCTTCACCTGGTCCATCCCGGCGCTTTCCTGGACGGGATGCAGGATATCCAGTCCCATCTCGACTACGCCGTCGAGGACCGCCCCGATGTCGCCGTCGGAGTGCATGGACACCGGAAGGCCCGCGCGCTTTCCCACTTCCACGATCATCTTGTCGTTCGGGTAAACCAGCTCCCACCAGTCCTTAGGCGAAAAGAGCAGCCGGTTGTTCTGGCCCCAGTCGTCCGAGAGATGGAGCACATCTATCCCCAGGGGGCACACCTTTTCCGCCTGGATGGTGAACCACTCCGCCAGGCGACGGTAGAATCCGCCGAATGCGTCCCGATACATCCCCAGGCCCAGCAGGTGCCCCTCGATGCCCAGGAGGTTGCTCGCAGTCTCGAACACCGCGCCTATCTGGCAGAAAACGGCTCGCTGCTGCTCCACCCCGTACTTTTGGACAGCCTGCCGCACCTCATCATAGAGGCCGTCATCCGCCGGGTCGTTGAAGACGACCGAGTCCAGTTCCTCCGGGCGAAGGAGCCGCTTGCCGTCGGTGCACTCCTCGGGTTTCAGCACGTTCGGCAGCGGCGCGAACACCGTGTACATGTCTATACCAAACTTGTCGAAGAAAGCATCCACGCTTCCATGCCTGGCGGCCACCGGCTCGGCCACTTCCTCGTTGTAGAGCCAGATATTCAGCGGCACGCGGTCCGGCTCCTCGTGCCTTATTGACTTAAGTACGCGCTCCTTGGATGTCATGCCTGCACCTCCGCGGCATTCTACCACATGCAACCTCGTACTGGCAAAAGCCCTGAATGACCAGACGTTGACCAGGATGGGTACTTTCTGTTACAATGCGCTCACATTCCACGGCGGAAGCCCGAAGAAGGTTCGTTCAGTCCAAAGAGGAGCGCTCGAAGCCATGTACTATCCGAGCAAAGAAGAGTTCGTCCAGCGGTCGCAGTCTGGAAACCTCGTCCCTGTCTACCGGGAGATTCTGGCAGACATGGAAACGCCCGTCTCCGCATACAGGAAGATCGCGCGCGGCAAGCATTCGTTCCTCCTGGAAAGCGTGGAGGGCGGAGAGCGTCTGGCAAGATACTCGTTCCTCGGCGCGGACCCGTTCCTCATCTTCAAGAGCAAGGGACAGGACGTGCAGATCATCGAGCGCGGCCGCGCGGACAGGGTTCGCCTAGAGGATGGCCGGGACCCGCTCCATCTTCTCAAGGACTTGCTTTCCAGGTACACATGGGTGGATGACCCCGACCTGCCGCGCTTCTGCGGCGGCGCTGTGGGATACATCGGCTACGACACGGTGCGCTTTTTCGAGAGGCTTCCCGATGACACCGTTGACGACCTGGACGTCCCGGACTGCTTCTTTGTCTTTACCGACACGATAGTCGTATTCGACCACCTCAAGCACCGGATGAAGGTCGTCTGCGCCGCCGAAGTTGGGTCGGATCCCTGGGCGACATACGACCTGGCAGTCGAGAGGATCGATGAGATCGTACGCCGACTGCGGAAGACGCCGCTTCTGCGGGAAGAGGGACCGCGGCATTCCGGCAAGCCCCTTGCCATAGCAGTACCGAGTTCCAACATGACCCTCAAGGGCTACGAGCAGGCGGTCGTTGCTGCCAAAGAGTACATCAGAGCCGGAGACGCCATCCAGGTCGTCTTGTCCCAGAGGCTCTCTGCACCCCTCAGGGCGGAGCCATTCGACGTGTATCGGGCGCTCCGCTCGGTGAACCCGTCGCCTTACATGTATTTCCTGAACTACGAGGACATAAAGCTGATCGGCTCATCGCCGGAGATTCTCGTGACCGAAGATCGAGGGACGGTTACGACGAGGCCGCTTGCCGGCACGCGGCCCAGGGGCAAGACCGAAGAGGAAGACGTCGCGCTCGAGAAGGAATTGCTCGCCGACGAGAAGGAGCGCGCCGAGCACATCATGCTGGTTGACCTTGGGCGCAACGACATCGGCCGGGTCTGCGAATACGGCACGGTGGACGTAGATGAGTTGATGGTCATCGAGCGCTATTCGCACGTGATGCACATAGTGTCGAACGTGCGGGGGCTTCTCGCCAAAGGGAAAGACCAGTTCGACGTGCTCAGGGCGGCATTCCCGGCGGGCACCGTGTCGGGCGCACCGAAGGTCCGAGCAATGGAGATAATCGAGGAGCTGGAGCCCACCAAGCGAGGTACGTATGCCGGCGCCATCGGCTATTTCAGTTTCTCCGGCAATATGGACACGTGCATCAACATACGGACGATCCTGGTGAAAGACGGCGTGGCGTATATGCAGGCGGGCGCCGGAATAGTGGCCGATTCCGTGCCGACGAACGAGTATCATGAATGCATGAACAAGGCCGGCGCGCTCCTCAAGGCTATCGAAATGGCCGAGGCAGGGCTGGATTGATACAAAGGGGTCCAGGGATCCAGGGATCAAGGGATCCAGTGGCCGGACAGCCAGAGGGGAATTGAACACCGAGAATGGGGAGCTGCTGATGATCCTGATGATTGACAATTACGACAGCTTCACCTACAACCTCGTCCAGTACCTCGGAGAGATGGGCGAGCAGGTGAAGGTCTATCGGAACGACAAGATCGGCATCAAGGAGATCGAGCGTCTGAAGCCGGACAGGATCGTCATCTCGCCGGGCCCCGGTACGCCGAAGGATGCAGGTATCTCGGTCGAGACAGTGAAGCGCTTCGCCGGAAATGTGCCGATCCTCGGCGTGTGTCTGGGCCACCAGAGCATCGGCTGTGCGTTCGGCGCCAAGATCGTCCGCGCGGATCGGCTCATGCACGGGAAGACTTCGATGATCCGCCACGATGGCAAGGGTGTCTTCCGCGGCCTGCCGAACCCATTCGAGGCCACGCGGTATCACTCGCTGGTCATCGAGCGTTCGAGCTTGCCCTCGTGCCTCGAAATCACCGCCGAGACCGACATGAGCGAGATCATGGGCATTCGGCACAAGGAGTTTGCAGTCGAGGGAGTCCAGTTCCACCCGGAATCAATTCTCACGCAGAACGGCAAAGATTTGCTTCGGAACTTTCTGGACATGGCGTGAGACAGCCTAAGGCGAAGTAGGACACATCCACATCGGCGATAGACGAGGAGAGTGTCGGTTATGAAACAAGGATTTGCCGCGCTGAGTCTGGTCTGTCTATGTATCGCGGCCCACGCCGATGACGGCGCTGTGCACGGCGTCGGCGGCACAATTGCTCCGATGGTCGAGCATCCCACGGTGCGTATGGTGCGGGAGAAGGTGGATGCCAAGTTAGACTGGGGCGGCGCAAAGGTGCGCTGCGAATTCGTTTTCAAGAACGAAGGCCCTGCAACCACGGTCAAAATAGGCTTCCCGGAGAAAGCGTGGGGAGAAGTCGGACCGATACGAAGGAGCGATTTCAGCGGCTTCAAGTCCTGGGTTGATGGCAAGCGGGTCAGCACCAGGTTCGTCCCTTCTAGGAAGCCTCCAAAAGAGGCCAGCCAAGAATTCGAAGCTTGGCACGTAAAGGACGTGGGTTTCGGGGCGGGCCAGACTCGCCTGATTGTGAACGAGTATACCTGCCCGCTCGGACGGGACTCCGGGGGAAACAGATTCTTTTCCTATACCCTCCGATCCGGGAAGACGTGGAAAGGCAAGATAGGTGAAGCGATAATCACTGTGGATGCTTCGGAGGTTTCCTCGTACTATAAAGTGAGTCCGCCGGAGAGTCCCAAGCCGTATGTGCTGCGCGGCTCCAGGATCACCTGGACACTGAGAGACTTCGAGCCCGACGAAGACATCTCGGTCTCCCTGACTCCGAAGCATCAGATCTTCATTGGCGGCCCGGCCACCGGCAGCCCGGTGGCGGTTGCTGATCCAGAGGTCTTCGGCAAGCACGGCGTTGCAATGGCGTCCGTCTGGCAGCTTAGGCACCTTCATGGCTGCTCGACATCGTGGGACAAGGTGAAGCGGCAGTGCACGATCACATATGGCGAGCGGTCCGTCGAGCTGCGTCCGGGCTCGAAGACCGCGATCCTGAGCAAAACGGAGGAGATTCGTCTGCCCAGAGCGCCCCATCTCGCAGAGGGCCGCCTCGTGGTGCCGATCATCAATGTCGCGAAAGCACTCGGTATGACAGTCTCGTATGACCAGAAGAGGGGCTGGATCAGCATACTGGCGCCGGGCTCTCCCAACAGCGAAGAGTAGGCGTGCATTAAGGAGAACGAGTTGCTATGACCAGGGAAGCCATAAAGAAAGTCGTCGAGGGGCACGATCTGACGGAGCAGGAAGCCGCCGCGGTGATGGAAGAGATCATGAGTGGCGACGCGACGCCCGCGCAGATCGCCGGCCTCATCACCGCCATGCGCATGAAAGGCGAAACCGTGGAAGAGGTGACCGGGTTTGCGAGAGTGATGCGCGAAAAGAGCATCAAGATTCCCACATCCCGCAAATCGGACGCCCTGATTGACACCTGCGGCACCGGCGGCGACCGCATGAATACATTCAACATCTCCACTACCGCTGCTTTTGTCGTCGCGGGCGCCGGGCTTGCAGTCGCCAAACACGGTAACCGCGCCATGTCCAGCAAGTGCGGAAGCGCCGACGTCCTGGAGGCGCTGGGCATTAACATCGCCCTGCCGCCGGAGTGCATCGGCCAGTGCGTTGACGAGGTAGGCATCGGCTTCATGTTCGCGCCGGCGCACCACCCTTCGATGAAGCACGCCCTCGCGCCGAGGAAGGAAATCGGCATCCGCACGGTCTTCAACATTCTCGGGCCGCTCACGAATCCAGCCGGCGCAAAGCGGCAGCTTATCGGAGTGTGCGAGCCGCATCTAACGGAGTTGATGGCCGGCGTGCTCAAGAGGCTCGGGAGCGATTGCGCGATTGTGGCATACGGGCTGGATGGAATTGACGAGCTGTCCACGCTCGGCAAGACGAAGATAACCGAGCTCCGGGACGGGAAGTTGACGACCTACGAGATTTCGCCGGATGACGTCGGCCTGCAGACCGCCAGCGCGAAAGACTTGAGCCAGGGCGAGGACCCGACGGACAGCGCACGCATCCTGGAGGAGGTTCTCGGGGGGAGACCGGGTCCCGCGCGAGACATCGTGCTGCTGAACGCCGGGGCGGCGCTCAAGGCAGCCGGAAAGGCCGGATCGTTTGAGGAGGGGATTGCCCTCTCCGCAGCCTCGATTGACAGCAGGAAGGCGCTCGCGGCGCTGAACCGCCTCAGGAAGCTGAGCCAGCGGTTGGCGAACAGTGTATGATGAGTGAGGAGTGAACAGGGCTTCCTCACGTATCACGCATCACGCATCACGCATCTACCGTGGAGTAACTTAGAAATTGATTCTCGATAGGATACTCGCGGATAAGCGAACGGAACTTGATACGCGGAAAGCAGAACGGCCGCTCGAAGACGTAAAGAGCGCGGCCCGGGACGCTGCGCCTCCGCGGGACTTCGCATCAGCGGTCAGCGCCCGGCATCCTGCGAAATCCGCCTGCGGGCCGAAGCCTTCGGCGGAGGACTCCGAAATCCGCAATCCGAAATCCGAGATAAAGTTGATCGCTGAGGTCAAGAAGGCGTCCCCGTCCAAGGGGCTGATAAGAGCGGACTTCGATCCGGCGGCGATTGCGTTGGCCTACGAGAGGGCCGGCGCATCCGCCATCTCAGTGCTGACCGACGAGAAATACTTCCAGGGGAATCTCGAAGACCTGGAGGCCGTTCGCCGAGCGGTGAGCTTGCCGGTTTTGCGGAAAGACTTCATAATTGACGCGTACCAGGTCTACGAGTCCCGGGCTGCGCAGGCGGACGCGATCTTGCTGATAGTTGCCGCTCTCTCCCGCCAAGAGCTCTCGGGGCTGATGGCTTTGGCGGACGAACTGGGAATGGCGTCGCTGGTCGAGGTTCACACGCCTGAGGAGCTTGACATCGCTGTTCGGATGGGAGCGCGGATCATCGGCATCAACAATCGGAATCTGCAGACATTCGAAACCAGGCTCGGCACAACCCTGGAGATTGCTCACCGGGTGCCGGACGATCGCATTCTAGTGAGCGAGAGCGGGATACTCACCCGCGCGGATGTCGAGCGGCTGATGGCAGCCGGCGTGGATGCTATCCTGGTCGGTGAAGCCCTGATGAAGGAGTCCGATCCAGGCGCGAAGGTCGGGGAGTTGCTGGGGACAGTTTGAACCTCTGATGCCGTCATTCTGAGCGAAGCGAAGAATCGTTCTGCGCGGTGAGCTCCTTCACTTCGTTCAGGATGACATGACTCGACGTTGGAAGTTGGAAGTTTACATGATCAAAGTCAAGATCTGCGGGATCACGAATATCGAGGATGCAATGGCGGCGGTCGAGGCCGGTGCGGATGCACTCGGCTTTGTCTTCGCCGAGAGTCCGAGGAGAATCAGTGCAAAGGCCGCCTTGAGCATACTGGAGAAGCTGCCGCCATTCGTCGCAACCGTCGGCGTCTTCGCCAACCAGGACGTGGACGAGGTGTTCAGGGTCTGGAAGCAGACCAACCTCCACTTTGCCCAGCTGCACGATGTGCTCGGTCCGACGAGGGAGCTGGTCTCGCCCGCCGGCGGGTTCGGCTGGTATCGAGTCATCCACGCTCTCAGGGTGAAGTCGGCCAAAGACATCCGTCAGGCCGCAGACGGCCCTTCCGCCCGTGTATGCGCGGCTCTTCTGCTCGACGCGCACGTCGAGGGACTGATGGGTGGAACCGGACAGAAGTTCGATTGGGACCTGGCGGTTCAGGCGAAGTTGCTCGGCAAGCCGCTGATACTGGCAGGGGGACTGACTCCCGCGAACGTCGAAGAAGCTGTGCGCAAGGTGCGCCCTTACGCCGTTGACGTCTCCACCGGAGTAGAGGCGTCGCCGGGGAAGAAGGACCACGCTAAGATCAAGGAGTTCATACAGAATGTCAGAAAAGCTGCGTAAGCTCCCGGACGAGCTGGGGCATTTCGGCGAATTCGGCGGGCGATTCGTGCCGGAGACGCTGATCCCGGCGCTGGACGAGCTGACCGCGGAGTACGAGAAGGCGAAGAACGACCAGGATTTCGCGGCGGAGCTGGACTATTACCTCAGAGAATACGTTGGCCGACCGACTCCTCTCTACTTCGCCGAACGGATGACCCGCGAGCTTGGCGGGGCGAAGGTCTATATCAAGCGTGAGGATCTCTGCCATACCGGCGCTCACAAGATGAACAATACGACAGGCCAGATACTG
>Ga0307378_10000988_pt1 | contig 47119 bp, 41 predicted proteins | sample UN1MG_FD_202238 | JGI IMG/M metagenome (GOLD analysis project Ga0307378, IMG submission 202238) | Soil microbial communities from Risofladan, Vaasa, Finland - UN-1 | ecosystem: Environmental > Terrestrial > Soil > Coastal area > Acid sulfate soil | place: Finland: Risofladan, Vaasa | collected... | reverse complement strand
GCCCAGGCCGACGGTCTGGCGACGGCGATTGAGGTGCTCGGCGCTGAGGAGGGCATGAAACTCGTGGTGAGAACCGAAGGCGTCGAGTGCCTGCTGCTTGAGTGGGCGAAGGAACCGCCCTCTTCCGAGCCCTCGGACGACCGGTTACTCGAAGCGCCCCTCGTCGAGTATCGCTCGAAGGGCTTTGCGGCCCTGGAGGTTGGCAGCGGCCCGACACACGATTGCGTCCCCCCGACCAGCCGTCACGCAGGCGCTCCGCCCCCTCCCTGAGCGGCCCGGGACGGCTCGCGCCCGCCCGGAAAAAATTTCAAATTTGCTTGCATTCGGTGTCCGTCGATGTAGGCTCCCGCCCTCGTATAGGCATCCTTTAGTTGCCCGCATCGGCGCCGGGGAAACGGCGCGGTTAAAAAGAAAGGTAAAAGATGGAAAAGAAAAAGGCGAAGCGAAAAATAACGAAAAAGCAGGGCAGGCGCCCCTCGGCCCGAGTAAAACAGCGCACCGCGAAGACGAAACCCCGAAAGATTCTCATGCTCATCGGCGGACCGTTGTTTCATCCCAGCCAGCAGGCGGCGGAACTTCTGGCCGGCCTGCTCCAAGCGCGAGGCGGGCGCTGGGAAGTGAACGCCACCAGTGACTATGACACGCTGGCCTCGCTTCCCGGGAGCGGCTATGACGCCGTCCTAATCTACATGACCGGTTTCCGCGACGACCTGACACCCGAGCGAGAGAAGGGGCTGCTCGATTTCGTCAAGGCCGGCGGAGGCTTGGTGGGCGTGCACTCGGCGGCGGACAGTTTCCGCGGCAGCCGCGCCTATATCCGGATGCTCAACGCCGAGTTCCGGACCCATCCGCGCAAGCAGCCGATTCCAGTCCGGATCGTGGATCGCGACCACTACCTGACGGTCCGCATGCCCGACTTCGTGGTCGAGGACGAACTCTATATCCTTCAGGCCCACGACCCGCAAAAGAGCCGCATCCTGGCCGAAGCCACCTGGCAGGGCAAACGCATGCCGATTGCTTTCGTCCACCCCTTCGGCAAAGGCCGCGTCGCCTACCTCGCGCTGGGCCACGACCTGACGGCCTGGCAGCATCCCGAGTTCCAGAAACTCCTGCTCCGAAGCCTCGAGTGGACTCAGGGGGCCGAGGTGTCGAAACGCGAGATACGCTGCGGCGTGCTCGGGTACGGGCCCGCGTTCAACATGGGCAAGGGTCACGGCGAGTGGATGAACGCCACGCCGGGCCTTCGGACCGTGGCCGCCTGCGACACGAACCCCGAACGCATGAAGGCCGCCAAGGAGGAGCTGCCCGGCATCCGGACGTTTGAGTCGCTCGACGCCATGCTCAAGATGAAAGACCTGGACTTGGTCGTCAACATCCTGCCGCACAACCTCCACGCCGAGACGAACCTGGCGTGCCTGCGGGCCGGCAAGGCCATCGTCAGCGAGAAGCCGTTCTGCATCACGACCGACGAGGCGACGAAGATGATCCGGGCCGCCCAACGCGCGAAGGTGATGCTCAGCGTCTTCCACAACCGGCGATGGGACGGCGATTACCTGGCAATCCGCGACATCATCGCCCGCGGTCTACTGGGCGACGTCTACCACATCGAGTGCTGCTCGGGCGGGTACAACCGGCCGGGCACGTGGTGGCGCAGCGACAAGACCATCTCCGGCGGTGCCCTCTACGACTGGGGCGCCCACTTCACGGACTGGATCCTCCGCCTCGTGGACAAGCGGGTGACGCAGGTCACGGGCTTCTTCCACAAGCGCCTCTGGCACCACGTGACGAACGAGGACGCCGCCCAGGCCATCGTGCGGTTCGAGGACGGCACGATGGCCGACCTGCAGCAGTCGAGCCTGGCGGCTGTCGGCAAGCCCATGTGGCGGATCCTCGGGACGCTGGGCGGCCTGGTGGCCAACGGGAAAGATACGGTCGACGTGACCAGTTACGCCTCGGGCGTGAAGTTTGAGGGCAAGATCCCCGCCAAATCGTCGTACGGCAGCGTGGAGTACTACCGGAACATCGCCGATCACCTGCTCCTGGGCGAACCGCTCGCCGTCACGGCCGAGCAGGGACGCGAGGTCATCGCCGTCATCGAAACCGCCGAACGTTCCAGCGCAGAGGGCCGGAGTCTCCCCCTGCCGGCTGAGGTGTACGAAGACTAAGAGCCTATCCGAATAGCCCGCTCGTCGCGAGGCTGAGCGAGAAGTTCGAGGCCAAGGCGGCAGGTCCAAAACGCCCGGAGGCGTGGCTGAACCGCCACGTCGAGGACGTTTTGGGCCGATCCCGAGGTACATCGGGACCGGCCTCGGGCTTCGCAGCCAGCCGCAGTAGAGGAGGTTATTGGGATAGGCTCTAAGCCCAAGCGAGCCTGGTCGGCACGAGAGAGAGCCGAGGAGAATTCACGATAGGTCGAGCGTCAGGGTCTTCTCGAACTCCAGCGCCACGCCGATCCGCCTCCCGCCGCTCTCGGGAGTATCGCGACGCACCACCCGCGCCCCGGCCGCAAACTGCTCCAGAAAAAACGTGTTGGCCGTATCACGCGGAACCGCCAGCCGGACCTTCACCCGCTGGCCCACTTCGGGGGGCTCCTCGACCAGAAAATACGCCCCGCCGTCGCTGATGTTCAACGCACGGGTCCGAAGGTCGGTCCCCTCGCCCATTTCGATGCGCAGGCGGCACGGGACCTCAAAGCGTGGATGGCTGCGGCGTTCTGCGGACGTGTCCATGCGAGCGCTCCTTCAAGCCGCGTCCCAAAGACGCACTTCGACCGACCTAGTAGTATACACGATTTTGGCGGGGCGTGCAACTATGATTTCGGCCATCGTGCCCCCCGTTGTGGCACCGTGAGAGGGCGGCCGGCCGTGGGCGCGGCACGTGCACAGCGCGTCCAACTAGCCGCGAGCGTCCAAGCGAGCGGCCCGCCCCAGGCGTTTAGCGAGCAGACATATTGCGCGTGGCCGATGCGTTGGCAGGCGCAATGGCGGGAACGGCCGGGACCGATTCCCAGACTCCTGCCCCCTCAACAGCCTGCTTGAAGGGGTCCTCCAACGAACCGAAGGTCTGCTTCAGCGGTTCCGCGACCGCTTTCACCTTCTCGGCGGACGGTTCCGGCTCGGCCTCTTCCTTCGGCAGTTCGGGGATGGCTGGTACCGGTTCCCATCGCGTCGCCGCCTCTACGACCTCCTCAAACGCTTTCTGAACGCTCTCGGGCGCGTTCTCGATGTGCTTGTCCTGGTAATCCGCGACTATCTTCATCTTCTTGGCAAACGCCGGCGGCCACTGGCCCTCCGAGAGGTCCGGCACCTTCTCCATCGCCCGTTCGAAGTCCGCCAGGCGCTTGAGGACCCTGAGGTTCTCCCGCGGCAGGCGTTTGGCCGCCGCTTCCGAGCCGTCGGGTTTCGCATCGACAATGCGGACGCCCTCGTCCGAAAGATGATAGATCCGCAGCCGGCCGTCCTCCAGCCAACGCCAGGTGGTGTAGGCCTCTCCCATCTTGCCCGGCAGGCGCGCCAGAATCTGCCGCTCCGCCGCCTCGGCCCGCCACAGCATCACCTCGCGCCACTTATCGTCCTCAGGACACAGCCGCAGGTAAACGAGACCGAGACCGTCCGGCGTCCACTGGGGATAGAACGCCTTCTTGGCCTCGAAGAGCGGCTTCGGCTCCGCCTCGCCAGCCGGATCCAACTCGAAAAAGCCTGTATGTTCATCCGATGCACCTGCCCCGAACACCGCCGCGACCAATCGCTTGCCCCCCGGCGAAAAGGCCAGGTCGACGGGCGCGACGTCATCGACCAGCCACTGAGCAACTTGAATCGTCTTCACGTGCCCGGATTGCGGCTCGTTGGCGTTATCGCTTTCTTTCGGTTCGACCGGGCCCGGAACAATTACGTAAACCAAGACCTCCCATTGGTCCTCGCGGTCCTTGTTGTCCTTCTTGTCTTTATTGTCCTCGCTGCCCTTATCCTCGTTCTCGCCGGCGTCCTCGGACGCGGGCTCCGACACCTTGCGCTTCACGGCACAAGCGAAGTAATGCTCCGCAACGGCGACCTCACCAGGGGCGGCCTCATACCCGTCAGGCAGCGGCAGAGGCACGCTACCTTCCTGGCCGATCAGCACCCAGCGTCCCTCGCTGTTCTTGAAGTCCTCCACTTCCACGACGAGCACGTGCTTGCCACAAACAAGCCGGGGATAAAGGTAAATCCTAGGAGCCCCTGTCAAGGGCGTACTCGACTCCTTTTCCAGGTTTAAGGCCTCAATCCAAAACCCGTCTTCCGCGGCAGCGGAGTGGAGCAAATGCTTGCCGTCCTCCGACAGGACGCACCAGCCTTCCATGGCAGGCGAGTCGGTCAGTTGCCGAAGTTCGGCGGTTTCGACATCAAGGGCATAGATGTTCGAGGATTCCTCGGTCTTAATACCCCCCTCCTTGTTGAGGCTGAAATACATCGTCCTGCCGTCGGGCGAGACGGCAACGCGGTTCGGCCAGCAACCCCCCGCCACGAGGACCCATGCCGCAGCAAACACCCAACCCCACATCCGTATGCGACGCATCGCCGTCTCCTTTCAATCCGGAGCCGCCTCTCATTAGCGCACACCCCACCGCGCCCCGCAAGCGCATTCCGCAATTGCCGCGCGTCACGCGTTCCCCGCTCCCCGTTGGGTCGCGGCTAACCGCGCGCCGTCTTGCCGTTTCATTTCCCGTTCCGCATTCCGCGTTCCGCGTTCCGCGTTGTCTTCGCCGGCTTGACGGGCTGCTCCCATCGCGATATTCTCAAGGTCTCGCGGCCGCGCGGAGAGGTGCCAGAGCGGCCGAATGGGCTCGGTTGGAAACCGAGTGTGCCCGCAAGGGTACCCCGGGTTCGAATCCCGGCCTCTCCGCCAACGGTATTCCTTTCCCCGCCAGTCGAAGACCGCTTCCTACAGGCGGCGGCTCGAACAGCATGAACAGGTTCGCCACGCCGTTGCGCCGGTACTCGTAATCGTAACGGGCCGGCCGTCGGCGCCTCGCCGATGAACTGCTTGCTCGTCTCGTCCAGGCACACCACCGGCCGCCGGGCGTCCTTTCCTATGCCCGCCAGTTTCAGGAGATTTCTGGCCTCGTCTTTCGGCCGGTGGGCAACGACGGTCTGCAGCCCGGCCGCGTCGTTCGACGTCGTCACCATGTGGGCATCCATTGAGCACGTGCCAAGCCCCATGGCGACTCTGAGGGCGATCCGCTCCTTGCTCCGGCCCGGGGCGCGGCTTTTGATAGCCTGTCCGTGCTTCGACAGTTTGTCAGCACAATGGTTTGGCTCCGCCTGGTACGGCCTAGATCTGCCGAGGCACCTGACGCATTTTACACGGGCCAGCTTGCGGCGGCACCTGGAGAAAGCGGGTTTTGAGGTCGAGCGAGTGTGGTCGCTGCGACTGCCGAGCTTCATTCGCCGAAGTTTCGCCCAGTTGGCCGATGATGACGAGAAGGCCATGTGGCGTTGGCTGGCGCGGTCCCGGTTCTTTGTAGGCTGCCTCAGCCTCATGGGGCTTCTCGCCCGCCGAACGGATGCAGTGCTGTGCATGGCGAGGCAGGTATGAGTCTGCAGGTTCGCGCGACCGAACCACGGCGCGATTTCTTGGTTTTTTCCGTGAAGCGGGAGTGCTACTTTGCTAACTTTGTGATTAACCGGTTCACGAATGCCCGCGAAAGTGAGAATAGGCGTATCGGTATCCCGTCCCGGGGATAACGCGGGAAGGGGGAATTCTATTTTGCACAAACTGGACGTTATTGCCTTGTACGACAGAAAATTCTTGCGTCCGTGCGAAGGCCAACTATAATACCGGCGGCTCGGCGAGGTAATCGCTTCGCGGGGCGGGCCTTCCGTTTGAGCCACCAGGGCGTAGCGATGGGGCGGGATCGGAATCATGTTTGAAAACAAGACAGTGGCTGTGGTGGTCCCGTGCTATGACGAAGAAACTCAGGTCGACCAAGTCCTCACGAAGATGCCGGACTTCGTCGATTGCATCATTGTCGTGGACGACGCTAGCACCGACGACACGGCGGGTGTCGTACGCCGACGGATGGAGGCGGACGGTGATGCGGGGCGTGCCGTTCTGCTCGAGCACGAGGGGAACCGGGGCGTGGGCTCCGCCATCTGTACGGGCTACAAGGAAGTGGTCCGCCGGGGGATCGATGTGGCGGCGGTGATGGCGGGCGACGGGCAGATGGATCCCGGGGAGCTGCATTTTCTGGTCGGTCCGGTCGCCCGGGGGGAGACCGACTACGCCAAAGCCAACCGCCTGTTCTACCAGGGCGCGTGGGGTCGGACGCCCGGTCACCGCTACCTGGGCAACGCGTTCTTATCTATGCTGACGAAGATCGCAAGCGGGTACTGGCACGTGGCCGACTCGCAGACGGGCTATACCGCCATCAGCCTCGAGGCCCTCCGGTTGTTGGATCTCGAAGCGATCTATCCAGGGTACGGCTATCCGAACGACCTGCTGGTGCGGCTGAACGTTTTCGACATGCGGGTGGCCGACATCCATACACGACCGGTGTACAACGTCGGCGAGCGCTCGAAGATGCGGCTGTGGAAGGTCGTGCCGACGATGACGTGGCTGATCTTCAAACGCTTCGTCTGGCGGATGGTCCGCAAGTACGTCATCAGCGATTTCCACCCGCTCGTGCTGTTCTACACCGCGGCTGCGCTGACGGGCCTGCTGGGCCTGGGGTTCTTCGTTCGGCTTCTCTGGTACTGGATCGCGTTCGGGCACATTCCGCCAATCAACACGCTGGTCTGGGTGTTCTGCATGATCAGTTCGGTGCAGTTCGGCCTGTTTGGCATGTGGTTCGACATGGAGATGAACCGTTATCTTAACGTTAACACCTCATCGCCGCGGGCCGTGCGCCCGCCGCCCGCCGGGGCCCCGCCGCCCGCCGCGAACCGCGCCGCGGGCCGCCGAGGAGGGTAGGGATGGCCGAGGGGCTCCGAGTCTGCGCCCGCTGCGTGTCGGACACCACGATCCCAAACATCCGCTTCGACGCGGCTGGCGAGTGCAACTTCTGCCAAGTGCACAACACGCTGGAGCGGCTGTATCCGCTGGACGAGCGCGGCCAGCGGCAGCTCGAGGTGCTCCTCGCGCGCGTCAAGGCGGCCGGCGCGGGCCGGACGCACGACTGCGTCGTCGGCGTGAGCGGCGGGACCGACAGCACCTACACGCTCTACCTGGCCCGCAGGCTGGGCCTCCGGCCGCTCGCCGTCCACCTGAACAACACCTGGAACACCCCCATCGCCGAGGAGAACATGCGGAAGGCCGTGGCCGCCCTGGGGGTGGATTTCCGCGAGGTCCACTGCCACTGGCCCGAGTTCCGGGCCCTCCAGGTGGCGTTCCTCCGGGCGTCGGTGCCGGAGGCGGAGATCCCCACGGACGTGGCCATCCACGCCGTCCTGCACCAGGTGGCCGCCCGGGAAGGTGTCCGGTACGTCCTGAACGGCCATTCGTTCCGGACCGAAGGCGTGGCGCCCATCGGCTGGACCTACATGGACGGGCGATATATCCGGAGCGTTCACAAATGCTTCGCCGGTGCCAAGCTCAAGAGCTTCCCCAACATGAACCTTTCAGATTTCCTCTACTACACCTTTTTGAAGCGAATCAGGTCCGTGCCGTTTCTGAATTATTTTGATTACAGCAAAGATCGCGCCCGGAAGATTTTGGAACGGGAGCTGGGGTGGACCTATTACGGGGGCCACCACTACGAGTCGGTCTACACGCACTTCGTCATCGCCCACTTGCTGTACCGGAAGTTCGGCATCGACAAGCGCAAGATCAGCCTGTCGGCCCACGTCCGCTCGGGGCTGATGACGCGCCCGGAGGCGATCGAGAGGCTGCGGACGCCGCCTGCCCTTCGCGAGGGGACGCTCGAGGCGTGCCTCCAGCGGCTGGGCCTGGCGCGCGAGGAGTTCGACGCCATCATGCGGGCCGAGCCCAGGAGCTTCCGCGACTATCCGACGTACTATCCCATGCTAAAGGCCGCTCGACCCCTCATTAAAGTGGCCTGCAAGCTGAACCTGGTTTCTCCTGTTCTCTACGGGAAGTTTTTTAGTTGAGCACCTTGTAGCGCGCCAATCTGGTAGTGCCCCATGGCAACAACCCCTGAGCCTGTTCCTGCCAAACCCCAACGACGAAGGACGAAGGCGATCCTTTTCGCGGTGTTCAAGTGGCTCCTGTTCCTGGCGGTGCTGTTCTTCGTCGGCAGAGCGATGGTCAGACAGTTCGTCGGCATGTCCTGGGACGAGATCCACTTTGGCATTCCCTGGCTGGTGCTAGCGGCGGCCAGCGTCCTAGCGGCCAGGGGCATGTGTTTTCTTCCATATGGTCTGCTCTTGAGGCACTTTTGTCGGCGGCCGCCTTGGCGGGTGATAATGTCGACCGTGTGGATGGCGCAAATCGGCAAGTACCTTCCAGGGAAGGTGGGGGCCGTGGCCGGGATGGTGTGGTTGTTTCGTCGGCACAAGGTATCCCCTCGCGTCTCGGTCGCCACAGTTTTCATGATCGACAGCGTATCGGTGATTGTTGGTATGATGGTCGCCGTCCCATTGGCCTTGTGGTGGGAGCCTGTCCGCACGAATCTCCCGCTGGCGTGGCTGTGGTGCCTGATTCTGCTTGTTCTCGGCCTAGCGTGCCTCCATCCGCGCCTTTTCGGGCCGCTGTGCAATTTTGCGCTCCGCAAACTGGGCCAGGAGCCTTTCGAGTCGTTCCCCCGGGTGCACGATTTTCTCTGGCCGGTCATGGTAATGCTCGCCCAGTTCGTTCTTTCGGGGTTCGGCCTGTGGCTGATGGCCACCGCCATCACAGACGTTCCGGTCTCGCGGTTGCCTCTGTTCGTCTCGGCCAGCGCCCTGGTGGGGGTGCTCGGGCACGTCAGTTTCTTTGCACCGGCGGGGATCGGGGTCCAGGAGGGGTTGCTGCTGCTGGTTCTGGGACCGCTCATTGGGGGAAGCGAAGCGGCCATTCTCGCCGTCGCCATGCGCTTTACACAGATAGTGGCCGACGTTATTATCGCTGCTGCTGGCTTTACACTGGTCCGGTTTGCGCCGGGGCTGCGGCGCACCGAAGCATGACGGGGACACCGACGCACCGCTCACGCATGCGCGTGGGTGGATGCCCGAGCGCTGCGTTGATACATATGGATAATATCTGATGCGCGTGTGCATGGTGGCGACGTCCTTCCCGCGGTTCGAGAGTGACACGGTTGATTACATCATCCTTCGCCGCCGGAAGTGCGTGCCATTGGGGCGGCCCCGCCAACGGAGGCCGCCACCGGGGGCATTATGATGCGGTTCGCTGCTCAACGCAAGGACGCACGCGATGCCCAAGGTCTCCCGGGGGCTTCATAAGCGCTGGACACGTCTGCGGGGGGCGGACTATAATGCCAACCGCTTGATCGGTCCAGCCGCCCTCTGGCAGGCCGCCTAGCGAAGGGCGCGTGCTGCTGGCGATGGAGGGCGGGAGTCGATGCCGGGCCCTGGGGTTGGAGTCCGCTGGCTGGAGGGTGAGGCCGGTCACGGCATTTGAGGTGAAGACTTGTGGCTTCCCAAAGACCCACCGTCCTGGTTTTTGGCACCTACGACCTAGACGACGTACGCCCCCGCACCGTTTGCGGTGCAATGAGGTCCCTAGGCTGGCGCCTCCGCGTATGCCACAGCGTCCTGTGGGCCGAGGAGGTCGCCAAACTCACGGTCGTCGACGGCCGTGGGATGTGGCGTGTGCTGAAGCGGGCCATGCTGGTGTACCCGAGCCTCTTTTTGCGGGCACTGATGCATGCACCTTTCGACCTCATGTTGATTACAAGCGGCGGGTACCTCGACATGCTCCTCGGATGGTGGATCGCGCGGTTGGCCGGCGCGCGCCTCCTCTTCGATCCCCTCTACGGCCTGTATGAGACCGTGGTCGAAGATCGCCGCCTGATAGCCCCCAGGAGCCTGTGTGCCCGGGTCATCAAGGTGATCGAGCGTTTTTGCTTCCGCTTGGCCGACGTCGTGCTGGTCGACACGGAGGAGCACTGTGATTATTTTGCGCAGCGGCTCAACCTGAGCCGGCGTCGGATCATCGTGATTCCTGTGGGGGCCGAGGACCAGTTCTTTGCGGCTGTGTCTCCGCCTGACAAGGAACCTTCGCCAGTCCTTCAGGTGCTCTTCTACGGTTCGATGATCCCGCTGCACGGTGCCGATACGATCGTGCGGGCGGCTCGCCTCATCGATGCAGCCGATGTGCGGTTCACGCTGGTTGGGCGAGGCCAGATGAGTGAGCGACTCGAAGCGATAGCGCGCGACTTGGGCTGCAATAACGTGCGCTTCATGCCGAGCGTTCCCTATGCCACGATCCTTGAGATGGTTCGCAACACAGACGTCTGCCTTGGCATCTTTGGCACAACCGCCAAGGCCCAGTACGTGGTACCTACGAAAGTGTTTGAGTGCGTGGCCGCGGGAAGACCAGTCGTGACCGGTGACACGGCGGCCATCCGACGGCTGTTCCGGCCGGGCGAGCACTTGCTGACGGTGCCTTGCGGCAACCCCCAGGCGCTGGCCCACGCCATCCTCCAGATCCGCGACGATCCGGTCCTGCGGCGGAACCTTGGCGAGGCGGCCCGGCGGTGGCACTTGGCCCACTTCACCGCACGGGCCCTCGCCAAACCCCTCAGGCAAATCGGGAACTGAACGGATGACTGCCATCTGGTATCCAGGCCCGCGCTACCTTTTGCGGAAACATTGTGTCCTGCGGCTGCTGCGCGGGCTGCTGCCCGGACGCGTCCTCGAGGTCGGCTGCGCGCAGGGCAACATGCTCCGCACGTTGGCCGAGCGAGGGTTCAGCGGCCTGGGGGTCGATCTCTCGGAGGTGGCTGCGCGCATGGCTTCCGAGACGCTCGCGGGACTTGAAGACCGTGTACAGATCGCGCTCGCTGGCGCCGAGGATGGCACCGGGCCGTACGATTGCGTGGTTTGCTTCGAGGTGCTTGAGCACATCCGCGACGATCAGGCAGCCCTCAGGCGGTGGCGGGCACTTCTGCGATCCGGCGGTCGGCTGCTCCTTTCCGTGCCGGCCGGTCCGCGGCGCTGGGGCCCGAGCGACGAGGTCGTCGGCCACTACCGCCGCTACAGCCGGGCAGGCCTGCACGAGTTGCTGGACCGCACGGGTTTCCGCGTCGAACACTTGTGGTGCTACGGGTTCCCAGTGGCCAACCTTTCGCAATACTTCGGGAACCGCGCGGACCGCCAGCGATCGGCTCAGACTGCTGCCATCCCTCGCGAAGAGCGGAGCGCTCGCAGCGGCGTTGATGCTGCGGCCCTCGAGCCCTACCGCTGGCTGTGGAGCAACCCAGCATTCCGCGTCTTCTGCTGGCTGCAAACGCTTTTTCTTCACACGGATTGGGGCAACGGCTACATCGTTCGGGCTCAAGCCGTCTAGTGCTCCGTGACTGCTCATTTGAGGGGTGCCACTGGCTGCTTGCCAGCCAGTGCCTTGCCACAAGCCCGGATTCACGGGCGGACAAGCCGCCCATGCCACCCATCGGTTTACGGGTAACAGAGCGCTAACGTGCGGGCGTCCCGGGGAGGACGGCAATCCACTCCGGTTCGCCGAGGGGGTTGCGGATGCCGACGCCGACCAAGGAGTTCCCTTACGACTCGTACGACGAGGCGTATTACCAGACCATCGCCGATGAGGAGACGAGGAACTGCCTGAGTTGCCGCTGGCGTATGCGGTGGCTTGATGACCTGCTGGATGTCCAGTCGGGCGAGCGGGTGCTCGACATGGGGTCGGGCGCGGGCGTGGTCAGCCGCCACTTGGCCCGGCGCGGCGCGACCGTCGAGGCCGTGGACTTGGCCGAGGCCGCCGTGGCTGTGGCGCGGCGGTTCTCGAAAGGGATGCCTATACGCTATGCGGTGGCCGATGCGGCGCAGTGCAAGCACCTTGGCTCGGCCTCGTTCGACAAGATTGCCTGCTGCGACCTGATCGAGCACGTGCACGATGGGACGATGCTCGGCGTGTTCCGGGAAGCGTTGCGGTTGCTGAGGCCCGGGGGCCTGCTGTACGTGTATTCGCCCAACCGGGACCACTGGATCGAGCGGTTGAAGCACCACAACGTCATCCTTAGGAACCCTGTCTGGCACATCCGCGTCCGCCGCACGGAGGAAGTAACCGCGGCGCTGCGGGAGTGCGGGTTTGAGATTGCGCGCGTCGCCCGACCCACCAGCATGCTGCCGTTCGTCCGCTACTTGGAGTGGCTGTGGGTGCGTCTGCCTGTCTACCCGCCGATTGCTATCTACCGGGTGTGCTTGCTGGCGCGGAAGCCGGCGCTGTAACCTGGCCCGGCCTTCGGCGCCGCCGGCGCGCATGTGGCACGTGCGTCTCCCCCTTTGGCAGGCGCTCCATGGGAGCAGCCCGGCGGGCGCGGCCTCCTCGTATTATGTGCTGTGGAAAATCGCGGACGGCAAGGCTGTCCCGGTGGTTCTGCCGGAGGACTTCGATGCGCCCAAGGAAATGCCGGGCCTGTGAGGCGGCGCCTGGCGTATCGCGCGGCCTCCTCGTATTATGTGCTGTGGAAAATCGCGGACGGCAAGGCTGTCCCGGTGGTTCTGCCGGAGGACTTCGATGCGCCCAAGGAAATGCCGGGCCTGTGAGGTGGCGCCTGGCGTATCGGGCGGCCGCCGGTCCATCCGCGTCCTGTTCGACATCAACCATCCCGCGCAAGCGCATTTCTTCAAGAACGTCATCCATCGCCTCCAGCGCGAGGGCCACGCGGTGCTGGTCGCCTCCCGCCAGAAAGACGTCACCACGTCGGTGCTTGATGCGGCAGGCATTGAGCACGTCCGCATCAGCACCCACAGGCGGGGCCTGGCGGGCATGGCCGTGGAACTTCTCGTGCGGCAAGCGCGGCTCCTGAAACTGACCGCCCGCTTCCAGGCGGACGTGCTGGTGGCTCGCGGCGGCGTGACCATCGGCCTGGCGGGGGCGATCCTGCGAATCCCGCGCGTCGTCTTTGACGACACCGAGCACGCCAGGCTCGAGCGGGCGCTGAGCCTCCCCTTGGCCACCTGCATCTGCACGGGGACCGGCTACCTCGGCGACCATGGCGCCCGCCAGGTGCGATTCCGGGCCTTTCCGGTCATGGCCTACCTGGACCCGCGCTACTACCGGCCCGACCCGGAGCCGCTCCGGCGCGCGGGCCTCGACCCGGACGGCCCCTACATCGTCATGAGAACGGTGGCCTGGCGGGCGGCCCACGACGTCGGGCTTCGGGGTTCGAGCCCCGAGGCCCTTCGCGAGGCCGTCCAGCGGCTTTCCGCTTACGGGCGGGTCGTGATCAGTTCGGAGGTGCCCCTGCCGCAGGCCCTCACGCCCTATCGCAACCCCGTGCCCATCGAGCACATGCACGACCTGCTGGCCTTCGCCAGGCTGTACATTGGGCAGGGCGGCACGATGGCCGAGGAGGCGGCGCTGCTCGGCACGCCGGCCATCTTTTGCAGCCCCTTGCGCACGGGCTTTCTGCTGGCCCTGGAAAGGCAGTATGAGTTGGTCTACAATACGGACTCTCTGGCCCAGGGCCTGGGGGTCGCTGAGCAGTGGCTGCGCCGGCCGGACCTGCGCCGGGCGTGGGAGGCGAAGCACCGGGCGGTCCTCCAGGACAGTGAGGACGTCGTCGAGTTCCAGGCGCGGATCATCCAGGAGGCCGGCGCTCGCCGCCACCGACCGCGATGGCTCTTCACCCGCCGAAGTGCGCCGTTATGAGAGCGATATATCGCTATTGCTACCTTATCGGAGACAAACTCCGCGGCTGGGGCGTGGCCCCGAAGCTGCGCGAACTGGACCGGATGGAGCAGTGGACCGCCGACCAGCTCCGGCAGTGGCAGCTCGATCGGCTCCGCCGCCTCCTGGACCACGCCTGCACGAACGTCCCCTTCTACCGCCGGCTCTGGGACGAGGCCGGCGCCGACCCGGCGGGCGTCCGTTCGCTAGACGACCTGGCGGGTTTCCCCGTGGTCACCAAGCGCCAACTCGTCGAAGCCGGCGACCGGGCTCTCGACCGGACCAGGCCCCGGCGGTCGCTCATCGAGAGGCGAAGCAGCGGCTCCACCGGTGAGCCTTTCGTGTACTACATAGACAAGGACCATTACGGTTGGACCGTCGCCGGGGGGCTGCGCGGGTGGACGTGGGCCGGCTGGCGGCCGGGGGACCGGTGGCTGCGGCTTCAGTTCCGCGGGCGGCTCTCCTGGCGGGCCCGGCTCCAGGACCGCCTCTTCAACTGCCTGTACATGCCCATCGACCGGCTCGACGACCGGTTCCTGCGGCGCTTCGTCCCGCGGGCGATCCGCTTCCGGCCGGTCCTGGTCCGAGGATATGCGGGGCCCACGTACGTGCTGGCGCGGTTCCTGCTCGACAACCCCGAGTTCCAACTCCGGCCCAAGGCGGTGGCCTGCACGGGCCATACTCTCTACCCGCACTACCGCGAGGCCATCGAGAAGGCGTTCCAGGCGCCGGTTTTCGACGCCTACGGCGGCGAGAGCATCTGCGTCGCCAACCAGTGCAGCCACGGCGCCTATCACGTCCTGCCGACGGCCATCGCCGAGGTCCTGCCTGAGGGGCCGCCCTTGGACCAGGAACAGCCCGGCCGCCTGATCCTGACGAGCCTGACGAACTACGCGATGCCCCTAATCCGCTACGACATCGCCGATCTGGGCGTCGCGGGGGCGGGGGACTGCCCGTGCGGCCGGCGCTGGCCGGTGCTGAAGCGCATCGTGGGCCGCGACACCGACATCATCGTGACGGCTTGGGGCCGGCGCCTGGTCTGTCACCACTTCAACATCCTGCGCCAAATCGACACCATCACGCAGTTCCAGGTCCTCCAGCGCGATCCCGCGGCTGTCACCCTGAGGCTGGTGACCGCGCCCGGCCACGACCGCCGCGCCGGCGAAGCGCGGATCGCCAAGGACCTCCGCCACCTCGGCGGCGACGGCCTGCAAGTCGCCTTCGAGTATGTCTCCGTGATCCCTGTGCCGCCCTCTGGCAAGCGGCGGTACGTCATCTCGACGGTGTCCGCCGGGGACGTTGCGGCGGACGATTGAGAGCAGGAGCGGCCCGGCGGCCCCGGTACGGAGCCCGGCATGAAGATCGTCGTCGCGGACTGCAATCACGACTCCGACAAGGGCGGCGGAGGCATCCTGGCCGGCGCCCTGGAGGCGATCCGTCGCGCCTGCAAGGCGCGCGGCCGCCGGCCCGAGGTCACGCTCCTTTACCGGTTCAGCCAGGACGACCCGCGCTTCCGGTCGGCCGCGCGATGATCGACGCCATCGCCGCCCGCCACGACGCCCTCGCCGCCGAGTACCGCGCGCGCCGCCGCGCTGCGGGCCGAGACCCAAGGCGTCATGGCCCGGATTCTCTCGGGACGGCTTCCGCGGCGCCAGCCTCCTCGGCTTCGCCCGGGCTGCGGCGACGACGGGCCGCCAGCAGCACGAGGCTCGGCACGCCCGCCAGCAGCATGACGGCCAGCGCGACGGCATGGTCGAGCGTCGAGGCGAAGAGCCCCTGCTCGAACGCCAACCCGGTCGCCACGGCCGCCGCCGCCACCACCAGTTCCCGCAGCCCGAATCCCGCGGGGGTGAAACTGACCAGCAGCACGAGTTGCATCACGGCCGAGAGGATGAGGCAACGGAAGAACCCTGCCTCCACGCCCAGCGAGCCGAACGCCAGCCACAGCCGCCAGACCCCCAGCAGCGTCCCCGCCACGCGCGCCAGCAGGATGACGGCCAGCGCCCGCCGCGCCGTCCGCAGCGTCTCCCATCCGCCCAAGACGCCGTGCAGGAACCGGTGGACGCGGGTCCGGCGCTCGTCCACCCAGGCGCGCGGGGTGTGCAGGACGGCCGCCGACACGACGATCGCCCCCGCGAAGAGGCCCCCGAGGACGGCGGCCTCGGCCCTGCCCGCGGCGCCCCCGAACAGCAGGCCCGCCAGCCCGAGCACGCCCGTGCTCATTACCAGCACGAGCACCTCGCCCAGGTGCATCGACGCAAACGACGCGTACCGCACCTGGTTCTCCCGCTTCAGCGAGGCCGCCTGCATGATCGTCCCGAACCGCAGCGGGACCAGGTTCATGACCAGGCCGGCCAGGATGAGCTGGGCCGCGCGCCCGTACGAAATGCCCGCCCCCACGACCCGGACCATCATCTGGAACTGCCACGCCCGAAGCGCCAGCCCGACCAGCACGAGCCCCGCCAGCAGCGCGAGCACCTCCGGCCTCAGCTCGAGGGCTCGGCCGAACTCGCCGCGCCGCTCGAACAGGTAATAGCCGATGTATCCCGCCAGGGCCAGCCCCGCGCCCAGCAGGACCACGTGCCGTATCCACGCAAGTCGCTTCATCGATCTCTAGTCCGCCCGTCTCCGCCCGGGTGCCGCACCGGGCACGCCGCGCCGCCCCCAGGGGCCACCTGCGACCGAACTTCCGGTGGCACCACCGCGAAGACCAGGAACCCCTCGTTCGAGAAGACCCTCATCAGATAGGACTTTGTGTCTAGGCTTTGGACGAAGTCGCGGGCGTAGCCGCCGGCGTGGTCACCCTCCTCGCGGCGGTCGTAGATCCTACGCAACGGCACGGCGATGTGCGTGACGCCGAAAGCTCGCAGAATCTCCTCGCGGACGGCGTCGTTCGCCTCCGCCATGAAATACGCCGGATTGAGTTGACCCCAGATGTACTTTCGTCCGGTCTCGTTCGTGATGACCCGCTCCGAAAACATGATGCGCGTGTCCGGGTCGGTGTTCTCGGCGACCCATGCGTATGCCTGCGCGTCCCACTCCGATATCTGGCGCTTCTGATACACATAGACCGTGGCACCGGCCGCTTGGAGGACACACCCTGCAACGATGGCCGCCTTGAGCCACATTGGGAGGCGCCACCCTGCCAGCCCCTTTCCGCACAGGAGCAGCAGCAACAGAATCGCCGGAAACAGGTAGCGGATTTGGGTGCTCCCCAAGCGCACAAAGACCGCCAGGAATCCCGCCACGGCGATGGCGAAACAGACCCAGAGCCATTTCGACACGCTGTCCCAGGCCCGCGCCATCGCAGCGCATACGCCGACCAGAACCCCGACGCCAAGGTGGCTTACCAGCGTCACCGGGTCGTGAACCGGAAAAGGCTTCCAGTTCACGTAGTTGGCTGGCTTGGATTGGAGCGCTTTGGCCGCGCCGGCCGAAAGCACAGGCTTTGAGACATCCGGGTTCACCATATAGCCTGTCATATCGCCGTACGTGGCAAACCGCCATGCCGTGTCGTAGCCGAAAGCAAGCGCTACCGGGACGGCTACTAGCGCAGCACAGACCAGGCGTCGTTTCCACGTGCCCCCAGCCCACCAGGCAGCGAACAGAACCGCCCAGGGCGCAAACGTCAGCATGTTCATCTTCGTCAGGTACGCCGCCGCAAGGCACACACCGCTCCAGAAGAAGTTCTTCCGCCACAACAGCAGCATCGCGAGGGCCGAAACCGCTATCCCAGGAACATCCTGATACAGCATGATGCTGTAGGCGCATACCATCGGCATGGTGGCCGTAAGCAGCCACGCCCAACTTGCGGCGGCCGTCCCCCAGATCAGGCGCGTTCCATAGTACACACTCAACAAGAGGAGCAAGTAAAAGCCCATATGATAAAACTGGCTCAGAACCTGGGCCTGCGTCCCCGTCAATCGCCAGAGGACGGCTAGACCGGCGTGCCACAGGGGCGTTCCATTGAATGGCATTATGTTGACACGGTGTTTTGAAAAAAGCGGATCGGCCGGGACGCGTGTGCCGGTTTTGGCATAAGCGCGGACCTGGCGAATGTGCGGACATTCATCCCCCAGGCAAACGTCGCCCAAGGAGCCCACCGTCGCAATGACCCCTGCCGCCAGAAGGCTGGCTAGGACAATGGTGCGCGGCTTGAACATAAGCGGCGCCGTGCCCCGCCTTCTTGATTCGCTCGTTGCTCTCGCTTCCTGGATGGTCGTTGCCCTGATACCTTATCACCCTAAGTAAACTCGTAGGGCAGAGTCTAGCGAAGCATTCATTTTTGGTCAAGCCGTTGCCACCAGGAAACGGGCCGGGCGATGCTGCGGTTTCTGTTGACACGACTAGGCCCTTTGCCGATGATAGTCGCTCCTTGGGATAACCGCATTCTGCCGACATCGGAGCATCAATGGGGAAACGCCGCGTTATTTTGGCCATCCTGTTTGTCGTTTTTTTCTATCTGGCGGGGCTCAATAACCACTGGGCTGTTAAGAGCGACTCCGGTCTTTACCTGGCCCTTGGCCGCTCGCTTGCCGAAGGCCGCGGTATGGAGTTCAACGGGAAACAGGAGTGGGGGATTCCGCCGGTCGTCCCACTGCTGATTGCCGGGTGCTGGCTGCTCGTCGGAGATCAGTATTGGCTGATTAACCTGGCAATGAGCCTGTTCGGCCTTGGAGTGGTGGTTTTGACGTACCTGACGGCCAAGCGATTGTCGGCCGGCCTGCCGGAGGATCTGCGGCCCGGCCTGGCTCTCGGTGTTGTTCTCATTGTAGGTACCTCGGCGCGGCTGTTCATCGACTCGACACGGATTCTGACCGATGTGCCGTTCACCTTTTTCGTCATGCTCGGCATGTACGCCTTTGTCCGCGGCCGGGGGGGGTACTGGGCCTGGTATCTCCTTGGGTCGGCCGCCTTGCTGTTGGCGACGTTGACGCGCCTGCCCGGCCTTTTCTTTTTCGGCGGTGTCTTCGTTGCCGTGCTCGTCGAGCCTCGTCGCGAGGGCTATGCGAAGCGTCTCGTGGCCATGCTCGCGGGGGGCGCTTTACTCGCAGTGGGATTCCTCCTGTGGAACCACTTCTTGCGCAGCCGATCAGACCCTGGCACCATCGATTACGTCCAGGCGGTGCCATTGCAGCAATTCAATCTGCTGCGCCCGTCGAGATGGGCGGAAATCGGCCAAGCCTTGCGCAACTTCCCCACCGCTCTGTGCGGCAGCATCGTCGGCCAGAAACTTCATTACTTCAATCTACTCCCCGCCGCCGTGCTTCTTGTAGGTGTCTGGCCGATGGCCCGCTACAAACAACTGAGAGTGCTCTTCCCACTGCTGGCGTACGTTGGTTTCTTGATCGCATACAGCCCGGCGGCGGTTGCCGCACGGTATTTCCTTCCCGTGATGCCCCTGCTGGTCTACGGCCTCCTGTTAGGTATCCAAACGCTGACCGGGTGGTTCAAGAAGCGGCCGGCTCTGGCCACTGGGGCTGGCCGGAGAAACGCCGTGCGGCACGGATGGGGAATCATCGTGGTCGTGGGCATCTGTCTCGCCATCAGCGTGCCGAAAGCGGTTCGCGAAATCTACTGGATGCGCTATCCGCGGTTTTACGAGGTGTTTGACGGCGGCAGGTGGCAGGGATACATGGACCTCGGCGTGCACCTACGGCGGCGCAGCCAGGCGAAGACCGATCGCGTACTCGCTCCGAAGGCTGCGATCGTGCATTATCTGTCGCGGGTGCCGACCGATACTTGTTTCCAGTGGAAGAACCAGGCAATCGGCCACTTCCACGATCTTCCGCCCGCCGAATTTGCCGAGGCGGCTGCCGATGGGCCTTACCGGTTCATCGTTGTGCCGACGGACAAGGGCGGCTGGAGCGAAGCAGCAATGAGGCGGTTAGGAGAAAAAGGATTGTTCGGCTCGCCCTCCCTTTTCGAAGGGCTTGCTGTTTACGAACGGTTGCCGGCGCCTTCCGAGGGGGGACCCTGGCCCGTCGGTCCGTCAGGATCTCGAGGAACGGCACTGGAAGTTCCTCATCTCAGTCGAAGAACTCTTTGATCTCATGAGCCACATAGCCGATCTGCTTGTTCGTCAGTTCCGGATAGATCGACAGCGCCAGGGACTGGTCGGCGGCCCGCTCGGATTCCGGGAAGTCGCCACGTTTGTAGCCTAGGCAGGCGAAGCATTCCTGTTCGTGAAGGCTGAGCGGATAATAGATTTCCGTGCCGATCTGCTGTTCCTTGAGGAAGTCCTTGAGTTCGTTTCGGCGGGGTACGCGGATCACGTACTGATTGAAGATCGAAACGTTTTCGGGGCGGACCGTCGGCCTGACCACCGCCTCGCAGTCGGCCAAGAGTTCGTCGTACCGGGCGGCGTTCGCGCGGCGGCGTGCGGACCATTCGTCCAAGTGCCGAAGTTTGACGAGCAGCCCGGCGGCCTGAATCGCATCGAGCCGAAAATTTCCGCCGACCCACTTGTGATAATACTTCGGTTTGGAGCCGTGATTGCGTAACACGCGTACGCGCTCGACCACTTCCGGGTCTGTTGAAACGACCATGCCGCCGTCGCCCAAGCCGCCCAGGTTCTTCGACGGGAAGAAACTGAAACACCCAATCGTTCCGATGGAACCGGACTTCCGGCCTTTGTATGTTGCGCCGATCGCCTGGGCCGCATCTTCGATCACGTAGAGGTTGTGCTTCCTGGCGACCTCCATAATCGGGTCCATGTCGGCCAACTGCCCGAACAGATGGACGGGGATGATCGCTCGGGTCTTTGCCGTGACCGCGGCCTCAACTTTCGCCGGGTCGATGTTGAACGTATCGGACTCGATGTCCACGAAAACGGGGCGCGCGCCGACACGCCAGATGCTTCCGGCAGTGGCGAAAAACGTGTAAGGCGTTGTAATGACTTCGTCGCCAAGTCCGATGCCAAGAGCCATCAGGCTTACCAGGAGCGCATCGGTGCCGCTCGAAACGCCCACGCCGGCAGCACAGTCGCTGTATGTGGCAATGGCTTCCTCCAGATCCACCACGGCCTGGCCACCGATGAAGTGCTGGTTCTCCATGACAGCCTCGATGGCTGTCATCACTTCCTGGCGAATCGTTGCGAATTGTGCCTTGAGGTCCAACAAAGGAACTTGCATCGTGCTCCTTCCCTTTCCCGCATTCGGACCGCGTGTGCAGAGATTTCAGACAAAACCCGGCAGATTATGCCGGCTGCAACACCCCATCAGCCAACCGATAAGTCCCATCACACGCCGTGCAGCACGCTGCATGGCCATCCAGTTCCAGGTTGACGCCGCATTGGCAGATCCAGCCGACGCGCCGAGCGGGCACACCGACCATCAGCGCGTAGTCGGGCACATCCTTGCAGACGACGGCCCCCGCGCCAATGAAAGCATACCGACCGATTGTCACGCCGCACACCACGGTAGCGTTCGCCCCGATGGTCGCTCCACGCCGTACCAGTGTCCGGCGAAACTCATGCTTGCGGCTGATAAAGGCCCTGGGGTTATAGACGTTCGTAAACACCATGCCGGGGCCGCAAAAGACCTCGTCTTCCAACTCCACGCAGTCGTAAATGCTGACGTTGTTCTGGATCTTGCACCGGTTGCCGATCTTCGCCTTTCCTCCGACATTGACGTTTTGGCCAATGCTGACGTTCTCGCCGATCTCGGCCCCTGGCATCACGTGTGAGAAGTGCCAGATGTGGGTGCCCTTGCCGATTTTGGCGCCCTCATCGACATAAGACGACTCGTGTACAAAGTAATCTGCTTCCGCCACGGTCCGGTTCCTTTGGCTACTGAAGATTGATGAGCGCGCCGTCGGCCTCCAGGCTTCGTTGAGCCGCTTCCAAGACGCGTACCACCCGCAGGCCGTCTCGCCCGTCGCTGCGAGGCTGAATGCCCTTCTCGACGCACTCGAGGAAATGCAGACATTCGGCCCGCAGCGGCTCGCCGGTCGGTGTCTTGGGGATCAGGATGTCGCCGGTCCGCAAGCTCAGGGACCGGTCCCAACCGACGACCGAGCCTGCGACGTCCACGCCCTTGTCGTAAACCCGGATCTTCTCGGCAGGCTCCATGTCGTCGAAGGTCGCCATTTTATCACTTCCGATCAGAGTCATCTTACGGATCTTGTGCGGGTCGAGCCACGAGACGTGGATGTGGGCCATGCGGTTGTCGGAGAACTTAAGCTGCGCGAAAACAAGGTCCTCGACGCCCCGCTGGAGACACGCTTGGCCCTGGGCCGTCACCGTGAGCGGTTGGGCCCCGAAAAGAAACAAGATGACCGACACATCGTGTGGCCCGAGGCTCCACCACGCGTTCTCGTCCTTGTGGACCACGCCCAGGTTCACCCTCTGGCAATACATGTAACGCACCGTGCCGAGCTCTCCACTATCCACGAGTTCTTTCAGCCTGAGCACGCAGGGGTGGTATTCGAGCAGGTGGCCGACCATGAGCACGCACCCGGCCTCATCGGCCCGCTTGACGAGATCCTCGGCTTCGGCGAGCCCAAGCGTCATCGGTTTTTCCACGAGGACATGCTTGCCGGCAGAAATAGCCTCACAGGTCAGCTTGTAATGGCTTGGCGCGCGGGTGGCTATGACGACAGCATCGATCTCCTCGTCGCCGAAGACCTGAGAGGCGTCGGTGGTCGTCTCGACGTCTGCGCACGTCGCCTTGTGGGCAGCCAAGACCTTCTCGTTGAGGTCGCAGATCGTCTTCAGCCGACAGGAATCAATCTGATGGAAATTGCGGATGTGGTTCTTGCCCCACCCGCCGGCACCAACAACGGCAACCGTGACCAAAAGACGTCTCCTTGCCGGAAGCCCCTCGGAAACTCCCAGCGTGGCTCCCCCAACCTAACGACCAAACCATTCGCCGAGGGCTCCGCACAAATTGGCCGCCCGGCCTGACCGGAAAGTCGCCAAGAAAAGCGATTCTCGTTGTGAAAGACTTGGGGTAGATTATAAGTGCGAGTCGGATCCTGTCAAGGAACTGCAGCCCAACCAGCGACCGCCCGGAACGATCAAGAACTAAGCCCAAGGGGCAGACCCGGCCGCCGAGAGACGACGAAAGACCAGCGCGAGGTGAAGCACCACTATGCGTACGACGAGGCCGGTCGCCTCGTCGCCGACAAGATCGTCAACGGATTGACGGGTGATCCTGCCTGGCCCTCCGGCGGGCAAGCACGCTCGCGGGTGGCCGAACATATTGCGAAAGGCCGATATATTGGCGGGCGATTTTGGGTGGGTTTCGGCGGATTTTGGGCTGTTTTGGAGGCCGAATCGGCCCTGGCGCTAGCGCCAAGGCGGTTCAGGGGCCGGAATGTTAAGATGGGCAAGGCGGAAGTGGGCGCTTTTTTCGACTTTTTTTGAGTTTTCGGTCGGAATTGGATGCAAATTGGCCCTTTTTGACCCCCTTTTTGCCCCCGACGCATGCCGATGTGATGATGCGTCCGCGGGCCGGTTCGAGGCGCCACCCACCGGCCTTGCTCGATGTGTTCCGAGGCCCCGGACTGCCAAAATGGCAGGGGCAAGGGGGGGGTGCCTGAGTGGCTATGGGGCGTCCGGGCAGACCGAAAATGCTTGATCTCGAACCCAGTTGGCTTTACCGACACGAGAAGTGCTGAATCGGACGTGAAAACTGCCGCGGGGGAGCAGATTGTTACGGATGTGGACATTGGCCGCCGCGCGGAAGCGTGCCCACATTGCGTCGTAACGTGTGAGCTCAGCGGCGCGGCTTGTCCGCGTCCGCTGGAGCCGGTTGTTCGGACCTCGCGTTTCTGAGCCCCTGAATACATTCGGCCAGTTCTGGGTAACGCTCCGCAGCAACGATCTCGTAAGCTCCTTTGCTTGCCAACAGAAGTTGTTCTCGTGCGACCTCCAACCTCCGAAGGTATGGAACAGTCTGTGAATTCACAAGAGAAACAAACGAGTCGATGTCGGCAGCGGTGTTGGGAATCTTGTACCCCTTGCTACTGCTCGCGATAATGACACCAGCGCTCCTGAGTTTTCCGATGACACGCAGGCGGAACGTGTGTTCGGACAACTGCTCTTCGCAGCCCTCATTGAGATGCGGTAATAGCTCCCCGGTCCAAACGTATCGTGAAGGGTCTAACTCGTACTGCCAGAGCAGATACCGAATGGCATCCATCTGAGTCTGAATTTCGGGTTCCTCTGAGGTGGCGTTCTCGCGGAGGAACGCCTGTGCCTGCATGACGCCCTGCTCGGCTACCAGATGGTCGTGTTTTTCAGCCTCCGCCATGTGCCCGAGGACGTCAGGATGCATAGAGCTTGGAGGCCAGCGCTCTATGATGATGGCACGCGGTGACAGCAACTGCAGGGGTTCGTCTCCATCTTTGCCGGAGTAAACCCGAAGGAGCGATCCGGCAATCATGTCTGCGACTTGAATCAACGGCACTTGAGCGCTTGGAGCGAATATGAAATCGGCATGGTCGAACAGCCTCTGTTGATATCTATCAGCTAGGTATCGGCTAAAGCTGCGCATGAAGTCTGAGTGCCCATGTTGGTCCGCCAGCACGTGAAGGCTCGCGAAGGCCCTGTAAAGTCTTCGGTACAAGCGACCATGAAAGTACTTCACGAAGGATCGCCTAAATCGAAATCCGGTATCCCGTCTAATCTCCTGCTTGTCTGCAACGAAGGCGCAGAACTGCAGACCGGTGTTGGCGATATCCTCGAGGATTTTCGCTCGTCGTTTGCGCTTGTTGCCAACCGTGGCGGACTTCATTTCGCCGCGGGGCCCGAAGTAGTGCTGTCGGATATGGTCAGCCTCGTCCGACAAGCATTGGTTGTCATTGTCGTCCACAAGCACAGCGCACACGACGTAGAACAGGCTCACGCCTGGTTTTGCAGTGTCCATCTCCGGATCACCGGCCTCATCCACGTAAGCGAATTGCACCAGTTCCGTGTTCATCTTCTTCCTGGCCGGAACGTTGCGCGTAACCCGCTGGGGATTGACGGACGCTCAAAGCGGCCGGCAATACCCAGGCGCCGTTGACGCGGACGGTTATGGGTGTCCCCGGAACTCCCGAGTGCAGCGCGTTGTTCGACGGTCAGACGGACCGTCTCTTTGTTCCGGTCATGTTTTTGACTGTGCCTTTGGTTCCAACCTTTTGCATGGCTTTGGCCGCCTTCGACATGTCCTTTTGTGGAACCTGCAAGACTTTCTGCGGCTTGCCGCTTGCCTTGAGCCTGCGGGCTGCCCTGTCCAAATTGGCCTGGGCGCCGCTACGCTCTATCTCGGTTGCTTTCTTCTGGGTTCCTGCGTCGAGACGACGACCATAAGGCAATGGCACTTCGGTCTTGCCACGGCGACCAGCCGCTTCTCCTTTTGCCCGCTTGTGACTTGGTGTTTCTGCCATGACTATTCCTCCTCCTGTCCTCTTCGTTAAACAGTGAGTATACAGACTGTATAAGCCCCGTGCCCAAAATTCCGGAACTCCGCCGGAACTTCTCCCCGGAACTCTCCTGTCTAAACGCGTGACCCCCAAAATTCCGGAATTCTTACATTTCTGCGAACATGTACTTGAGCAGTACGAGCAGCAACGGAATGATAACCGAGCCAATTAGTATGAGAAACTCCCTACTGCCGAAGGCCCATGAATTCCTGCCATTGACTATATGTTGCAGATCAAACAAGTCACGGAGTTGCGCTATGTTGACAGGGGTGGGCTCTTGTGTCACCTTGTCGAAGGAAGTTTCGATTTGGCGAATGAGCGCTTCAAGTTTTTGGCGCTTTAGTCTAGATAAGACTCTGTGCACATTGATTTGAGGGTACACAAAATAGGCGATGACAAAGACGCCAAATAGGCCGATAACGGCGATGGCGATAAGGCTGGGCTTGCTGGGCGACAAGAACACCGTCGATATTCCCAAGGCATAGACAAACACGGCAATCAGCGAGACCTTCCACAAGGCACCTACGGCAGATCGCAGCGCACATGTGGTTGTGTTGAATATCGATGGCCGGATATTTACATCCTTACCTAATGAGAACATGAGCCTTGCAATGCCTATCATGGTCCAAAGCATTGAGCCTCCCGTCAACCCTATCAGGAAGTTCAATAAGTATCCATAGGCTTTCCCCGGGCGCGTGGAAAGGCCCGGCTCGGTCGTTTGTGTGGCGATGAGAACCAAGAGAACCCCCAAGCCGATGCCAGAAATGAGCGAGTGTTTCGACCAAAAGACCTTCTGATACCAGGAACACACCCATTCTGCCGTCTTGGTATGTTCCTCGTCCAAGAGTTGGGGAAGATCGTCGGCAATGTTGTCTATGATTTTCTCGTAAAGAACCACGGCATTCGCAATTGTTGCAATGAGGAGTGCTCGCATGCCAAATAGCCATAGCCTTTCAGTATCATGTTCGAATACCAAGAGTACGGCGTAGCCAAGTCCGAACACGAGGCCCCCAATAAATAACCAAGAACAAGGAAACCCCAGTTTAAGCCATTGTTGCACCTTTGTTTGCCAGGCGTCAGCCACCTTCTTGTGTAGGGGGGTGTGTGATTCTGCCTGCATGATAAGTCCTTTCATGACGCGGAACCGTCTCCGAAAACAATGAATTGTCAAGTGGCCAGGGCGAAGCAAAAGTATAAGAGCATTTTGGCTGGGTGCTGGCAAGACAAAAACACAACTAGAATTCCAGGGACACAATGTTTTTCGAAACGCGCGAGGAACCGAAGGCCGGCCCGCCCCGTGGACGCCCGGCATGTATAGATTACCCGAAAGTGTCGGCATTTGCAAGGGACGAAACGGCCGCTGCGCGCTTGGGCGCTCGCTTGGGCGCTCGCGGCTAGTTGGAGGCTGTTTCAAATCCCCTCTCCCCTGGTGGGAGAGGGTAGGGAGAGGGGGATAATCGGATGCATTCAGGCGCCTGATCACCCTCACCCCGCCCCTCTCCCATCGAGGGCGAGGGAGTCACTACGAACGGCACACGGCGAGCGCAATCCCCCCGCGGTGCAGGGGGCTCGTTTCGGGGTCGCGGGTAAACTCCCACCCACCGCGCAAAACCCGGGCGCTTGACAGGGGCGGCGGCGTGGAAAGATAATGCGGCCCATGGCCAAGACGCCGGGATTCGAGAGACGCCGCGCAAGGGTGGTCAAGGTCGGCTCGGTGGCGATGGGCGGTGACCACCCCATCCGCATCCAGTCGATGACGACCACTCACACCCGCTCGGCAGCCGAGACGCTGGACCAGATTCGCCGCCTGGCTGCCGCAGGGTGCGAGTTGGTGCGTGTGGCGGTGCCCTCCCCGGCCGATGCCGAAGCCCTTCCGGAACTGGTCCGCGCGTCGCCGGTTCCATTGATTGCGGACGTTCACTTTTCGACGGCGCTTGCGCTATCGGCCCTGGAGGCGGGCGTCGCCAAGGTCCGCCTCAATCCCGGAAACATCGACGACCCGGAAGGCCTGCGCCGAGTGCTCGCCTTGGCGAGCGAGCGGGGCGCGGCGGTCCGCTTCGGCGTCAACTCCGGCAGTGTCCGCGGGGCGGCCGGCGGGGCGGACGCGTCAAGCGATCTTGCGCGCCTGATGGTTGACGTTCTCCTGGACTGGGTTCGCATCGCCGAGAAGGAGGGGTTCCGCGACTTAGTCCTTTCGGCCAAGGCGTCGGACGTGCCGACGACACTGGAGGCCTATCGGCTCCTGGCCGAAGCCTGCGATTTGCCGCTTCATTTGGGGATCACGGCCGCCGGGCCGATGGACGAGGCCCGCCTGCGTTCCGGCATCGTCCTGGGAACGCTGCTTTCGGAGGGCATCGGCGACACGGTCCGCGTCAGCCTGACGGGCGATCCGGTCGGCGAAGTCCTCGTCGCCGGGGAGATTCTTGAGGAATTGGGGCTTCGGCCGCGGCGGGGCCTGCGCATCATCTCCTGTCCCACGTGCGGCCGATGCGAGGTCGACCTAATCGGCCTCGTGGAGGAACTCAAACGCCGCACGCGCGACCTGCGGGCGCCGCTGACGGTGGCCGTCATGGGCTGCATCGTGAACGGGCCGGGCGAGGCGCGCGAGGCCGACGTCGGGATCGCCGCCGAGAAAGGGCAAGGTGTCCTGTTCCGTGGGGGCGAACCTGTCCGCAAGGTTCCCGAGGCGGAGTTGCTGGACGTGCTGGTCGGGGAGATCGGCGCCTTGGCCGCTCGCTTGGGCGCTCGCGGCTAGTGGGCGGGGCTAAGAATCGTGCTGCCCCCCCACGGGGCGCCGCCCGTGGGCATTTATCAGACAGAGCCTAGTGGGCGGGGCTAGGCGCGGGAAACCGCGGCGGGTAAACGTCGAACACGGCGAGCGCAATCCCCCCGCGGTGCGGGGGGCTCGTTTTGGGGTCGCGGCTAGCCCACGGGGCGCCGCCCGTGGGCATTTCCGCTTAGAATTCATATTTGAACTGTAGGCCCCAGGTGCAGTCTTCGACGCCGTTGGCCAGATTGCCCAGATCGGCCCACACAGCGGCGAGCGTGGCGTGTTCGTTAATAATCCACACGGCGTCGATGGCGTGCCAGTCCTCCTCGCGGCCGACAAGGTTCTGCAGGCGACTGTAAGGGCTTTCCTTCTGACGATACTCGTAAACCACGGCGAGCCAGTCGGTCACCAGACAGGCGACGTTCGCTTCGATATTGGTGGCCCAATCGTTGCCGAAGCCGAGCCATCCGATTTGTGCGGCCTGAGTCCACCGAAGGCCCAGCGAGGTGATCACTGGGCGGCCAAAGGCCAGGTCAGGAAACGTCTTACTGGCGACGAGGGTGAAATCCACGCCGCTGCTGCGCTCGTAACCTAAGCCGCGGAGCGTGCCGCCCAGGTTGTGGTCGATGCTCTTGATACCCTGGTTGATTTTGAAGTGAACGCCTCCGGTGACCGCCGGGACCCACCCCTTCTCTTCAACCATCAGTCCGCGAAGGTTGAGGTGGTGCAGGTAGATGTCGTCTCGCCCCGTCTCAAGCCCCGTGGCGGTGCGAACATCGTCGTCGAAATCGCCGAGGTCGACCCGGTTGGCGGCATAACTGAACTCGATACGCCGGAAAAAGGTCTGGGACAGGGCGTAGGAATGGACGCTTTTCTCGCCGGCTTTCAGGAAGGTATAGGAAAACGACGGCAACCCGATGGCGGTACCTTCAGGCCCCGGATTGACCAGGTAAGCCATCTGAGTGATCGCGGCGCCGCCCGTGCCTTCGATGGTATGAATAGGTATTGGCGGTCCCTTTTTTGCAGGGGCGGCTTCGGTCTCAGCCGACGGCTCCGCCGGTTCGTCGGCAAGCGCCACGGGACCGATGTCGGCCAGGGAGAGGGAAAGATTAAGTTCCCCCGAATCTAAGCCTTCTTTTTCCTGGGCGTGGAGGACCGGGCCTCCGGTTCCGCTGGCGACCAGGAAGACAACCGATAGGATAAGGATCTCTCGCCATCCGTGCATGCGTTCTCCTGTCTTGCCATAGGGTGATGTCGTGCGGTTCTGCGGGCCCTTTTCCGCCATTCGCTTGACACGATTGGCCGCAAGGTAGGCCGCCCGCCTAACCCCGTCAAGAAAAATACGTGCTTTTTTTCACAGAGAATTGCCGCCGGGGTTCACGCCCCCCTGCCCTCGCAAGCCGAAAATGCCCCCTTGGGCGGAAGACGGCGGGGTTCGTTCGCAGCGGACGAGAGTTGGTTTCCTATCTTTCAAGAACCGCGTCTTCGTGAGCGCTAGTGAGACTTGCCGGCTTGAAATCGGACCGATTCACCGCCCCGCCTTCAGGCTCATATACTGCTCCCAGGCGTTGTCCCACGCTTCGGGTTCTCGCGGCTCGAAGGTTTCCGGTTGGAATGACCGGCGGACGCACGCCCGCGCCTCCTCAAAGGATTGGACACAGCCCAGGGCCCTGGCCTGGACGAGCAGGTTCCCGATGGCCGTCGCCTCAACGGGTCCGGCGATGACGGGCAGGCGGGTGGCGTCGGCGGTCATCCGGCAGAGCAATTTGTTTTGTGCCCCGCCGCCGACGACGTGAATGCGGCGGATGTCGCGGTTGCAAACTCGCCGGAGTTCCTCCAGAACGGTCCGGTATTCGAGCGCGAGACTCTCCAGCGCGCAGCGGATGAACTCGCCCGGAGACCGGGGCTCCGGCTGGCGCGTCTCCCGGCAAAACGCGCCAATTGCCTCCGGCATGGAAGGCGGGTTGAGAAAACGCATGTCATCGGTGTCGACCAGACACGCAAACGGCGGCGCTTTTTCGGCCATGCTCATCAGTTCCGCATAGTCATAAGGCCTGTCGAACCCTGCGCGGCAGCGTTGAACCAGCCAGAGGCCCATGATGTTCTTCAGGAATCGGTACGTCCCCTCCACGCCGCCCTCGTTCGTGAAGTTGCACTGCCGCGCTTGGTCGCTGCATATCGGCGCCGGGTTTTCCAGGCCCATAAGGGACCACGTGCCGGAACTGATGTAGGCCCAGTCGTCGCCCTCGGCCGGCACGGCGGCGACGGCGGACGCCGTATCGTGCGTCGCCGGCGCAAGCACCGTAAGCGGTGGGAGTCCCGTCGCCTCCTGTATCTCCGTCGTCAGGCGGCCGAGAACCGTACCGGGCGGGACGACCTCCTGAAAAAGTGACGGGCGGATGCCCGCCGCCTCCAGCAGTTCCCGGTCCCAGTCGTTGCGGTGGACGTTAAGGAGTTGGGAGGTCGTCGCGTCGGTAAACTCGGTCCGCTTCTCGCCCGCCAGGAAGTAATGGAATAGGTCGGGAATGAAAAGCAGGTCCGAGGCGGCGGAGAGCAGCGGCGAATTTTCCGCCACCATCGCAAACAGTTGGTACAGGGTGTTAATCTGCATGAATTGGATACCGGTCTTTTGATAAATCGTCTCGCGGGGCACACGTTCAAACACCCGCTCCATCATCCCGTCGGTGCGCGCATCACGGTAGGCGACCGGCATCCCCAGAACCGACCCGTCTTCGGCCAACAGGGCGAAATCGACTCCCCACGAGTCAACGCCGACGCTTTCGGCCTTTCCGCAAGTCTCCGACGCCGATCGAAACGCCTGGACGAGTTCCTCCAGCATGCGGAAGACGTTCCAGTGGAGCCGCCCGTGCAGGCGCACCATGCCGGTCCGAAAACGCGCCAACTCCTCCAGCCGCAACCGCCCGGAACCGAGCGATCCCAGCACGACGCGTCCGCTCTCTGCACCCAGATCAACGGCAAGAAAACGATGCATGTCGGTTTCCCGTTAGCCAGCGGCGGCCAAAACATGGTCGGGGTGGCGGGGCCGCCTCCGGCGGCTAAAATTTGAACCTTGCCCGCCTCTGGCGGGCCGCGACTTCGTGCTCCCAAAGCACGCGCGCTAGCCAGACTGCGCCACACCCCGATGCTGGACGCGAGGGCTATGCCCTGGTGTCGGAAGCGGGCTGCTGCTCCGCACCCTGCCGACGGGAGGCGAAGGACTCCTTCAACCATGCTCGACCCGTTCCCGATTTTAGGAACCTCTCTCGAACCCGCGCCGACTTATGGTCCGGGTAGGCTTCTTTATAAACCAGTTCAAACGGTCCTTTCCCGGCGTCCGCGGTTGTGCGTCCCTGATTATGCTCCGGAATCCGCTTCCGCAACCGCCGACTGATGCCGATGTAGTGGCGACCATCTTTACCCCGCAGCACATATACCCAACAGACCATAACAGATCAGCCTCCGGCCTACACGCCGTCAGGGTGGTGGGGCCGCCTCCGGCGGCTGAAATTCGAACTTTACCCGCCGGTTGTTGGGCGGGCTTGCCCGCCTCCGGCGGGCCGCGACTTGTCGCCGCGGCGACCGCGCTAGCCACGGCTCTCCAGAAGCAACCGTAGTTCCTCGCTACCATTTCCGCCGGCGGCGGAAATGGTCGGGGTGGCGGGATTCGAACCCGCGACCTCGTGGTCCCAAACCACGCGCGCTAGCCAGACTGCGCCACACCCCGAACCAACAGCCTGCTTATAGGCGCCCGACCCGTCATTTGCAAGGGGCAATTGGCGCGAGGAACTTCCCCACGGCGGCGGGTCAATTCAGAGGTCCCTTTTGTGATTGACCTTCGCCCGTGGAGCGCCTAATATATTAGCGGTGACTAAAATATGAGTTTTAAAACGGACGAATTGGCACGGTTGTTAAAGATCCTCTCGGTCGGGACGCGGGTGAGGATCGTGCGGTTTCTCAAGGGCCACAGTCTCTGCGTCAACGCTCTGGCTTCGCAACTCGACGTGACGCAGGGGGCGGTGTCGCAACACCTTCGGGTGATGCGGGACGCCGGGCTTGTGAGCGGCGAGAAGCGCGGCCACTACGTGCACTACCGCCTTAACGAGGAGACCCTCGCCGCCTGGCGAGAGCAGATAGACCGATTGCTGGACCCGACGGTCGGGGACTGCACAGAGAAGAAAGGAGCCCGAAGATGTGTAGCGGCAACGAGAAGAAGGAAGGCTGCCGGAAACCGGAGAACCTGAAGGGCAAGCCCGAGGACTGCTCGCCGGAGCAGATTCGCGAGTGCCACGGCGACGTCAAGGAGCATCCGTGCGTGAAGCCGACCGAGAAAAAATAGCCACGAAGGGAGGTGCCCTCTCGCAAAGGCCGCGAGAATTGCCCGACTGGTTTAGGCCCGTCGCCGAAGACGTTCTCGGGTACTGTAGGCCGGAATACGGTCTATGGGTCGATCTGGGTTGCGGGAGCGGGGGCTTGGGGTTCGCTTTGGCAGAGGCGTCACAGAGCACCGTCGTATTGATCGACCCGAACGCCGACGCCCTGAACAAAGCTGTCCAAAAGGCGAGGGTGTCCGGCTTGGCGGGCCGGGTGATACCCATCGTTGGTCACGCCGAAAGCAATCCGCTGCCGGATGCCTCCGTGGACCTGGTGGTGAGCCGTGGCTCGATCTTCTTTTGGCGCGACCCGCCCAAGGGTCTCCGCGAGGTCTATCGTATCCTGCGCCCGGACTGCCGGGCCCTGATTGGTGGAGGGTTCGGCAGTTCGTATCCTGCTTGGGCTTACAAGGAGTTCTTTAAGCGCCGCTACGAGGACCTGAGGGCTCAGGGCGAGGAGGCCGTGCGGAAGTGGGAGGAACCCCGGCGCATTGAATGGCTGGTTGCGCAGGCCGCCCTTGCAGGGATCGAGAAGACTCTGGTCAAGTCGGTCCCTCCCGGACGCTGGCTGCTCTTTGAGAAAGGGCGGACGTGAATGTGAAAAACGCCGTCGAGGTGCACGGGTTAACCCGCCGATACGGCGAACTTCTTGCCGTCGCCGGTGTTGATTTCGACGTGCACGAGGGCGAACTGTTCGGCTTCCTCGGCCCCAACGGCGCCGGCAAGACCACGACCGTCCGCGTGCTCACCGGCGTGCTCGAACCGACCGAAGGGACGGCCACCATCCAGGGACACGACATCCGCACCGAGTCGCTGCTCTCCCGCGCCCATCTGGGGGTCGTGCCGGAAGAGGCCAACGTGTACCTCGACCTGAGCGTCTGGCAGAACCTCATGTTGATGGCCGAGTTGCACGGCGTGCCGCGCCGCCAGCGCGTGCGCGAGGGCGAGCGGCTGCTGGAGGCCTTGGGCCTGGCCGACCGGAAGCGCCACAAGGCCCGCACACTCTCCAAGGGTCTCCGTCAGCGGCTGATGCTCTGCACGGCATTGGTGACCGGCCCGGAGATCCTCTTCCTGGACGAGCCCACCAGCGGGCTGGACGTTGCCAGCGCTCGGCTGATCCGGCAGATCGTCCGCGAGTTGAACGACGAGGGGCTGACGGTCTTCCTGACCACCCACAACATGTCTGAGGCCGAGGAGATGTGCTCCCGCGTGGCGATCATCAACCGGGGCCGCCTCGTCGCGATCGACACGCCCGAGCGTCTTCGCTCAGCCATGCGATCCAGTCAGTACGTGGAGGTGACCTTCGCGGGAGGGGCGCTGGCACTGGCGGAGTTGGAAGGTCTGTCCGGGGTTTTGCGCGTCGGACGCGAGGACGACACGATGCGCCTCTACAGCGAGAGGCCCGGCCGGGTCGCGATGGACGTGGCCCGGCTTGCAGAAGCCAGAAACGTCGAGATCGACCGCCTGCGAACCTGCAAACCCAGCCTGGAGGAGGTGTTTCTTTACTTCACGGGCGACCGCACCGAGGAGCCGCACCTATGACCGCTTACACCGAGACGGCCCAAACGTGGCGGCGACAGGCTCACGGGGCCCTGGTCATCTTCAAAAAGAATGCCCTGCTCTACTATCTGAAACCCCCCGTGCTGATCTTCGGGGTCCTGTTTCCGGTATTCTTCTTCCTGGCCTTCAAGATGGGTCGGCCCATCCCGGCCGAGAACGTGGTCCCCGGTATGGTGGCGATGGCGCTGTGGTTTACGGCCAGCGCTGTGGGCCCGCTCGTGACGCCCTGGGAGAGGCGGGCGAAGACCTACGAGCGGCTGATTGCCACGCCCGTTTCCTTGCAGGCCATCCTGGCCGGGGACGTGATCAGCGGATTCATTTTCGGCACGTGTCTTTCCGTGGTTCCGATAGTCCTTGGGCTGGTTCTCACCAACGCCTCCATTGTCAGCTTGGCTCAGCTGGCAGGCGGGATCGTGCTGGGCGCGCTGAGTTTCGCAGCCCTCGGGGTGCTTCTGGCCGCCCCGCCGGCGAGCAGCCCGTCGAACATCATGCTGCTGTCGAACCTGGTACGGTTGCCCTTGCTGTTCGTCAGCGGTATTTTCCTACCCATCGCCGAGATGCCCGCCTGGGCCCGGTGGGCGGCCCTCGTCTCGCCCTTGTCCTACGCCGGCGACCTGATCCGGGGTGCCTTCGGGCAGCCGACGTACTTCCCCGGGTGGCTGAGCCCCGCCGTTCTGGTCGGCTTCACGGCGGTGCTCATGGGGGGCGCGTACCGGTTTCATCGGCGGTGGCGGGCAAAGGGGCTGTGAGGCTCCGCCAAGCGAAGCCGAGCCGGGCCCAACCCCCCGCGGCATCGTCAGCCAACCCGGGTGCCGAGAGCGCGCCACCAAAGTTACACACCTACCCTGACAGCACCAGACAGTTGGCAAGGCTTGACCGGGACCGGCCGAGCCGATAGGTTGGGCCGCCATGCAAACCCCGAACGGAGAACTCGCCCGGACTGTCTCGCGCGACCTGTTGCCCTTCGTCGAGCGTCCCGGCCAGTACATCGGCGGTGAGGTGGGATCGGTTCGCAAAAAGTGGGACGCCGCGGCCGTCCGGTTCTGCCTCGCGTTTCCCGACACCTACGCCATCGGCATGAGCCATCTCGGCTCCGCCATTATTTACCACCTCTTGAACGCCCGCGACGATACGCTGTGCGAGCGGACTTTTGCCCCGTGGGTGGACGCCCAGCGGCGGATGCGCGAGGCGGGCATCCCGCTGTTTTCCTGGGAATCCAGGCGGCCCGTGCGCCAGTTCGACATCGTCGGCTTCTCCCTCCAGTATGAGATGCTTTACACAAACGTCCTTTCGATGCTGGACCTGGCGGGCATCCCCGTCCTGGCCTCCGAGCGGTCGGAGGACGATCCGCTGATCCTCGGCGGCGGGCCGGGGGTGAATAACCCCGAGCCGATGGCGGCTTTTCTCGACCTCGCGTTTATCGGCGACGCCGAGGAAACCCTTCCCCGCCTCACCGAGCGATTGGCTCGCCTGAAGGCGGGCGGCGCGAATCGCTCGGACCGAATTCTCACTCTGGCCCGCGAGTTCGAGTGCCTGTATGCCCCCGGCTTCATCGAGCCGACGTGGAACGCGGACGGCACGCTTGCCGCGCTTGAGACGAAGGTATCCGGCCTGCCCGAGCGCACGGTGGCGGCCCATGTGGGCGATCTGGAAACGGCCTTCTTCCCGACCACGCCGATTGTGCCGAACACCGAGGTGGTTCACGATCGCATTACGATTGAAATCATGCGCGGCTGTCCGCGGACATGCCGCTTCTGCGAGTCGGGCCGAACGAAGGGACCTGCGCGCTACCGCAGCCCGGAGCGTATCCTGGCCCTTGCCCTCGCCTGCTACGCCAACACCGGCCAGGAAGAGATTTCGCTGACGAGCCTCTCGCCGAGCGACCATCCGCGGCTCAAGGCGATTCTGACCACCCTGGACGCCGAGTTTGCGCCGAAGGGCGTGAGCCTCAGTCTGCCGAGCCTCCGGACGAACGACCAGTTGGAAGTTGTGCCGCGCCTCCTCGGCAGCGTCCGAAAAAGCGGCCTGACGATGGTGCCCGAGGCCGCCCTGCCCCGCCTTCGCCACATCATCGGAAAACCCCTTGAGGACGAGCACCTGTTTGCGGGCGCGCGGCAGGCGTGGGCGCGCGGCTGGAACATCATCAAACTTTACTTCATGATCGGCCTGCCGGGGGAAACGGACGAGGACATTTCGGCCATCGCGCGCCTGGCCCGCCGCATCAGCGACCTGAGGCGCGAATCGAAGAACGGCCCCGGCCGCGTCAACCTCGCCGTCTCCAACTTTGTCCCGAAACCTCACACGCCGTTCCAGTTTGTGCCGATGGCCTCGGCCGATTACCTCCTGGGCGCCCGCCGGATGCTTTACGAAGCCTGCCCTGAGCGGCGGCTTAATCTGCGCATCCACCGCGTGGACCGAAGTATCCTGGAGGGGGTCCTCGCCCGAGGCGACCGTCGCGTCGGCCTCGCCGTCTATGAGGCGTGGCGGGCCGGCGCACAGTTCGACGCCTGGGACGAAACCCTGAACGTGGACGCCTGGCAGACCGGATTCAAGGCCGCCGGCGTGGAGCCGGGCTTCTACGCCCACCGGGCGCGCGGAGAAACGGAGGTCCTGCCGTGGGACCGCGTGGACGTGGGCAGCCCCCGCGACATCCTCTGGGACGAATACCAGAAGGCCCTCGCCGACGCCGCCGGCTAGCGCGAGGTGCCGCCGCCTCAGCCGGCGCCGGGAACCCAAGGTACTATGCGGCCCGACAAGAATTCCCTTAAGTTCCGATCCCGGGTGCGCGGCGGGTGGGGACACCCACCGCGCAAGAAAGTTATGTCGGGCCGCTTAGCAAAGGGGGCAAGCGAGAATTCGGTTGCCGGCTTCTTATCTTTCACAAGCGCCCTATGAACCTCGACGATACGATCGCGGCTGTCAGTTCCCCCGCCGGGGCGGCCGAGCGGGCGGTCCTTCGGCTTTCGGGCGCCGACGCCCTTCGGATTGCCGACCGCGTCTTCTTCCCTGCCGACGATTCGCGTCCGTCCGACTGGCCGACCTATACGGCACATCGGGGCCATCTTGAGCCGCCTGGCGCCGGTCTTTCGGTTCCCGCCCTGGCCTACTTGATGCGCGAGCCGAAGTCCTACACGCGCGAGGATGTGGTGGAGTTTCATGTGGGGGCGTGGCCGGCGCTTCTGGGGACGCTTCTTGAGAGCCTCGTGCGCGCGGGGGCCCGCGTCGCCGAGCCGGGCGAGTTCACTTGCCGCGCCCTTCTCTCGGGGCGCCTGGACCTCGCCCAGGCCGAGGCGGTGATGGCCGTCGTCGGTGCCTCGAACGAGGCGGCGCTTCGAGCCGCGGGGGACCTTTTGCGCGGCCACCTGTCGAGCGAAGTCGACCTCCTGGCGGACCGCGTCCGCGACCTCCTCGTTCTCGTCGAAGTGGACCTGGACTTTTCGGACCAGGATATCGAGATCGCGCCGCCTGAAACGATCGCGGTGGGCCTTGCGGAAGTGCGCAGCGCCCTGGCGGATCTCGGCCGCCGAAGTCGTGGTCTCGAGACGTTCGGCGGTGAGGTGCGGCTCGTGCTGGCCGGGTGGCCCAACGTCGGCAAGAGCAGCCTCTTCAACCGGCTGCTCGAGGCCGACCGCGCCATCGTGAACCCCCACGCCGGGACGACGCGCGATGAACTGCGTGCCGCCCTCCACCTGAATGGGCTGACACTGGTGCTTTCTGACACGGCCGGCCTGAACGAAGCCCGGGACGAACTGGCCGGGAAGGTGCGCGCCAAGGCGCTCGAGGCCATCGGCCGGGCGGACCTCGTCCTGCTTTGCCTCGACGCCACCGCTTCGGATTACGAGCGGACCGGTGACCTGTTGGCGCTGGTCACGGCGCCGATGGTCGTCGCCGTGACCAAGTGCGACCTGGCTTTGCCGGACGGGGCGCGGGCATACCTGGCGGCGCGGGGCGTGATGGCCGAGGCCATCGCCACCAGCGCAGTGACCGGAGAAGGATTCGGCGCGCTGCGTGCGGCCCTCGTGCGGGCGGTCACCGGCGGCAGCGTGGACCGCGAGGCCGCCGGGCCGGTCGTGACGGCGCGGCACCGGATGGCGCTGGAGCATGCGGCGATGGCGCTGGCCCGGGCGGAGAGGCTGGCCCGGCAGGGCGAGGGCACCGGGGAACTCGTGGCCCTGGAGTTGCGAGAGGCGCTGGATGCACTAGGCGGGATTCTAGGCTGCGGGGCCGACGACGGCGTTCTGCAGCGAATCTTCTCGCGCTTCTGTATTGGCAAATGACTTGGCGAAGGAAAGGAACCGGCATGAAACCGCGCGATTATGTGCTCGAGGCCCCAAATGGGGGATAGCGCGGTGGGCCTGCCTGCAGGCATTCCTGCCCACCGCGCCACCGCTTGCCTGTATAGGCGCGCCGCAAACGGCAACGACGAACGTCGAACATCCAACACTCAACGTCCAACGTTGAAGTAAACGGCAAGATTCCTCCACTCATCCCGATGTACATCGGGATCGGGACGAAGCCCGAGACACCGACCGAGAATGCCGTTGCGGTGGTCGAGGCCTTCGTTCACCAGTGTGTCTGAGGCCGGAAGGCGTCGTAGAGGGCATCCCTCAGTCGGACAAGGGCTTAGGCGAAGCCGCGAGGCAAATTTCTCTTGACGTTCCTTCGTTGCGAATCGTCTAATAGAATAGAGTGGCGCGACGCAGCCTGCCGGGCATCGCTTGCGGCCGAATTCCACCCGGCCCGGCGCGAATGCCCAGGACACGGACTCGCCCCGGGCGCCCGCGTAAAATGAGGAACGCGATATGGCGAGCACCAAGACCGCTTGGGGGATTGACGTAGGTCAATGTGCCCTGAAGGCACTTCGGCTCCGGTGGCGCGACAACCGTCTCCAGGCGGTGGGCTTCGACGTTATCGAGCACGCCAAAATCCTAAGCCAGCCCGACGCTGATGAGCAGCAGTTGATTCGGAGCGCGCTCGGCAAGTTCGCGAGCCGCAACAGCCTCAAGGGTTCGATGATCGTCATCAGCGTTCCCGGCCAGGCCAGTTTCACCCGCTTCATCAAGTTACCTCCCGTCGAGCCGAAAAAGGTCCCCGAGATTGTTCGGTACGAGGCCCGCCAGCAGATCCCGTTCGACCTGGAGGACGTGGTCTGGGACCACCAGACGATCGGTGAGCCGGGCGCCGGTTCGCGCGAGGTGGAGGTCGGCATCTTCGCGATGAAGCGCGACATCGTCACCGACTACGTGTCCGACTTCCTCGCCATGAAGATCGAGCCGGACATCGTCCAGATGGCGCCGGTGGCGTTGTACAACTTTCTGAGGTATGACAGGCACGAGGGCGGCGGCGCGACGATTCTGGTCGACGTCGGCGCCGAGAACACCAACCTGGTCATCGCCGAGGCCGACCGCGTTTGGATTCGGCCCGTGCCGCTCGGTGGGAACAACTTCACCAACGCCCTGTGCAAGGCATTCAAACTTCCGTTCGCCAAGGCCGAGAACCTGAAGCGTCACGCGGCCGAGTCGAAGCACGCGCGGCAGGTGTTCCAGGCGATGCGGCCGATCTTCGGCGACCTGCTGACCGAGGTTCAGCGTTCGATCGGCTACTATACGAGTCTTCACCGCGACAGCCGCATCCAGCGCGTCGTGGCGATGGGCAATGCATTTCGTCTGCCCGGTCTGCGGAAGTTCCTCGCCCAGAGCCTCGGCGTGGAAGTTGAGAAGGTCGAGGGGTTCAACAGCCTGCCGGACTCCTCCGCCCTGAATGCGCCGTTGTTCCGGGAGAACGCCCTGTCGTTCGGCGTAGCGTTCGGGTTGGCCCTCCAGGGGTTGGGCCAGGCGACCATTCGGACGAGCCTCCTACCGCCCGAGATTCTGAGCCAGAAGATTATGCGGAAGAAGCGGCCGTTTTTCGTCGGAGCCGCCGCTGTGCTCGTCGTGGCCCTCGGGTGTTTTGCTTACGACCAGGTCAAAACCTTCGGAGAAGTCGAGGGCACGCCCGGCGAGGTGGGCCGCCTCGCCAAGGAGGTGGAGGGTCTGGCTCAGAAGAGCGAAGAGCAGCAGCGCTTGTTCGACGAGCAGAAGGTGGCGCTTCACGAGCAACAGAAAAAGATGGCCGAACTCGAGGGCCTCGTGGGCAATCAGACCTATGCCTACGACCTGCTGCGCACCGTCTGGGAGACGCTCCCGTACGATGAGCGGTGGAGAACCTGGAAACCCGGCAGCGGCGTGGCCCGCTCCAACCTGAACATTGTGGAACTGCTGGATCTCACGATGCACTATGTGCCGGACGTCAGGACCTACTCGGAAGCGGCCACCGCCGACAGACGTGGTCTCGAAAGCATCGAGGTTCTCCCCTTTGGCCAAAAAAGTCTCGGAGGGGATGAGAGGGAGGAACCGGCAGCGGGGCCGGAGGAAGCCGCCGGGACCGTCGGTCCGGCCGGGCCGACGCCGGGTGTGCTCATCCACATTCTCGGCATCACACCGAAGACGGGGCGCGACGGGTTGAACTTCGTCAACAGCCGCCTGATTGAGGTGTTGAAACAGGACCCGCGGACGGCGCGCCTGAGGATCCCGCAGGGGATGGTGGAGGAGTTGGCGCGGATTCGATCGACCGACCGTTTCGGAAGTCGGCCGGAATACAGGCGCTTTGTGGGCGAGCCGAAAACCGCAAACGCATCGGCAAGCGGAGCGGAGGTCCAGCCCAGGCCCGCCCGGATCGACCGCAGCGGCGATTTCTGGTTCGAGGCAGAGTGGCTGGTTCGGATACCGCCGAAAGAGGGCGCCGGAGCGGAGCCGGCCGATGTCGAAACCACACCCGAAGGATGACGCGCCGCCGGAGCCGCGTCCGTGCCGAAACGTCGGGCTGGGTCGCCGCAAGAGGTCTCGGGGCCGACCGCAGGACTTTGGCCGGGGAGGCGAGGAGATAAGGGCATGATGAATTTCGTCAAACGCCACGGATTCCTGCTGGGCCTGGCCGGCGCTTTCCTCATCGTTGTGATTTTGGTGGGGTTGATCGTCCAGTTCCAGTATCGCCGTCCGTCCGGTCGAATACGGAAGCAGTTGGACAGCGCCGCCCGGCAGGCCAAAGACCTGGGGAGCAGACCGCTCTACACCGAGCAAGTGGTTGCCGACATGGCCAAGGAAGTGGCCGTGCGGAAAGAACGGTATCAGGAGGTCCTCGACGCGATCCGCGAAATGGGAATCCGGCGCGAGCCCCTCGTAGAAGGCCTGTTTCCCGTCAGCACGGACGCGAACCTTCGTCACTCATTCAAGGCGGCCTACGATGATGTTCTAAGGGGGTTTGCCGAACACCTCGGCGCCGTCAATCCGATGGTGCCGGCAGACGCCTCCGACGCCGAAAAGGAGAACAAGATCGGACAGATTGAAAAGGCCGCGATGTACACCGACCCGAAACGGTCCTTTTCCCGTCCCGATTGGGTGGACAAGCCTGAAGCGCCGAGTCTGGCGATGTGCCGCCAGGCCCAGGAAGACATCTGGCTGATGGAGGACCTCGTCCGCATCATTGCCGATCTGAACGAGGAGTTTCTCGGCGAGAAGCCCGCGATTCGCAACGCGCCGGTCAAGGAACTGGTGGAGATTCGAATCGGGGGCTCATACGCGGTCCTTGAGGGCAGTGGGATGAGTGCGGCGTCGGGACGCTATCGGATGGCCACGTCAACCCGCCGGCCCGGGGAGTCGCCCCGCGCACTCACCCTGACAGGACGGGTCTCCGAACCGGGATTCTACCGGGCCCTCCCGTTTAGCCTGGTCGTGGTGGTGGAATCGCGACTCTGCGGCGAGTTAATCCGGCGGCTGAAGGGAACCGAAAGTTTCTTCACCGTCGAGGCGTGGCGCCTTGAACCCATCATCGAGATCACATTTGAGCGGTCCGGCGGCTTGCTGGCGACCGAACGCGAGGAATACGGCAGCGCCGGCGTCGTGTTGCTCCGGGTGGTGGGAGAGTCGCTGATCTTTGAGTTGCAGGGGGGAGGACGGGTGACGACACCGAAGAGCGAAGCCGTCGCGTCTGCCGCCGCCCTAGGAAAAGACTGAGGCCATGTTCGAGCCGAGACGCGGCCGACCTACAACCGGTATGCTGGCCGAAGGAGTTTAAGGATGGCAACCGACCTGAGGGCATCCTGGCTGGGGAGGCATTTTGAGAAGGTGGTGGTCCTGGTGGCGGCCGTGGTTTTCCTGGCCTCGCTGACGTTTTGTATCGTGAGGCGGGACAGCCACGCGGCCCCCCGCACAGAACTCGGGGACCTGATTGAAACCATCAAGACCGACGAGGGCAGGGGCGTGTTGACGCCGGAGGACCGGAAGGAACTCGGCCTCGATCAGCCGCTGCCCACGGCCGAGGGCTTCAAGAACCGACTGGCCCTCCTGCCGGAAATGTGGCCCGGGGACCGCGACTTCATCCCGCCCTATCGGACCGGGGAAGTTGTGGTCACGGACAGGAAACCGGCCCATCTGCCGAAGCGCATCCTGGCGGTCGAGGAGGTCCAGGTGGTCACCGGGCTGGGGGTGACGACCGAGGCCGTTCTCTCTCCCCTGGCCGAGATGGCCGCCGAGAAACTCTCGGACATCGCCTGGGTCAGTTGTGTCGGCCGCTTCGACCTCGACGAACAGTTCCAGTTGAACAAGGAGGGGAACACCGAGCAGGAAAAGATCGTTATCACGTCCGTCGAGGTCCAACGGCGGATGCGGAAACCTGACGGCGAGTGGTCCGACTGGGAGGACGTGGCGTCGGCGATTCCAGAAGCGGTTAAATCCAAACTGCCGCAAAAGCCCGCCAATCCCCGCGCCGCGAAGGAGGTGTTTTACTGGCGGCTGGGCCTGCTCGGGATCCAGGAACAGGTGCGCCGGACGCCGTTCTTCGCCTTGGTGACTGCCGCAGAGGGGCAGACCGTTTACGACGTGGCCGGGGGTGTGTCGGGTGTGGCTCAGCCCCGCCAGGTCGGCGGAATAGCAAGGGAGGCGGCCGTGGGGGCTCCCGGGCTCGGTGCGGCCGAAGGTGGCCTGGCGACCACCCCGGTGAGGGCGCCGCCGGCGACCGTCGGCGGGTGGGTGCCCGAGGATCTTGAGGACGAGGACATTTCCCCTCCCCTGCCGCCGACCGCGCAAGGCGCGCCGGCAGGCGGCGAGCCGCCACACACCTACGCCACCGTTTGGGCGCACGACCTTTCGGTCCGCCCCGGCGAGACCTACCAGTACCGCATGCGGGTTTCCATATTCAACCCCGTTTACGGCCAGGGCAACTGCGAGCCGAGGGAGGATCGGTGGGTGCTGGCGCTCGAGGGCGAGTGGGGCAAACCGAGCGCCGAGATGCACGTCCCCAAACTGGTGCACTTCTACTTCGTCGGCACGTTTGGCGACCGGGCCAACCTTGAGTTGCACCGGTGGATGCATGGCCAGTGGGTGATCGCGCGCAGCGTCCCCTGCCGCATCGGTATGCCGATCTTCCATCAGAAACGCCGCATCACGCTCATCGTGCCGGGTTCGCAGGACGAAGTGACCACGACCGTGGAATTCAACCCCGGTGCGGTGTTGGTCGACCTGGTCCGGGACTTCCCGTATACGTATACGCCTCCGCCTCCGGGCAAGAAGCAGACAGTCCCGACGAGCGTCTTAATCTTCGCGGATATGCAGGGCAATCTCGGCGAGCGCATCGAGTGGGAGGACAAAAACGCCGCGAACAAAGACCGCAAGGCCCGGGAAGGGCTCCCGCCACAGACGCCAACCTCCGGTCAGCCCCCGCGAGGAAAGGGAGAGGACACGGCCCCGTGGTCCGGAACCTGACGCCCGGCGTCCTGCGGCGGCAGGAGAGGGAAAAGTAATCCGGCGGGGAGCGGCCGCTGCCGGCCTCCCGAGGCCCGTTCGGGGGGCGGCCGGAAGGCAAAAAAAACCACAAATTTTCCTTGTGGCCGCAGGCGGGTTTGCTTACACTGCCTCAAATGGCCACGATGGTGCAGTAAGAAACGGCATTCATTCGACTTATGCGATCTTATTCCCGGAGCAGCGGAAGCGGTCGTAGCAGGGAGCACTAGCAGGACACCGCGAATCTTACACGTTCAGTTTTCCGAGGGGCGCCTCGCGCCCACCCGCCGGAGCGGTGTCCGATTCCCCGCATGGCACAAGGAGGATTCTATTGTGAACTCGTACCGAATCTTGTTGGCTGTCGGTGTCGCAGGGGTTCTGGTCGGCGTCGTGGCGGTCGCTGTCGCCGCCCAAGCAGAGGATGCCACAACACTGTTGCGCGAGGCCGAGAAACTCCACAAACTCCACAAGTATGACGCCGCACTCAAACGGCTCGACCGGATCGACCGCGACACCCTTGGCTTCTGGGACAAGGGGAAGCACGACTCGCTCCTTGAAAAGAGCCGAAAGGCGGTCGAGGCGAAGGCCGCGGACCAGGGAGCCTTCGTCCAGGGTAAAGAAGCCCTTGAGGAAGGGCGCCTGGCGACGGCCGTCGAACAACTGAAGTCGGCGGCCAATAGCCCCTACCTGGATGAGCGGGAACGCGACCAAGCCAAGGGGCTTCTCCAGGTGGCCGAACAGCGCCATCGGGGGGCCCAGGAAAAGGCCAAAGCCCTCCTGGATCGCGCGAAGGGGGCCTTGGCGGGCGGCCGGACGGAGGAGGCCCGCGACAGGGTCAAAGAGGTCCGGTCGATGGACGTTAACCTCGGCTGGTTCGAGCGGACGGCCCTCTCGGGCTTGGAGAAGAAACTGGCCCAGGCGCCGGCTCCCGAGGCCCCCGCCGAGGAGGCCGCCGTCGCAGAGGAAGAGGCAGAGATGGCCCCCGTCGTCGTGGCGGAGGAGACGGAACCCGCCGAAGAAGCCCGCGCCGAGGAGCCTCTCGTCGAAGCGCCAAAGGAGGCGGCTGAACGACGAACCCTTGCCCAGCAAGCCCGGCGCGCCGAAGCCGAGGAGGAGATCCGCCTCGGCGAGATGGCTTTGGCGGACCATGAATACACCAAGGCGAAAATCCATTTCACGCGCGCCATGGACCTGTGGCCCCAGAATGAGCGGGCCAGGCAGGGACGCGACGAGGCAATGAAGCGGCTGGCCGAGCGCGAGGAACCCGTTATCGGCCGGATCCGGACGAGCCGGGATATCGAAAGGCAGCGGATAACGGCCAATGTGCAGGAGTTGCTGGCCGAGAGCGAGCGGGCCAGGCGGAAGGCCGAGACGCCGGACCAGTTGAACGAAGCGCTGCGGCCGCTGGCCCACGCCGACCGCCAGATCGATTTGGCGCGCGTCCTTTCGCCCGAGGAAGCGGAGCGGCTTCGCGAAGAGGTTTACGTGATGCGAAGGCAGGTCCTCGCCCAGAAAGAGGAGGCCGAGGTCCTCCGGCGCCGGCGCGCCGAAGCCGAGGCCGCCGACGCCGAGGCCGACCGCATCCGGCAATACGAGATAGAGCAGCAGCGTAAGGTTCAGCAGTTGTGGGAGCGGACGACCGAACTTCGCCGCTCGATGCAATTCGCCCCCGCCATCCAGGTGCTCGACCGGCTCATCGCCATCGACCCGCTGGACGAGCGCGCCCGCCTGTGGAGGGACGACCTGTTGTATCTGGAGTCACAGGCGCGGCAGGTGGACCTCCGCAAGGTGCGGAAGACGGGGGCCGTCGAAGCCATGGCGGACCTGGAGGAAGCCGCCACCCATCCCGGCGAGGAGGTCAACGGCGTCAAGACCTTCCTGCGGTATCCGCAGCCGAAGACCTGGAAGGAATTGACCGACTTCCGCCGCGAATTCACCAGGGTCGTTTCGGCCGAGCCCGAGGCGGTCGCCGAAACCCGCCGCCTACTACAGGAAAAGATCGACTTGGACTTCGAACACACCAGCCTGGACAACGTCCTGAGATTTATCAGCGAGGTCGAGCGCGGTCTGAACATCGTGCCCGACCCGGACCTCCAGGTCCAGGGCATCGACCTCTCGACGCGCGTCGTCGATTTGAAGGTCAAGGGGGTGTCGGTCGAGGAGGTAATGAACCTGATCCTGGGGGCGGAACTCGGCTACAAGGTCGAAGCGGGCTACATCCTGGTGACCACGCGGGAAAAACTTCAGCAGAACCTGCCGATCGTGACCTACCCGGTACAGGACTTGGTGGCCCGGATTCCGGATTTCTCCGGCATGGCGCCGCGGTTTGACCCCGGCGATATCACCCAGGCCGCGGCGGGCGGGGTGGCCGGGGGGGGCGGTTTCGGCGAACTGTTCGGCGCCGGCGCAGCAGCAGAAGAAGAGGAGGTCATCGGCCCGGATGAACTCATGGACATCGTCAAACGCAACGTCAACAATATGTCCGACCCGGATGTCGCCGCCTGGACGGATGAGGGCGGACCCGCCGCCATCGATTATATGAACGGCCTCCTCGTCACCACCCAGACACGCCGGGGCCACGAGCGCATCGCGGACCTCCTGGAAATGTTGCGCCGCGAGCGGGCCATCATGATCAGCGTCGAGGCCCGCTTCGTGCGGGTCACCGACGAGTTCCTCCAGGATATTACCCTGGACGTGGACGTGGCGCTTCCGTCCTCCCACCACTTCGACCCCGCCGGCAACGCCGTCGTGGACCCGGGGGCCGTCGCCTCCGGGAGCGCCTATGGTACGCTTCCCGGCATTGCCACCACCCAATACGGTCAGCCGATCGTCGTTTCCAGCACCGGCTCAAACGGGTTAGGCACCTCGACCTTGCTGTCTCTGGCCGGGACGTCTTTCGCCGACTTCACCGCGAGTGAGGGCGGGCTTGCTGTCAGCGGCGTTTTCCTCGACAGCGTCCAGGTCGGGTTCCTCCTGCGGGCCATTCAGGCCGATGTGCGCTCGACGATGCTCTTTGCCCCGCGCATCACGCTTTACAACGGCCAGCGCGCCTACATTGCCGTCGCTCAGGTGGAGTCATACATCGCGGACGCCGAACCGGTGGTTTCCGAGTATGCCGTCGGATGGAACCCCATGATCGGCAGCCTCCCGTCCGGGTCAACGTTGGACGTCAAGGCCACAGTCAGCGCCGACCGCCGCTACGTCCAGTTGGACCTTCGCCCCCAGGTGGCGGACATCATCCGCTTCGACACAACGGTGGTGGAGGCGTATGCCGCCGGCGCGGCCTCACCCGCCCAGATCACAATCGACCTTCCGGTCGTGGCGGTCCAGGAAGTGATGACCACCGTGAGTGTGCCGGATGGCGGCACGCTCCTTCTAGGCGGCAGCAAACGGTTCACCGAAACGGAAGCCGAAAC